>Ga0209542_10000724_pt1 | contig 79289 bp, 95 predicted proteins | sample RifCSPhighO2_01_FD_184028 | JGI IMG/M metagenome (GOLD analysis project Ga0209542, IMG submission 184028) | Soil microbial communities from Rifle, Colorado - Rifle CSP2_plank highO2_0.1 (SPAdes) (version 2) | ecosystem: Environmental > Terrestrial > Deep subsurface > Rock core/Sediment ...
CATTGTCTAGAAACTTCCTTGCCTCTACTTCATGGAGAAGCAATAAGTATCGGCATGTTGGCAGAAGCCGAAATTTCTCATTATATGAATCTGCTTACCGTATCAGACTTAAAACTAATAAGAAAGGTTTTAATCAATGCCGAATTACCAGTATTTGCAAGCGGCCTACAAACAGAAAAAATTATTAAAACAATTAATTCGGATAAAAAGACTGAAAAAGGAATAGTAAATTTTACTTTACTTTCCGGAATCGGAAACGCTCTATTCAACCAACACGTACCTATAGATTTAATTTCTAAAGTTATAGAAAGTATTACAAAAAAAAGTTTATGAAAAGCATAATTCTTCAACCATTGCTAAGTCCAGTTAAAACGGACGTTGTCATTCCAGGCTCTAAAAGTTACACAAATAGATCGCTACTCATGGCAGCAATGACAAAAAATAAGGTAAAAATCATAAATCCACTATTTTGTGATGATACCCAATCGATGATTAAGTGCTTAAAAACACTTGGAGTGAGAATTGATGTCTTTAAAAATTCAATTGAAGTAGTCGGTTCCATCGAGGATATTAAAGATAAAACTTATGAATTATATGTAAATTTATCGGGTACTACTCTTCGATTCATCTTGCCGCTTTTAGCAGTCGTGCCAGGAATTAAAGTGATAAAAGGAAAAGAAGAACTTAATAAGAGACCAATAAAAGAACTTGTGGATACGCTACGGCAATTGGGTGGTAATATTGACTATTTAAATCAACAAGATCATCCTCCATTACGAATCAACTCATCCAAATTAAAAAAGAGAGCTTTGAGTCTTAGTGGAAAAGTAAGCAGTCAGTATGTTTCAGCTCTGCTTATGGTAGCGCCTTTAATCAATGGGATTACCGTCAAGATCAAAGGTATCCAAGTTTCAAAACCATATATTGATATGACTATAGATTGTATGAAAAAGTTTGGAATAAATGTTATTAATGAAACATATAAGAAGTACATTGTTCCGAACAATCAAACTTACAAAATAAGACAATATACAGTTGAGGGCGACTTTTCTAGTGCAGGATATTTTCTTGCCATCGCAGCATTGACAAAATCAACTCTTACTTTAAAAAATCTAAAAAACAATTCTGTTCAAGCAGATAGAAAGATACTAGATATCTTAAAAAAAATGGGGAATAAAATAACCCATGACAACAATGAAATAACAATTCAAGGTAAGGGAATTAAAGCGACTGAAATTAATATGATAGATTTCCCTGATCAAGCACAGACTCTCTCAGTACTTGCAGCATTTGCAGATGGAATTACAAAGCTTTCCGGTATTCAATCTTTACGCGTGAAGGAAACAGAGCGAATAATTGCGCTAGAGAATGAACTTAAAAAAATGGGAATGCGAACATCTTCTACTGCAAATTCGTTAATCATATATGGTGGAAATCCAAAGCCTACAAGAATTAATACATACGGAGATCATAGAATGGCAATGTCTTTTGCCGTTCTAGGAACAAAATTATCTGGAATAGAAATAAACGACCCTGATGTTGTAAATAAAACTTTTCCAGATTTCTGGAAAAAACTCAACTCAATTGGCATTAAGACTGAATTAATTAATACAAGAAATATTGTACTAATAGGTATGAGAGGTAGTGGAAAAACAACTATCGCGAAGTTGCTCTCACAAAAATTAAATAGAGACTATCTTGAATTGGATGAATTAATGGTCAAAAGAATTGGGATGAATATTCCAGAAATTATCGAAGAATATGGATGGGATTTTTTTAGAGATCAAGAATCGGAAATAGCAAAAAAAATATCTTCTTATGAAGATAAGATCATCTCAACCGGGGGAGGAATTGTTACTCGATCTAAAAATATTAAAGCAATCAGAAAAAATGGATTTATCATATTACTTAGGGCTTCGGTTGAAACATTATCACATAGAATTGGTGATGACTTAAATAGACCGTCTTTAATATATGGTAAGAGCAGTAAAGATGAAATTGATGAATTGTTAAACCAAAGAAAAAATTTATATGAAGAGGCTGCAGACGAAATAATTGATATTGATAATCTAAAACCTGTGGACGTTGTAAATAATATTTACTTAATAATTAAAAAGAAAAGAATATGAACATTTCAGCAAAAACAAAAATTTGTATGGTAATCGGCGATCCCATTGAACATTCTTTATCTCCAATTATGCATAATGCCGGATATGAAAAAGTGGGAATAGATAGCGAATTTGTATTTCTTGCTTGCAATGTAATAGTTGATCAAATTGCTGATTTTGTAGCAGGGATTAAAGCTATGAAGATACGAGGAGTTAGCTGCACACTACCTCACAAAATGGAAGTTATGAAATACATGGATGATATAGATGAAATAGCAAAAAAAATTGGAGCGGTAAATACAATTGTTAACGATCGTGGTGTACTGAAAGGATACAATACGGACTTGATTGGAGCGATTGCGCCACTTCAAAAAATAACTTTGCTAGAGAATAAAAAAGTCGCTTTGATTGGAGCTGGAGGAGTTGCCAGAGCTTTCGCTTATGGCTTGACCCAAAAAGGGTCCAATTTAACAATTTATAATCGTACGATTGAAAAAGCACAAGAACTAGCAACGAAATTTGGCGGAGATGCTCGCTCTTTTGATACATTGGAAGATGTAAAAAATATGGATATTATTATTAATGCGACATCAGTCGGTCTAGATCCTAATTATAATGAAAGTTCATTGCCAAAAAAATTAATTACGGATAAACATATAGTATTCGATGTTATTTACGTCCCCTATGATACAAAACTATTAAGAGATGCAAAACAAAAAGGAGCACGTATTATTCATGGAATTGAAATGTTGTTACAACAGGGAATCGCACAATTTAAGCTTTATACAGGTTATGATGCACCGGAAGAAACAATGAGAAATGCATTATTAGATCATTTGAATCGTAAAACAAAATAGTATGAAAAAAAATTATTGTTTGCCCATAATTAGAAATAAGAAAAGTGAGGTATTGGAGGTTGTACATACAAATATAACTGGCTATAGTTATTTTGAAGTATGGCTTGATTATATTGATGACGTTGATGAAATGTTTATTAAACAACTAATGGTATTAAAAGAGAAACTTATTCTATTATTTCGAAGGCAAAATCTTGAAAAAGCAAAAATGGGATCAACAAAAAAAATAAAGTTCATTTCTCTTTTAGAAGGATCTCAATCGTTTATTGACCTGGATATTTTTGATCAGAAAGAAGAGTTGGAGTATATCAAAAATAAAAAGTTAAATATTAAAAAAATAGTTTCATATCATAATTATAAAAAGACGGTTGAAAACAATACACTTAAAAAGATTGTTGATACAATGAATACTTATAAACCATCCATCTATAAAATAGCGACGATGTGCACTGAACAAATGGATGCGTTAAGACTTTTACGATTGCTTTTGCAATTTAAGAAAAGAAATTTAAAGTATATTGTTTTGGGGATGGGTGAATTTGGTATTATTACACGAATTTTTGGATCATTATGGGGTAATGAAATGATATTTGCGCCAAGACAAGATAATGAACAATCTGCTCCAGGACAACTAACAAAAGATCAATTAGAAGTTATTTTTAATATTTTGAAATATTAATATGGCAGGAAATACGTTTGGGCATTTATTTAGGATAACGACATTTGGTGAATCCCATGGAGGATGTGTGGGTGTAGTGATTGATGGATGTCCTCCAAATTTTGAGATTTCCAGAGATGAGATTCAAAGAGAACTTGATAGAAGAAAACCGGGTCAAAGTTCCATCACCTCCCCACGGAAGGAACAAGATGAAATTCATATTTTGTCCGGTGTTTTAGATGGCAAAACAACAGGAACGCCAATTTTACTTCTCGCATATAACAAAGATGCAAATCCTAAAGATTATCAACATCTTAAAGACCTCTATAGACCTGGACATGCTGATTTTACCTTTCAGATGAAATATGGCATCAGAGACTGGAAAGGAAGCGGAAGAGCATCAGCACGTGAGACACTGGGTCGAGTTGCAGCAGGATCAATTGCAAAAAAATACTTAAAAGAAAAATTAAATATTGAAATTTTTAGTTTTGTTGAACAAGTAGGAGATATTAAAACTGATATCGACATTAATAAAGTAACTTTGGATAATATTGAATCAAATATTATTCGTTGCCCTGATAAAAAAATAGCGGAAAAAATGATCAAACTGATTGAATCGGTTAGAGATGAAGGCGATTCTATCGGTGGTGTAGTTCGCGGAGTAATAAAAAATGTTCCTGTTGGTCTTGGAGAACCGGTTTTTGATAAATTGCCTGCTGATTTGGGTAAAGCTATGTTGAGTATCAATGCAGTAAAAGGATTTGAAATTGGATCAGGTTTTGAAGGCGTTAAACTTAGCGGAAGTGAACACAATGATGAATTTTATATTGATGATCAAAAAAAAATAAGGACTAAAACGAATTGTGCCGGAGGAACATTAGGTGGTATATCAAACGGTGAGACGATTCATTTTCGTGTTGCTATTAAACCCGTATCTACTATTAGAAAACAACAAAGTACGATAAATATAAATAAGAAACAAATAACATTGAACGCAACGGGACGTCATGATCCATGTGTACTACCTCGCGCAATCTCAATTATTGATGCCATGTCCGCACTGGTTTTAATGGATCACTATTTAAGACATAAGGCGCAAAATTTATAAATATGGATAATAATGTATTAGAAGGATGGCGAGCGCAAATAGATGAGTTTGATAACGAACTGCTTCAAACACTTTCAAAACGAATGGCCGTTGTAAGAAATATTGGAAAGTTCAAAAAAACACATGGAATGACCGCGCTTAATGAAAAAAGATGGCAAAAAGTTTTAAAATCAAAACTTTCAAAAGCTTCCTCATTAAATTTATCTAAGAAATTTATAAAAAAATTATACGACCATATTCATCAATACTCGTTAAAGATTGAACAACTATGAGACATATCAGCATTATTGGATTTGGAAGATTTGGAAAAACACTGTATCGTCTTATGAAAGATGATTACATTGTTACGCTTCATGACAGAGGGAAAATAGATTCTCACAAGATCGAATTGACGAAAAATACAACAATTTCCAAAGATCTAAACCAAGTCTATAAAAATTCTGTCATCTTTTATGCTGTTCCAATCTCTGCTTTTAAAGCAGTAATTGCATCTCATAAAAAATATTTTCAGCCAAATCAATTGTTAATCGATGTCTTATCAGTAAAATTGTATCCCGCTAAAGTTCTCATTAAATATCTAAAAAAAAGTAAAACTCAAGCATTATTAACCCATCCGATGTTTGGTCCCGATAGTAGTCAAAATGGTTTCTCTGGATTACAAATAGTAATGAATAAATTTATGGCTGATGATCAAAATTATAATTACTGGAAAAATTACTTTATCCGTAAAGGATTAAGAGTAATCGAAATGTCAGCTCGTGAACATGACAAGCTAGCAGCGGAGTCTCAAGGTGTAACTCATTTTATTGGAAGGCTTTTGGAAGAGTTTAAATTTAAGCCGACAAATATTGACGCACTCGGATCAAAAAAACTGTATGAAATTATGGATCAAACTTGCAATGATACTTGGGAACTTTTCCTTAATTTACAAAATTTTAATCCTTTTACCAAAAAGATGCGTTTGCGGTTAGGACATTCCTACGATAAATTATACAATCGGCTCCTACCTATTAATGTCAGCTCTAAGTATATTATTTATGGTATCCAAGGTGGGATTGGAAGCTTCAGTGAAGAAGCGGTTCTTTTTTATCTGAATAATAAAAAGGTTAACAATTTCAAAATTAAATATTTATATACTACAGAAAATGTACTAAAGAGTCTTCATCGGGGAAATATTGACTTTGGTTTATTTGCTATTCAAAATGCCGTCGGAGGAGTGGTCCAAGAATCAACTTATGCGATGGCCAGATATAAATTCAAGATCTTAGATGAATTTGTAATTAAAATAAAACATTTTTTAATGAAGCGAAAAGATGTCGACATTACTCATATTAGAAATATCCTTGCTCACCCACAAGTTTTTAAACAATGTCAAAGTACCTTAGCTCGAGAATATAGAGCTTTTAAGTTGATAAGCAGCAAGGGGAACATGATTGATACTGCCCTTGCGGCAGAAGCACTTTCAAAAAATAAAATTCCTAAAAATACAGCAATATTAGGACCTGGCAATTTAGCTCCCAAATATAACTTTGATATCATTGGAGAAAATTTACAAGACGATAAAGAGAACCTTACAACTTTTTTTTTGGTCAAACGGTAAGATCACCATTGACATATTGCAAGTAATTTGCAATAATAATGCTATGACCAAAATAGGGTATAGATTTACAAGACCTCGAAGGTTGATATTTGAAGTTCTTGAACAACATATCAAACCAGTTTCCACACAGGACATATTTCAGTTTCTAAAAAAAAGAAACAAGTATATCGATTTAACCTCAATCTACAGAACGCTTGATTTAATGAAAAAAGCAACCATCGTCAATGAAATTGAATTTGGTGACGGTAAGAAAAGATATGAGTTGGTGAAAGGTAAAAATCATCATCATCATTTGGTTTGCAAAAATTGTGGAGACGTTGAAGATATTGAAATGAAAGAAGAAAAATTAATGAAGGCGTTAAAAATAGAAACCGATTTCAAAATTGAAAAACACACGTTAGAATTTTTTGGCCTTTGCGACAAATGTAAGTAATATGTCTACGTTTTTTTTGATTATTCTTGCAAGTGTAGTAACCAGTCTTATTTCCTTTGTCGGGATTGTGATTATTAATGAAAAAATCAAAGACAAACTAGAGTATTTTCTCATTAGTTTCGCCGCAGGGGTTCTACTATCCACGGCGTTTTTGGATCTTTTACCTGAAGCACAAGAATCCGCCGGAGAATCTTCAATTTTTTTATATGCGCTTCTTGGTATTGTCATTTTTTTCTTTTTAGAGCGAATTATTGTTTTACTGCATCATCATGATGATGATAAACCGGTTATAGATCCTTCTGTTACTTTAGTTCTCATCGGTGACTCAATACATAACTTTTTTGACGGTCTGGCGATTGCAGCGGCTTTTTTAATAAATCCGAGTTTGGGATTAACCACCACTTTGGCAATCATCGCTCATGAGATACCTCATGAAATCGCTGATTATAGCATCTTTATTCATGGTGGATTAAAGAATACAAAGGCTTTATTTTATAATTTTCTATCAGCGCTGACAGCTGTCATTGGTGGAATTCTTGGCTTCTATTTCTTGAGTATTTTTGAGAAATTTAGTTTTATAACTATATCGATGACCGCCGGAATTTTTATCTATATCGCATGTACTGATTTAATACCTGAAGTTCATCGCGACTATAAGGAACACAAAAAATGGACGCAAACAATATCCTTTCTTAGCGGAATCATAATTATTTATTTACTACAAACACTTATTAAACACTAAATATTTTGGCTCATGAATAACTTTCTCTTGCTAAATATTGCAATTATATTGTTTCTTTTATTAGTAATTTTGGAGAATAATTTAAAATATAATCATAAACGTTTAAGCTCAATAGGAGTTAAATTATCACCTAAATTTTTACTGCTTTTCGTACTGGGTGGTTTTTTCTTGATCTTATTATTGTTCATTAAAGGTCCCCAAACTTTTATCTATTATTACGCAAGAATTACTTTTATTTTTCTTGTTTTAGGTCATAGTCTTTGGTTATCTCTGAATAAGAAGAAATTAGAAAAAGGACTACTTATATTATCAGGATTAATAATTATTTTATACCGATTTACGTCTCCTTCTTTAGTCTCCCATAATTTTTTTTTGCTGTACGCAATTTTATGGTTAGCTCCCTTCTTCTTTCAGGTAAAAATTCTTAATTTAAAGAGATTTTTAGTTATCAGCATGCTTTGGTTTATATATGATTTTTCTTATATTTGGTTATCAGATCTGTCTTACAAAGTCCATCAAACAACTAACAGTATCAAGTTTCCTTTAGCTATTGTAATTGGCGAAACATCTATAGGAATTGCGGATTTATTTTGGGCTGCCATGCTTATAACTTTATTGAAATACAGACGCCAAAAAATTATTGCTATAGCTACTTTAATATCAAGCAATCTTCTTTTAGGATGGTATTCATATTCTTTTGCGAATATATCAGGATTTCCGTTATTGGTTTTGTGGGTACCTTTAGGACTTATTGTGATTAAAACACAATCGAAAAGTTAATTTACATACTCCACCTCAAGAGTAAATGTCGATTTCTCTGTCGATTATTTAGCGTTTTTGTCGGATTGATGAATACCAAAAGTATTACCTTCCGTGTCTATAAAATATCCTTGCCATGCCATGCCGGTTATTGCGTGTTTCGGCATAGCAACTTTTCCACCAGCTTTTACTATTTCTGCCGCAATTTCATCAAAATTCTCAACTTGAACAGTGCATACATATGCATTCGTACCTTGTCCAAGTTTTGGCGCCGGACAAAGACGTTTTAACAAACCGCCATTAATACCTGGCTCTTTACTGTCTTGTAGCGCTGTCATTATACCCCAATAAGGAGGATTATCCATCCACTTAGGAAACTCCCAGTTAAAAACTGCTTTATAGAACTTTATTGCTCGCTCAACGACATCTGCTTGGATTTCAAAATGCACTACTCTATTCATAATCTTCTTAATTATATTCTAATACATTTCATTTTCATTGTAAAATTTCTAACAATAAGTCCTGAAAGATTTTGTGTGATATCAAATCCCAACTACATCCCGTTGTGTTAAATCAAATAAAAAAAATCTAAGATGATAAAATAAATTCATGGTGGATACAAACAACTTTCCAAAAAAAGATAATACGAAATCATTCTTTGTTTTAGTCAGTATCTTACTTTTGCTACTTTACACAAGTATTAATTTATATTTAATTTTTCAAACAAACCTCTCTCAAAATAAATCTCAAAAAGTCGAAGCCACGACTAGATCCATTGGACTTTCTAATGATTTAATACCTGATGCGGTATTGGGCCAAAAAGATTTTAAACAAACATCAAACAATGAGATTGTTCCAAATAAAATTGGACTTCCAGAAGGAATTGCTGTAGATAAATCAGTAAAACCAAATAGAGTGTATATTTGGGACGGATTTAATAGTAGAGTATTGGGATTTTCATCTATAGGAAGCTGTTTAACCGGACCAAATATGGATAAGCCTTGTACTAATAGCAGTGACTGTGATGGTAGAATTTGTGATATTGATAGCACGAAATCTCCAGACATAATCATCGGCCAACCCGATGGTTATTCAGGTGCTTGCAACGGTGATAACACCAAATATGTCAATCCAACAGCAAAAACATTATGTGGACGCCATTACCCTCGTGTACTTAGTCAACTTGAGTCAGAAGAAGCAACGACATTATCAACAGATAATGAACATAATTTTTATATATTTGATAAATGGAATAATCGAGTGTTGAAATATAATGATCCATTTGCAACTGATACTGAAGCCGATTTCGTCTGGGGACAACCTGACTTTACATCGCGTGAATGTAATCAAAACAAAGCTATCGACAATCAAACAATATGTGGAAATGCTGACACTAAGTCAATTTGGATTAATGGAGATAACACTTCATCTGGGGTTGATGTAGATAAATATGGAAACGTTTGGGTTACAGATCAAGCGAATAATCGGGTATTGAGATTTCCACCAAATAGTAAGAATGCAGATTTAGTTGTAGGACAAGACGATTTTAATACTATTGATAATTCAGGTTGTAATGTAGATGAATCACGCATTGGTGCTATTGATCCGCCTCTAGAGCAAGAATCTTTAACGAGCAAATTATGTCGACCTAAATCAGTACAATACGATGACACGACTGATGTGTTATACATACTTGACTGGCCACATCCAACAAAATTAAGTAGAATAACCGTTTACTTGGGGCCATTTCAACCTGGCGTGGTAAATCGTTCTTTTACTGCATTGGTTATAGGTCTAAATAACGAATATCAATTTTCATTTAATCGCCCGACTGCTATCACTCTTGATCCATCACTACCGAATGCGATTTGGGTGAACGACAGTGGTTATACTCGATTAGTACTAATTCAGATTGATGGTGTCAAATGGCGTGCTGTTAAATTGCTTGGCAGAGAAAAAATAGATAAATATGCTTCATGGGGAGGTTCAGAATGTGACAAACCTGTAAATAGTTATCCTTGGCTTTGCATGTTTCGATCTGTTGGCTCAATTGGTATTGACGATCAATTGAACTTTTTTGTCGGAAATGAGAAAGAATTTCAGGTTTATCACTTCTCAAGTCCTATTCCTAACATCGATCTACTTCAAGGAAAAGCATATACGGCTGATCGAGTAATTTTACAATCTCAATATGATACTAAGATAGGTCAGGAACCATTACCGAATTCAATCAGTTCAAAAAGCCTCTTCATACCAAATTGGGGGGTATTTCTTGAAAATATTGGTAGAGATCAACTTGTTATCACTGACCAAAAACGTATTTTATTTTGGAATAATTATAAAACCATTTCGGTTTCAAAACCCGCCGATGGTATTTTATATCAACCCGGATTTAATTTGCAGCTTGGTGCCACTATTACTGCATTAACATCTGATCTTAAAAAACGATTGTGGATAGCGAGATATAATCTACCTATCGACATTTTTATATCCCCTTTAGCATCCAATCAAAAACCATATTTCAATATCCCACAAGAACTACCATTTAAACAAGGCGGATCAATAAAATGGATAACGCCTACAGGACTTGCATATGATAATAAAAGAGATATTTTATGGCTTGCTGATTGGCATAACTATCGTATTTTACGCATAAGAAATCCACTTGACGTTAGAAAAAGAAATGTTGATTTAATTATAGGACAACCTGACATGACAACAAAAACTCCGCATTGTAACGGAAAGGGCATTGGTGCAGATGCCTTTGGTTTTGGAAATATAATTGGATTAAAAATTGATAAGTCGGGTAATTTATTTGTCATTGATGGTCAACATGAAGGATGGGATTGTAGTAATAATAGAGTTCTTGAATTTGACGCTGTGGATTTAAATAAGGCATCTGGATTTCCATTTGATCAATTAAAAGCAAAAAGAGTTTATGCAAAAGACAACTTCACTGATACGGTTGACCAAAATCCGAAAAATCCTCAAACTCCCATTTCCGTTGGATTTAACAAATTAGGTCAAATGATAATGACCGTCGATGGATATGGCAATGGTCTTAATGACCGATTGTTTTTATATGATAAACCAACTCCTTTTTGTTCAAGAAATTGTTCTGTACCATACTCAAGAGTATTACCAATTGAAACAGCACAGCCCTCCGATGTATTCTTCGACTCGGAAGGTAACATGGGCTTACCGGATCACTCTTGGAGTCGAGTATTATACTTCAAAAAACCTTTCTGACAAACCATCTATCGGTTAAACGGCGTCTGTTTATTTTGATAATATTATTGCATGAAGAATTTTCTCTTTGGTTTTATCTTAGGATTAATAATTACAACTTTTTTTTCTGTTATTTTTCAGAAGTTTAATTCGAAAATAATATCACCTATTAGTAATAATAGAAGTACAACAAAAACTCTTCCTCTGGAAAAATACCAGATAAAAAATCTTCAAAAAATAAGCTTGAAACCGCAAAAAATTAAAATTGTAAAAAATCTTAAAGATGATTTGAAATTCAGCTCATACCTTTATTACTCAGATATAGATACCAAATCTTTAGGTTATAAAAAGAACTATCGAGTATCGGGATTAATTAATATTCCAAAACAAAAAGGTAAATATCCTGTAATTGTGATGCTGCGCGGTTTTGTCCCAATTGAGAATTATACCTCCGGCACGGGGTCAAGACATGCTGGAGGGACGCTGGCTCAAAACGGTTTTATTACTATCGCCCCTGATTTTTTAGGCTATGGTGATTCAGAATACCCACCGGTTGACGTCTTTGAAGCCCGTTTTTTAACCTCTGTCACGGCTATCTCAACCATCAAATCGGTAGCAAATATCAATTCAACTCTCGAGGAATACGATATTAATGGCATAATAGCTGATTTTAATAATATTGGCATCTGGGCACATTCAAACGGCGGTCAGATTGCACTGACAGTTCTGGAAATTGAAAAAAAGATTTATCCGACTGTACTTTGGGCTCCGGTGACCAAACCGTTTCCTTACAATATTTTATATTACACGGATGAATATGAAGATGAAGGAATGTTATTGCGGAAAAAGCTGGCTGAATTTGAAAAAGACTATGATGCCCGTTTGTTTTCAACAACGAAATATTTATCAGAAATATCAAGTCCTATCCAACTCCATCAAGGCACAGCTGATGACGCTGTCCCAAGACAATGGTCTGATGAGTTTTATAGCTTAATGAAAAGCCAAAAAAAAGAAATCGAGTATTTTGTATATCAGGGAGAAGATCACAATATTGCGCGTGGCAGTTTTAGTACAGTAATCAATCGTAGCATTATGTTTTTTAAAAAATATCTGCTTGACAATTCCAACTAATTCTTATACTTTTAACCCTCTCTTTTTGACCTCTTCTACGATTTTCCCAGCAAGCGGACGACAGCTACAATGTTTGGCATGGCCGAGATGCCATATGATTCTCTCATCAAGATTTGGGTTTTTTGGCATTTTGTTGGCTAAATGCCAGACTTTATTAATCTTGTTCATAATTTTTTTACCAGAGGTTAAGAATTTATTCTCGTATCTTAAGCACAATCTTACCTCGTGGGTGAGTTTCTTGATGACTTGCAGCCTCCTTGATCTTGTCAAGTGAATACACTTTGTCTATTGATACTTTAATTTTCCCATTATCTACAAGTTCTGATAACCGATTTAAGTCTTCAGTATTAGTCTTTGTACGCTGACCTACAGCAGTAATATTTTTTTCTTTTGCCAGTTTTTCATCCGGCTTTCCAAGCATAGAAACTAAAACTCCGCCATTTTTAAGCACGCCAAACGATTTATTTGTTGTTTCGCCACCAACTGTATCAAAAACAGCATCATAATCTTTTAGTATTGTCTCAAAAGCTTGTGTCTTATAATCAATTACTTCATCGACACCAAGTTTCTTAACAAATTCTATATCATCAGTATTTACTGTTGTTGTCACGTAGGCACCAAGAAACTTCGCTAGTTGAATCGCAATATGACCAATTCCACCGGCTCCACCATGAATCAAAATCTTGTTATTCTTTGCCAATTTAATATGTTCTTCCAATGCTTGTATTGCGCATGTTCCTACAAGTGGCAAAGCACCGGCCTCTTCAAAACTTGCTGTCTTAGGTTTTAGAGCAGTGTTACGACTATTTGCTTCTAAGCTTTGCGCAAATGATCCTGAGCCTCCGTTTAAAATGATGGCCTGTCCGTATACTTCGTCTCCAATTTTAAAATTAGTGACATCAACATCTATCTCTTTGACTATTCCTGCAAAATCTCCACCCAATGTTACAGGAAATTGCAAAGGCGCCATTTGTGCAAGATAGCCGGAGCGGATTGCTAAATCAACCGGATTAATACTTGCTGCAAAAACGTCTATAAGAAGTTGCCCTTTCCTTAACGTCGGGTCAGGAGTATTATCATTAATTTCTAAAACGTCGCTTGTACCATATTTGTTAATTTGAATTGATTTCATAAAAAAATTATATCATCTACAAATTAGTAAAAATATGTTCCAAGCTGAGTAAATGTTTTACTCGCGACGTTAAACCAAAATGAAACTTTTCTTTCTCCTTGGTTTGCTTTGGTATTCACGATGAGTAAATTTGGGGCTGCCCATCCGGTCACATCTAATATTGTATAACCGGTTACGCGTTGAGCAAATAATTCCTGAATATCTAAATATTGAGAATTATCCGTGAAATTCTTTCCCGACGCAAAAAAAACATAATAATCGTTTACCACAGGTGTAGATTCTTTTAAAAATAAATATGAATTATTCGGAGACCATGTGTTATATGGTATTGATATACTATCAGAGACAATTTCTTTTTTGCTAAAAATATACTGCTTTGTTGGTACGGATTTTGATGAAGTATAAAAAGAATATTCAACATAATCACCTTGTTGTTGGCTTTCCATCTTGAGAGTCATTTTTCCATCAGGTGAATCCATAATCGTTTCTTGAACCGCATTCGACACAATAATTGTTGGGTTGGGAGTAGGGGAATCATGTAAAGCTGAAAAAGCACGACTCTCTACCTTATAACTTTGCTTAGCAAGAAATACTAAACTTACACCAATAATTAAGATAATTAAAGAGATCAATATTGATTTGCGTCTTAATGTCGCCATTTTATTGAATTCAAATTTACGATCCCTTAATAATTGTGACTTTTGTCCCCGGATTTGTATCATTAGCCCGGGTGGTATTGCCAGCGGTCGGAGGATCAGCCCATTCATAAAGCTTGGCTACATCAGTTGTTTTCATATTTACACAACCATGACTCATTCTGTGACCAAAGTTATTGTGCCAATAGGTACCATGCAGACTAAATCCGGCACTGGCAGGCACCTGATTGTTGGAAAAAAACATAACGTAGGGAACGTTGGGAAGGTTGTAATAATCGGCACCACTCCCCCCACTCATTGTTGTTGAGCGAATTTTTATCCAAATAGTGAAATCTCCCGTAGGCGTTTTACCCCATAAGCCAGACGAGATTAGCGTCTGCATAAATAAAGTATCTCCTTGGTAAGCTGATAATGTTTGAGTGGCAAGATTAACATAAATATGTTTCTCACCAGTGGCATTGCTTTCTCCCAGCACTGACTGATTGCCTATCCCCGGAGAAAGGTCAATGTTAGGGGTATTAACTTTTTGGTTTTCAAATATCCCGACTGCATTATTTTCAACTTTAAACTTCAGGCTTTCTTCACAACTTAAACTATTGGCACAAGGCATTGAATAATTTTTAGATACAACAGGATATATTAAACCTACCAAGGTGAGAATCACAATTAAATTAATTGGATACCGAAGTATAAAATGAATATTTTTTTTCCGTTTTCTTCTCACCATATTAGCATGATACAGAAAAAAACGGTTGTAAAGTTGCTTAATTAAACTGTTCGACCTTTATGTTCAAATCTTTGTCTTTATGGGTAAATACAAAAGCTATTGGTTTTTTGCGGTTATTGGTAATGTATAAATTTTGCAGAGCGCTGGTATAGGGATTTTTTTGCGAATAAAAGACTGACACTCCATCCTGTTTCGGAACATCGGCAATTTTCGCAAAATCATGACGGATTGGAGCTTCCACAATCAACCCGGCTTTCTTTGAAACTACATACATAAAAGATGCCAAGTGGCAGACTCCATCTCCGACCAATCGTCCGTCAGATTTAAAACCTTCGCTCGAAATAAAATGTGCATTTGTCGTTGTGGCTATTTTGTTTTTATATTTTTGCAAGGCCGTATCATGAAACGCAAAAGTTTGTCCCGGATTAAGAATTAACTTGTTAACGCTTGGGGTCTTAATTGTATCCCAAGAAATTTTTTCACCTTTTTTTACTCTCCCTCCCATATAAGCTATGGTTAACAAAATATTATCTGAAAATACATCATTAACATACGAATTACTATATCTATTCGATAAAGAATAGGTTGCCTGCGATAGTGTTTTATTTGAGTTCGATACCATTGGACAAACCAATGATATCAGCGATAAAATGACCAAAATCAATATTGTTTTTATCATATTGAATCATATATTATACTATAGGTCATTTATCAAGGTACAAGATTTAGACCCGCAGCGAGCCACGAAACCCCCTAGCGCCATAGTAAGAGGGCGCCGTGTTGTGATATACGAAGACATGGTCAAAGCGGCGATCAGCAAAGAGGGCACCGCCGAGTTTTCTAACATCGGTTGGTGTTTCCACCCAGCTTGATGTTTTCGTATCAAAAGCACCAAGTTTCTGCAACTCCCGATACTGTTCTTCCGCTAAAAGATCAATTCCCATAGCAAGAGCCATATCAATAGCATTATCTTTTGGTTTAAATTCTTTTCTCGACTCCTGCCCTTCACGGTCATAACAAACATTTCTGCGGCCAAGAGGGCTTTCCGCAGAGCAATCATAAAAAACGAACTCATTCGTCTTTTTATCATACCCGACAACATCCGGTTCACCGCCGGTTCTTTCCATCTCGAAAAGAGACCACAGTTTTTCAGAATTAGCTTGGAGCTTGTCTAGTACTTTAGTCCAGTCAAGACCTTTATGGCGGTTCATATTTTTCTCAAAACGGGCTTTCAAGCTCTCTAGTAGTTCTTCACGTTGCTCTTGTGACAACTTCTTTTTATTGCTTGTAATGTTGTTCATACTTTTATTTTACCAATTTCTTTTTCTTCTTTGGCTTTGCCTCCCCCGGTAAAAATGTTTAAGAACAGGGAAATTGACTTCGGGTTCAGTCTGCTGATTGATTTTGGAAGTTGATTGTCATTGTTGGAATATTTTTAGTGCTTAAATGCTGTATAATCAGTAGTTATCCATGTCAACAAATCCATGTCTAAACCTATAACCGTTGAAATACTGAAAGGATTCCTGGAGGCATTCAACAAACATAATCTGGATTCCATTATGGATTATTTCGCAAAGGATTGCGTCTTCTATATGCCGCGAGGCACATCCGCTCGTGGTGATCGGTATGTCGGGAAAACCGAGGTGCGAGCAGGTTTAGCAAAAAGATTTGAGGGTATTCCTGATGTGCATTACGGAGATGATCGGCATTGGGTGTGTGGCGATTTTGGAATCTCCGAATGGACACTCACTGGCACATCTGTATCAGGGAAAAAGATAGAAGTTCGGGGAGTGGACTTGCTTGAGTTCGCCAAGGGAAAAATCACCCGTAAGGATTCTTTCTGGAAAATCATTGAGTGACTGCGAAGTGCAAACCTATTTTGCAATAAATACACCTTTCTGAATATAAAATAATAACTTCATGTTATAAACAAAAAACCGTCGAAGTTGAGTCGTTAATATATAATATATATGTGAATAAAATAAAGATTCTGGCAATGTTTGGCATTTTTATTGCCATTTTTGATTTCTTATTTAGAGGAATAATGATATCTTACTCCTCACCAGTTGGTGGTTTTCTTTATCTTGATAATTTATTTATGATAGGTACTATTCCCTTAATAGCAATATTATCTTCCTATGGATTAGTTAAAGGCAAAATATTTGGTCTTATTTTTTCAATTGTACTTATATTAATATCTCTTGTTAAAATAATAGGAATTTTCGGTAGCGACAATTTTGCTGTATTAACTTTATCTTATCTTATTATATATAGCGTTCTTACTTTTTATAGTAGATCTCATGTGCATTTTAATATAAAAGTATTTACTTTGAGTAATGTGTATTTTATTCTTGGTTTAGGTCTAATTTTTTTTGGTCTTTTCTTAGGTTTTGTGTTTGAAGGTCCAACCTGTGGTACATGTGGAGGCGGTTTTACTATCCCTACTCCAGAATTAACGCTAATATTTCTACATATTCCTTATTACCTTAACTTTGATTATTCGCATTGTGCTGCTACGGGCTGTGCTATTTCGATACCTTTCCCAGTATTTCTAGACTTACACCTGAGCGGTCTGTTTCTAATACTTTTGGGTCATATTCGTAAACGCAGACGGGATAAACTAACTAATATAGCTAACTTACAGAATAACTAGAATTTCATCACCGGGAGTTACTCGGCTTCAAGACTCGGCGTACCTTCTGCCCAAACCATTAGATTGGAGAATAGATATTTTAGATAATAGATTATAGATTGTAGGCTGCGGGATAAAAGGAATTTTTAGCCGTTGACAGGAATTGTTCGAAAGTCTTAAACAAGTGTAGGAAACCTATAGATTTAAAATCGACAGAGTTGCTTTTACAGATGGATTACTGCTATTTATTAACGATAATTTTTTTTTAAACATATTTTTAAGTGGAGTTAAGAATTCATCTGCCCAAGAAGGAGTTAAAACTGCTACTCCATCAAAATCAACTTTAATCTCTTCCTTTAATAACGTTTCTTTTAATACAGGCTGAAAAGCTAACCACGCTTCTTTTCCTGCAGGACGGGATACAAGAGTTGTCCCAAATTTTTTTAATTCAATAATCATTATAAATCCTCGAAATTTATAATTGCATAACATCCATTTATAATGGTTTCAGTTTGTTTAATATTTAATTCTACATCATTATATTTTAAATATAATTGTGCATTTCCGGTTTGAAAGCAAAGTGAAAACGGATTTTTTACGATAATTGATCTTACAAACTTCAATCCATTTCCTCTAGATTCCGGGTATCTACCGGAAATAGTTTCTGTAAAAGCCATCTTTATAGCTTCACTGGAACTTACTAAATTTGGACGAACTCTCTTTAATGTTGTTAATATTCCTTGACCACGATCCGCCAGTGCTACTTTCCTGTCCCGAATAGAATATGAGAATAATACGCCGGGAATATCGGGCCAATTCCCTAAATTATGGTCGAATGAGTTATTACCGATTTCACCGGCAATCGCTGTCACTAAGGAAACAATATTAATTGGTGTAATTCTACTTAATGCCGATTGAAATGATTCGAGTCTGGCTTGAAATACATCACGAGTCTGACTGTATATATCAGGATTTGGAATTGATGGATGAGTTGATTCTGCCCAATTCCGTGCGATAACTTCAACATTTTGTAAGTAATGATCGATGTCTGACCGATTATAAAACCGGTGACCTTTCGGACCACTGCGTATTGAACGTAACCGACCGGAAGAATCCCATCGCCTTAGGGTATCTATGGATACTCCTATAAACTTGGCGGTTTGCCCGATTGATAATAGTTTTTGCATATATATATTCGTAAATCTGTGCATATTATACCATATCTATGCAAATCTATGCAATTATTTAAATCTACAGAATAATTAAAAACCGTGCTCCGAGCGGTAGAGGAAAAATTAAAGCCTATTTTTCTGGAACTACTTGAGAACTCCTGAAAAAAGCAGCATTAAAACCACAGCTGTAAAAGCTGCGAAGACACCAACAGTTTTAACAAATAGATTTACTGCTTCTTTTTTCTTCCCTTCAATTTAGAATCAAACTCCCGCGGTTTTATATTTAGACCACCAGAAGTTTAAAAAGCTTCCCATCGTGACGGTGTTTCATCAGGAACAACTCCAAGTCCGAACCCGTAGCTTTTATCATCATAAATTTGGATATCCGTGGCTACACGTTTGAGTCTACGTGAAGGCGCTTCAGGTAAATCACCGGCTTGCATTTCCGGTCGCACCAAATGAGCTAAATTAGTTAGATAGCCTGTTTGGTTTAATAGACCGAGGTGTCGAGCTACTGAAATATCAACAGCTACCGGATTTAAACCAATAGCTGCAAAATCAGTTTTTTTTAAAACACCATGATGTTCGTGACCTGTCAGGGTTTCATAACCATCAACGACTGTTAACACAGCTTGGCCTTTTCGTGCAAAATGATTTACTGTTGCCTGAATAAATGTAGCCATTCTTCTCATGATCAGCGAATCAACTTCCGATTCGGCAGCCGCACTTAACTTAGCATTGTATTCAATATTTGCTCGAGCAGGATCAGTTTCAGTGATAGTGCCCCTGATTTGTTGAGATTTGACCGGATCATTATGGACACGAAGCTGGGCACCTTCGGGTAAGTCCGGATGAAAATAGTCTCTTCGCTTTGAAGGATCGACTAAACCCATCAGATGCTTTGCTCCGCCGCTAAAATAATACTAACCATGTTCTTTTGGAAGAGCTAGATTCACCAAAGCAGTATAAGATGACGTATCGATGACCGATAATTCTCCGGTAAGGGGGATTTGGTTCAACTCGCGCAAATCTTTAAGTGCGATTTCTACCTGAGGATATCTTTGTGATAAACCATCCACAATACCTTTATAAATGTCTTGAGGTTTTGTTTGCCGGTGAGTGCCATAATAATCAGCAGAAGAAAGATCACCGATATCAATTTTGGATACGCCTGAAGTTATTAATTTTTCCAAAAGGCTTTTTAAGGCATCAGGATGGCTGCAACCCTGAGGAAATTCAGGATCTACGATATTCGGCCGTACCAGAACGGATTTGTCTTGAAGACCAAGCCAAAACTCGGCATTGCTTTTTTGGTGAGCATCAAGCACAGCGGTCAGGTTTCCGACTCTGCCCAAACCACGACTTGCATATACATCAGGATGGAGTGTTAAGGCATCGACACCTTTTGGTTGTTCAGCCGCACCCGGTTCTCCAGACATTAATATATATTAGCAGAAATTTTACATACATTAAACCCTGCGGTTATCCAATTATTAGTTCACTTCAAAAATCATCCGTTTATAGATTTTTCTTGTGAGCTCAACATCTTTTTTACAATATTCGCAGATTTCAGAAATCCTTCCTTCTTCAAACGCTTTAGCAACGTTTTTGCCTTCGATATCTCCACCCTTTGAACTAGGAAAACCGAATGCTTTGGCTAATTTATCTAAGCTCGGTTTATTTTGCATACCCCACTTATTCCATTCATACATGACATCATAAATTGGAGTGTTACAGTAGCGCCGGAATGATAAATCGCGGCTCGGCTTAACCCCTAATAGCATTGACCTTTGGTAGACAAATTTAAAATCAAAATCCATTAAATTAAATCCAATAAATAAATTAATGTCTTTGGCAATTTCCCAAAATCGTTGTAACATTTCTTTTTCATCGCCATATAATACTTCCGGTTTTCCGTCATCTACCGCATAACCGATGCAGGCAAGCCTGCCAAAGGTGCCGTCGAAATTAGTTGATTCTAAATATTCCTCGAACGATTTTTTTTCTTTTCCGTCTTCACTGCGAGATTCATGAAATTGTTTTAAGATATCTCTCATCTCACTCCCCGCCGGCAACGTTTCAATGTCAAAATATAATTTGCTCATAAAGTTTTAGAATTAAAATTGAATAATATTTCCAATTATATCAATTTGGAGAGATTAAAATGCATCGCGCCAGCCCAACTCACTCCAGGGGTGCTAAAGAAAATTAACTAAACTGGATTACTAATTTTTTACCGAGTGACGTAGCCAAGCGTGAAAGTAAACCAACAGACGGACTAACAGTCATATTCTCAATCCGTGAAATAACTGTTTGAGTTGTTCCTGCTGCTTTTGCCAGTTGTCTTTGAGAAAATTGCTTTTCAATTCGGGCTTTAATTAATTCCCGGGTAACCTGATATGCCGGTTCGCTTTTCTCCCATTCTTTTTTAAATCTCGGATCCTTTAATTGTTGTTCTAAATATTGATTAAAATCTAAGTGTTTCATATGCGACTATGATATCTTTTTAGATATCAGTTGTCAAGGGTTATTTTATATCGATTATTTGCAATATTGATTTCCTTTATTGGAGTCTTTTGAGTCTTCTTTCTAAAAATATGAAGAACCATAATATCTGCGTTTTTTGCAGTTACACAGATAATACGAATATTATCTTTACCTAATATTCTCAACTCCCAAAAGTGAGTCTTGATTATTTTCTTCAGATTTGGAATTGCTGAAGTTAAACCAAATTCCCTAATGTATTTAAATTGCCGTAAAATCTTCGTTCTCAATTTAGGTTGACATGAATCAAGAAATTCCTGGATTGGCGAAATATTGTTTGGATGTGTAAAAAAACTAATCTTATATATCACCGTTATAGATTAATAAAGACAATCAGTAAAATTCAACGGATTATAATCATCAAAAAGTGTGATTTGGATTGAAAGAGGACTCTGTAAAATAATTTCCGCTCCATTTCACTCCGCTAGTTTTTCAACCCTCGTGGTTGGGAATACTACAGCTCAAGAAAATAAACTGGGGCAAAGGCAACAACTCCGGCAATGAATTGCAGTGCCAATATTCCCAATGCTTGCTTCGGCTTTTGTGGTAACCACTTGATTGCGAAGAAGGCAATAATTGGCAACTGACCACCCATGAGTAGTTGAAAAATGTGGGCGGCTGTTCCCTCATCCTCGCTACGCACAACTCCAAAAACCGCCAACCAAACAAGGGTAAATATCAATGCAGTAGCTGACATGGCTAGCGGAAGCCAAGCACTTGTCTTGCTCAATAAATTCTTCACATCTGAAGTATATCAAAGAATGTTCTAGTTTCGTGCATTGTGCTCCGAGCGGTAGAGGAAGTTAGACCCTATTTTTCTATAACTACTTGGGAATTCCTGAAAAAAGTAGAATCAAAATCACAACTGTGAGAGCTGCGAAGATACCGACAGTTTTAACAAATAGATTTACCGCTTCTTTTTTCTTCCCTTCAATAAAAAGCTGAAGTGGTTGATAAAAAAATAGATATGCCATTACCGCAACGGAAAGGGTGAGTAATGATAAAAATGTAATTGGAGCAAAAATAGTATCAGGCTTGTTTTTTAGAGGTTGGATCACGAAAGTCATAACAGTGACAATTAGGATGATATATGCCGAAGCGCTAAGGGCATTAATAATAGGATTCTTAGACATATGTTGATTATATCAATTTTGCTCCCCCTGGCCCCGATTAAATCGGGGCTGGCCAAGGATATTAGAACCTTTTACTATCAGGTTTCGTCTTAAAATCATTCAAACATTCTTTTGATATACTTATTTTATGGATCCGCAGAATCAACAACCGGTTCGTCAACCGCCTTCTCTAAATATTCCACTGGTTTATCCAGTTCCACCAAAACACAAATCATCTGCAGTATTAATTATTGGAGTTATCTTACTTCTTATAGTTGTTGGAATTATTGCTTATTATATGGGAACGAAGCAATTCAGGAAAAGTACTTCTTCAGCTGTAAATCCTACCTATGTGGTTGAATCAACCTTAACACCAACGCCAGTCTTTACAGAATCAGAACCTACTCAAAAGGTAGAAATTAGTAATCCTCCTGTATCTTCTCTGGATAAAGAGGTTCAAACTAGAACTTATATTAATGAAATAGCAGGTTTTAAGATAGTTTTTCCTAGTAGTTGGCAAATTCCAAATAGTGTATATAAAAATCGAATAACACCTTCGGGCGATGGCCCGGGACCGGGTGTTGGTTTCCAAATTTCAAAAACAACAATGAATAATACTACCTTTCCTTTGATAAATTTAGAAGCGATTTTTTTTGATATGAAAGATGCAGATTTAGTAGGTCAAGCTAAAGCTTACTGTTCTTGGTTACTAAATCCCGGAACTACAGTCAAAACAAAAGAAATATTGGTTGGGGGTCATAAGGCAGGATATATTGAAAACATAATAACTCAAGATGGTTCAAAGCACTATGCTTCTTGTACTATGGTTTATGGAAATCCTGGATTGAATATTACATGGCACAACGACACAGAGGCCAAAGGTGACATAGATGAAATTCTAAATAATATTACCTTCTTATAGAAGTTTGAGAAAGTATTAAACTGAATAATGTGGTATTAACGCCTGTTGTTGTTATAGTAGATTAGATTATCCTAACACTCTAAACTAGAGTTACTCTCCTTAATAGAATACTCATTTAGAATGGCAAACAATCTCCTATGGAGACTATTCGATAAAATTACTAAAAGATTATAAATTGAATAGTAATGTATATGAAAGAGTTTGATAATATTATAAATACGATAAAATTTAACTAAAAATAAAGATATGGAAGAGAATAATATTCTCAATCAAATACAAAACCAAAATACGGTAATTTCTAAATCCTCACAACATATGAATTATTATAAATATGGATTTTTTTTGATGATATTTGCTTTAGTATCGCTAGTTACATTCGTCTTCTTTCAGCAAAAAAATGATCAAAATAATGCACAAAATAAAGAGGAAGCTATTGTAACAACGGTGCCATTTTCGAACGATGGTCAAACAAGGGTAAGTCCTACAACAGATCCATATTCAAACTGGAAAACATACAGTAATGAAATCTTTAGTTTCAGATATCCACCGACCTGGGATACACATATTGTTGGTCAACTTCCATCACATGCTTTAATGGTAGCTCCTCAGGAAAAAATAGATGATGTCAAAAAAATTCAAGGTGGGTTTGGTGGTGGTAAATTTCTAACGTTTACTATTGATTATCGAGATGCTCCGCCAGATATAAAAACAAATGAATATCAAACTGTGACAACGGAATCCATTGTTGTTGGGGGAGTAACTGGGACCAAATACAATGTTGATATTATTCAAGATAGTCCAGGAGTCGAAAAAGGAGATAAAGTAATCACCATTATAGTAAAGGTAAATAATGTATATATAAATGCAGATTTATTGGATATGAATTATCTTAATGAATTTAATCAAATAATCTCAACATTTAAATTCAAATAAAGGAAGACAAAAACAAGTTAAAAAGTATTAATAAGCTTCTATTTATTTCACAAGTTCGAGTGAATTCGCTTGGGGTACACAAAATTGGGTTGTTACAATAGGCTAAAAAATTTGCTCTCCCTAGCGGATGAAGTAAGAACTATCTTCTATTGATGATTCTCCGATTTTATTTTATCGATACTTATAAATAGGAAGATTGTAAAAGTCTTTTATTCTGGTCTTTGAACGTTATTCTCGTTACCAGAACAACAGTATCCCTTTCCATTAAATACTTCGCAATGACCACCGTTTGTAAGACAGTTAGAAACCATATCGCAATATGCTGGTTCATCACAAGTACAGTCTTTTTGACATGATGATATTGGTGTTGAATCGCAAACGATTTGGTTTTTACATACTAATTGTTTTGAACATCCAGCAGCAGAACAAACTTGATCACAGGTTCCATCGTATAGTTTACATCGACTACATTTATCTGGAAAGCATAGTGGGCAATCTTTTTGGCAATTTGAACAATCTGCTCCCTTTATTGGAACATCACTTCTAATATATCCACAACCACATAATTTACTGATAATTAAATCCCAGTCTGGATGGTAATTGCCACCCAAACATACATTAAAAAGGTCAAGGGGGCTTGTAGGTTCACATACATATTCATCTTCTCCCATTGGCCCTTCTTCTAAATCTGAGTCTTTGATATTATTAAATTCTGATTTATGGAGACAACGTATAGGAAATTTTCCTGAACTGCCGAATCTCGATTTAAGAAACGGATCTGAATCTAGTTTAGATCGATCTAACTTCCCGTTAACACATTTCACTCTAACCTGACATTTTTTTGAGTTCCATTCAACGTTTTCTGGATCATCCTCATTCCAAACCCTATAATTTAATTTACTAACACATCGTCCGCAGAAATTATTTGGACCGAAATTAGATGTAGTTATATTTGTAGTCTTTTTATTAGGTGCTATCTTGCGTGGACTTGATTCGTTATTATAATATGTACTTTTTGTTATGTTCTTTGACACAATAGTTGGAGTCAACCGATTATTTGTTGTTTCTTTCGCTACCAACTTATATATTATTGCTTCCTTTTGAGTTGATTGACGAAATATTAGAATAATTCCTAATGTTAAGATGATAAGAAATCCTAGAATAGCATAAATGGCAAACTTACTTCTTTTGATTCTTCTATGAAGTTGAGCGATGTCGTTCTCCATTAATAATAAAAGTAGTTTAAATTAGAAGATTTATCAACAGGAATAATATTTTTAACAATATTAAACGGAATTAGAGGATATGTTTCCTGTAGTTATTATATTATTTTAGATTGTTATAACAATCTAAAGTTTATTTGCTCCCCCGAGAGGACTCGAACCTCTAACATCCTCGTTAACAGCGAGGCGCTCTACCAATTGAGCTACAGGGGAATTTGCTTTAAATATTCTTTTCCGATTCCACTTTTATAATATTTTTCTCTTCTTCGTGCTGCTTTTCTATCTCCAACAAACTCTTTGAAAATTAATCGCCACGGACAATATCCTTTAGTTGAAAAAACCTGTTTACTATTATGTTCTTTAATTCTTTTATCTACATTTGCACTTAATCCAACATATATTCTTCCATCTTTGTAGCTCCTTATTGCGTAAATCCAATACATTCAATAATTATACGCTTCCCGCTCCCTGCCTGCCGGCAGGCAGGTACCAATTGAGCTACAGGGGATAATAAATTATCAATTTTAATGATCAATTATCAAATAAATAAAATCATCCAATTTTCAAGGTACAAAGAAATTATTGTAAGCCTTATTATAGACTCGGGTCAGCTTTTTTTCAATATATGGAATATGTAAGAAGATCTTATAACGCTCTATTTATCGAAAAGTATATTTTTCTCCAGGATTCAAAGTATCTAAGTTTACTTAATGTTTGAACAAAATCATCCTTCCATTTAACAAAATCATTATAAGTTATCGTGCCGTCACTGTCATAATCTCCCCTGTCTTTACTCGTCGCTGAAGTAGGCTGAGGCGTAATTCCCGTCGGCAAGGCTGTCGGATATGTGGTGGAAACCGGAGTCGTTAGCGTAGGTTGAAGAGAATTGGTCGGTGTGGGAAGAGGACTTCCTCCGGTTACTTTGTCTAATGCTGCTTTGACGTCTATCCTTCCGGCGCCAAATTTAATATCTTTACCTGAAGTTCCTAAATCAACCGCACTACTTTCTATAATCTGTCTAACCTGTAGTGAGGTAAGACTGGGATTTTTTGATAATACTAATGCGGCCAGTCCAGCGACGTGAGGAGACGCCATGCTAGTCCCCGTAAGTATATTATATTTATTACCAGGCCACGTTGAAGCAATGCAAGTCGCATCCGTACAAGTACTTGATCCACCCGATGGATTTCCTCCCGGAGCAGCCACGTCGACACATGTACCATAACTGGAATAATGAGCCAATTCATCGCTTGGACCAGTTGCTGAAACTGTAATTACATTTGGATCACTGGCTGGATAGAGAGAGTCAGCATTGTTTCCACTACTGTTTCCGGCGGCGACAACGACAACGACATTTTTTTTAACAGCATTACTGATTGCATCTGCCATCGATTGACTGCTACCGGATCCACCAAGACTCATATTTATTACCCTGGCACCATTATCAGCTGCATAATTTATCGCCGACGTGACAGTTGACAATGCAATATCTTTACCTGAACAGCCGACTTTTAAAGCCATTATCCCGACTGTCCAGTTTATTCCTACTACTCCAGTAGTGTTATTACCTACTGCTCCGACAGTACCGGCCGTATGAGTGCCGTGTCCGACATCATCCTGCATTCCACAACCGGTGAAATCTTTAGTAGCAACTATATTGCCTTTTAAATCCTCGTGATTGACGTCGATTCCAGAGTCAATAATTGCAGCGATTATACTTTTTGATCCCGTGGTTTGATCCCAGGCTTGCGGTGCTTTAATTTTTGTCAGCGCCCACATTTTATTGTAATAAGTATCATTGGGCACTGCCAAAAAATCGTAGAGATAATTGGGTTCGGCATAGTCGACTTCTTTCTGTTGATTTAAAAAATTGACGATATCTTTGACTTCTTGTTTGCCGTCAGTATTTAAAGCAAAGACATTATTGCCGATTTCATCCGTTGCATTCGCTTTTTCAGCTCCAATTTGTTGTGATAAATTATCTATTTTTTGTAGCGTTGTCTCCGGAGCCGCTCCACCGCTTATTCCAAGAGTAATATCTTGCCCTAAATTTTGTAATTTTCCAAGAAAATTATCTTCTCTGTTTAGTCTTTCTTTAGCCTTTATCTCCAATAATATTGGCGATTCCTTATATTTGACAATCACCGAATTATCTACATATTGATCCTGAGCACCCTGACCAAAAACCATCGTTGGCATGAAAAAAAATACTAACAATGTGAACAGTATTTGAATGGTTTTATGGTAATTCGAGCGTTTCATAAAGATAATTTGGTTCGGCGTATTCAACCTCCGGCAATTGTTTATACGATTCTATTACTTTCAGTATATCTAATTTCCCGTTCGTTTTAACTACATAAAGATCCGTCACTTGTTTCGACTCGGGACTAAGATTCGTTTCACTAAGAATACCTAATGTTTTATTTAACGACTCAAACCGAACCCATCTATCCTCGGGAGTTTTTTTATTGGTTATCCTTGTCTTGAAATCACCAAAAAAAAACACTATACGATTGATGATGTTCTTAGCTTTTTTTTGACGATCTAATACTAATAGTTTCAAATTGTTGGTCGCTTGCCCCGGTTTATATTTGACGATAAATTCCGTCGGAGAATATCTGGTTTTCGGTATTGACTGTCCATATACCAAACTACCATGAATCAACAATCCTAAAGCCAAACTTATTGATATCAAAAACAATATTTTATTAAACACAATTCAAGTATAGCAAAAATATGGAAGGTGAGATTATCGGATAATCGAAGAATAAATGACTACTTAACTAATTTTTCCTTCTGCAATAACCACATGATAATTCCTTTTTGAGCATGCATTCTATTTTCTGCTTGATCAAAAATTATTGAGTTATTATGATCAACTGCATCACGGGTGATTTCATAATTGATGTGGCATGCCATGCAATGCATAATTTTTGCTTTTGGAGCATATTTATCGATTAAATTACCATTTAGCTGATACGGCATAAATGTCTTAATTCTGCCTTCGTATTCTTTTTTAAATTCAGGTAATACTTTGCCATTCTTAAAAAACTCCATATCCATCCATGTGTCGGTGTGTACATAATCTGCATCCTTAAGTGCTGACTTTAGATTTAATGTTCGCTCTACCAAGCCGGTTTTATCGGCCATCTTATTTAATTCATAGTCAATACTTGGCTTATTGACATCTGGTGCAACAATTACAAATCTTATACCAAGCTTAGTGCAAACAGTCATTAAAGAATTAGAAACATTATTCTCAATTCCTAGCCAAACCACTTTTTTTATTTGTTTTAAACCATTAGAATGCTCAATCATGGTTAACATGTCTCCCAAAGCTTGACATGGGTGGTATTTCTCCGAACAAGCATCTATGACTGGTATTTGATTAAGAGATGCTGAAAGTGTGACATTTGAGGCTTTAACTGCTCGATACATCAACACTTGCCCGTATCTCATAATCGCTCTAATTTCATCTTTTATATCGGTGCCTATTGATAATTGAGTACTTTTAGCATCAAGAAATATAGCATGACCTCCGAGTTCAGTCATTCCTGCTTCAAAAGAAAGACGGGTTCTTGTCGAAGTTTTCTCAAAAAGCATAATCAATGTCTGGTTTGGTAAATAGTCTGTCAATTTTCCTTTCTTCCTTGCTTCTTTAATTTTTGCTGAAATTGTCAATATATCCATTAAATCTTTTTTTGATTGTTCTTTTAAAGAAATTAAATGGCGCATATTTTTTTCTATCAATTATTAACTATTTCTGTCCCAGCTTTGCCTGACAGTGCTTGTAACAACTTATTATTGCTGGTAATCACCGATTTGCGTTTCTTTTTTGAGGTGACAAAATTGATCGCAGCTTCTATCTTAGGACCCATACTTCCGGCAGCAAAATGCCCGGCCCCAAGATATTTTTTTGCATCTTTGACACTTATTTTTTTCAAAATCAATTGGTTTTTTTTATTAAAATTCAAATAGGCATTTTCTACCGCTGTAAGAATAATAAATTCATCAGCGTCGAGTTCATCCGCTAAGAGTGCACCAAGATGATCTTTATCAATGACGGCATCTGACCCATGTATCTTGTCATTTTTCAAATATACAGGGATCCCGCCACCACCACCGGCAATAACCAAAATATCTTCATTTACATTTTTTTTTATTGCTTCAATCTCAATAATTTTTATGGGGTATGGAGAAGGGACCACGCGCCGATATCCCCGACCGGCATCTTCTTTAAACACATAGCCTTTTTCTTTGGCTATTTTATCTGCTTCGTTTTTTTTATAATATAAACCAACCGGTTTTGAAGGATTTATATAAGCTTTGCTTTTTACATCAACTACTACTTGAGTTATGATCGTTGCTACCTCCTTTTTAATCTTCTTTTTATTAAATATGTTTTGTAATGACTGCTGAATCAAATAGCCGATAAGTCCCTGGCTCATTGCTCCACAAACATGCATCGGCATCTCGGGAACAATTTGGTTAGACATCGCCTGTTGAATCAAAAGTGCTCCAACTTGAGGACCATTACCGTGAGTGATGACGATCCGGTATTTATTACTAAGAGTTAAATCGGCAATTCCCTCCATTGCCTGATTTACGTTTTTATACTGAGTTTCGAAGTTTCCCTCTTCGCCTTTTTGCAAGATAGCATTACCCCCTAAAGCAATGACAATGGTTTTTTTTTGCATATGCTCTCAGGAAGATATTATCTTACCACAAAGCGGGACCAATATCAAAGCTCCTGTGCTAAAATATTATTAAAATGGATAACAATAATTCAAACAGAAAAATTGATTTTACTCTGTATTTAAGAGTTATTCTTTTTAGCCTACCGATCTCAATTTTATTATTTTTTTATATTGGATATTCCTTTGGGCAGTATGATCTTGGAGTATGGAATAAAGCATTGGCCTGGACCGCAGTCATTTTAACCGGATTATCAATGATTTTAAGTGGGATCTGCTACTTTTGGAATTTCGCCAGACCCAAGATTATATACCGTAAACAATTGGGGTTTATAGGTTTTTTCTATGCATTATTTCATTTCTTAATCACCTTCTTTCTACTCCAGGAAAATTTTCCCTTTCCCTCATATTATTTTCATCCCAGTAATATATTTGTCATTACTCTCGGAGTCATGGCTCTGTTAATTTTTTTTGGTATGACTTTGATTGCGCTTCCGAAAATCTTCAATAAAATCGGTGGGAAAAATTGGCGAAGGCTTTTAAGAATCGGTTATATTGCTTATATTTTTATAATTTTCCATTTTGCGATTGACCGGTATAAATCATGGCTGCATTGGTTAAATGGTGAAAAAACAGACTTGCCGCCGATAGGACTTCCCATTTTTATCTTCGCATTGTCGGTTATAGTAATGAGAATAGCATTGGAGATCCATAAAAGATTTATTCGTAAGAACATTGCCTCCACAAACCCAACTTCCTCTCTCTTGCCTGAAGCTGCAGTTTCAGAAAATATTGAGAATATGCCACATCCGGAGGATATGTAACTACATAAGCAAAACCTTCTTCAATTAATTTTGCATTTACAAAGGTCTCAACATTCTGATTATTAATTAAATATACGTATCGAAGTAGACGTCCATATCTATCTTTGTTTGAAATGTCTTTAATCAATTTAACCCGTTTATTTAAAATAAGCTCCTGATTTTTTTTAAACGCCTCTATGGCATAACATTCTATCTTTTTTTTAGGATGATGAAGCTCTGGCGTATCGATACCAATATATCTGACTTTCTCATGTGTATCTATTTCTATAGTATCACCGTCGATGACCTTGACAACGGTATGAAAACCGGCTTCATTAGTGGCTACTTTTTGGTCCAGTTGAGATACCGTATTCGCTATTTTTTTAATATCGGTCCGTCGAAGTCTGTCTCCTTTCGGTAAATATAGATTAATAAAAGACAAAGCTAAAATTAAAAGACTAATAAGCAGTTTATGCATAAAGATCAATCGATTATAATATATTTCTATCATGAGCAAAGAATCTTCAAGCAAGCTGAAAGAGACCTTACTTAAAGCCGGTGGTTGGCTAGGTATCATAGCTATAGGTTTGATCGGATTGTCTTTCTTGGCGTAGTAATTCTAAATCCTATCTACTTGAAATCGATTTTTTTTCAGCATAGTATTATTAATATGAATGCTGAAAATGTCGTTGAGAAAATGGTGTCTGCTCCTGCAGTAGTTCTTGAATCTACAATCGAGACTTCTAAAACCATTGCTAACAAAATCACTAAACAGAAATCCGTTAAAGAAGCAAAAAGTTTTTGGCGGGCATTGGGGCCGGGGATGACAACAGGCGCGGCTGATGATGATCCTTCAGGCATCGCTACCTATTCTCAAACCGGAGCCCAATTTGGATTCCAACTTTTATGGTTAGCAGCGTTTACTTATCCATTTTCAGCAGCAATTCAGGATATGTGTGCCCGTTTAGGAATGGTCACCGGTCGCGGACTCGCTGCAAATATCCGGCGTCACTATCCTAAATGGGTTTTATACACTTGTACTATCCTACTTTTTTCTGCCAATACAATAAATGTCGGTGCTGATTTAGGTGCAATGGCCAAAGCCATGCAACTTATTTTTCCTCAGTTCTCATTTAGTTTATTAATTATTTCTTTTGCAATTTTAATCTTACTTCTCCTAATTTATATGACATATGAAAAATACGCTAAGTATTTAAAATATCTGGCACTTGTCTTAGTCGCTTATGTCCTTTCGGGTTTATCACTTAATTTAGATTGGAGACACTTATTATCGCTATCATTTTTACCGTCAACAATTTCATCAAAAGATCAAATTATGATCGTTTGTGCTGTTTTGGGAACCACAATTTCTCCATATCTCTTTTTTTGGCAAACATCACAAGAGGTTGAAGAGGAAACATTAAGAAGCAAATTAGCCAACGGACTTCGATCTAAAATTAACAAACGCGATATTAAAAAAATGCGGATTGATGTTTGGACTGGAATATTTATTTCAAATCTTGTCATGTATTTTATTATCGCGACATGCGCTGCAACGCTGTTTTCCTCCGGTATTACAAATATCTCTACAGCGGAGCAGGCGGCAATGGCTTTGAAACCGCTGGTTGGAAATAGCGCATATCTTCTTTTTACCTTAGGAATTATCGGCACCGGCATGTTGGCGGTTCCCATTTTGGCCGGTTCAGCCTCTTATGCCTTGTCGGAAAGCCTTGGCTGGAAATTCGGTTTAAACCGAAAATTAAAAAGGGCATCAGCTTTTTATGGTGCAATAATGATATCGGTGATCATTGGCCTTTTGATGAACTTTATCGGTTTTGATCCGATAAAAACTTTGATATATACAGCTGTTATAAACGGTCTGGTCTCACCAATTATTTTGGTTTTGATTGTTAAGATGAGTTCAAACAAAAAAATTATGGGAGAGCATGTAAATAATCCGCTACTTAGAATCTTAGGTTGGTGTATTACAATTTTAATGACTGTGGTAGGAGTTGCGACCGTTTTAACAATGATTTAAAATAATGTTATGAATCTTATTGTCAAATTAATTATTAACGCATTAGCGGTTTTTTTCACGGCTAAACTTTTACCCGGAATAGTAACCGTTGAGGATTTATATGCAGCTTTAATGGTTGCAGTGATTTTGGGTCTTCTTAATACTTTTGTAAAGCCAATTCTTAAAATATTGACTTTACCGATTACTATTTTAACCTTGGGATTATTTTCGTTAATTATCAATGCCTTAATAATCCTAGTAGTTGATCGTTTCGTCCCCGGATTTTCTGTCAACGGACTTTTTGCGGCAGTTATATTTGGATTTGTACTTTCCGTAATCAGTTCTCTTCTAAATCTTTTGGTAAGATGATTTTATGCGACGAAAAAAAATTCAAGAACATCACCTGTTTTATGCCACTGCTTGTTTTCTACTTTTAATTTTAGCTCTATTAAAACCTGTGTTTTTATTGACGATAGATAAAAATATGGCTAAACAATTTTATAATTTTCTAAGAAATCCTTTCATTTCATTGTTCTTGTCATTTATTACCAATTACACAATTGGTTCACTTTTTTTTGCACCTTTGATTGTTACTATAATATTATTTTTAAGAGTAAAAATTAAAGGCATAATCTATTTTTTTATAGGATTTGGTTCTTTAGCCGTTATCCGTTATTTGCTTCAATCATTTTTCGGCCGTCAACGACCATTCGTCATAAATCAAAATACACCATATTTAGGACAGATTAGCCCTTATGGCAGCAGTTTTCCCAGTTTTCATGCAATGACGGCTTTTTTTGTCGCTTATTTTTTGGTGGAATATTTAAGATTAAAACATTTACCGACGTTTTTTTTGTATTTGTTGGCTTTTTTAGTTGCAGTATCACGAGTATATCTTGGCGCCCATTTTCCTGCGGATGTTTTGGTCGGTGCTTTTATCGGACTGCTTTGGGGACATTTGTTTTTTCACCTATCTAACCTTCGATTGAAATAAGTATAATTATTTATATCCAGAAAGGTGGTGAAAAAGGATGGATGAAAAGGTAAAAAAATTAGGCAAAGTCACTCATTATTTTCCCCATGTTAATGCCGGAATTATCAAACTTGAATCACCTCTTAAAACCGGTGATACCATAAGAATAAAAGGCAATGAATATGAATTTACTCAAAAAGTAACCTCGATGCAGGTAGATCATAAAGCCATAACTGAAGCAAAAAAAGGTGATGAAATAGGAGTTCAAGTTGACCAAAAGGTTCATGAAGGCGATGAAGTATATCTGTTATAACCGTTACTTCTCGTTAACTTGCACAGAAACAACCTTAACAGGATTTAATGGGATTGAAATTTCATCCATATTTGGATTTTGTTTGACAGGAGCTTCGGCTATCTTATCAACGATCTCAATTCCGCTAACCACTTTTCCAAAAATGACATAATCTTTAGGCAGATCTCTGTCCTTTTGCATGATGAAAAACTGACTTCCATTGGTATTTGGACCACCATTTGCCATCGCTACTGTCCCTCTGGTATATGATCCATCAAATGGTTCATCGTCAAATCGATATCCCGGTCCACCACTTCCATCCCCCTTTGGATCTCCACCTTGGATCATAAAACCTTTGATCACCCTATGAAAGACAGTGCTGTTATAAAAATTCTTTCTTGCCAGCGTAACAAAATTATTGACTGTTATTAGAGTTTTATCGGCGTTAAGATCGATCGTAATATCTCCTTCAGTTGTTTTTAAAACAGCTGAATATTTTTTATTTTTATCAATCGTCATTTCAGGTGCAGTATTTTCCATAATTTTCGTTGGTTTAGATTGGGTTTCCGTCGGTTCATTGATGGTCTTTTCCTTTTGTGTCGGACTTCTGGCAATAAAAATAAACCCTGCAATTATTAATAGACCAAGTATTGATAATATCAAATATAATCTATTATTTTGCATAGAGGAAATAATAACAGATTTTTTTCAAATTTGTGTAAAAAGATACGGCAAATTTAACCGTTGACGAATATTCTCTCCTTTCATTAATGTTTGTTTTCTTTGTGAGATATCTCCCCGACTACCTAAATGTTGAGAAAATTTCTGGATCGGCAGCGTCGAACCCAAAAAAACCGAATGTTTGCCAAATGTTCTGTCCAGCTCGTTAATCGATTGACTAATGGCTTTGATTTTTTCAACTCTCACCGGATCATCAAAGAGTGAATATTGAATTCTATTGTCCTCTCTAAGATCAACTAAGACAATCCCGGTTTGCCGATATGACAGTTTTTCATTAAATATTTTGTAAAAGACCGATTTTATATTGGGTGCAATTTCCATCTCATAAGAGGTTGCTCTATTTAACTTGATCTCAACGCCAAAAGATTCGTAACTTTGAGTTTTTAAAAAAATAAATAATTTTGAGGCGGCTAAATTATAACGCCTCATTTTTAAACACGCATTTTCCAGATTTCTGATAAGTTGAGCGTAAATGAAATCCCGGTCAGATGATGCCGGGGTAAAAGTTTTCACTTTTGAAATTGATTTATAAGTGTCTTTCTCATTAGGATCCACATGGTAAATATATTCACCCAGTAATTCTTTCCAGATTTCAACTCCCGGCTTAGTCAATTTTTTTTTGACAAAGTCTTCATTTTTTTGGGCCAAATCCAATGCAGTTCTCAACCCCAGTTTTTGAAGATAAGAAGCAGTATTAATGCCAATGCCCCAAATATCAATTAAAGAAACTTTTGCCAAAAGCAAGTGAACGTAACTCCCGGGAACAATTGTTATTCCGCTGGGTTTTCGATAATTTGATGCCAGTTTCGCCAAGCTTTTGTTTAAAGACAGTCCAACGGAGACGGAAATATCAAGTGATTTTTCAATATTCCGTTTTATTTCACCGGCTATTTTTTCATATGACATATTTAGTGGCCGCTTCAATCCCGTCAGATCAACAAAAGCCTCGTCGATTGAGTATTCCTCGACACAAGGACTATATTTTTTGATGATATTAAACATTTTTCTGGAAATAAGTGAATAGGTTTCATAGTCTGATGGCAAGATAATACAGTCGGGACATAGTTTCTTTACCTCAAAAATTCGCATCCCCCGCCTGACTCCGCGCTTTTTAGCCTCATAAGAAAGAGCTGCGGCGATGCCACGTTCTTTGCCGGTGATCAAGGGCCTGCCTCGGTACTCGGGATGAATAGATTGTTCACAAGAGGCAAAAAATGCATCGCCATCAATATGAAGTATTGCTTGCGGCCAAGAATTGATTATTAAAGGTTGACTATTCATAAAACTTGAAACATGAAGCTTGAAGCATTATCAAAAAGATGGTTTTGATGTTTTATGTTTCATGTTCCATGATTCATGATTATTATAGGTGAACAATCGTTTACCGTCAACCCTTCGATTTCACTCAGGGTAAAGCCCGTAAAAATGTTTTATTGCCTATTAACGAACTAAATTAACAAATGGATCATCCCAAACTGATATATATTTTAGGCTCCGGAGCTATTGGTAGTATATTTGGTGCCCGACTGTCAGAAAAGTATCCGGTTATATTAATTGGTAGAAAAAATACGGTCAATAGTATCAATCGTCATGGATTAAAACTTAAAGGATTAATCAATAAAACATATAAATTAAAAGCGCAAGAGAAGATAACCAATATCCCTCAAAGTACGATTATTTTTTTGACGACAAAAGTCAATGACTCTCGATCTGCCCTACTTCATATTAAAAACTTGGTTAAAAGAGATACTGTTCTGGTCATTCTGCAAAATGGCGTTAATCAAGAGGAGGAGTATAAAAAAATATTGAAATGTCATGTTATAAGAGCTGTTAGTCAATGTGGGGCTTCAAGTAGTGAGCCGGGACTAATCAGATTTAATGGAGATAGTACGACTTTTGTTGAAAAAAATGGCATGGAGATTGCAAAGATATTAATTAACGTTGGATTTAAAGCCGAGTTGGTTGACAATATCAAAATCAAAGAATGGGAAAAACTGATTGTGAATTGTGTCATCAATGGGTTAGGATCAATACTTCGGGTAAAAAACAATCAATTGGCTGATCCCGGGCTTAAAGAATTGAAAACGGATTTAATAAATGAATGTTTGGCAGTTTCTAAAGCTAATGGAATTATTTTTACAAAAAATATATCCAAAATGATTGATGATTATATTCCCCTATCGGCAAATACAAATTCAACTCTCCAGGACTTGAATCGCGGTAAGAAAACTGAAATTGACTATTTGAATGGCGAAATAGTCAAACTGGGAAAAAAATATGGTATTAATACACCGGTTAATAAGACGCTTTATTATTTAATTAAATCACTTGAAACAAATAATTAGTTTTTATGAAAAAAAAATTAATCATGATGACTGCTTACGACTATCCGACTGCTAAAATCGTAGATGAAGTCGGCGTTGACTATATTTTAATCGGTGATAGTCTGGCCATGGTAGTATTGGGATATAAAGATACTAAATCGGTTACATTGGCGGAAATGCTTCATCATACAAGAGCCGTTACACGAGGTGTCCGGCGAAGCACAACAATCGGTGATATGCCGATTAATAGTTATGAAACTCCCACGTCTGCTTTAAAAAACGCCCGACTTTTTTTAACCACAGGTTGCGATATGGTAAAAATTGAAGGATATAAACCGAATATCATCAAAACGCTAATAAAAAATGGCATAAAAGTCGTCGGCCATTTAGGCCTGCTTCCCCAGACGGCAGATGTCTACCGTGTCCAGGGAAAAGATGAGGAAAGCGGTAATAAAATTTTATCCGAAGCAAAACTTATGGATAAACTGGGAATCAATTTGCTGATTTTGGAATGCATTCCTGCTCGACTTGCCAAAAGAATTACTGAAAGTATCAAAACGCCAACTATCGGAATTGGTGCCGGAATAAATTGCTCCGGGCAGGTACTCGTTCTACACGATATTATTGGTTTATCAGACTTTCAGGGAAAAATGATAAAAAGATATGGAAATGTTACACAAGAGATTCGAAACGCAGTAACAAATTTTAAACAAGACGTCTTGAAAGGTAAATTTCCGGATAAAGAACACAGTTTTTAATTCATATGAAAAGATATCAAGCGTACTGTCCAGCAAGCATCAGTTTGATTTTTAGAGTCCACCCTAATAACAATCTATTGAAAATGGGTTCGACAGGAGTTTCCTTTACAATCAATAAGGGTGTAACCGCTTCCGTAACGGAAGCGCAACAAACCTCAATTTGTTTTAATGGTAAGAAAATCAATTTCCCGACAGTGACATCGGCAATAAATTCGTTAACTTCTAAAACATTGAAAATAAGACTAAATTCTCCTCTTCCTCTGGGTTGTGGATTTGGATTAAGCGGTGCTTCAACTCTTGCCACTGTTTTTTCGACTAACCGTCTGTTAAAACTCGGCAAAACAAAAAAACAACTCATTCAAATTGCGCATATCGCTGAAGTGAAAAATAAAACAGGTTTAGGAAGTGTAATAACTCAAGTTTTAGGCGGCTGCATGGTCCGTACCACTCCCGGAGTGTGTTATATTGTTCTAAGGCTTAATTATATTGATAGAAAAATTTATACACGAATTATCAATAGAATTTCAACACCGGCCATACTGTCAGATCAAAATCAACTGCTACGAATCAATCACGAAGCTACTCGTTCTATAACTCAGATAAATAGGAAAGTACCATTTGAAAAACTAATTGATTTAAGCTTCAGCTTTGCTAAAAAAAGTGGTCTTTTAAAGAATAAGAAAATGGAGTCGGTAATTGAAGAAGTTAGAAATAAAGGTGGTCATGCTACAATGGCAATGCTGGGAGATGTTATTATAAGCTCAAAACGATTCGAAAAGGGCGTCTCTATAAAATTATCCATCACTAATGATACCGTTCGATTAATATGAAAATACATGCATCAAAATCACATCCACGATACTTGTCTAACTACTATCGTGATCTTCTGGTCTGGGGAGTACATAAGGGGTTGACTTCTCCTCAAGGGCTTATCGCACAAGGTCGAGGTGAGACGTTTGATTATCTTATCGGCGAGAAAACTTGTTTATTCGCTAAAAAAGCAACCATGGCTGCTTTAGCAGTCTTAATCGATGCTAAACATCCGGTAATTTCGGTCAATGGTAATGCAGCAGTCCTTGTCCCTAAAGATTTGGTCAAATTATCCCAAATGCTTAAAATCCCACTTGAAATTAATTTATTTCATAAATCAAAACAAAGGGAACGAAAAATCGCTGATTATCTTAGAAAAAACAAAGCGACAAATATTTTATTAGCTGATAACGCAGGTATCCCAAATTTATCAAGTAACAGAAGATTTATAAGCAAACATGGTCAAACGATAGCCGATGTTGTCTTTGTTCCTTTAGAAGATGGTGACCGTACAGAACATCTAATTTCAATGGGTAAAAAAGTCATCGCTGTTGACCTAAATCCCCTCTCCCGAACAGCCCAAAAAGCTACCATAACCATTGTTGACAACATTGTTCGAACATTGCCTTTAATGATTAAACTTTACGTACGACTAAAAAACACAAAAAAAGAAAAACTGGAAAAAATAATTCGCGAGTATAATAACCAGACTATTTTAAAAGAAGCAATATCACATATAAATAAATATTTAAAATGAAAAAAAATATCTGTCTAGGTATAACCGGAGGTATAGCTGCCTATAAAATTCTTGACCTTATTAAACTGCTTAAAAAAGATAAATTTAATGTCAAAGTGATCATGACGTATTCAGCGCAAAAAATAATTCCTTCGTCTTCATTTAAGAAATTAGGTATTGAGGTATACAGCGAAATGTTTGTATCGGGTTTTGATTATCGTCAAATACTAAAGAATCAAAAAATAGACCATATTGAAATTAGCCGTTGGGCTGATATTATCATTATAGCTCCGGCTACTGCTAATTTTTTAGCTAAAATCGCCAATGGATTAGCTGACGATTTATTATCGACGACACTACTGGCCACTAATGCACCCATTGTTATTTTTCCATCAATGAATTCTAATATGTGGCATCACCCTTTGGTTCAAAAGAATCTTCAAAAACTCATTGATATTGGCTATCATGTTATTGATCCTGACTCTGGTCAACTTGCATGTAATGCTGTCGGAATGGGGCGACTACCTAATATAAAAAAGATTAAGTCTGAAATTGAGATATTTCTTCAAAAAAAATCTTCTCTTGAAAAAAAACGTATTATCGTCACAGCCGGTGCTACCGAGGAAAAAATCGATCCCGTCAGAATAATTACCAATAAAAGTTCAGGAAAAATGGGATTGGCCTTAGCTGAAATCTGTTATTTGAAAGGATATAAAGTCTTATTACTTAGAGCTAGTTCTGCAGTTAAATCACGACATCCTATCCCAGAAGTCATCTTTGAAAATTCGATGCAATTATCAAAATTAATTAAAGAATCGGTACAAAATTACGATATCATTTTCCATACAGCAGCGGTCTCTGATTTTGCTCCAAAAAAAATATATTTGCAGAAGATGGATTCGTCTAAAAATTATGTACTTAATCTTATTCCTCAAAATAAAATAATTCGTCAAATAAAAAAATTTAATCCGAACATATATTTAGTCGCATTTAAAGCTACTTATAAATCAAGCAAAGACGAAATGATTAATAAAGCCAACCAATTATTGGCAGATACTCAAGCTGACGCGATCTTAGTTAATGATTTAGCTAAATCTGGGGTAGGATTTAGGATCGATACAAACGAAGTTTACCTTGTGAGAAAAAACAAACCGGTTAAAAAAATTTCACTTGATAGTAAACTTAACATTGCTCGAAAAATTATTGCAGAACTTAAAATATAATGATCTTTGAAGATAGAACTGATGCTGGACATCAATTGGCAGAATTACTTTCTAAAGATGAATATCTAAAGAGACATAGACATAATGTATTAGTATTAAGTTTAATTCGTGGTGGCGCTCCGGTGGGATTTGAACTTGCTAAAAAATTGGATTGTTTCAATAGACCCTTAATTGTAAAAAAAATCGGCGCGCCTGGTCAAGAGGAGCTGGCGATCGGCGCTATTTGCGGGTCGCAAGTCTTCCTTGACTCTAATCTTATAAAACGCTTGGCGCTGACGACGGAAGAAGTTGAAGCACAAATTAATAAGTCAAGACTGAAGGAAAAAGAATATTGGAAAAAATTCAATAAAAGAAAATACTGGTTAAAAAATAGGGTCGTTATCATCTCTGATGATGGCGTTGCCACAGGAGCTTCGGTAACTGTTACCGCAAAATTCTTGAGGGTTAAAAAAGTTAATAAAATTTATCTTGCTGTTCCTGTTGTTCCGGATGATTTTCCCAGTCACGAAGTCAAAAAATTATATGATAAGATTTTTGTTCTTCATAAAGTCCCGGACTTTAATGCGGTATCACAATACTACAAACATTTTGATCAGATTTCCGATAAAGAAACTATGAAGTATTTCTAATATTTTTTTCACTGACCTTTATCGTCATTAGCTGGATTCTTCAGTTTCTTAACATCGGGTTTATCCAAGATGTTAACCATATCTAATTTTTGGCCAAAAGAGGAAAAAAATTTACTCACATTAGTCAATTGATTATAAGCGTTTGTCAAATGTCGATTTAACAGATTTAAAGATTCATCAGTCTTCTCGTAATCTTTTTTAAGCGAAACGATCAGTGAATATATTTCTTTTGCCCGCTCCTCTATTTTTTGACCTTCAAAGGACATCAGAATTGCTTTTAAATAAGCATAAAAACTCATAGGCGAAACGATAAGCACCCGTCGATTTGTTGAATAATCATATAAATCTGAGTCAGTAATTATTTCATAATAAATTGCTTCCGAAGGGACATACATCAAAGCATAATCAATTGTCTTTTCTTCAACTAAAATATATTTTTTAGCAATATCTGATAAGTGTTTCTTCACATCTTGTTTAAATTCTTTTTTGAACAATTCCCGTTCTTTAGACTGCTGTGCCTTTATCATTTTGCGATAATTCTCAAGTGGAAATTTAGCATCGATTGGAATCAATCCATTGGCGGTTTTTATTACTGCATCAACCTTTTCCCCTGATTTGAATCCATATTGAAGAGAAAATGATTGTTTTGGTAAAAATTGATTCAATAAATCTTTTAGAATTTGCTCACCGATGTTTCCTCGCATTTTTGGAGATTGAAGAAATTCCTGCAGTTCTTTCATTCCTCGCCCGATTTCAGAAAACTCACCGATATTTTTTTGTACTTGCGCTATGACATTAGCTGCATTATCAAGTCGCTCATTAAATTGCTTCATGCTTTCGTCCAATCTCCTATCGACGTTCTGACTGGACGACTGAACTGTTTGACCAACGCTTTTTAACCACTCTATTATTTCTTCTGACGGTTTGTTTTTTTCCGCTAAATCATTTATCCATCTCTTAATAAAAAATAAAATAATAATTGCAGCAATTGCTATAATGATAATATTTAGTAAAAGTTCGTTCATAAATCCAAGTGGAATCGCCTACATATAATACCAAAATTAAAGTTGGGATGTTTACCTTCTCATGCTGTGAAGATTCGTCAATCATGTTTACGATACTTCTGGGCAAATATTTTTTTGAATGGAAAAAAAGAATAGATTTTGTTGAAGCAAGAATGCTAAGAAGAAATCGGACTGCTTCACAATTTGATGTCGCGTTTGTTGAAGGAGCTATCACCGCTGATGAACAGATTCAGCGGTTGAAAAAAATTAGATCAATGTCAAAACTTATTGTCGCTATCGGTTCTTGTGCTTGCACAGGCATGCCGGCAGCAATAAGAAACGATTTTTCATCCAAACAAAAACAAGAAATCGAGTTTATTTTAGACCGGTTTCAATATGCCGACAAAGTCAGAAAGATTGATGAAATTGTAAAAGTCGATAAATACATCCCGGGTTGTCCTATGAATACTGATGTTTTTTTGAAATCTTTAAATGAAATTTTTGTACAGTTTGGACTTACTCCTGTTGACTTGAATAAATAATATGCACGACATTGATCTTGATATCAACTTAATGGAGATTTCAAAGATAGAAGGTCATGCCGGACTTGAGGTCGAGATCCGTCAAGGCAAAGTCAAAGATGTTAGATTCAAAATTCAGGAATATAAACGATTCTACACCCAAGGAATGAGTGGGAAAAAAGCAGAAATATTACCTCAATTTGTCTCCCGTATATGCGGGACCTGCTCGAACGCTCATCTTTTAGCATCGACCGAAGCAATAGAGAATGCTTTAGGCATTCATATCACCGATCAATCTAAGTTGCTTAGACGTCTCATGATTAATGGTTTAATGATACGGGATCATGCTCTTCATCTATATATTTTTTCTCTTCCGGATATATTTGAACTTGATTCTTTGATAGATTTTGATGAAACAGATCCGCTGCAAAACCAATTTCTTCATGACGCTCTTGAAGTAAAAGCTATCGGCAATGATCTCCAGGTATATATAGCTGGACGTAGTGTCCATGCGTTGTTTATTGCTGTTGGCGGCTTTACCCAAATTCCTAAGACCGATCCGACTTCGTTGATAAAAAAGTTGGAATCGATCAGATCTGCAGTTATCAGATTAATTAATTTATTAATCGAAAAACAGGTTAAACTTAATCATCCGACAACATATGTGGCTTTGAGAGGTCTAAACAATTGGTCATTTTTAGATGGTAATATTATCACCTCCCGTAAGGAAACAATTGAAGAATCAAAATTTCGTGAACATTTTGAAAATGTAGTCATACCTTATTCACAAGCTACCGGATATACATATCAAGGTCAATCTTATATGGTCGGTGCATTGTCAAGATTAAATATCAATTATGATCAACTACATTCCCGGACAAAAAATGATCTCGTAAACGTCTTGTCACTTTTTCCATCGACGGATGTTTTTATGAATAATGTCGCCCAAGCAATTGAAATGCTGCATTGTATCGACGACAGCATCGACATCTTATCCAATACTCATTTTGTTGAAGAAGAAAGAGTTAAATCAACTCAAAATGAAGGAATCGGGATCGGAGTCATAGAAGCACCCAGAGGACTACTTTTCTATAAAGTAAGCATCTTGGAAGGATCGGTCGTCAAAGGCCAAGTCGTCGTCCCAACTGGTCAAAATCAGATCAACATCGAAAAAGATATCGGTAAATTAGTCGAAGACAATTTGGAAACAATGAATCAAGCGGAAATAGAATACGAAATCGAGAAACTCATCCGTGCTTATGATCCTTGCATAAGCTGCGCATCTCATTTCCTGAAGGTGAAATGGAATATCAAATGATCTTACCCAACGCTTCCAAAACATCTTTTTTTTTCATAAATTGAGGTATGGCGATTATTTTTATTTTTGGCAGTTGACCAACTTTTTGTTTAAGTTTTAAATCAAGATAAAGATCATAATCGTGGACAGTAAGACTTTTCGTCCTGACAAAATGATCTAAATTATCAAAAATGGTGACTTTGTTTATACCTTCGGCCACATCTATGATCGACCATTCTCCTTTAGGGATCAGCAAATTTTCCGTCGGATCCTGATGGATGAACTGATGCTGAGGGAACTGCGTTTTAAGCTGTGGTAACAAACTAATGAGTAAAGAATCTGACTTTAAAATCGAGTTTCCAAAGACTGATATAGTCATAATGTTTCATTTGCTAAATTTAAATGAAATTTTGTGTAATATTCCAGATTTCTAGCCTGATTTTTGGAGATTTTATCGCAAAAAAAACCCCAATGATAACTGACCCTATCATTTTTTTTAATAACTGGTCCTTTAAAAGCTTTTTGTATTGACAATTTGATATTATCTTTGATCTGCAATGCCCCGTCATGATAAATCAGTCTCTGTGATTTGAGAGTCAAATAATTTGATTTAACCTGCAATACTTCTCCCCAACCTATCCGACATTGATTCATCGTCTCTACGGTATGAGGTATATGTTGATGACCGGTTCGAACAAACACATTAAAAACATGAAAGCTATGATGTAATCTCGCCTTTTTATCAATTTTTGGCCAAAGCCATTTTAAATAACGCTTAGGAATTTTCTTTTTTAACTTTTGCCCTTCTTTTAACTCATTGTAAATTTGTTTTTCCCTCATATTCTCCAGAAGTGAATTGCCTATCCAGTATGCTTCAACTACCCGTTCATCAAATGGATCAACAATATTATTTGAGTGAGCTATGGATTTAAGATAAGAATATAGAGTCGTAAAGTGAGATAAAATACTTGTAAGTTGAAAGTCGGATACGCCTACATCAAGATGACTTTTTAACTGTTTATTTTTATCAGGCCCGCAATACTCAAAAAAATTCGGAGCAAAACTATAGCGAGCACAGATTAAACTGCCATTCATTGCTGTAATTTTTTATTTGTAGCAATATTGCTTCTAAAAGTTCCCAGAAGTATAAAAAGTAGTCCGCTTATGACAATAATTGATGGTTGCCAATTATAAAGTGCTAGATTTTTCGTATCAATTATGGCAGTTAATATATTGGTAATCAATGTCGCACCGACCAAAATACTGGCTACGGTGATAACTGGAGCGTATTTTAGAGCTCTATACCAAGTCATGACATACCCAAAGAGTAAAAAACTTGTCATAATAGTTAACGCCCATTGATTTAGACTTAGAGATGGTGCAACGCTAAGCTTACCGGTTAATACGGTAATAAGTAAAAGAATTAATGCTCCGATTCCCATTCTGGCTGCAACCATAACGGTTGGATCGACATGTTTTAGTGTACGTTTTGCAACTATACTTTCGATTGCCCAAAGTATTGTTGCTGATAATATCATTAGTTCCGGGAGAGAAAATTTAAATCCAGAAAATCCGCCGATTAAAAAATTGCTACCAAAAAGCAAAACCACCCCAATTATATGAAAAATATTGATTCGTTCTTTCAGGTATGGAATTGCTAATAAAATAACCCAGAAAATCAGTGATTTGTGAATTAGAGCAGCGTTTATTGCAGAGACATTAACTAAAGCAGTAAAGAATAGATAAAAAGGCACGCCTCCACCAATTATTCCAATTAAAATTAACCGAAGTTTATCAGCTCTGGTCAATTTCGATATTGAATGTCTTCGATTAAAAAGCATATAAAAACCACCGATCATAATAAAAACCAGACTATTTTTTATTGTAGTATGTAAAACCGGATCGATCTTCATGACGGCAATTTTATTCACATAATTGGAGAAACCTGAAATAACCATCGTCATTAATGCTAAACCGATTCCTTTTTTTAATTGATTACTCATAGTGCGGTTCTCATCTGTAATGCTCGCTTTTTTGATACTTTTTCTACTGCTATATCGGAAAGTACTAAAAGATAATCATTGGGCTTACAATTCTTAATTAAGTTTAATTTAACTTTTCTGTTTTTGTCGTCAATTGCCGTTCTTTCTTTAATTAATTTTACTTTAAAAAGTTTTGCTAAACACATTAGTAAATATTATAACGTGCGTTTGGAGAAAATTTGCAGCAAATGAAGATTTTATATTAAATTTGAACCTCGAAAGATTTTTGGCTTTAACCATTCCTTGGGAGCGGGTTTTGATTGATCTTCTTCGTTTTTTATTTCTTTGTTCTCAACTTGTTTAAATTGGGCCGTTTGTTTCTCAATTGGTAATTTCTGGGAAGTAGGTCTTGATGGAAATTTCTCAACGGACGGAAACTTCATCACTGGAGTCGTACCAGTATTAAGCTCCAAATTATCATCGCCCTCATTAAAACTAGTATCTTGAAGAACAGATTCTTGTTGAGCTGGTAAGACGTTTTTAGGTTGAGTTGGAAACGAACTGACTGGTTTTGAAAGCGGTTTTTTCACTGCTCCGGATTTTAGCAAATATGCACTTGCTTCAAAAGTGTCGGAATTGACTGAATAGGATGTAAAGTTATTAGTAGCAGCCGCTATACCGTTATAAAGATTGGTTGCCATCTCGCGATCAAGTTGAGCATCGAGATAAGATAATACTCTTAAAACAATTTCGGCTGTCGAGGATAATTTCTTTTCGACAATATTTACGGTGCCGAAATTGCCATTGGTTAAATGTCGATCTATATTGATAATTTCTTTACCTCTAAATTGATCTTGATTGGAGGAATAAAGCTCTCCAAGATTATTAAGATTTGGGCTGTCAATTACGATTATGGCTTCAATTTTTCCACCACTGTAGTTATATTTGACCTGAGCAGGATCAAGTTTGTCGTATCCTTCCCGTGGAATCACTACCAGATTGAAATTCTCCGCTTCAATGTTATAAGTTACTTTGTCGATTGACCCTTCAGTGTAAGGAAAAGAAATTACTAAACTATCCCCACCCGAAGCTAGAGTTTTTTTTATTTTATCGACTGCCGTGACTGAATATTTAGGAATATCTGAAGAACAGGCTAAAGATACGGTTTTTCCTATTTTTGTCAAGGCTAAATAAAGTACACAAGCCGAAGTGATTGAATCTATAGTGGGATTTTGAGGAAGACAAATACTAAAAAGATTATGTTTACCGACAAGAGCGGCAAATCGTTGATAGCTGACATCATTATTCATATACTATAAGATTTTACCATATCGCCTATATTAAAGTCAAGCTCAGGATAAAAAACAATGCCTCCTTCCATATCTTTTTTAATTTCCGGAATTGTCCGCGCTCTAGTTTTGAGAGAAACAATTTTAGCCTTTCCCATTTGTTTATCATTTCTCCACAGCTCAATATTATCATTCACGTTCAGCTTTCCTTTGATAACGTGTATTCCGGCTATTTTTTCTTTGTCAATGATAAAATTTGCCAATACTTTAGCTTCACCTTTTAATTGCCTTTTTGTCATTTCTTTTTCCTTGATCAAATCAGAAACTTCATCCAACTCTTCAAGTAGCTGATAAATTAGACTATAGGTCTTTATTACGACCTTTTCTTGTATCGCTAAATCTGTAACTGCTTTAGGGACGATAGTCGAGAAACCGATGACAATCGCTTTGGAAACTTTAGCCAAAAAAATATCTGATTTATTTACTTCTCCAACACTGGACAGAATAATGTCAAAATTTGCACTTTTTCCAAGTGAATCAACTAATGCATCCAAAGATCCCTGTGAATCTACCTTCAAGATCAATTTAAGTTTGTCCTTTTCCTTATCCTTAAAAAAAGCTCCTAAATCAAATTTTTCAGTTGGAACAACAATTCCTTCATCAGCAGGCTTTTCAATCTTTTTTTGAAGCTTATTTGTTATCTCAATACCCACCTCAGGCAATTTACTAAATCCTAATATGACGCATGGAGATGATGGCACAACTATGGATAAATTTTCACCCAAATCGTTGAACAATGCCTTAACTTTAGCTATTAAATCACCGGCATAAATCGTATCACTGACTTTTAGAATCCCATCTTTAACGATAGCAGTAATTGATATGCCTGCTTTCTCAATTCTTGATTCTATGATATAGGCTTTCAAATCATTCTCTGGCGAGTATTTAAGATCTTTCATTGAAGCCATAAACAAAATCATTTCCAGTAGTTCTTTTACTCCGGTCCCCTTTTTAGCAGAAATCTCTACAGTTGGCACCTCACCACCCATACCTTCAAACATGACTCCTGATTTCATCAAATCCTTCTTTGTTTTTTCGGCATTAGCGCCAGGCAAATCGATTTTATTTAACGCAACAATATAGGGAATGTTTGCCTGCTTTATATGATAGAGACTTTCTTTTGTCTGTGGCATGACTGAATCGTTAGCATCGACAATTAAAATCGCCATATCTGCTACTTCAGCTCCTCGAGCTCGAAGCTGAGTAAAAGCTTCATGACCAGGAGTGTCAATAAAGGTAATCTTATTGGTATGATAACCCTTAATTGGCAGTTCAATATCAAAAGCACCAATGCTTTGAGTTATACCACCGATCTCTTTATCGGTTTTATTCGTATGTCTAATATAATCTAAAAGCGTAGTCTTACCATGATCTACATGACCTAAAACGACAATTACAGGCGATCGATTCAACATCTTATTAGCCATAATTTTTTTGCGACGAGTCTAAACGTTGTTTTTTTTGGATTTATTAAGACTCAATCTGCTTATCTTTATTTTCTGTAGGTAATTCTGTGGTTTTTGCAAGAGCAACAGTTTGAACAGCTTCCGGTGCGATCTTATCCCCGTTATCTTCCTGAACTATATCGATATTAAAATTGGTCAACATAGATGCTAAATTGACATTGACACCGCTTTTTCCGATTGCGAGCGGTGCTTGATCAACGTTCACAAATACTTTTGCATATTTTTTCTCTTTATCAATCTCAATATTACCAACAATTGCCGGAGATAATGCTTCTCGGAGAAAAATATTATCATCTGAATTCCACTGAATAATATCTATCTTTTCACTGCCACCAAGTTCATCAGTGACTGCTTTTACACGAATGCCTTTTTGTCCGACACATGCTCCAACCGGATCAACACCAGTTTGATCAGATAAAACGGCGATTTTTGCCCGTTCCCCCGGTTCGCGGACTACCTTAAAGACTTTGACGGTACCATTTTCGACCTCAGGAACTTCCTTTTTAAATAGTTCTTCGACTAATTTTGGATCTGCACGTGAAACAATTATTTTGGAATTACCAAAAGGATCCTCTTTTATTTCTTTGATATATACTGCCAATGTTGTATTCAATTGATAAGATTCATTTCTTATCTGCTCCTCCTGTGGTAAAACTCCCTCAGCTTTTCCGATATCTAAATAAGCATTCTTACCATCAAATCTGATCACTCTTCCTTTGATAATCGTGCCTACTTGAGAGGTATAATGCTTAACTATATTCCTTTTTTCGGCTTCTCTGATTTTCTGCAAAATTACTTGACGTGCAGTTTGAGCGGCAATACGGCCAAATCCCGGTGGAGTAATGTCTTTTCCATCCTCTAAGATGTGGGTCTCACCAGTATCTTTGTTTATCGTCACCTCTAACCCGTCATCTTGCTCTACTTCTTCTGCTTCTTTTGTATCTTCAGCCTCAGTGACGACGCCGTAATCTTTTTTATAGGCAGCAAGTACTGCCATTTTAATAGAATCAATGACATCGTCTGGCGATATGCCACGCTCTGTCGCAACCTGATTTAATGCCAGAAAAAATTCACTTTTTATTACCGTCATAGGTGAATATTGTAGCAAAATGAGAGTCAAACATCAATGACTGTCTGGAGGCTTTATCAATGAGAATGAGCCTTACCGGATCTATAAACTGTAGGATCGAGAGGAAGTTGGCCTTTCAATATCATATCACAAGCATTTGTAAGATTAAATGTACCTTTTTCAACTCGTAATTCTTTGCAAAATTTATTTATGACCGATCGCGTTTTTCGAAGTACTCCATCTGTGGTTAATTGATCTCTATCTAGATCATAAATACCAAAGACAAATCGTCTCAAGAAACGTCGCGTTGTCCGATCAGAGATATCATCTGGACTAAAACCTTGTTTTACTCTTACGTGTTGATCTGTTAGATCACTACGAGATCCATCATGAGGTCTTGACTCAGCGTATAAATTCCAACCGTTTGTAAATATGTCTCGGACTTGAACTACTTGATTTCGAACTGGAGAATTTTCAGGAAAATAATGATTCCATCTAACATCACGATCGCGTCTTAGATCACCATCTACTACTTCATGTCTTGCTTGATCGTCAAAATGATCAAAATCACCTTCGATTAATCTAGCAAGCATTATTGCATCGGTGGATATTATATCAACCGATTCAGCTGGTGCAGTATTGTCACCAATAGTATCAATCATTATCTTAAATTATATTACCACAACTGCTATAATTGGTAACGTATACGAAATAATACCAGAGGTGACAGAGTGGACAATTGTACGAGTCTGTAAAACTCGCGGCGCAAGCCTACGGAGGTTCGAATCCTCCCCTCTGGACCAGGTACCATTCTAACGTCATCCATTCCTCTGAACTTAGGCTTTCATCACGGTCTAAATTTGCACTTCTTGACAAAATTTGTTAGAATCAGTCTTGGTCAACAAAAAATTTTACTAGTAGTAAAAGCCTTTCTCTACAATATATGCTTTCAGACGTAGAAAAACAACATAATAGAGAATCATATCGTAAAAGAATGGCACTAAGAGATAAAAAACTCATTATTTTTTTACTCGCACTTCCACTTTTGATATTCTCTGGACGATTTATGTGGGGAGTTATCGGTGTTAATATTCCTTATAGTGAGGGAGAAAGAACTGTCAAAATTATAAAAGTGGCAAAAACGGGTGTGTTTTGGAAAACATGGGAAGCAGAAGGTGTTCTGACACAGGATAATTTTGCTGTGACTTATTTGTGGAAATTTTCGGTAGACAATAATGAGGTAGATAAGGAAAAATTAATTAATGAAATAAAAACAGCTTTTGAAAACGGTCAAACAGTAAAAATACGATACGACCAAAGAGTTGGAAGCGTCCCTTGGAGATCGTAAACTTCGTATTTCGCAAAGGAAATTCGGTTCCAATAATCAAAAGCTAATTAATCAATTGAACGGTTATAGGATCAGTATATACTTCTTTATTCATCGAGTCAATTTATCTAAAAAACGACGCAATTAGAGCTATGATAATTACGAGAATGATAATATTTGGTAAACCCGTAATAGCCAGAATACCAAGCGCTGAGAGAATCCATAAGAGAAGCAATGCTGAGGCAACTGTTTGAAATGAACGGGGCAAAATACCTATCGCCCAGATAATAACAAAAAGTATAAGTACTTCCCATAAAGTAATCATGTGACCATTGATTGGAAATAGACCTATATTTGGAATAGAAATTCCTGACAGCGGAGCATACCCTAAGAACCAAAGAATAGTGAGAATGATAATGATTCCGATTAACATAAGCTATTTTGTTTCAAGATCTTTAGACGAAATTGGATAAATAAGATCTAAAAGATAAACTACGCCCCAGGCAATACAGAGATATACAATTACTGCGATTATTGTTGACCATTCAAATGAAGAGTTTCCCGTGGTAGATGTTCCTAAAATACCACTAAAAGGAGCCGCTAAGGGCTCAGTTATTGCGTAAATTAAACTGGCAAATCCGGCCGATGGATTTGCCCCTAACAGTTTCAGCACAATTCTGAAGATAAGCAGCGTCTCAACGAGCCCTAGAATATACCAAATAACTTTATTAAACCTGAAAATTGATTTCTTTGTGTCATACACTTTTTGAGGAGCTCCTTCTTTAACTTGAGGTTCAACTTGTTTTGTAGTTTTTTTAATAACCTGTTGAGGAGATTGATTCTCAATTGTTGTAACTTCCTCTTCAGTGGTGTCAGTTTGTATCATAGTAAATTAAATTTAAATTTATAATAATTTATTAAGCTTGCTTTTCTGTAGTAGTTTTCGCATTTTGTTCTTTCAATTTAGTAATCTCTTGTTCAAGTTCATGATTTCTTTTAGTGAGATCTGTAACTGTTTTTTTTGTTTCCTTAATCTTGACATCTTTGCCATGTAACCTAAACGATGTGGAAATAGAGTTTACGAGACTAATAATAGAAGATGAAAGAAGTCCAATTAAAATCGATCCAAAAACAACTAAATATAGGGGAATCGCTTTAATAGAGTAACCAAATAACATCATTGGAACACTTATGGTATTTTGAGTTGCAAATACCGCTGCTATAATTGCAAAAAGAACTAATAGAAGAAGAGTTTCCATATTTTAATCCACTTTAATTACAGCTTTTTTAATTACTGTTACTTCTGGTAAATATTTAATTAAAGTTTTTTCTACGAGATCGGTTAAACTCAATTCCTCAAGAATAGCTTGAGCCTTGGCGTGTTTGACGATTGAAGGATCAAGAAAAAGAGTTACTCGTTGTTTGTCATTAGTTGTCATACTTCATATAATACAAGTAATTGTAGTACTTGTCAAATGTAGATTACTGTCATATTGAACTAAAGTAAAAAGTTCTAACGTCATTCAATCCCCTGTAAATGAATAAAGACTCACTTTGAAGTTAAATCTGACTCCACCAAGTTCTCACATCTTCCGCCAGAGAGAGCATAATGTACCATCAAGCTTCTTAATTTAACCTCATGTTATTGATATACTGAAAAGATGCACAAAAGAAGGACTATTTTTTTTATCACGGCCATTTTTCTAATTATTGTTGGAGTTGTGTTTTTCCTTCTGCAAAATAGAGATGAGGAGTTTCCATTTTCTCCAAGCAATAACGACATAAACTGGATGTTTGACTATGACATGAAGACTTGGCGAGTAAGTGGCATTCCCCCTACCTGTCCGGAACCTCTGTACCTACCTTCACCTGTTAATATAAATCTTGCAAGCGGAATTTTGTACCCGGGGCAAGAGCGAGGAGGAGATTACAAGCCTCACGGAGGGTTCAGGTTTGATAACCGAGACACAAATGATATTGAAGTTCGGGCAATTATGGACGGGATTATACTAAAAGCCAGTAAATATTTAGAGGCTGGAGAGGAACAGGTTTTATTGTTTTACGTAAACGACTGTGGGGTGATGGTGATGCATGATCATATTTTAACTCTTTCCCCAAAACTTAAAACAGCGCTTGATAATGTACCACTTGGTAAAGAAGGGGACTCAAGAACTACAAACATAAAATCAAAAGTGTATATCAAAAAGGGAGAAGTATTGGCCACTGAAGTTGGATCCAGGAATTTTAATGGCCGAAAAAATATTGGTATAGATTTTGGACTATATGATCTTAGAAAAACAAATGGAGTAGTTTATGGTTCAAATTTTCGCACCAGATTTCCGATGATTGATGAGTATGGGACACACGCCGTCTGCTGGCTTGATTACCTGGAACAAGCTGATAAGAGCGTAGCTAAAAGTATACCGGGAGCAGATGGTAAAAGCGGGACTAGTAGTGATTATTGTAAGTGAGGTGGGAAAAAAGAGTCGTGTTAAACATCAGCAGGTTTAATATCAAAATTGTCAAAAACCATTTGGATATTTTGTAAAGCAAAGTTAAACACTATTTCTCGGTTCTTAAATGCGTTGACCAATGGGAACTCGAGACGCTTTGGCGTCGAGATCCCGTTTTCGGCAGAAAACGGGATAAGAGCAACTTTGGTTGCAAGATTCAGTTTTCAGCAAAAAAACTGTAAGGCACATTAAAATATAATAGAGCATAAAGATAAACTAAAATAAAAAAATAACCGCAGGAAATTATATCCGTTAATTAAATTTACTAGGTTTGATAAAATTTCGATTTGTAGTGATTCATAAACATCAACTACAAAAAAAGAAGAAATTCTTTAAATGATAAATTCAAGTGTTTACTCCAGAGGATTCACCACCTGGTGAAACAAACCATTTGTTTATTCTAGAGCTAGTAGTTTCTTTTGTAATGACACCTCTTAAATGTAATTTATCTAGAATGTTTCCTACATTTTTCGGAGTATATCTGTAACCTCTTTCACTAAGTAGTTGTCGTACTACATTGCGTGTGACTCCTGGATTAGCAGATAAAATATCTAGGACAACCTCTGTCATCTCACTGATAGGTTTTCTGTTAGCATCAGGTGAAGTACTTCTTGCTTTTTCCATTAATACCGTTACTCTTTCTCGATCTGCAAGAATTTCTCTGCCAACTCGTTTTCCGTGAGCTAAAGTTTCTGTATCTACATTTTGAATTTTATCAACTAACGATACCAAATCATGAACAGAGTCATATGCTTCTGGTTTAAGTGCTATCTTTGATCCATATTTTTTTGTAAACTTACTTGTATTTTGTAAATAACCTCTAGTACGTAATCTATCGACATATTCATAGATATCAATTAGTAATTTCTTTGGATCATCGTCTGGATACTCTAATTTCATAGCTTCAAAAACTTCTTCGACGGTATAGTGACCTTCCGGATGTGTCTTAAAAAAATTATATACAGATCCAAGTCTTCCAGTACTTTCCTCGGCGGGTCTTTCTTTCCCTAATAGTTTGGATTCTCCTGTATATTGATGCGTCTGCCAAGGATCAGATCTTCCTCTTGTTTCATAATCGATGATTCCACAATCGCTTAAATTTTTTACATGAGCTAAAATATCACCACCTCTTTCACCAAGAACATTAGCAAGTTGATTTACTGTTAATGTATCTTGAGAAGTTGTCAATAGCTCCCAATAAAGTTGAATGAGAGTATCTATGGGTCTTTTTTTATGCTCTATCTCCTCACCGGCAACATCTGTGATCTTAGTTGACGCAGATGAAGCGGTTTTACCAATTATCTGTCGCAAGCCATATTCAGAATGGTTCTCCGAAAATTCAAGCATAAGACCGGCAACTGCATCACCAATTCCAGCCCCTCTTAAAGTTTTTTGAAATCCAATTCTACTGTCCCAGTGGCCATCTATAGATTCTGCGACTAAACCAATGGGCTTAAATGTTTTATCAAGATATTGTGTGACATTACTTCCGGCATAATCTGGCCATCCACGGCCAGGGATTTGAAGCTCTCTTAATTTAGTAGCTATGTCATCACCGGAATAAATACAATCTGGTTCCATTATTAGAAGACACAACGCTTTTGCCTCACTGTTGCCAACACCCGCAAGAATATTGCTTAATGATACCCACGGTATACGTTCTCGACCTTTATATTCTTCTAGATTTACACCTAATTCATTACTCAGTTCCACTATAAGAGATTATAATATTTTTCTGTATAAAAAATTCTAACGTTGTCCCCCACTTCTCCTCCGACTCGAAGGATTCGCGGGGCAGACACTCCTCTGGACTAAAGTAGACACAAATCATATCTTCTTGATATACTATCTGCATGATTATTACCTCGGATAAACCTTTTACCAAACAAGAGATTGAAAAACTTACAAAATATTTCTTTAAAACTTTGTATGAATAATAAGTTTGTCCTCGAATCATTAGCCAGCGATCTTAAACGTGTTGCGTTAGGATTCCATCGCGGTTCAAATACCATGGTGCAACGATTTTTAGACGAGGCTTTAAATAGAAAAGAAGAAGTGAAAGTTGATCAAGTTGCTCCCTATATCAAATCCCTCCTTAAAAAGTTAAATAAAAAAACAAACTCTGATGAAGCATTGATGTATAGCACGCTTATTCAAAACTATACGCAGTCTAAAAAGTTCTAAACCCTTCAACTTCGCTCAGGACAAGACAAACTTGGATCATCCTTAACTAAAGCTACGGCTTTAGCAAGCTATACTTTTTAGCTCCGCTCAAATATTTCGAACCATTCCAACAGAGGAATAAATTCGAACTTGTTGGCTTCTGATATACTGAAATTGTATGGATGGAAATATTCCAGTTCAAGAACCACAATCTAACAAAATCCATTTGACTCAAAAAAGTATAATTTTTGTTATTGGTGTGCTTGTCTTTTTTGCTTCCTTAACCACAATATGCGCCTATTATCTCGGAAGATCAGTTGCGCTTCAAGAGATCAATAGAAATAGTGTAACCCCAACCATTGTTATTGCTCCAGTTATTACGCAAACAGCATATCCTACAGCTGAACTCGCAACCTCCTGCCAGACTGATTCAGATTGTCCGACTCGACAAGGATGTTTTTTATATCAATGTTTTAGTGGCGAGTGCAGAACAATAAACATGTGTAATCAAGAATAAACTTGATAATAAATCCTAACATATTCAACCCTTTACATTCGTTCAGGATCTACGACGCCTCACTCTGTTGGGTATCTTCGACCAGCACTACGCTGACGCTTTAGTACTTACAGCATTTCGCTATGCTCAATATCTCCGTTCGCTACGCTCACTTCGACCTGGACAAACTTTTTAGCTTCATTCTAATATCTCAAACTACATCAACAACAGATGGGATTCGGACTTACTGGTATAATTTATATATGAAATATCGGTGGGGAAGAGAAAATGATCTTCCTCAAATTATTGGATTATTAAATCTTGTAAAAGGAGATCAAAGAAATTTAATAGCTGATCAATTCTTGATCGCCAGTGATAATAAAAAAATTGTTGGATGTATAAGAATCCTAGAACAACAAGGAATGAGGCAACTTATAAGTTTTGGAGTTTTACCCGAACACAGGAGAAAAAGAATAGGTTCAGCGTTAATGAAAAAACTACTTAAAGTAAAATCTCAAAGGCCTATCTATTTACTATGTTTTAAGGATCTTGAAAATTTTTATAATCAATTTGGATTTATAATAAGTGATTCTCAGATACTTCCTACTCTTCTAAAAAAAGAATATAAGAGAGTATTTTCAAAATTTTCTGAGATAAAAAAAGAAATAATCGCAATGAAACTATCCTAGTTTACTTAGTAAAGAGCTCCAACTTCTTAACTCATACGTTAAAACTCCTGATAGGCAGACAACCAACGTAGACTTTCGGAAAAAAAACAGACCTCATCGGGATTCTTTGGGTTAGCACATCAATTCACAACTCAAAAAACTATCTTTGATATACTGTCTATCAATGTATAATCAACCTTTTTCAATTGAAAATTTCCGGAAATATTTACAAGAAAACTGTATAAAAAAAGGCGTTATCCCACCTCTACTTCAAAGTAAGAAAGAACAAGAACTATATAATTTATACCTCAAGGGCTATACACATAGACAACCAAAAAAGATATGATTGATCCTGTAAAAGAAACAACTAGTCAACAACACCCTGAACTACTTGCTCCTGACCTGATGGGTAGAATTACAACGACTTTAAGAGTATCTGCTGAAGATATTCATCTTTTTAACATAGCCGGTTTTTCTCCTCTAGCACGTTATTTATATGGTTTGACCTATATGGGGGATCCATCTCATCCTAATAGAAGTTTTTTTAAGTTAGCATCGAATGGATCAAAAAGACAACTAGAGATGGAAGCTCAAAGGACTGCATTGGTAAGATCCTTAGGATTACCTTGTGTAGAGGTAGTAACTCCTTATGCAGAAATACCTGACCAAGATATGGGAATAGCCAGTTTTAGAAGTCTAGATATAGCAGAAGGAATGTTATTTCCTGATAAAGGGATGGTTGCTGCAATGGAACCAAATGGATATGGAGCTTTAGCAGCAAAAGCAATTTTAAACGTTTTAAGAACAAGAATACCGAAAGATAGAGATACAACATGCTTAAAAAGAGATAATCCCATGAACGCATCGGAGGGTTCATTTTGGCAACAATGGGCAAGAGTATGTTCTATTGTAATGACTGACGAATATTCTGAAGTTCTTAGTCAATGTTTAAATCGAGACACTTTACAATTGATTATAGGTTCAACAGAAGAGGGATTAAGACCTTTAATCTCAAGATATGAAAACTCTGATGATGAGTGGTTGGTCCATAACGACCAAGCTCCAACCAATATGTTTTTCCCAGATCATCCAAAAAACTCAGACGAGGCTGTGATTTTTATCGAAGTTGTCCTAATTTGGCTATACAAAGAGATTTTTTAGGACAATTAATGACTCAAGAACGCGATATTCCTGATTATTTGAGTGATATTAATGAAAGATCTGCAATGCTTAAAGCTGCAGTAGTTTTTGGGACAATTCTTCATTCGGCTTCACGGATGGACGAACATAATCCCGATCCACGTTTTGATCATCGGGAAGCGGCTTTCCTTTTAAATAATCTGTCGAGCAATTTGACATTTATTGATGAACTGAGTATGAAACATGCCACGCTTGCTGAATAATAATTTCCTTATATAAAGTTTATAATTTTCCAACTACGAAGGTTTTTAAGTAGTATAATTTTTTATCCAATGTCAAAAATAAATAGAGTTGTCATCGTCGATGTAATCAACCCGTTTCAAAAAAGAGATGTCGCAGCCGGAAATCTTGAAGAATTAAAATCACTCGTCTCGACATATCATGGAATTGATATTGTCGACATTATCCAACATCGAACGCGTCCCGATAAGGCTACTTTTATAGGTTCGGGTAAAGTAGCGGAGTTGGTAGACATCGTCGGAAAACAAAAAATTGACATTGTCGTTATTAACGCTATTGTTAATCCGACTGTTTTATTTAACCTCACTAAGTATTTATGGAAGGATAATCCCAAGATTAAAGTCTGGGACCGGATAGATCTTATATTAAATATTTTTGAGAAACATGCCCGCACGGCAGAAGCTAAACTGCAGATTGAACTATCCCGGATGTATCATATGGGACCAAGAATTTATGGTCTTGGCCTGACATATTTTTCCCGCCAATCAGGTGGTATTGGAACAAAAGGACTCGGCGAAACTAATATTGAACTTATGAAACGTCATTGGCGAAATCAAATAAAGATTAAAAAAGACGAATTAATAAAATTATCAAATCAACATCAGCTGCAAATTGATAGAAGAAAATCTAATAATATTCAAAGTATTTCCATCGTAGGCTATACCAACGCCGGTAAAACCTCTTTATTTAATTACTTAACAAAACGAAAAAAAACAGTTGAAAATGCCCTATTCGTGACTTTAGATAGTATAACCGGCAAACTATATCTTAAAACGTTAAAAAAAGAAGTGACCATCAGTGATACCATTGGCTTTATTAAAGATTTACCGGCAACGCTTATTGAATCATTTAAATCAACGCTGCTTGAGTCGATCAATGCTGATCTTATTTTACACGTAATTGATATTAAAGACCCGGATATGGATCAAAAAATACATGTCGTCAACAAAATCTTAAAAGAACTTAGAGTTCATACCAAAAAGATAACCTATGTTTTCAATAAAATTGATGCCTTTTCAGGTGATGGAGAGGCGTTATTAAAAAAAATTAACGATATCTATGCTCCCTATTCACCACAATACATCTCCGTGACTACCGACTTTGGAATTAAAAAATTATTAACTCATGTAGAGAAACAATTAATTGCATGATACCTTTAACGTAAGTTTTTTTCGACATCTCAACTATTTTGATGAATTTTCTATTTTATTTTCTTTTACAAGTACTTTATCTACTCTATTGTCATCCATATCGATTATCTTAAAATCAAAGTGTTTCCAACTAAATTTTGTACCTTTTCGGGGTATCTTATCAAGATAAGTAATAACAAATCCTCCTAATGTATGGTATAAACCCGTTCCTTCTTTCGGAAGAATATCAATACTCAATAGTTTTTTTACTTCCCCAATAGGAAGCATTCCATTTAGATATAGCGACCCATCATTATTCTTAACAACGCTTGTATCATCATATGAACTTTGAGTCTTAATATCACCGACAAGTGACTCAAAAATGTCATTAAGAGTAATTAATCCTTGCACATTTCCAAATTCATCTAAAACAATTGCAATATGTGTCGGAGAATGACGAAACAGCTCTAAAAGTTTGAGGGCTCTGGTATGCTCGGGGACAACCAACGGTTTAGTTAATATTTTTTTAATGTCAAAATCATTGTCATCTAAATAAGACTGAAGCAGGTCTTTAATTTGAACAATCCCCTCAATTTTATCAATAACACCACGCGCAAATATAACTCGCGAATAACGATAATTCTTAAGATATTTTCGAGGATTATGAGATATATTAGTCATGTCAAAAAACTTAATTTTGTTTCTCGGTATCATCAAAGCCGATACCTTAAGGTCATCCAACTGAAGAGCTCGTTCAACTAACTGCTTCTCAGTTCTATTAAATATTCCCATATCAGTGCCTTGTCGAATAAGAGCCCGGATCTCGTCCTCTGTTATCGGTGGTTCATTCCTGGGCCCAATGTGTAATAACTTAAAAACTATTTCTGTAGATTTACTTAATAATTTCACCAGAGGCAGCGAAATTTGCATCAGCGTACTCATAAGCGGAGCAAGTAATGACGCAATTTTTTCCGGATTATTGACAGCAATTCGTTTCGGTACCAACTCACCTATAATCAATATTAAATAGGTTATAACTACTATTACTGATAAAAGAGCGATTTCATAATGAAATACCCCAATAAAGGGAAGCGGTTGTAATAAGAGTGAGAGTTTAGCTACTACCTGCCCATTTCCAATAGCGCCGGTAATTATTCCTATGGCGGTAATTCCTATTTGTACTGTTGAAAAAAAGTAGCTAGGTTGTTCTGATAAGAGATATGCGGCCTCTGCATTTTTATTACCTTCTTTAATCATTTGCTTTAATTTGCTTTTTCGTGAAGATATGATAGCTATTTCAGCCATTGAGAAAATACCATTAAAGATTATGAGTATTAAAATAACAATAAATTCCATTTGTACAATATTTTACAGTCTTTCTTAACAAAATGGGCTATAAATTATCCCAAGCTATTTGTTTTCACATTAAACCAAATAGACATAAGAAGTTCGAATTCTACGACGGCATTAATCAAAAGCTAGGTAAAAAGACTAAGGATAAAAAAACAATCAAAAAATCTGAATACAAAAAATTATTACTCTTCTCAGATTAATATTAGACAAACCGCGTCTTATCTAAATTCTAGAGGTGTTTGTATAATATTTGTTGGTACCCAAACTGCACTATCTTTATTCCAACCTACCTGCTCGACCATCGCTTTTCCATCAGCTGTAAACTGAAATAAAATTGGTTCAGATAATTGTCCCGTCTCAACTAATGAAGATAACGAATTCTCTGATTGTTCAACCCAACCGTCTGTAGATTGATCAAATTGGACAGAAGTAGATTGGTATGTTTGTTGATTGTTATCTCTGGCAATCACTGCTGTACTCGTTGTCCTTACAGGCGTTTGTATTCGAATACCGGTATTTTCTATAATTGTTTTATTTTGTGCAATAAACCCGTTACTCTCTTGAGAATAAGTTGCGGGAAAAGCAGAAATTATACCATTGAGATTCTCCTCAATAACGATTGTCTTAGATTTTTCCATTCGATCAAGTTCTTGTAAAAAGATGTTAGTTTCACCTGGTGGATGAATTGGTATCCAGCATGTTTCATCCCCATTCCAACCGGACATAGCAACCCTAAAGGAACCATCTTCATCTTCTATTACAATTGCTGATCTGGCAATAGTAGATCTTTGGATGATAATTCCGTTTTGATTATCATTTGTAAATTCATTCGCCCGGGTTTTATATGAAGTATAAGTCCGTGTCGATTTATTTAAGAATAAAATAGCAAATCCTATAACCAATAAGATCCCCATAATAGCTATTGCTATTATAAGTTCTATGTGTCTTAAACCTAACGAAATCTTACCCATAAGAGTCTTGATTATCTTATAAAATAAGTTTAATTCTTTTTATGATTTTTTGTCAAGTCCGGTGTATATTTTTTTTTGTCTAATGGTTGAAAAATTAAATATCGACCGCTTTCATCAACTCATAGAGTTAAATCTCATTGTAACTCTAATCGCTATGCAAAAGGTTACTCTAATAAAATATAATGGGGGAACGAAAAGAATATCCTACCGACAGTGATAGCAGTCTTCCACCCGCTGATACCGCCATACATGTTGCTAAAAAAATATTGGAGGCAATTGAGACAGAAAAGCCTGAGATCTATACCCATAAATGGATGAAAGCTGTATGAAGAGTTAGATAATAATTTTTTGTTATAATTTTTATATATGGCAATTCAGATAAAAAATAAAAATTATAGATCTGAGGATAATACTCATGGGTATGTCATTTTCATTCTTGCTCTAGTTATCGGTCTTCTAATTAATATATCTGCAAATATTATTTACGAGATGTTTTTGAGAGATAATTATCCGGCACAAATAATAGTCTTAGTGTTAACGTTCCTGTCTTTTATCGCTTTGATATACACCTATCACAGCAAATTTCATCAACCACTTGCTAAATTCTTAAAAGAATTTGAATAAAACTTTTAGGATATTGTCGAAAGAAAATTAGCATAGATTTGTTCTCCGTATTCTGTATTTGTGACTTCGGGATGAAATTGGACACCAAAAAGAGGTTTGGTTTTATGACGCATTGCTTGGATCGGACACTTTTCAGATCGCGCCAAAATTTCAAAACCCGGGGCTTCTTTAACTTCATCGTTATGCGACTGCCAAACATCAAAACTTTTTGGTAACCCTTTAAATAACGTATCTTCTTCTAAAACCTCAAGCGTTGCCAATCCATACTCGGCAACTGAAGCGGGTCCGGCCTTCCCACCAAAATGCACCGCCATGATCTGGTGGCCCAGACAAACACCCATTATCGGACCTTTGAAATTGTCAAGGTAATCAGTACATTGTCCTAATTTTATTGATTCCCATTCGATTCTGGCAGCACCGCCACTTAATATCAAACCCTGGGCATCAATTTCTGAAAGTGAGGTTGTATTTAGAATTATTTTGGTCTCACAATCAAGTTCGCGAAGCACCCGCCAAATTCGATGAGTCCATTGACCTCCATTGTCAACCACATAGACCTTTTTTTTATTCATACTCTATCGTGCCCGGCGGTTTATTGGTTATATCATACAAAACCCGGGCAACATGATTTTTTAATTTATTAGTTATTTGAATTGATATTCGTTCCAGAACGGTATCAGGAATTTTGGAATATGATGCACTCATGCCATCAATACTTGTCACAGCACGAACTACTACAATGTTCTTATAAGCCCGTAGATCGCCATGGACTCCAACTGCCTTTAAGGGAAGCAATACTGCAAAATACTGCCATGGCTTCTCAAGTTCCTTTTTTTTGACCGCTTCTTCAATTTCCGTTTCAACGATATGACAGGCCTCTCTAACGACTTCTGCCCTCCTTACCGTCGCTTCACCCAAGATCCTTACTGCTAGCCCCGGTCCCGGAAAAGGCTGTTTTTGATGAATCTCCTCGGGCAATCCCAAAGTCTTACCGACTTGCCGAACTTCATCTTTATAGATATCGCGGAGTGGTTCAACAATTTCAAAATTGATATCTTTAGGCAATCCACCGACGTTATGATGTGATTTTATAGTATCACGAAGCCCTCCACCTGATTCAATCCAATCCGGAGCAATTGTCCCTTGAATAAAATATTTAGCTTTTTTCTCTTTTGCGATCTCTTCAAATACCCTTATAAAAAGTTCACCAATGATTTTTCTTTTTTCCTCGGGATCGATAATTTTTTCAAGCTTTTTATAAAAACGTTCTTTGGCATCAACTGATAAAACATTTAGGCCAATTTTTTTAAACATCTGGTGATTCTTCTCTACCTCGCCTTTACGAAGAAAACCTGTATCAACTAAAACGCAAAAAAGATTATCACCGATTGCTTGATTCACAAGAATGGCAGCCGTCGTCGAATCAACTCCACCGGATACTCCCATTATCGCCTTGCCTTTTATTTTGTCTTTAAGTTGGGTAATGCTATCTTTTATAAAAGTTTCGCTGTCAAACATAAGGACAATAAATTATCAATCATTAATTTTACCTTATTTAGGATTAAAAAAAAGGAGTTTAAAGGACAATCGAATACTGATTCAAACTGCTGTAAGAGCTGTTTATATCGTCTTTTTACCGATAATCACCTCACCATCAGAAGATGCTCCCGCGTCTAGCTCAGCTACAGTACTACTTACAACATAAGTACCTTTTAAAGCATCAATTATCGATTGTTTGGAATCCATCTTGTCTTTTTTCAATTTAACAATCGTTTCTTCATAATCGTAATTATCTGCATTTCCGACAGACCCAATGTCAAAGCCTTTACCGCGCAATAGATCAGCTGCTTTTGATGCTTCTCCTTTTATTCCGCTTCCATTTAAGACGGAAATCGTCAATACCCCTTGGGCTTTGGTGACAGAGATTTTTTGGGTAGGACTTGGAACTTTAGTCACGCTTGCTTTTGTTGGCGTTACTTTAGTTAATGAAGAAGTTGGCTCACTAGATGGCTCAAGAGTTGGTTCAGATACTTCCTCCACGACAGTTTCGTCAATAGAAAAACTTTCGGTTGGAGTGATTTGCGCTTCTTCAATCTTAGATTTATTAGTAAAATTTCTAAAAATAAAAAAACCTCCCCCTAGAATTAAAATAAGTACTATTAATAATAGTATCGGCTTACGCTTAGAAGATAATAAAGATCTGTTTTCCATATTTATTCAAGATCCTTCTTCCGACGGTATCGTCGGAATCAGGATGAAAGTGAAACTATATCGGCCACTTTCAACTTATATTTAATTTCTCAATAATTTAACACTAAATACTCATTTAGTCAAGAGCAGAAAAACCCATAGAATATATTCCTATTTGTTACTATGTTTCAAATATGCTTCGATGAACTTAGCTATTCCTCCATCCAAAACTCCTTCAGCATTTGTCTCTTCATGTCCGGTACGGAGATCTTTAACCAATTTATACGGATGTAATACATAGGAACGAATCTGCATCCCCCAAGAGGCCATCTTGGCAGTTTTCAAAGAGTCGATCTGCTTGCTTCTTTTCTCTTCTTCCAATGCCCAAAGCTTACCCCGTAAAATCTTCAAGGCGGTCTCTCGATTCTGTTCTTGTCGTCTTTCCTGCTGACAAGATACGACAATTGCTGTTGGTTTGTGTTTAAGCCTGACTGCAGTCGATACTTTATTAACATTTTGCCCACCTTTACCACCAGATCTAAAAAATTGCCATTCTATCTCATCTTCCTTTATAGCTATATCATGCTCTTGAAGAACGGGCAATACTTCGACTAAAGCAAAAGAAGTTTGTCTTAAATTATTAGCATTAAAAGGAGATTGTCTTACCAGCCGATGAACTCCTGACTCACATTTCAAATATCCGTAGGCAAAATCACCCTCGACATTCATCGTCACACTTTTTATACCCGCTTCCTCTCCTAAGACTTTATCCACAATCGAATATTTAAAGTTAACTTTTTCAAAATAACGTGTGTACATGCGATAAAGCATGCTTGTCCAATCCATCGCCTCAGTTCCTCCTTGTCCCGCATGAATTGCTAATATAGCGGGACCAATATCATACTTTCCACTTAAAAACATACTAATTTCATAGCCCTCAATCATCTTTTCCAGATCATCAAATTTGCTATCCATAAGAAGCAATTGCATAAATTCAAGATCGTCGATTTGTTTTTTTATTGTCGAAATCTGTTTCAGAATAGATGCTGAATTCTGATGATCAACCCAAAAATTTTGCTCATATGTCAATTTTTCAAGCGAGTTTAGTTCTTCTTTTTTCTTTATAAGATTGAATTTATTCAAAATAGAATCAAGTCGCTTTATCAGTTGATCTTTTTTTTCCATATTGAGGTTCTTACTTCTCGAAATCTTTTCCTAAGATCAGAATTATATCAGCAGATTGACTACTCTCTAGTGTACTAATTTGTGATTTATCAAGCTTCAACAAACTGTTGATATCGGTTAAAAATAGATTGAGAATTGCTTTTTTATCTTCTTTAACTTGGACTGAGGTTTTATCCATATCAAAACTATCGGCGTTTCCCGTTAATATTTCGACATATTCTTTTTCCTGCAATGTTTTCTTCGCAACTGCAGCCAGTCCTTTGACGCCAGATCCATTCAGAATCTTAATTTTTAAAGTTTTTTTGTCAACCATTGGCGTTGGAAGCGGTTTAATCGTAGAAGTAGGGATTATCTTTACGGGTACAATCTGTTTTGATTGTTGCAATGGTAAATTTATGTTTAATTTTGGGATCAGATAAATTGCTAAAAAAGTAAGAATAAAAGAAAACACAAAAATTGAAATATCACGAAGTTTTAAACCAATGTTTGGTAATTTTAATTTCATTTTTGGACTACTTGATTTATCTCCTTGTGGTTGATTTAAACGAAATTGAGTATTCTCTTTGCTAAAAATAAATGCTCCAAGACACACGTCATAATCTAAAAATGGAAACGGTTCAGAAGGACTTATTATGATTAATTTCAGATATTCCTGATAAAAATTCAGAATAATTTTTTTTAAGGGGTTAGTCCAAACGCCTATTTCTTTAGTAAATAAATCCTGGCGAAATTTCTCTGATCCCGCTCCCGAAAGAATTATTCTATTTAAACTAACATTTTCTTTTTTTAATTTTTCGATTACGTTTTTTAAAGCCAACTCGAATCCCTCCTTTTTTACTGGATATTTAGTCGAATAAAGCAGACCAAAAGAATTATATAAGTAACTGAATGATTCATGCTCTTTATAAAATACATAAAGGATATTTTCTTTTTTTTCTGCCCTTAATGTCTTTTCAAAAAGTTTAAAATAGGCAAGTGTTTCAGGAACGACATTTGCTATCTGCAATCCCAAAAGTTGCAGCGCCTGAAGATAACTGTTATATACGGATTTACTTAAAGCGAAAAAAAGCACCTTTGCATGACCATTTTGCTTGATTAACAAGTAATCATACATTAGATCTGATAAGCTCATTTGAAGATCGGCTCTGGCTTTATCACGGATAAAGGGAAGTATGGCCGACTCAGAAATATCAATAGGTATGTCATATACTTTAAACTCAAAGGTACTCTGCGGCAATATAAGACACACCTCTTTTTCGGTCACCGCTTGTGGACGAGATAGCGTTAATGCTTCTTTAACCGCAGAAGCAATTAAATCAACATTAATAACCTTACCGGTCTGCCATAGATCGTTCTCATGATTCTTTTGAAAATAAACACTGTTAAATTGACCTAACAACGCCTTAGACAAACTAAGCAATTTAACAGTATTCTTATCTAGAAATAGATATATCATAGCAATATTAATTATACTACGGCGCAAAAAAAACAAATGCAAGGACTTGTTGACGTTTAATTCTTTTTTTGCTATGCTTTTATCCACCATGAAACCTGATAATTTAAGAGACGTCGCCACTCTCCATCCAATTTCAGAAGACGTAAAAAAACAAGACAATAGTAATAAAATAACCTATTCGAAAGCTTTTTTACTTTTGGTTCTTATTTTTATTTTGGGCGGTTTAACTGGATTTAGCGGTTCCTTGCTAACTAAAAAAAGTAAATCAACAATCAATACTAAAAATGTAGAAGAATCAACCAATGAATCCAATCAACCAGTAGAAAAAACTGCTGGAGTCTCTGATAAAAAGAATTTTAAGGATAGTGCCGAAGGCATACTTAAAGAAGGAGGCATTGATGGAGAAGGATTTTTTCACTTAGAACGACCAGGAGGCCCTTCGCAAAACGTATATCTAACTTCGACAACTGTCGACTTAAGCCAATACATCGATAAAAAAGTCAAGGTTAAAGGCGAGACTTATTCTGCAGAAAAAGCCGGTTGGCTCATGGAAGTAGGATTTATTGAGGTTGAATAAATTTATGATTAAATTTGACTCCGTTTCTAAAGCTTATCCTCATGGAAATTTTCATTTAAAAGATATTTCCTTTCAGATTGATACAAATGAATTCGTTTTTTTTGTCGGTCCATCAGGTGCGGGTAAGACTACAATATTAAAAATGATCTTGAAAGCTATCATTCCAACCTCGGGATCGATTTTTGTCAATGATTTAGAAATTACAGATAAGAAGTTTAACAACATTGACAAACTTAGACAACAAATTGGAGTAGTATTCCAAGATTTTAAAATCATTAACGATAAAAACATATTTGAAAATGTTGCCTTATCTCTCAAAATTACTCAAACGGCTAAGAAAATTATCCAAGACGAAGTAAATAAAGTGCTGGATATGGTCGGACTGGAGGAAAAAAAATTTATGTTTCCGATCCAATTATCAGCAGGAGAATTACAACGGGCTGCTATAGCACGTGCCATAATTGGAGGTCGCGATATCATTTTGGCCGATGAACCAACCGGTAACTTAGACCCAAAGACAGCTTGGGAAATCATGCGCATTTTTAAAAAACTTGATCATGAAGAAAAAACAATAATTATTGCCACTCATAATGTCGATATTGTCAATAGCTTTAAGAAACGCGTCATTGCTTTAAAAGAAGGCATTATTAAAAAAGATTTACGCAGTGCGGGTTATGAACTATGAATGAAATTTTAAAATCAATAAAACGGACACCGTATCAATCACTAGCATCATTCATGATTCTTTTTTTTACTCTATTTTTGAGTCTTTTCTTTTTTAGTCTCACGTCTTTTTCCTATGGTTTCTTGTCTTACGTAGAGACAAAACCCGAGGTCACGGTCTATTTTGACACCAAAACCAAAGAGGCTGATATTCTTAAGATTAGAGACACTATGACAAAATCTGGTAAAGTAAGTGATATTAACTATACATCCCAAGAAGACGCTTTAAAGATCTATCGCGAATTAAACAAAGATAATCCTCTACTCTTGGAGATGGTATCCGCAGATATTCTACCTTCATCGCTTGGTATATATGCTAAAAAACCTGTTTATTTATCAGAAATTGCTGAATATCTAAAAAAACAACCCGGAGTTGACGAGGTTGAATTTCAAAAAAATATAGTTGATAAATTAATTACCGTAACATCGATTATGCGTCACATAACGATGTTCATCTTTTTATTTTTGATTTTAATATCTTTTATCGTTCTTATGACTACAACCGCGTTTAAAATCGCCTTAAAAAAGGACGAAATCGAACTCCTTCAACTATTAGGAGCATCTAATGGCTATATCAGACAACCATTTCTACTGGAAGGTCTGACCTTCGGATTTGTGTCGGCAACAGTCGCTTTTGTTCTTTTTTATGGTATATTCTTTTATCTTCAACCTTTTTTAAATTCATATTTAAACGGCATCTCTACTTTGCCATTTTACAATTTTGGAGATTTAGGTCTTTATGTCTGGCCGCCATCAATGAGTTATATTTTAATTTCATTTCTTGCAACAAGTTTATTTGGTATGGCCATAGGACTTTTTGGTAATTTAATCGCTACTTCAAAATATATTAAGTCATAATTTGAATCTTGGTATGAGAACAAAAAATCTATTAACAATTATTTTTATCTTCACTCTATTATTAATATTCTCCTACTCAACATTTGCTAAAGAATGTGAGAATCAAGAAGACTGCCAAAAAAAAATACAGGAATATGAACAAAAATTAAAAGATACCCGTCTACAAAAAAATACTCTCTCCTCTGAAATAAAGTTAATGGATACTCAAATTCAACTAACTACACTTAAAATAACAACTACGGAACATGAGATTAATACCACTGAACAAGAAATAGAAAAATTAGGCGCCCGAATTGACACGCTTAACAAATCGCTTGATTATTTAGGCAAAATTCTGATTGCAAAAATTAATGAAAGCTATAAAAATAGAGAAACTAATTTTTTTGACATTTTGTTTAGTTCTGGTAATGCAACAACACTCTCACATAAAATCAAATATTTAAAAACCGCTCAGGATACGGATCGACGAATGGCTTTTAAAGTGCAACAAAACAAAGATAACTTTGAAGAACAAAAGAAGCTAAGAGAACAAAAAAAACAGGAACTGGATACACTTAAAATCAAATTAAACGATCAGCAAATTGCTCTTGGCTCTCAAAAACAATCAAAGCAAAAATTACTTGAAGTGACAAAAAATGATGAGCGGACATTTCAATCGCTACTTGATAAATTACGTGCTGAATATCTGGCTATACAAGCCATTGTCTCGGGAGGTGGCTCTGAATCGAAAATGCGTGATGTTAAGCAGGGCGAAGGAATTGCATCAGTCATCGGTGGAGCCTCTTGTAATTCTTCCGGTCAACATCTACATTTTATAGTAAAAGATGGTGACTCAGTTGTGAATCCTTTTTCATTTCTGAAATCCGTCGATTATCAAAATTGCTCCGGACCAAGTTGTGGATCAGGAGATGGTGATCCTTTCAACCCATCAGGATCATGGGAATGGCCACTAAATCCAAAAATAGAACTCGAGCAGGGATTTGGTTCTACTTGGGGAGTCCGTAATACATGGGTAGGTCGAATCTACAGTTTCCATAATGGGATTGATATTAACGGATCGTCCCAAGATGTCAAAGCAGTTTCTGATGGCGTTTTATATCGAGGGGCATTCTCTGGTAGCGGCGGTTGCACACTACCTTATGTAAAACTGGTGCATTCAGGTTCAAATATTTCAACATACTATCTTCATGTGTATCCGAGATAATAGGACTAACGAATTCTTTACTTAAAATTGCCAATATTTTATTATGTAATTAATGAGAATTAAACTGCTTTTCTTTTTCTTATTCATATTTGTTTGCCTACCTCCAGATTGCTATGGCTTGATAATTAATGAAATTTACCCAAGCCCAAATAATGATGAAGTCGAGTGGGTAGAGTTGTATAACGAATCTGAAAGTAATGTTGATTTATCAAATTACAGAGTCACTGATAAAACTGGCAAAGAATTAAATATTGAATCCTCATTAGTTTCATCAAAAGACTATATTTTAACCACTTCAACTAATGTGTTAAATAATGACGGGGATACAGTGATCTTAAAAAATATCTCCGGTGAATTAATTGATATTGCCACATATTCCGGAACTATTGAAAAAAACCAATCGTACTGCCAGTGTCCTGACCGGGATAGTATTTGGCAAACAGACTGTCAGACGACAAAAAAGGCCGCTAATAATCCCTGCATCAATAATTCTCCTACAGAAAGTCCAATTCTACCCTCTACTCTCAATCCTCTACCATCACCAATTAGTAATGTCTATATTTCTGAAAGTTATGTCTATCCAAAGGATGACGAGTCGGAATGGGTTGAGATATACAATGATAATGATTATCAAGTAAAACTTAATGATTGGCATCTTGATGATATATTAAACGGAGGTTCCCAGCTTAAGACTTTTACTCTTTCAATTGAGCCAAAAAAATATGCTGTGATCGAATTATCATCTTCGATATTTAATAATGATAGCGACGAGATTAGACTTCTAAATTACAATAGTGACCAACAAGATTTTATCTCTTACTCTGGTGTTAAACAAGGCAACTCAATATTCAAAAAAGATCCGACCAAACCGGAGTGGTGTTTTGGCAGTCCATCAAAAGGTAACGCAAACGAACAAAACTGTAATGCCAGTCAACCAACGCTCTCAAATACAATTACGACTTTACCAACCTCAATACTTCTATCAAACATATCTTCAATAAAATTAACTCCTATTACAACGAAAACTTTGATTAAATTTGCCGGTGATTTAACTCACCCAAAAATTAAGAGTTTTGGGAAAAAAATAAAATTTGAATCTCAAGAAAGAATTATTAACAATGCTAAAACGGGTAATATTTTAGGAGTGAGCAACAATATCATAAGCAATCATGCTAATATTATCAAAGCCTTATCGGCTAGTTCTTATTTTATTTCTCTACTAAATATTGCCTATATATGTCATCGACTCATAACAAAATAATTGCTTGGCTGCCAGCTAGTCTTTGGATGGCGCTGATTTTTATTCTTTCATCACGACCTAAGATAGGAATCATGCAAAACACCGGACTAGATTTTATTATTTTTAAATCACTTCATGTCATTGAATATGCTATATTATTTTTTTTGATTTTTCGTGCTCTGCATAAAACCAGCCATATTTCTGTAAAAAAACAGTTCATAGCCTCTTTTTTAATCGCTTTTTTCTACGCAGTATCTGATGAATTTCACCAAACGTTTGTCCCCTCAAGAGAAGGAAGAATTCGCGACATTTTTATTGATTCCATTGGAATCTCCTTAAGTTTTGCTTTTATTAAAGGAAAACTTGATTTAATCTTCAAGTATTTCTAGAATTAATAAGTTACTAATATTATGAATAATTTACTCCACCATCTTTTCATTCCATCAGAAAATAATAATTATCGCTCTAAATTACTTCATCTTGATTTTCTTTCTCTTTATCTTGCCGTTATTATGTTTATTTCAATTGCTTATCGGTTATTACCATTACCAAATATTTTAGGACTATCCGCCGATCAATCAACCGACAAATACTATCAATTAACAAATCAAAGAAGAATTGAGAATGGATTAGCCACACTAACTTTTAACGCTGCTTTAAGTAGCGCTGCAGTTAACAAAGCTAACGATATGTTTGCTAGCGGATATTGGGCACATTTTAATCCTCAAAATAATAAATCGCCCTGGGATTTCATCAGGGGAGCCGGCTATTCATACTCTCTCGCCGGAGAAAATTTGGCTAAGAATTTTTCTGATGCTGAAGCTACTGTCAATGCCTGGATGAACTCTACGTCCCATCGCGATAATATACTCAAGGCCTCTTATGCCGATGTAGGTTTTGGTATTGTCAATGGAAAATTCAATGGAGACGAAACAACCATTGTCGTTCAAATGTTTGGCACACCGCTAAAGGGTAAAGCGATTGCGGCCAAACCGGTAGAAGCTGCTGAAAAAACTGTCACCTTTCTAAAACCAACCACTATTCCAACGAACATACCAACTAATGTCCCTTCTCCCATCGCAACGATCACCGAAGGCTTAGACGTGACTCCAACGAGTACTACCCCAGCTACAAAATATGACATCGTTGCCGGCAGTCGTCCAACTGATAAAACCGCAAGAATATTAGGTCAACTCACATTTAATACCAGTCATTTGTTTATATTAATATTAATAATAGCGTTAATACTGGATTTCTATTATGCATATAAGCTAAACGTCGTTCGACTGACCGGCCGGCATCTAGCACATTTTATCTTTTTGGGAATTATTTTTATTTCTTTATTTATATTAAAGAAAGGTGCAATCTTATAATATGAACCGACAAAATTTTTTTGACCACATCACGAAATTAGCTAAAAAACATCTTTTTGATTATCTGTTATTACTGACACTAGGAATATTTTTTTTAGTATTGTTAAGTTTATCTCGGGGCGAAAGAATGGCACAATTTATGATTCTGGCGCTTTTTATCATTTTTTATATTTTTTGGGGAATCACCCATCACCTTTTAGATAAGTCACTTCGACCTAAAATTGTGCTAGAATATTTTCTAATTGGTATCACGATTCTCTTATTATTACAAATAATATTAATATGAAAGGAGTAATTTTAGCCGGTGGACTTGCTACCAGACTATATCCTCTAACTTTTGCTACCAATAAGCATCTTCTACCCATCTTCGATAAACCTATGATTTATTATCCAATTCAGACATTGGTCAACGCTAATATTAATGAAATTCTCATTGTCACTTCAGGCCCTCATGCGGGACACTTTATCTCAGTCCTAAAAAATGGCAAAGAATTGGGAATTAAACACTTGGAATATGCATATCAGGAAAATCCAAAGGGTGGAATCGCCGACGCTTTGTCACTAGCCGAGGATTTTGCCGATAGCGGGTCTATAGCTGTTATCTTAGGAGATAACACAACCGATGCTGATATATCAGAAACAATATCGACCTTTAAAGATGGTGCCTTGGTTTTTTTAAAAAAAGTCAAAGATCCACAAAGATTTGGCGTCCCCGACTTTAACCCGAATGATAAAAATAAAATCATTGAAATCGTAGAAAAACCAACAAATCCTAAATCAGATTATGCTGTCACCGGGCTTTATCTATTTGATAGCAAAGTATTTGATGCCATTCGATCATGTCGACCCTCTACTCGTGGAGAAATGGAGATCACCGACGTTAATAATCATTATATTAGACAAGGAACTCTCAAATGGGCAGAGCTTGACGGCTGGTGGCATGATGCTGGGACATTTGAAAGCTTATTTGCTGCCAATGAATATTGGTCAAGGAAATCCTTTTCCTTATGAAGGATAAAAAACTTTTGCTTGTAAATTTTTTTTTTATTTTTTTAATACTTTTTTTTATACCGACTTCATCCCATGCTCAACAAGCAACTGACGACTCAAGTCCTTTAACTACTCTTAAGTGTATTTTGTTTGCCGATTGTCAAAGTAATAGAACTCCCTCAACCGATACGGGATTAACACCTTCACAAGCTCCATCAGATCAGAATTTACCTCCAACAGGTATTCAAAATCAACCATCTCATCCACAAAATCCTATTCCCACGATTAATGACATTATCCCGAATAGTACTAAATTCAGCTGTCCAATAATCAATGGAAGAATCCTCTGCAGCAGTAAATTTACCAAACTATCAGGAGTAACATGCCAACATTGTATATTTAACTGTGGTGACCCAACCGCTAATAGTTGTTATCCGAAAGACAAAAACAAAGGAGACAATTATTATGTGAATCTTTGCCGTGCAGATCTTGGAGTTAATAACGGTTTAGACATTTACGCCATCAAGAGTCAACCCATACTTTTTCCTTTTATCGACGGGAAAAAAGTTAAATGGATACCTCAAGAACCGAGAAAATACACTGATAATTGGATATTAAAATATTCAACCACTTTCAATAATCAATCCTATTGGTTGCAGTTTCATCACTCAATGCCATATTCTGGTAAAAGCGGATCATCGGGCGAAGAAGCCGGCAAGATCTGCAATTTCTGTTGGGGATCCAACACTCCTCATACCCATGTTCAACTTGGAGTCTATAATGTTAATAATGGAGGCATTGGTTGGCTTGATGCAGCATTAAAAATAAAATGTCCATAAATTTTTGTTTGATTCTGGGCAAGCCAGAATGACAAATAAAGGTAAAATATATGAATAAAAAAATATTATTTTCCATACTTCTTATCTTTCTTGCTTCAATTGCCTTATTCACTTGGATTTACTTGAGCAATCGACAGCCCGGTCCCGAAACTTCGATCATCATCCCAACCGCATCATTGCCGACAGAAAAACCAGGCATACCCGCCGAGGAACCGCCATTCACTCTACTCTCTACCCGACCTCCACTTGACATCAAGGCTGACTATGCGCCAATTGCTTTTATAGAATTTACTTTTTCAAAGACAGTTAATCCGAAAACTCTCTATTATAAAATCTCTCCGGAAACTGATATTTATATCAAAACAAAAGGAAATAAATTAACGATATATCCGGATGTCGCCTGGCAAGACGGTGAAAACAGCATCATATTATTAGATACTTCAATAGCTGCAGACGGAACCAAAATAGATAAATCATATGAATATAAGTTTAAAGTGAAAGCACCGGAAGACCCGCCGGAAGATTTTGAGCTTTAAATATGACAAACGAATTTGGACCCCTGCTTTACCGGAAACTGAAACCATTCATCACCCCGATGGTCATTATTCTTATCGTGGTCCTGATCATTAACCTGTCAGCAAGATTCAAGACGCAAAGAGCCAGAGCTGAGAGCCAGGGAATAGGTATCAATTTTACCATGATAAACGCACCTTTATCTGACTCAAGTGAGTGGCGATGGAGAGCAGAGCTAAAAGCGACAAACCACCTGAATGAAACTATACCGGTGCAATTCGGGGTTTATTGGTGCAAGAATTCATCCGGAGTCAGGGGTGAAGATATCAGCCAGCCCTGCGCGCCAGACTTAAGTCCGGATGATTTCCTGGAAACATTGATATTCGAAAATAAACAGCTAAAAATTGAGAACAGGATTGATGAAATCAACCATCCTAGTGTCGCTTGCGGGCGAGTACAGGTTGACATTGGGTGGTTAAATGGAATACTTGGCGGTGATATCTATGATACTGGAATAAGCTGTGAACAAACACCACAAACGACCACAACCCCGCTCCCAACTCAATATCAGCAGCCGACGATTTCACCACAAAACCTACCCCAATCACCTTCTCAATCAAACAATCAGGGTGTATTAGATACATTATCTTGTATATTCATTGGACAATGTACAGGATTACTATCTTTAGATCAAAATCAAACACCGGAAATTTTGGATTATTCGATACAAATAAGAGATACAAATATTATTCCTACAACGGATAAACAAAAGCTAATTACATCATCCTGGCCAAAAGCTAAAATTGAATATTGGGGTTATATAATTCAAAGAAGTAAAGATGCGGGTTGGAATCCGGCGTTTGTGTTAACGCTTTGGGCAGAAGAGACCGGAGGCTCCGCAAAGACAAAAACTCAAGCCGGCGGGGCAGGTGATTGCACAAAGTGTTCTAATGGACATTTGGGTTGCGCTGTCAATGAGATCCAAACTATCGATCAAAGTTTAAATTGCTTGTTTAAAAATTTCTCCCAATTTAATAATGACCAATTCCCCCAATTTATGCAACGCTATGCCGGTGAAGAAAAAATTGGCGAATTTATCAACAATCCTAATTTCCCCAAAGGAATAAAAGACTGGTATTTCAAATTAACTACGCGTTGACTATCATAGCAAAATAGTTTTAGAATTAATCTAGCATGAACATAATTTCTTTATCAATAAATGCCGTTAAGAAATTTTTTAATTCTCTCTATAAAGCAGCATTTATTTTTGTCATTTTGTTTGTTATTTTGTTTATTTTTGGCTCTGTCATAAATTCAGAAAGAAATACACTTTTAAATGCCAATTCGTCTAATCACAATCGAGAAACCATATATCAGATCATTAATAATCCTGATCTAAACAAAACAAAAGAAGGAAAAAGTAAAATTAAGCGATATCGGTATGTAATCTGTAGTTTAATAGGAGAAGGTTGTACTGACAATCCTAATGATAGCGAAAAATATTATTCTACAAGTTTCTTCGGAACCTTAGGCAAGATAGTCAGCATGCCTTTTGCTTATCAACCTGCATCAGGTATTTACTATGCAACAAATTCTCTATTCGATGTTCACTTAATACCCCGTACCTATGCTATAGAGGGTGTTGGTTTTGCAGCATTAAGACCTATTCTAAATATCTGGAAAATATTTCGATATTTGTCTTATCTCATAATTGTATTTGTTTTATTTATCATGGGTTTTGCAATTATGTTTCGCATGAAAATTGATCCTCAAACCGTAATATCCCTTGAAAATGCTTTACCACGATTAATAACAACTTTAATTATGATTACAATGTCATTTGCCATTGCGGGATTTATGATCGACTTTATGTATATTTTAATGGGTGTAATTGTTTCTATTATTGTGAGCGATACCAGCCACGGATTGATGTATGCCAACAAAACAGAATTAATCCAAAAACTTTTTACGGATACCGGCCCTTTTCTTATAGGTACTATCATCGATACTACATGGATTCCAAGTATTGGAAGCTCACTTTTAGGCATCCTTCCACATGGAATTGAAATTATGGTTCGAAACATTGCAGCGGGTATTATCACTATTATATCCTCCAAAGTGCCTTTGGGAAATCTACTTGTTTGGGGTGATTTCTTAAGCGGGATTCCTGTATTCGGTAAACCAGCGCAAATCTTTTATATATTAAATGTTGTTCCTGATTTCTTTAACAAAGTCAAAAATTATGTCGACATGATTGTATTTTTGGCAATCATAGTTACAAGTTTACTCTTATTCATCCGAATAACAACTATGTTATTTTTTTGTTTTATTCAAATTTTGATATTAGTAATATTTTCGCCAATCATACTGCTATTTCAAGCAATTCCCGGCAAAAATGCTTTCGGCTTTTGGATAAAAAATTTATTGTCCAATTTAATCGCTTTTCCATTAGTAGCTATATTGCTTATAGTTGGTGCGTTTATTGTCAATTCACCTCCACAATCCGGTTTTATTTGGCGACCTCCTTTTATAAATAGTTCGAGCGCTGAAGGTTTTAATGCAATAATCGGCATTGGGCTGTTATTCATGATTCCCAATCTGGTTAAATTGGTTAAAAAAGCCCTTGGAGGCGATGGATTACCCGGCGCCGGCTTTGGCTTATTCTTTAGTGGTGTGACAGCTCCTCTTGGAGCAGCCATACCAATAGGATCTCAATTTGCATCGGCGTACTGGTCTTTTGGGATTATGAGATCAATGTTAGGAAATATTGGTGGTAAATCTAAACCGGCGGGCACAATCTCAGACGCTGCGAGTGGAGTAGAAAATGTGATTGAAGCCGGAAAAGCTTTTCAGAGAGGCGGCGGTGACAAAAGATAAATTATTTACTCAGAAAATTTGGAATTCTTAAAATATCGACTCCAATAACCTTCAGGATAAAAACTGAAAAAATAATCAATAATAAACCAACTATACATGAAGTTAAAGTATCTTGAGCTTTTTTGATTATCTCTGGATTACCTCTGGAAATCTGTATCCTAATGCTGGTGTAAATTATACAGCTTAAAGCAAATAAACCAGCCAAAGCTAATAC
>Ga0209542_10000725_pt1 | contig 79276 bp, 70 predicted proteins | sample RifCSPhighO2_01_FD_184028 | JGI IMG/M metagenome (GOLD analysis project Ga0209542, IMG submission 184028) | Soil microbial communities from Rifle, Colorado - Rifle CSP2_plank highO2_0.1 (SPAdes) (version 2) | ecosystem: Environmental > Terrestrial > Deep subsurface > Rock core/Sediment ...
CTCCCGCCTGCGCCGAATCTTCGGCGGGCAGGTAAAACTCACAAACTAAAAGCGATTACATTTCCAGCGGTTTGTTTGGTGGTATCCGGCGGACACACTCAACTTATCTTGATGAATAATTTTGGCGCATACAAAATTATTGGCGAGACAAGAGACGACGCGGCCGGAGAATGTTTTGACAAAACAGCGAGAATTTTAGGGCTGGGTTATCCTGGAGGACAAATCATTGCCGCTTACGCGGCAACGAAATTAAAAACGAAAAATGAAAAGGTAAAAATTAAGCTGCCGCGGCCAATGCTGCACACAAAAGATTACGATTTTAGTTTTTCGGGTTTGAAAACGGCGGTACTGTATTCGTATCAAAAATCAAGCATCAAGAATCAGGATTATACCAGGGCAATGTGCAAAGAAATCCAGCAGGCAATTATTGATGTTTTAATCAAGAAAACAATGAAGGCGGCGGCAGATTATAAAGTTAAAACGATAATCCTGGGCGGAGGCGTAACTGCCAATCAAGAACTAAAAAAACAGCTTGAATATAAACTAAACACCATAAACTCCCCCGAAAAGAAATCAAAGATTTCTAACGAGGCAGATAAACTGATTTTATTGGTTCCACCAAGGGAATTATGCACCGATAACGCCGCGATGATAGCTGTGACGGCTTATTTTAATCAAAGCAAAAAAACGCGCGATTGGAAAAAGATTGAGGCCGATGCTAACTTAAGAATAGGTAAAACAGTATGAACAAAGAATTGCCAAGCGTCTACGATCATACAAAAATAGAAAATAAAATTTATAAACTCTGGGAAAAATCCGGCTTTTTCAATCCGGACAAACTTCCCAGACGGCACAAAACACCTTTTTCTATGGTTCTGCCGCCGCCAAACGTAACGGGAACCCTGCATATTGGACACGCGCTCACCGTCGCCATAGAAGACGCGATAATCAGGTTCCAAAGAATGCGCGGCAAAAGAACGCTTTGGTTGCCGGGCACCGATCATGCTTCAATCGCAACCGAAACAAAATTTTTAAAAGAAACTAATTCGCGCAAAAGCGATTACGAAGGAAAACGGGAAGAATTCATACGGCTCGTTGACAAATTCGCCAAAAAAAACCAGCAAATTATCTTGGATCAATTACGCAAAATGGGGGCGTCTCTGGATTGGTCTCGTCTGGCTTATACGTTGGACAAAAAAAGGCAAAGCGCCGTTTACTCGGCTTTTGAAAAGATGTTCAATGAGGGACTTATTTATTACGGCGAACACCTTGTTAACTGGGATATTAAAGGACAAACAACTGTGTCTGACGACGAAGTGGTATACGAAAACGCGCAGGGCGTTCTCTATACCTTTAAATACGCTAAAGATTTTCCTGTTCCCATTGCTACCACCAGGCCGGAAACCAAACTCGGCGATGTTGCCGTCGCTGTCCATCCTAACGATAAATGGAAGCAGTATATTGGACAAAAATTTGAAATAAAAGATTTTGCCGGCGTCAAACTCTCAATTGAGATTGTCGGCGACAAAGCCGTTGACCCTGTGTTTGGCACGGGGGCCGTGGGCATTACTCCGGCTCACTCTAAAATTGATCGGGAGATAGCGCAAAGACACAACCTGCCGCTTAACAAACAAGTGATTAACGAATACGGAAAAATAATAAACGTAAAACCAGAATGGAATGAAATAATCGGCGTGAAAGAAGCGAGAGAAAAAATAATCCAGTGGCTTCGCGACAACCAACTATTGGAAAAAGAAGAAATAATAGAGCATAATATCGCTCGGGCCCAGCGCTCGGGAGGCATTATTGAAATTTTGCCAAAACGCCACCAATTCTTTGTTAATGTGAACAAAGCCATTTCGGCTCGCAAGGGGAAAACTTTAAAAGATTTAATGCGCGATACGGTGGTTACGGGAAAAATCAAAATAATCCCGAAATACTTTGAGAAAACTTACTTTCATTGGATAGATAATCTGCGCGACTGGAATATCAGCCGCCAAATTTGGTACGGACACAAAATCCCTGCCTGGTACAGAGACGATGAAATCAAAATAGGGTTAAAATCTCCCGGGAAAGATTGGCAGCCAGTGAATAATACTTTTGACACCTGGTTTTCTTCAGGGCTATGGACGTTCTCTACTTTAGGATGGCCGGATAAGACGTCCGACCTGAAAATTTATCATCCAACCAATGTTTTGGAAACCGGCTACGACATTCTTTTCTTTTGGGTGGCGCGAATGATATTGATGTCTTCTTTTCTCTTGGGTGAGGCGCCGTTCCGCGCTGTTTTTCTGCACGGCTTGGTGCGAGACGAACAACGCCGAAAAATGTCCAAATCGCTGGGCAACGTGATTGATCCGCTCGTTATGACGGAAAAATACGGAACCGACGCTCTGCGTATGGCGCTTGTCTTTAACGCCGCTCCCGGCGCCGATTCGGTCTTGTCCGAAGATAAAATCAAAGGAATGAAACACTTTGCCAACAAGATCTGGAATGCCTCGCGGTTTGTAATCAGCAACACCAAAGATTTTGACGGCAAGAAACCAAAGCCGAACAAACGCAGCGGCCAGCATTTGTCCGTCTTGAAAAGAAAAATACAAGAGATTACCAAGGACTTGGAAAATTACCGTTTTCACCTGGCGGCGGAAAAGATTTATCATTATTTCTGGCATATTTTTTGCGACAAAATCATAGAAGAAAGCAAAGTGAAACTTCAAAGCCAAAACGAAGCAGAGAGAAAGACGGCTCAATTTCTCCTTTTGGAAACCTTAACTACCTGCCTTAAAACATTGCATCCATTTATGCCGTTTATAACCGAAGAAATCTACCAAAAATTGCCGCTTCGAAAAAAAGAGAAATGTTTAATGATTGAACAATGGCCCAAATCGTAACGTCTTATTCCATATTATTGATATTCGCCTTGGCTCCCAGTATCGTTTGGCTGCTTTATTTCCTTAGAAAAGACCCGCATCCCGAGCCGCGCCAAGAAATAGTAAGAATTTTCTTCTATGGAGCAATAATTGCTCTGCCCGCCGCGCTTATTGAGATTGGCATTCTTGACTTGTTTGCCATGGCTTTATCGGCAACTATTCTCATAGCTCTTACCGAAGAAGTTCTTAAGTATTTGGTGGTCAGGGAAAAAACGCTAAAAAATCCAGAATTCAACGAACCGGCTGACGCTATGATATATATGATTTCCTCCGCCTTGGGATTCGCGGCGCTCGAAAACATATTGATTCTTTTCTCTTTGGCTCCGGTTTTTTTGGTACAAGACGCGCTTTATCTTTCGGCGGCAAGGTTTATCGGAGCCACCCTGCTTCACACTCTGGTTTCCGGCTTGATAGGATTCTGCTTAGCAATATCTTTTTTCAAAATGGCTAAAGGAAAGTTTTGGGTTCTCTTGGGAATAATTACCGCCAGCGCCTTGCACGCTCTTTATAATTTTTCTATAATATCAACAGATGGAAATTTGCAGTTTGTTATTCCCGGCATTGTCTTGATGGTTTTAACAATAATAATTTCTTTGTGTTTCCAAAAATTAAAAGAACTGGCGGTGGATTTGTTTGCGAGCAAATCGACGCGCTAAATCCATAACAAAATAATATGTCTTCCTTTTTTGAAAAACTTAAAGGCATCACCGACGCCGAAACAGACCAAGAACCAACAGAAGAAAAACCGATGGAAGAATTAGCCGTAAAAGAGATTGCGATAGAAAAGCCGGCGGAATCGGAAAAGCTGAAAACCAAACCAAGAAGGTCAAAAAAAATGGCGGCGGAAACAGCAGAACCGCAATCAGTGTCTCTCGCGAATAAAGAAGAAACGGTTTCCAAAATAACGCCAAAATTGGCGCCCGCAACGCCAAACGCGCCCAAAAACGTTGTTCCAAGCAAAGAAAAAAAATGGCCGGAACCCGAAGGCCAGTTGGCCGTTGATGTTTATCAAACAGAAGACGAATTAGTTATTCAGTCCGCGGTTGCGGGCGTTAAACCGGAAAGCTTAGACATAGCGGCGCAGGGCGACATGGTTACCATTAAAGGGAGCAGGGAAAATAATCAAAAAGAGGAAAAAAATTACTTTTATCAAGAATGCTACTGGGGAAAATTCTCTCGGGAAATAATCCTGCCAACCGAAGCTGACGCCTCCAGAGCCCAAGCGTCAATGACCGACGGAATCTTAACGATAAGAATACCGAAAATCGAAAAAGATAAAAAGAAAAAGATTTCGGTGCAATAATGATTCTTTGGAATCGAAGCCGCCAGATCTGGCGGCTTTTAGATTGTTTGATATCACCTCCAAGAATCAAGCCACATCATTTGGTTATATTTTTCTGTTGAGACGGGTAAGCCGTAGGTAAGCGGCGAAAAATACACAAAACCAACCAAAATAAGCGTAAGAACCCCTATATACATACACAACACACCCTTGCCAGAACGACGGAAATACATATCTAAAATCCCTTCAAAGAAAACAGATAATAAAATTATGGAAAAAATCAGGGCTGGCAGGTAATGGTACAACAACGTAAATCTTTCCACCATGACAAATGAAGATGTATAAACAAAATATCCCAATAGTAAAATAAAAATATTCTTAGAATAAAAAGTTTGTGGCAACTTTAATTTGAAGTTGTAAAAATAATTCTTGATTATCAGGTAAAAATAGCCAACAACCCCGATTATTCCCAACCACCAAACAAAGGGATTACCAAAAAAATAAATAAAAGAGGTTGTGTCGCCATAAGATTCTTCAAAATACTTGATTGGCCGCGCCATAAACGGCCAGCTGTACCAACTGGATTGATAAGGATACGACGTTTCGGTATCAAAATTAGATATAAACATAGCTTTGTTTGTTTCTACAAACTTAACAAATAAACCTTGCTCTATCGAGTTATTTTCGTAATGGCTTAATCCACGAACTCTCTCTCGAAAATCATCGCCGAGAACAGCGCCACAATCCTTAGAGCACGAAAGCGGAAGCAAGTAAAAATGCATAGCGAAAACTAAAAAATAAAGCAGTAAAGGTAAAATAAATAATAATCCTATCTTTACTATTATTTCTTTTTTGAAAGTGAAGAATAAACGATCCTGAAATACAATTAAAAACCAGATGATTCCCAAAATCCCGAACCCGGTCCATTTTATGGATATAGCCGTTCCCAAGGATATTGCCAGAAAAATATTGCTTAAATGCCATTTATAAGAAAATACTGGAAATCTTCTGGAAAGAAGGAAAAGATAAAGCGATAAAAAAATAAAGAAAACTAAAATAATATCCATTAAGATAAAACGGGATTGAACCAAAATGGCGTTGTCAAGCAAAACCATAAAGCCGGACAAAAAGGCAACTCTTTTGGAAAAACCAAGCTCTTTTACCAAAAGATAAATCAATAAAGGCAATACGGATCCTAAGAAAGCCGGCAAGAAACGAAGCGGTAAAAAATTAAAATCTCCGTAAGAAACGCCTGAAACAAAATCAAACCCGGGCTTTACGTTTCTAAAAAAAGCGGGAACAGCCAAAAGCATTTTGCCTAAGGGCGGATGGATATTAAAATAATATCGATGAGAAAGATATTTGGTGGCAAATAAACCAAAATAGGTTTCGTCAAAAATCACTTTCGGAGGATAAGAAAGATGCCAAAAACGAGTAATGAAACTTAACCCAAGGAGAATTGATTAAATCTAAGGACTTAAAAAGCTTTTTAAGCATAAGTTATGTTCCCGGCAGGACGAACCCCGATACTAATCCTTCGGATAGTACGGGGTAAACCTGCAATCACTTGTGATCCCGTACAGGTGGTGGGCGAGGAGAGAGTCGAACTCTCACGCCTTACGGCACAAGGTCCTAAACCTTGCGTGTCTGCCATTCCACCACTCGCCCACCAACTGTACGGGACGCGTCCTGCTAATTCCACCACAGGAACATATAATAACTTTTATATATTTTAATCTAATACATAAAACAGATAAACTCAATCACCATAAAAGAAGGGGAATAACCCCCTTCTTTTAATTAAAACTTACAATACAGAAATATACTCTAAGTTGTAAGTACTGTATTTACGAACGCTACCAATCCTCTTGCTAAGAAAGCTACGGCAACTCCAATTAAGGCATAGACAAGAAAATTCCTTGCAGTACCAATCTTCGCAGCGTCTCCGCCAGCTGTAACGTAGTAATAACCGCCGACTATGATAAAAAACGCGGCGATAAAAATCAATATGCCAAACGCCCAGTCAAGAATATTATCAACCGTAGTTGGAACATCAAGATCAGGTGGATTTGTAGTGACTGGTTGGGCTAATCCCACAACAGGAACAATTATCAATTCAACTAATAATAATCCTAAAAATATTTTGTTCATATTTTTTAAATAATTTATTTTATTTCGACCTTTCTATTATTCTATCAATTAATCCTTCCGAAATAAAAGCTAAGGCGTAAAGGGCACTCCACCAGTCGCAGACACACTAAGGACTAAACAACTCTTCTTGAAGAAAGTTTGTTATCCCTAACGCCAAGAAAGTAATTGCCAAACCAATCAGGGTCCACATAATCAATTGTTTGGCGTTATTGATTTGAGTTGGATTGCCACCGGCTGTCACGAAATAAAATCCGGCGATAATAATCATTAAAGGAGCAATCCACAAAGCTAAATTAAAAATAATCTTAACGATCAAATATATTAACTCTGGAATGGTTCCGGCTTTGATGGGGTTTTCAAGATCGACAGCTCGGACTTCAACCGCCATCGTCAACAAAACAACAGTCAATCCAATAGCAATCATTAATCTTCGCAAATAAATACTCATTGATTTATGATACTACGCCAACCGCCACAGTCAAGATCTTGCGAACACTAATCCGTAATGATGCGGTCCGGCGGGAAATTCTTTCTCTAAAGCAAAGCCGCATTCTTGAGCAACGTTTTTAGCCGTTTGAGGGCTTAATCTCCCTTTTTCAGGACCAACGGAAGAATCTACCTGCCAATCAACAACTAAAACCTTTCCGCCTTTCTTTAAAACCTTAGCCGCTTGCGAAAAAACCGCCTTAACGTTCTCTAATTGAAAAAGAAGGTTGGTCATCAGCACTAAATCCAAAACGCCCTCTCCTAACTTTAACGCTCTTGCGTCTTCAACGTTGGCGCAAACGGTCTGGATATTCCAAACCTTTTCCATCTTCGCCCGGCTTGTCAAAGCGGATAACGGCTCTTTGAGGATATCTATGGCAAAAACTTTTCCGCTGCTTAACTTTTTAGCCAAAGGTATCGCCCAACCGCCAGACCCCGAACCAAAATCGGCGGCAATCATATTCGGAGATAAATCCAGTTGACTCAAGACCTTATTCGGATCCAAGAAACCTTCCATTGGATTATTATATTACAGCCGACTTGAAAGTTCAAGCTAAAAGCAAGCGACCGAAACCACTTTATCTCCTGCGCCCAGCTTCATTATCCTAACCCCTTGAGCGGCCCGGGAAAGCTTGGAAATAGAAGAAATTTTTGTTTTGATAACCTGACCTTGCTGGGAGATCACAACCAATTCGTCTTCTTCGCCTGAAAGCATTTTAGCCGCAACCAAATCGCCGGTCTTTGGGGTGATATTAATGGCTCGTATCCCGGAGCCGCCGCGCCCTTGCGATTTATATTCTTCCAAATCGGTTCTTTTGCCGAAACCGTTCTCGGTAATCGTCAAAAGATGGTTTTTGGTTTTTAATTTTTCGTTTTTAGCTTCGACAATTTCCATTTCAACAACCTTGTCTCCTTTTTTCAGCCGAATTCCTTTGATGCCGGCGGCTGGCCGACCCATCTCTCTGACGGTTTTTTCCGGAAAACGGATTGATTGACCCTTTTGCGTCACTAAAATAACTTCGTCTTGACCTGAACTCTTGCAAACTCGCTTCAAAACATCGTTCTTTTTCAGGGTAATGGAGATTAATCCTGATTTTCTGACATTTTCAAATTCAGCCAAGCGGGTTTTTTTCACGATGCCGTCTTGAGTCGCCATAATCAAATTTTTCGTCCCGGAATCGTAGTCCTCTTTCCCAATAGGAATCAAAGCCAAAATCTTTTCTTGGGGCGATATTTCCAAAAAGTTCAAGAGGCCCCTGCCGCGCGCCACTCTGTTGCCTTCCGGTATTTCATAAGCCAAAGTTCTAAACGCTTTGCCGGAATCGGTGAAAAACAATAAAGAATCGTGTGTTTTTGCCGAAAGGAAATGCGCCACCATATCATCCTGCAAGGTCTTCATTCCCAGAATGCCCTTGCCACCCCTCTTTTGGATCTTGTAGATTTTAGGATCAATCCTTTTTATATAACCGCCCTGCGTCAAAGTAATGATTGTTTCTTCTTGGGGAATAAGGTCTGTTTCCGCTATCTCTCCCACTTTTTGCAAAACAACCTTGGTCCTTCTTTCGTCTCCAAAATTCTCCTTCAATTCTCGTAACTCTTTTTTAATCACCTCTTTAATTTTTTGCGGGCTTTTTAAAATATCCGTTAATCCTTTAACCCGATCTTTAATCTGTTTCAATTCTTCTTCTATCTTTTTTCTTTCCAGTTTTGCCAAAGCCGACAGTTTTGTTTCTAAGATAGCATTGGCTTGAATAGACGTCAGTTTGAACTTTTTAATAAGATTCTTTTCCGCGGCCTGTCGGTTTTCCGAATTCTTGATCGTCTTAATAACCGCGTCTATGTTTTCCAGGCATTTATGCAACCCTTCCAGAATATGAGCCCTTTCTTTCGCTTTTTCAAGATCGTATTTTGTCCTCCGAAAAATCACTTCCTGCCTATGGACTATGAAATAATGCAATAGATCGGCTAACGAGAGAACTTTTGGCTGAATACCGTCAACCAAGGCCAGAAGGTTTAAGTGGAATGTTTTTTGCAGGTCGGTGAACTTGTACAGAAAATTTAAAACCTTCTGGGGCAAAGCGTCTGATTTTAAGTCAAGAACGATTCTTAACCCCTCTCTGTCCGATTCGTCTCTTATGTCTTTTATGCCTTCAATCTTTTTTTCCTGCGCCAATGAAGCGAACTGTTCCAACAGGGATGATTTTTGCACTTGAAATGGAATTTCCGTTATGACGATCTGGGATCGTCCGCCATTTGACGATTCCACGACTTCAACTTTACCTCTTGCTAAAATCGGGCCCTTGCCTTGAGAGTAGGACTCAATAATGCTTTTTTGGTCATAGATAATCCCTCCTGTAGGGAAATCCGGGCCCTTGATAATTTTGAATAAATCCTCGGTTGCGGCTTTCGGGTTATCAAGAGAAAAAATAAGGGCGTCAATCACTTCGGAAAGGTTGTGCGGCGGAATGTTGGTTGCCATGCCAACCGCAATGCCCAAAGAACCATTCAATAAAAGCTGGGGCAAAGGAGAGGGCAAGACCTTTGGTTCCACTCTGGTGCCGTCATAGTTATCCATAAAATCAACCGTATCCTTGCTGATGTCTCTTAACGTCTCTTCTCCGACTTTGGACAACTTCATTTCGCTGTACCTCATCGCGGCATATTCAGACGGGTCATCTATTGAACCGATATTGCCCTGACCGTGTATTAGAGGATACCGCAGGGTAAAATCCTGCGCCATTCTGATGGCGGCGTCGTAAACCGCCTGGTCGCCGTGAGGATGATAACGTCCGAGACAAGACCCAACGACCGTTGCGGACTTGCGGAATTTAGCTCCCGACGTTAAACCGTCTTCAAACATTGCGTACAAAATCCGGCGATGAACCGGCTTTAGGCCATCTCTAATGTCGGGAAGAGCGCGAGCGACAATAACCGACACCGCGTAATCAATGTATGACTCGGTCATTTCTTCAATAATGTCGCGTTGCTTGATGTGTCCCGCTTCGGCGCTATTTTTTGTTGGATTACTGCTGGTCATTTGGTTAAAAATGTTAAATTGATCCTTCGCTTTCCTGGACGCTTCCGGCACCCTCTAATTCTTCATCAAGCGCTTTCAATTCTTCCTCGTTGAGCTCCGGCATAGTAATCTCTGGAAATTCTATTTTAGGCATCTTGCCTATATCTTCCTGCAGATCGGGTATTCCTAAGTCACGAACGAAATCCTCTTTTTGAAAATTTTTTATTCTTGATTTCGTACTGTTAAGCCAAAAAATCAATAACAACAAACCGACTAAAACCATTACCGACCAAAGAATGATTTTTTTGGTTGACTCGGGCTGGCTTTGCAGTTTTTTGAGGAAATCTTTGGCCTTCATTGATAAACCAATTTTTATTTTACGCAATTCAACACCGCCTAATCTTAGGGTTTTAAAACAACAATCTTTGTGCCTTCTGTCGCCAAATCTTTCTTCTTAACAGAAAGTTTGTTTAAGCTTTCTGTTGTTTTCACTCCCATCGTTTTCAAAAACTTATCCACGTCATCAATCTTAATCTTTATTTTCGGCAACTGGTAATGCATTGGAATCACTATTTTGGGTTCAATTTGGGCAATGATTGCCGCAGCTATCTTCGCGTCAATAGTATAGTTCCCGCCAACCGGAATCATAAGAATATCTACATCTCCAATGCTATTTATCTGTTTTTCTGATAGTTCTTTCTGCCCTAAATCTCCAAGGTGACACAACTTCAATTCTTCCGTGTCGATTGTGTAAATGGTATTCTCTCCTCTTTCTTTGCCTTCCTTATCATCATGCCAAGAATGAATTCCTTGGACGAAAACTCCTTTTATGTCATATTCTCCAGGTCCATCAATCACAAAGGGAAACTGGTTTGGTTGGGGCGAGAAAACCGCTCCTCTGTTGTTGTGATCGTAATGCGAATGCGTCACCAAAAGAATGTCGGCTTCCAATTTGGGGACTTTTAAACCGACTTGCTCGTCAAAAGGATCTATAACCAAAAAAACCTGGCCGTTTTTCCCGTTCTGAGCAGTAATTTGAAAGCAAGATTGTCCTTTCCAGATAATTTGCATTGTCGATTAGGATTTAACATTTTTATTCTATCATAAAAATCCTCTTTAGGAAAATATTGAGGTGATCTTCAATGCTTAGAACGTCGTAGAATAACAGCTATACCGTCATCATAGACATTCTCCCAGTCAGAACCAATTAATTCTTCGTAAAGATTTCCGGGGGAATTATAACCCATAATTCTGCTTAACCAATTTTCAATCAACGCTTCTTTCTTTGGCTCCTTATTCTTCTCCGCTGATTGCAACATTATAATCTTTGTATTGTATTTATCCAGAAGACCCTGGAATCCATCTTCTGCGTCAGTGATCTTTATATAGTCCCCGAAAGTAAACTGCCCATTCTGTCTCCAGCTTGGCATTCTGCCATCAATAAAAAGCTTTCGTTCCGGCAACTTCCAGATTAGATATCCTCCCCAACCATAATCATTGAATAGATTTTCAGAGAGCGGTAAAGATCTTAAAAAAGCAATCGCGCTATCCGAAGGATAATCTATCTGGTTCTCTCTTTTTAGCAATCTTTTAGTGTTTTGGAAAAATCCGGAAAACAGCAACGCAAAAATAAAAAACGTGACTGCCAATCTCCCAAACCCCGAAAACAACATCTTTACCCTTTCTGGCTTGATCTCTTCTTTTAAAATAAGAATCATTTCAGAAAGAACCGGAATGCTTAAAATAACAAAAATTAAAAAATGGCGCTGGCTTAAAAAACTCAAAATTAAAAATACTGTCAATAAAGTAATTCTGTTTAATTCAATCTTCTTTCTCAAAACAGCTAACAACCCCGTGGTTAAAGCGAGATAAAAAATGGTTAGAGCCGAAACGCCGGTACCAAACAAGGGTAACCACTCGGCAATATGAAATCTTAGAAAATTATCTCCGACCGTTCGGAAAACTTCTTCGTAAATTCTGATTCCGTAAGGATTAATCAGCGTAGCCAGAAAAGACAAAACCAAGATCCAAAACAAAAGAATTGTCTTTTGCGTTGATATCTTTTCGGAATATTGTCCTTGAAAAAATCTTAGCCCCATCATTCTTTCAAAGACAATGGTTCGCTTAAAAATCTCTAACGCCAAGACCAAAGACAAAACGAAAATACCGGCGGCAAAACCACCATGCAGGTTAACCCAAATTAAAAACAAGATTGGAGTTAAATAAAACAAGTGAAAACCCTTATTGTCTTTCTTGAGAAAATCTATTAAAACTTTCCACGATATGGCGACAAAAAAAGCCGTGATGATTTGAGGACGCAACCCTAAATATGACAAAACCGACAAAAAACCGAACAAAACAGGCACTAAATAGATATAAAAATGTTCTATTTTGATAAAAATGATGAAAGCCAAAGCAGTCAGAGATAGAAACAACAATAAAAGAGATTGATAACCAAAGACAGAATGAAGCTTGTAAATAAGAACATCCGTTAACCACTCGTGATCAACCCAAGGAAAATCGGGCATCGTATAAGAATACCAGTCAACTTTCGGCACTCCCCTTTCTAAAATCAATTCTCCGGTTTTCAAATGCCAGCCGAAATCCGGGTCTAAAATATTGACTGTTTGCAAATAACCAAATCCGATTAAAATAAAAAAGAGGGTTAAAACAAAAAATCTATTTGGTCTTTCGAGAAATGTCATTTTGAAAATTGTATCAATATGTACCAAAAATGCAATTATTGTAGGGGCGAGGGCTTGATAAAAAAAAGAAAATATGTAAAGTTAGTTTTATGATAACCGTTACGCTGTTTTTTCAGCGTAGCTGAAAAAAGATTAACCGCTGCGCTGTTTTTTCAGCGTAGCTGAAAAAATGGAAACTACTGCCCAAAAAGACAACTTATTGAAACTGCCAAGAGTCGGAGATATTATTGATGGCCGCGTTTTGGAAAAAGGCAAGTCTGCGATTTTTTTGGATTTGGGAAACTTTAAAACCGGCATAATTTTCGGCAAAGAATATCAGGCATCCAAAGAAACTCTTAAAAAACTAAAAATCGGCGACCCTATTTCTGCTAAAATAGTTGACCTTGAAAACGAAGAAGGATATGTTGAATTATCTATTTTTGAAGCCGGCCAAGAATTGGCATGGGATAATCTGCACCAAAAGAAAGAAAAAGGAGAAACAATCACCGTTCGTTTTGACAGAGTAAACAAAGGAGGGCTGCTAACAGAAGTTGCCGGCATCCCCGCCTTCTTGCCCGTTTCCCAGTTGTCTCCGGAAAACTATCCAAGAGTTGAAGGCGGCGATTCCACGAAAATCCTGAAAGAGCTTCAGAAGTTTGTGGGCAAAGAGTTGGAAGTAAAGATTTTTGACATTTCGCAGAGAGACAACAAACTCATTCTTTCAGAAAAGGCAAGCGGCGACCAGAAAATGAGGATAATGTTAGAAAATTATAAAATTGGGGATGTGGTTGAGGGCGAGATAACGGCTGTTTTGGATTTTGGCGCTTTCATTAAATTCAAAAAAGAAGCCGATGCGGAGTTAATTGAAGGATTAATTCATATTTCAGAACTTGATTGGCAATTGATAGAAAACCCTACCGACGTTGTAAAAGTCGGGGAAAAAGTCAAAGCCAAAATTATTGATATCTCGAACAACAAGGTCTCTTTGTCGTTAAAAGCCCTAAAAAAAGATCCCTGGGAAGGTATTGATAAAAAATACAGCAAAGGCGATATTGTTAATGGCAAAGTGACCAAATTCAACCCGTTCGGAGCGTTCGTCCAGATTGATTCTAAAATACAAGGATTAATCCATATTTCTGAAATCGGCACCAGAACTAAAATGGAAGAAAAGCTCAAAATAGGAGATAAGTATGATTTTAAGATTCTTTCAATAAGCCCGGAGGAACACAAAATGAGCTTGAAGCTGGCGCAAGAAGAAACGAAAGAACAATAAATCAAACACCGCCAAACCCTCTCCAAGCAAAGAGGGTTTTAAAGTTGATTTTCTAAACTTTTCTGGTATGATTGATAATCAATCTGTTATGAAAAACTTGCTTAAAAATTTCCTTTTCGTTGTCTTAATTCTTATCGTAATTTCCGGTTTCTTTTCTTTGGCCGCAAAACCTTTTGAGGAAAAGAAAGAATTGTCTTTTACTCAATTGATTTCGGAAATCAACCAAGAAAAAGTTAAAAAAATTATAGTAACCGGCAGCGCTCTGGAAATCATTTTCCAGGACGATTCTAAGGCAAAATCAAGAAAAGAAACCGAAACCGCCATTTCTCAATCGCTGATTAATTACGGAGTTGACACGGATAAATTAGGCAAGATAGAGATAGAGACCAGAGATGATTCCGGAGGAATCTGGGTTTGGTTAGGACCTCTTTTGTTCACTATTCTGCCCTTGTTGATTATCGGTTTCTTCTTTTGGACTATTTTCAGACAAGCCAGAACAGGCGCCATGCAAGCGTTTGATTTTACCAAAGCCAAAGCTCGGCTTTTCGGCGCCGAAGGACACCCTAAAGAAAAAATTACCTTCAAAGACGTTGCGGGGCTTAAAGAAGCCAAACAAGAACTGGAGGAAATTGTGGATTTTTTAAAGAATCCGCAAAAATACTTGAAAATCGGAGCCAAAATTCCCAAGGGAGTTTTATTGGTGGGACCGGCCGGGTGCGGCAAAACCTTGTTAGCCAGAGCCGTTGCTGGACAAAGCAATGTTCCCTTTTTCTCCGTGGCAGGATCGTCTTTTGTTGAATTATTTGTCGGGGTGGGCTCTGGCAGAGTAAGGTCCCTTTTTCAAGAAGCGAAAAAACACCAGCCCTGTATTATTTTCATAGACGAATTAGACGCTATTGGCAAAGCCCGAGGACCCGCTATTACCGGCGGACACGAAGAAAGAGAACAAACATTAAACCAATTATTAACCGAAATGGACGGCTTTGAGCCAAACGACAAAACGGTTGTTATATCGGCAACGAACAGGCCGGATGTCCTGGATTCAGCGCTCTTGCGCCCCGGAAGATTCGATAGAAAAGTTGTTCTAGATCTTCCTGACATTAAAGATAGAGAAGAAATTTTAAAAATTCATTGCCAAGGAAAACCCTTAGCCCCTAATATCAACTTGAGAGAAGTTGCCGAAAGAACGCCTGGATTTTCTGGCGCGGATTTAGCAAATGTAGTAAACGAAGCTGCAATTTTTGCCGCCCGCAAGAATAAAAATCAAGTTGAACAAGACGATTTATTGGAGTCAATTGAAAAGGTACTGCTAGGGCCAGAAAGAAAATCTCACATCTTGTCAAAAAAAGAAAAAGAAATCGCGGCTTTTCATGAGGGAGGGCACGCTTTGACCGCGGCCCTGCTGCCGGAATCAGAACCGGTAAGAAAGATTTCCATAATATCGCGAGGCATGGTTGGTGGATATACATTAAAAGTACCAACCGAAGAAAAAAAATTCAGAACTAAATCAGAATTTTTGGCCGAAATATCGGTATCTCTCGGCGGATATTGCGCGGAAGCCCTGAAATTTGAAGAAATAACAACAGGCGCCCATAGCGACTTGGAAAGAGCGTCGGGTCTGGCAAGAAGAATGGTAAAAGAATACGGAATGTCGTCTTTTGGCCCAATCACTTTTGGCGAAAGAGAAACACTGATGTTTTTACCGGAAGCTTCCTCTGAAACAAGAAATTACTCCGAAAACATCGCCAGCCAAATAGATAAGGAAGTCGCAACCATAATAAAAAGTTGCGAAGAAAAAGCAAAAGTGCTTTTGAGAAAAAATATAAAATTACTGAACAAGATTGCTTCTCGACTCATCGAGAAAGAGACCATTGAAAGAGAAGAGTTTGAGAGATTGATAAAAAACGGCGGTGAAATCATCAAAAACAACAAAATTTCGGCTAAAACAAAGAAGCTTCCACAACTCAAGAATAAGAATAAATGATGCAGAAGGAGCGCCCGTAGTTCACCGGTTAGAACGATTGTCTACCCGCCCGCCTTGGTTGCGCAGATTGTGGGCATGTAGTTCAGTGGTTAGAACGCTACTCTTATATTAGTAAGAATCTTGGTGGGCGCGTAGTTCAGTGGTTAGAACGCTACTCTTATAAAGTAGAAGTCGAAGGTTCGATCCCTTCCGCGCCCACCAAAATTCTTACGGCATATATATTCACTAAGGTGAAATATAAAGTAGAAGTCGAAGGTTCAATCCCTTCCATGCCCATCAAAAATCTCTTGATTTACAAAGCCAATCTGTTAAAATGATAAATTGTTTTTTTGAGGCAGACGCGCTAATGAACGCCGTACCAGATATGGGCGCATAGCTTCCGCCAGAGGCGGACAAGCAGTTGGTTACCTGTCGCCGCCATTGCTTCATGAGTGAACAGAAGGAGGCGCCTCGCTCCTTCTCTGGACGATTAGCTCAGTGGCAGAGCGCTTCCTCGACACGGAAGAGGTCACAGGTTCAAATCCTGTATCGTCCACAGAAGAAAAGAGCGAAGAGATCATCCGACCCAATAAGGCATTACGTCAACCAATAAAATACGCCGTACCCAAAAATGGACTTTAAGATAATTTTTGAGAATGAAGATCTTTTAGCCATAGATAAACCTCCTGGCATTAACTCGGATGATTTTGAAAAAAGGGTTCATAGATTAGATAAAGACACTTCCGGTATTCTGTTGGTAGCTAAAAATGACGAAGCGCTTATCGAACTGCAGAAACACTTTAAGGACAGAATGGTTGAAAAAAAATATATCGCGCTGGTTGTGGGCAGTTTGAAAAATAAATCTGGAATAATAGAAACCTTGATAGGACGTTCGCCAAAAAACAGAAAAAAGCAAAAAGTTTATTTCCCGCAAGAACCCGGAGTTGGCGGAAAAAGAACCGCCATTACCGAATACAAGACACTGGCAAGATACAAAGATTATACCTTGCTTGAGATTACGCCAAAGACCGGCAGAAAACACCAAATCAGAACGCACCTTGCTTATTTGGGCCACCCCATCGCTGGAGATAAAGTGTATGGATTCAAAAATCAGCCGCACCCAGAAGAGCTTAAAAGGCACTTTCTGCACGCAAACTACCTAAAGATTAGGTTAAAAAATCAAACAATAGAAATAAAATCAAAATTGCCAGCAGATTTAGAAAAAGTAATAACCAATATTGAAAAATATGGCCACTAAAATTGAGGAATTTGATAAGTTGCAATTAAACAGCTCGAGGTTCGATCTTCGTCCAGGCGACACCGTAAAGGTTCACGAAAAGATACCGGTTTTGAGCGAAGGAAAATCTGACAAAAAAAGCGTGGAGCGAATCCAGGTTTTTGAAGGATTAATAATAGCCAGAAAGCACGGCAAGGGAATTTCGGCAACAATCACGGTAAGAAAAATAGTTGCAGGTGTCGGCGTTGAAAAGATATTTCCGATACACGCTCCGGTCATTGAAAAAATAGAAATCGTGAGCCGAGGCAAAGTTAGAAGAGCCAAATTGTTCTACTTGAGAGAAGCGAAGGGCAGGAAGTCAAGGTTAAAGAAAAAATCGTTTATCGTTCCGGCAAGCGACAAAGAACATTTGAAAGAAAACAATGCGGAAGGACTGGAAACTAATGAGAAAGAGGCGGACGCGATTACCGGACAAGGCGCCGCGAAAGAAAACAATCCTTCAGGGGAAAACGAGAATAATTAACCTGTTTTATTCTAAAATTAGGCACGTGGCGAAATTAAAATGCCCGCCTGCGGACAAGGCCTCGTCCCTCTCTGTGAGAATTCGTGCGGCCGTGGTGAAACTTGGCATACACGCTACCTTGAGGTGGTAGTCCCAGCAATGGGGTGGAGGTTCAACTCCTCTCGGCCGCACCATAAAACGACTGGCGGGATACCGCAAGGACTACCCCGTTAGATTTCTATGAAATGGACGGTTAGCTCAATGGCAGAGCATCGCGTTTACATCGCGGGGGTTATAGGTCCGAATCCTATACCGTCCACAAAAAAATCCAACAGGACAAGCCGAAAACAGTATCAGTAACAGAAAAGCGCTGTTTCCCAGCGCTTTTCTTTATGTCCTTACAAGACAAAATTAACTAGACCCGTTATCGTCATCATCGTTCTCGTCCTTATCTTCTGACCCCGGTTCAAAAACGGCCTTAAAATCAGCTTTGGCTTTTTTTATAGCCGTTTTAAAATCTTGAATCGCTTTGTCAATTGCCGCTTTTCTTGTGTCTATAAGCGGTTTAATGGCGTCTTTTAATTTTTCTATCTCCTGACGATCGGCTTTAAACTGCTCCTTAGCCGCTTTTAAGCTATTAACAAAGTTTTGTCTTGCCGTTGCGGAGTCAATACCTGCGTCGCAATCCGCCTTCGCCTTTGCTTCAGCGGCGCTGACGGCATCTTTAAATGATTGCACCGCGTCGTCTACGGCCGTTTTACGATCAGCGATCGCTTTATCAATTCCCTGCCGAAACGCTTGAATCGCCGCGTTAATAGCCGCTTTTCTTGTCGCAATTGCCACCTTTACCGCGGCGACAAAATCTGCCACGGCTTGCCTCTGTTCGTCATTTTGAGCGCGCTCATTTAGTTTAGCAAAGTGTTCATCCCGATTCTCGCTCCATCTTTCTCTGTTTTCGGCGATTTTTTCATCTCTATCTTTTCTCTTTTCTGTTAATTTTTCTAAGCGATCAGCTCTTCTTGCTTCTAATTTGGCCTCTCTGTCTGCGATTGGACGATCAATCTTTGTGTTCCATTCCGAAAACCTGTTGCAAAAATTCCTTTGTGTGTCGTTAGAGGCCCCTTGAGCCAGCGAAGAAACAGGCATAAAGAGATTCACCGCCAAAATAAGAGCGATTAATGTTGCAACGTATTTAGAATGTTGTTTCATTGAAAGATTGATCAAAATCGCTAATTTCCTGACTGTCAAGACCAATAAGGCCAGCGTCTAATACTTCCATATCAAACGCTTCTTCGTCTACTAAAGATTCCTGCAATATGGCGTCAACGGCGCCGTCAATATCCCCCGTTGCCGCTGGGGGCGTTACGCTTTGCTTTTGGAAAGACATATCTGCGCCGCCATCGCCAAGGTAAGACGCCTTCATATAAAAAATTATGTAAGACGCCAGTAAAAACACCAATGCTAAGATTAAAATTCCTAATGGTGTTGAGATTTTTTTATTCATGAAAACCGCGACTTTGAATAATTTTGAATAATACCCTCAATAGTCGACCTTTAATATTCATCTTTAAGGACAAAACTTATCCCTTAAACAATCGGCTTGTTTTCTAATCGCTTGATTAATTCTAAATTGTCAGCCGTATTACTGTCAATAGCTAAATAAAAATACAATTTACGACTTTTCGACGTTTTTGCGAACTACTTTTCAAAAGATAAAAGTTTTGATAAAGTGGTCTTGCGTGCATGTATTATAGCAAATACTGCCGCGGTAGCTCAGTGGTAGAGCTTTGGTCTGAAGAACCAAGAGTCGTCAGTCCGATTCTGACCCGCGGCACCCTTCACATTCGTTCAGGGTAGATCTATCCTAACCAGACAAAAAGCGGCAAAAAGAAAGAAATTAAAGGATGGAGTAGAAAGAAAAAAGAAGAATTGATTAAGTCCTATATTGAGGAACGAAGTAAAGAATTAGTTTGCACTAAAAATGAATTCGGTTTACACTGAGTCCCGCCAACGGTGGGACGAAGTGCGGGTGTAGCACAATGGTAGTGCATCTGGTTGCCAATCAGAGTACGAGGGTTCGATTCCCTTCACCCGCTCCAAGATTAAACCGTCATATAAAAAACAGCATGCAAAAATCCATTCTTAGTTTAATTGGTTTTTTGTATAAATATTTCGTTAGAAAAATTCTTTTTCTGATAAACCCAGAAATCATTCATCGTCAAGCGGTTGCCGCCGGACAATTTTTAGGCGAATCAAAGCTAACAAAAAAAATTATCTCTCCAATCTTTCGGTCCAAAGATGCGTCTTTGCAACAATCTCTCTTTGGCTGCGCGTTTAATAACCCAGTTGGATTAGCCGCCGGATTTGACTACGAAGCTCGCCTGACGCAAATTTTGCCGTCGTTAGGATTTGGCTTCGGCACCGCCGGAACAATCACCTATCTGCCATATGATGGCAACCCGCGGCCAATGCTGGGACGATTGCCCCGCTCTCGTTCTTTGATGGTTAACAAAGGACTTAAGAATCTTGGCATCGCTAAAACGTTAGAATCTTTAAAGAATAAGACCTTTGAATATCCGGTTGGAATAAGCATCGGCAAAACCAATACTGCCCGGCACAAAACAACAGAAGAAGCGGTGAATGATGTCGTAAGGGCTTTCGAAATAGCTGAAATATCTGGCGTCCCGTTGTCTTATTACGAATTAAATATCAGCTGTCCTAACTTGATATCGCCGATTGATTTTTATAGCACTTCAAATCTAAAAACCCTGCTTGACGCGCTTTCTTTATTGTATTTTTCAAAACCGGTTTTTGTCAAAATGCCAATCTCTAAAAGCGATAATGAAATAAAAGAAATGATGGATTTAATAACGCAATACCGCTGGATTAAAGCCGTCATTTTGGGAAACTTGCAGCGCGATCGCAATCATCCATCTTTAATGCAAAAAGAAGTGAAAAAATTCCCGCAAGGCAATTTCAGCGGGTTGCCCTGTCAGAATCAATCAGATCGACTCATCTCTCTGGTTTATAAAGAGTACGGCCAAAAAATAAAAATAATTGGCTGCGGTGGGATATTCTCGGCGCAGGACGCCTATCGTAAAATAAAATTAGGGGCTTCCCTGGTGCAGCTTATCACAGGACTCGTCTTTGAGGGTCCGCAACTCGTTTCCCAAATCAATCAAAAATTGGTAAAATTGCTGAAACAAGACGGATACGCTTCCATCAAAGAAGCGGTTGGAACAATATAGTTAACGCAAAATCGGAAAAAATATAAAACATCAGGAAAATAAAAATATAAAAAGTAAAAACATAAAAAATATGAAATACCAATTACCGTCATTAGATTACTCATACGATGCTTTGGAGCCGTACATTGATAAACAAACAATGGAAATCCACCACACTAAACACCATCAAGCGTATATTGATAAATTGAATGCTGTTTTGGAGAAATATCCAGAACTGCAAGAAAAAAACTTAGAAGATTTAATGAAGGAATTAAATAATTTAACGATTGATGAAAAAGACAAGGCAGCGATTAAGAATCATGGCGGCGGACATCTAAATCATTCTCTCTTTTGGAACATCATGGGGCCAGGATCTAGCGGAGAGCCAATAGGCAAACTTGCCGACGCATTAAAAAATACTTTTGGTGATTTTCAAAAGTTTAAAGGAGAATTCATAAATTCTGGCCTCACAAGGTTTGGTTCTGGCTGGGCATGGTTGATAGCCAATAACAAAAAATTAGAAATCTACAGCACTCCAAACCAGGATTCACCTCTAATGGAAGGGAAAATTCCGCTCCTTGGCGTTGACGTATGGGAACACAGCTATTATATACTATATGCCTGGCGTAGAAATGAATATTTAGAAAATTGGTGGAATGTAGTCAACTGGCAACAAGTAGAGAAAAATTACGATAGCGTACTTGGTTAAAAATTTTATTTCTTAAGCCAAACTTTTAAATAATAATCTTTCTCTTTACTTAATTTTATAGTATCAAGGTTCTCAAAAAAGATTTTTACATAATCCTTTTTGTAAATCCTAAGGTGATAGACCAGTTTTTTGTTTTTAGTAGGATCTGATTTTTGAAGAGAATATCTTGCAACTATACCTAGCTTTTCTTGTAACAACTCTCTAATCAGCTCTAAAATCCCTAGATTGGTATTAGTTATATCTAAACAGATCTTGGGAGTTCTTCTTGTTTTTTCTTTTATAACTTTTACACAACCTTCAGCATCGAAAAATCCTTCTATAAACGAAAGTGGATATTTTCCATTGTTTATGTCGATTAACTGCATCAATGATTTTAAATCTTCTCGTAATTTTTTAAAAAGGGAGTACAGTTCAAAATTATTAGACCTAACAAACCAGATATTTTTACTACGATCAATGTAGGGCTTTGTCTTAGTTGTAGTGCATACAGCTAACATTTTTGCGTATTTAGTTGCAAAATTATAATCCCCTACAAGTATTGCGTAATTATTTGTAATTTTCCAATTATAAATACATCCGTCTCCTAATAACGCACCCAAAACATATAATAATTCTGGGCCGTACAATACCCTTCCCTTCCGTCCATATGGCAAAAACGTATTGTTGTACCAACCATATATGGTTCCAACAGGAATATCGAACTCGTTATGAATTCTATTTATTATTTCTTTTCTAGAAAGATTGTTTTTCTGAAATTCCTCCCGAAGACAATCAAAAGCTTTCAATCTAATTACTCTATCTATTATTTGCATTGATTACATTATAACTTATTTTGATAATGAGTATGATATGATAAAAACTACAGAGCGGAATACGCAGAAAACTGGTGGAAAGCCCTGAAATTGCTGAAGTGATTGACAAAAACAAAAAAGTAGCTTGGAAGAATTGAAGAGCTGCTTGACACTCCTTCTTGATGGCTGATATCATTGACTTGAGACCGTTGAAAAAACAAATGGACAGACCATGAACCCCCTTTGCGGGGTTTTAAATTCCCAAACGCCATGATTTTTTTATCAATCGAAGCATTAATCGTCAAAGCTGGTGTAAATTTTGAAAAACTACCGGCTTTTTGTTTTAATCTTGAATCAAAAACATGGTTTTGAAATACAAAATTGCGCAGATCAGAAAAAGAGACGGCAGAATAGTGTCTTTTGACCAAAGTCGGATCACCAGCGCCACCTACAAAGCGATGCAAGCAACCGGAGAGGGCGATTTGGCGCGCGACCCCATAAAGGTCTCGATGAAAGTAGTGGAAGAACTTACAAAACGCTATCCCAAAGACCATGTGCCAACCGTAGAAGAAATCCAAGACGTGGTGGAAGAATCTTTGATTTTAATGGATTTTCCTAAGGTCGCTAAGTCCTATATTTTGTACAGACAAGAGCGTGCGTTAATTAGAGAAAAGAAAAAGATAATACCAGAACATGTTAAAGAATTGGTGACAGAATCCAAAAAATACTTCCGCAACGCCATGTCCGAATTTATTTATTATCGAACCTATTCTCGATGGATTGAAGAAGAGGGACGGAGAGAAACTTGGATGGAAAGCGTAGGCCGTTATATCAGTTTCATGAAAGAGAACATCGGAGACAAGATAGATGACAAAGAATACGCAGAAATCAAACAAGCCATACTCAAACAAGAATCGATGCCGTCAATGAGGTTGCTATGGTCGGCCGGGAAAGCGGCGAGGGCCACCAATGTATCGGCTTACAATTGTTCTTATATCGCGCCGACAAAACTGCGGGATTTTTCGGAAATAATGTATCTTTTAATGTGCGGCACCGGCGTTGGATTTTCGGTGGAAAGTCAAACCGTCCAGAAACTGCCGCTTATTAAGCATCAGGCAAAAACAAAAGCATCAACTTATGTCATTGAAGACAGCAAGGAAGGATGGGGCAATGCTCTTTTTGCGGGACTAAAAACTTGGTTTAGCGGCAAAGATATTAAATTTGATTATTCCAAGTTGAGACCGGCGGGAGCGCGCCTGAAAACAATGGGCGGACGAAGCTCTGGACCAGAACCATTAAGGAATCTTCTTAATTTTTCCCGCGCCACGATTTTGTCCCGCCAAGGGAAGCGGCTAACAAACCTTAACGTTCACGATATCATCTGCAAAATCGGAGAGGTAGTAGTGATGGGCGGCGTGAGAAGATCAGCCCTTATTTCTTTGTCTGATTTGGATGATGACGCTATACGTCTGTCAAAAACGGATCAATTCTTCATTAATCATCCCCAACGGCAACTGGCTAATAATTCCGCCGTGTACACAAGAAAACCGTCGGCTTCAGAATTTATGGAAGAATGGCTGGCCTTAGCCAAGAGCGGGACAGGAGAAAGAGGCATTTTCAACAGAGAGGGATTAGAGTCCCAACTGCCGGAACGCCGATGGAAAAAATTCAAGAAGCACTGGGCAACGGCAGGCACCAACCCTTGTGGAGAAATCGTTTTACGCTCAAAACAGTTCTGCAATTTAACGGAAGTGGTTGCCAGAACGGAAGACACAGAGGAATCTTTGCTGAAAAAGGCGAGAATTGCCGCGATTTTGGGCACCTATCAGGCGACGCTCACTCACTTTCCTTATTTATCAAAAGAGTGGAAAGAAAATTGCGAGGAAGAAAGATTACTCGGCGTTTCTGTTACCGGCCAATGGGACAGCAAGCTTGTGCGCAACGAAGAGATGCTTAGGAAAATAAGGGAAACGGTCATCAAAACAAATACTAAATACGCGAAGCTTTTTGACATCAATCCTTCCGCTTGCACCACTTGTGTCAAACCGTCAGGCACGGTGTCTCAATTGGTTGATGCTTCTTCGGGCATGCATCCAAGGTATTCTCCATTCTATGTAAGGCGTGTCAGGATTTCCGCGTCAGATCCTTTGTTTCAAATGTTAAAAGAACAAAAATTCCCTTATTATCCCGAGGTGGGTCAACTTGAACAATCAGCCACTACTTATGTGCTGGAATTTCCGGTCAAATCCCCTAAGACCGCCGTGTTCAGAAACGACATTCACGCCATTGACCAGCTGGAATACTGGAAAAAAGTAAAGCAAAACTACACCGAGCACAATCCATCAGTCACGGTTTACATCGGAGAAAACGAATGGATTAAAGCGGCCGATTGGCTCTACGAAAATTGGAGCATTTTGGGCGGACTATCATTCCTGCCAAGAACAGATTTTGTTTATAAGCTGTCTCCATACGAGGAAATCACTGAAGAACAATACAATAAATTAGCTGCCAAACTGCCGGAGATTGATTTCTCCCAGATAGTCGTTTATGAAAAGGATGATGAAACAATGGGATCTAAAGAATTGGCTTGTGTCGGCGGGTTGTGCGAAGTTGATTCCATCGCTACCATAGCAGAGAATATTCCCACCACCGTTCTGCCTTCCTAATTAAAAGCAAAAGGCAACCGTCAAGACAGAGGACACTCCTCTGTTTTTTGGTTGACAAAAAGAACGCCGCTGATAGGATAAAATATATCGATACATATCAATATGTCCTGCGAATATGAGAGCAAAAGCGTGCTACAATTGTTTTAAAATCTTATCCGAGAAAAACCGAATGATAATCGTTGACCTTATCAAGAAGAAAGGAAGACGAGCCAGCGACCTGCAACACCAACTTGATATCGGGCAACCAACCGTCTCTCATCACTTAAAAATTCTCAAAAAAGATTCGGTGCTTTTGGCAAAGAAAAAAGGGCGGGAAATCTTCTATTATTTCAATAAAAAATACCCCTGTAAAAACTGTAAACTTTACGAAGATCTTAAGTTATAACCTCCATTACAAACCTTAATGCTTAAAATAAAAAACTTAACGGTTGCCTCCGAGGGCAAAACCATCATTCAAGATATTAATTTTCGCTTGAGGCCGGGAGAAACTCACTTCTTAATGGGTCCGAATGGGGCCGGAAAAAGCACTCTTGGCCTTGCCATAATGGGTCATCCTAATTTCAAGATTAAACAAGGCCAAGTATTATTTCGCAAAAAGAACATAGCTAAACACACAACGGATCAAAGGGCCAAAATGGGTATTTTTTTAGCTTTCCAACAGCCGACCGAATTTGAAGGCGTAAAGTTATTGGACTTTATCAAAGCGGGGCTTGGCGCGCTTTGGCCAAGGCGCGAACTGCATACGGCCTCCGTTAGGAAAAACATTGCCTCTACCCTACAATCATTGGATATGGGGCAAGATTTTTTTGACAGATCGTTAAACTGGGGTTTTTCTGGCGGAGAAAAAAGAAAATCAGAGGCATTGCAATTGCTAACCCTGAAACCGAAGTTGGCAATTTTGGACGAAATAGATTCCGGTCTGGATGTTGACAGCTTAAAGGCGGTTGCCAAGGCGATCGTCCGACTCAAAAAAAATAGCCGAACATCGTTTCTTGTCATTACTCATCATTCGCGAATAGCCCGTTTTTTAAAACCGGACTTTGTGCATATTATGGTTGATGGCAGAATAGTCAAAAGTGGCGATAAAAAACTAATCAAACGCATTGAACAATATGGCTACAAAAACATCTGAAAGAGATTATCGTTACGGCTTCAGCATGCCGGATACCTCTGTCTACCGCTCCCCCAAGGGCCTATCAAAAAAAATCGTTGAAAGAATATCTTATTTGAAAGGAGAACCTGACTGGATGCGGCGTTTTCGTTTAAGGTCGTATGACATCTTTCGAGCTAAAAAAATGCCGTCGTGGGGAGTCAATCTTTCCAACCTTAATTTTGACGATATACATTACTTCGTCAAACCGACAGACAAAAAAAGTAATAATTGGTCAACTCTCCCCCGTCAGATCAAAAACACTTTTGATAAACTTGGAATTCCGGAAGCAGAAAAAAATATCTTTGCCGGCGTTGGAGCTCAATACGATTCTGAAGTCGTCTACCATTCCTTAAAACAAAACTTGGAAAAAAAGGGAGTAATTTTTTTAGACACCGATGCCGCGTTAAAGCAGTACCCAGAGATCTTCCAGGAATACTTTGGCAAAGCAATACCTCCCGGGGACAATAAATTTGCCGCCCTTAATTCCGCTGTCTGGTCTGGCGGAAGCTTTGTATACGTGCCGTCGGGCATCTCCGTAGAAATACCTCTTCAGGCCTATTTTAGAATTAACTCTAAAGCAATGGGTCAGTTTGAACGCACCTTAATCATAGCGGAACCGGGCAGCAACGTGCACTATTTAGAAGCTTGTTCGGCGCCCCTGTATAGCCAAAACTCTTTACATTCTGCGGTTGTGGAAATCTTCGTTAAAAAACATGCCAAAGTCCAATATACCACCATCCAAAACTGGTCAGACAACGTTTACAATTTAGTTACCAAGAGGGCTTTTGTCAAAGAAGAAGGGTCAATGCGCTGGATTGACGGAAATATCGGCAGTAAGGTCACAATGAAGTATCCTTCGGGCGTACTTCAAGAAAAAGGGGCGAAGCTCGAAGTTCTCTCTTTTGCTTTGGCTTCCAGGAACCAAATCCAAGACGCTGGCGGCAAAGCGATTCATCTGGCGCCCTACACTTCTTCAAATATCGTTTCAAAATCAATTTCTCAAGGAGGCGGCAAATCAATTTTTAGGGCTTTAACCCGCATCGCCAAAAACGCCAAGAAATCAAAAACGCATATGAGATGCGACGCTCTCATATTGGATAACGAATCTAAGGCCGACACCTTCCCCAATTTTCAAATAGACGAAAACGATGTTGTCGCCACTCACGAAGCAACGGTTGGAAAAATCGGCCAAGAACAACTCTTCTATTTAATGTCGCGAGGGCTGACAGAAGAAGACGCCACCAGAATGATAGTCGGCGGATTCCTTGAACCAATAACCAGAGAAATTCCCTTAGAATACGCTTTAGAGCTTAATCGGTTGATGAATATGGAAATAAAAGGATTCTAACACAAAGCCATGCATCATCTTTCTATTGAAAAAATCAGAAACGATTTCCCTATATTGAAAACAAAAACCAAGGGAAAACCTTTAATTTTTTTGGACAACGCTTCCACCAGCCAGAAACCAGCGATAGTCATAAGGGCAGTGGATGAATTTTATAAAAAATACAACTCCAATATCCATCGAGGCCTTTACGGCATAGCCGAAAGAGCTACCAAGGAATATGAAGAAACCAGGAAAGTTGTCGCTGATTGCATCGGCGCCAAGGACAGCGCCGAGATTATCTTCACCAGCGGAACAACCGAAGCTGTCAATCTGACGGCCTTCAGTTGGGGAGAAAAAAATGTAAAGCGCGGCGACAATATCATAACAACGGTGTCTGAACACCACAGTAATTTCGTCCCTTGGCAACAACTGGCAAAAAGAAAGAAGGCTAATTTTTTGGTGTCTCCGATTTTGGCGGACGGTACGATTGACCAGAACTCTTTATTAAAACTTATTACCAACAAAGCAAAACTAATAGCAATAACCTATATTTCTAATGTTCTGGGAACTATAAATCCGATAGGCAGTATTATTCAGGCGATTAGGAAAAAAAATAAAAACGCCAAGATATTGATAGACGGCGCCCAAGCCGTTCCCCACTTGCCGATCAATGTAAAGCTTCTTGATTGCGATTTTTTGGTTTTTTCCGGCCACAAAATGCTTGGCCCCAACGGCATAGGGACGCTTTACGCCAAACGAGAAATTCTGGAAAATATGCCTCCTTTTTTGTATGGAGGGCATATGGTAAAAGCGGTTAACATCAAAGACGCCGCTTTCAATGACGTGCCTTGGAAGTTTGAAGCCGGTACCCAGAATATAGCCGGGGTGATAGGGCTCAAAACCGCCATAAACTACCTCAAAAGCGTTCCGGACAAGGAAATAAGCCACTATCTGCAAGAGATTACCCAATACGCCGTAGCTCAACTACTAACCATTCCCGGAATAACAATCTACGGTAAAACCGGAGGCAAAGGAAGAATCGGCACGATCTCTTTTAACATTAAGGGCGCGCACCCCCACGACTTAGCCCAAATCTTGGGCAACAACAATATTTGCGTTAGAGCCGGACACCACTGCGCCATGCCTCTGCACCGCGCTCTTGGCATCGCTTCTTCCATTAGAGCCAGTTTTTATATCTATAACACCAAAGAAGAAGTAGAAATATTGAAAAAAACGCTGTTAAAAGCCAGACGAATATTAAACAATTAACATATGGAGCAATTGTACAAAGAGGCCATAATGGACCACTATAAACATCCTCATAACTACGGCTTGACGAAAGAACCGGATTTTAGCGCCAAAGAGGACAACATTTTTTGCGGCGATTCAATAGTGATAACACTCAAAACAAAGAATAACAAGATTAAAGAGGTTGGCTTCCAAGGCGAAGGATGCGTCATCAGCCAGGCAACGGCGTCAATGCTGACGGACCATATCAAAGGAAAAACCTTAAAAAGCATCGGCCTTTTGACGGTCAAAGACGCGATAAGGTTATTGGGGGTTAGCTTAAGCCCGTCCAGAATGAAATGCGCCGAATTGCCCTTAATCGCCATTAAAAAAGCTTTAAAGTTGGCTTAAAATTCTATGAAAAGAAGTAGCAAACGCGCGAACAATGACGTCGTGACAAAACATATGATATTAGGCGAAGTGGCTCGTCTTTACCCAAAATCAGCCGAAATCATGCTGGAATACGGTCTACACTGTGTCGGTTGTTTTGCCAACGCCTTTGACACCATAGAAGACGCTATGAAGATTCATGGCTTAACCGAACAAAATATAGACGAAATGGTGGTAAGGATCAACAAAACTGCCGTAAAATCAGAGAAAAACACCTAAGAACCGGCTTCAAACCTCTTGGCCCTGCAAAAGAAATCTTGCCCCGCTTACCCTTAAACCCCCACACCAATCCTTCGTTGGACAATTAATAACACAGAAACATAAGCCGTAAGGCGGCTTCGCCTAAGGTTCTTAGCGGTATAATAGCCATCTCGGGATTGGTGTGGGGGCTTGACAAGGTTTCTAAAATAAGATAAAATGAGGAAATCTCGCTTAGGCGGGATTTTAAAATGGCTGACTATAAAAGCCCCTCTTGGGGCAAGAATATCCTTAAAATAACCCTTATCCTGACTATTGCTGTCGGATTTTTGCCGCTCTTGAGCTTTTCCAAGGAAGAAAGCGATAGCCCAACCGCTGTCAGAGAAAAAACAATCGAACACCAGTTAGACGGAAAACTGCTCCTGCCGCAAGGTATAGCGCTAATGCCAATAACTGACCCTGTAAGGCCGGGAAATGGAACCAAGGGCCAATTAAATGTGGTGATTACGGCTTATTCAAGCACTCCCTGGGAAACAGATGACGACCCTTTTGTTACTGCTTCTGGCTCTCTGGTAAAAGACGGCATTATCGCTAACAATTATTTACCCTTCGGAACAATGGTCAGGATACCGGAAATATACGGAGATAAGGTCTTTGTGGTTAAAGACAGGATGAACTGGAAAAAAGGCAATTATCATATTGATGTTTGGTTTCCTTCTAATTCGGAGGCGAAGAATTTTGGAGTAAAAAGAACTTACATCGAAATTTTGGAGGGGTAACTCCAAAGTTTCTGAAGGTTCTTGAGCGAAGCGAAAGGTTCTTATTCCGAACAAGGCGAGGAACAAGGTTCTTGAGCGAAGCGAAAGGTTCTTATTCCGAACAAAGCGAGGAACAAGGTTCTTGAGTGAAGCGAAAGGTTCTTATTCCGAGCAAGGCGAGGAACAAGGTTCTTATATTAAAATCTTTTGGAAGGATAATACGAAAAACAGCCCCTCACGGGGCTGTTTTTCTATTTGCCATTTACTCTTCGCTATCTGCTATCCGTTGTAATCCGCTTTTTCTACGTCCCAAACTTCTTTTCCAATATAGCGTTCAACCTTCGCCAAATCCCTTAACAATTGAGCCGTTGTTTTCTTTTCTTCTTCGGAAAACTGCCCCGTTGCTTTTGCCCTGCTCACAGCGGCCAGTTCTGCGTGGATATCACGACGTAAAACTGCGAATCCTCGCCTCACTGACTCCTCCGCTTCTTTAATTTCCTTCATAAGCAAGGCGTGTTTTCTTCTGCCGTGGCGGCTATGGAAACTGATATACGATATTAGGCCAGCAAGAATAGCCAATAAGATAATGATTAAAATCAGGTAAACCATTGTGTAGCTAAGTCGAGAAGCGCCAAACTGAAGGGCTATGGGGTAGACGGTAATCTGCGACTGGGGAGTCGGCGGGCTTAACTCGTCTACCATTCTTGATTGAGCCCAGAGAATATATCGTCCGGCTGGTAAGAATCTGTCGTGACGGTAAAACCAATCACCCTTGTTATCAGAAGAAAAGTGATAGCTCGTGGTTTCTCCCGACTGAATGCTCTGCAAGTATAGAACAATCTCGATTTGGGGCGCTACGGTCTTGCCTCCTACATAGAATATCTCTTCGTTAGACACGCTCTGGGATACTGTGGTAACAATCGGCGGTTCAAGGCCTTGGTTTTCAGCGAAGGCGTTGTGACCCAACAGTAAAGACCCGACAAGAAACAGAAGCAAAACGAGCGGTGCTTTAGAACCGTATCTCTTTCTGTAGTTTCGCAATTCCTCCAATTGTTTTTTAATATATTCCGGCAGTTCTTTTTGAGATTGCTTCTCGTGGACAGAATAATGCCATCTTCTAACTCTCCTGCCAAAAACAATAAGGAACGAAACCAGAAGCAAGCCAAAAGCCCAGAACCATAACCAAGGAATAACGAACCGGCTTCCCATTTCAATGCCTTTGCCGCTGACAATCTTGAATACCGCGTTAACAATGACAAGGTGCTTAGTGCTCTCCCTGTAGCTTCCCGCCTTGTCATAAGCTCTGACTATAATATCGTATGTGCCAACACTCAACTCCGGCAACACGTACGGACTTTGCACCTCAATAAATAATGGCTGACTCGCGGCCTCAACCTCCACCTGGCTCTGCAAAGGAACAATCTTTAATTCGTAATGGTCTAATCCAGAATAAGGGTCCGTGGTGGCAAATTGGACAATTGGCTGGCGGCGAGTAGTCCTTTCTGACGGTATAATTTCCACCGGGAACTCTGCTGGCGGATTATTGTCCACTTGAACAATAAAATGGGTAGTGCCTCCCCACTGGCCGTCCTTCAGGGTTTTGATATGGAAATAATACAAGCCGTCTCCGGTGTTTTGATAAATAACCGATTCCTTATCGCCCTCGGATATTTCATCCGGCCTGTCAAACGACTCTTGATTAAATAAATAGCTGTATCCGTCTGCCGATCCTGACTCTGCCGTCCATCGCAAAGCGATGTTTGGATTGGTGTACCAGGCAGACGGATCCGGATGGGTAACAGAAGAAACAATAGGGCCGGCGGGCGGAGGCAAAATCAAAAAATAAACGCCGTTCACCGTGTTTCGTAAAACATCCGTGCCTTTTCCGTCGTGCAGTAAAACCCTTGAATTATCAAGAAAGCGAATGGTCGAAGCGCCAACTGACTTTGCCCGAAAAGTAAACTTGGTTATCAATCCCTTATCCGCATTAATCCCTCCGGGAATGCCTCCTTTCAAACTAATCCTGCCGTTTTGATTATCAAAGTTCGGCGGAGCCGTCCAAATTCCAATAATCGACTGCCCGGCCGAAGGCGAAACGAGCTGTAGTTTATCGGCAGGAAAAGATAAGGAAATTTCTATGGCGTTAACCGTTTCTCCTTCGGTATTAAGGAAAACGGAAACGTCAAACGTGCTGTCGGTTTCAAATGTGCCAGCCGAAGGACTTAAAGAAATGGTAGCGGCCTGAACTGTGTTGAAATTAAAAAATAAAAACGAAAAAATAAAAACAGCGATTAAACAGTAGAAGTTTTTATTTAGTTTCGTAACCTTGCTTTTCATTTTTGGTTTCCAGTTTTCTCTTTATTATGTAGGATATCGCTATTATTAATATTATAACTCCAAATCCATAATTACCATATCCCAGAATTGAACTTCGCGGATGATTCTGCGGCTCCAAAACAGCTACTTTTTCGTTTCCGGCTTTGTCAACCGCCTTAACAAAAATATAACTTTTTAGGTCTTGATCTTTCAGTAAATAAGGGCTTGTAATTTCTATCCAATCCCTCGCGTCTATTTGTGCGGCATTTTTCTTTCGCGCTGATTCGTGTACGGCGTAGTAATCTACGCCTGAACCTTTGTCTTGGGTCGCGAAAGCCAAAAACCACTGATTGTCAAAAACATTGGGGTTGCGAGCAAGTGCCGGCTCAAAGGACTCCGGCGAATCAGGATCTTTTATCGGTAATAACCCCGCAATCCCCGGTGCCTCCTCGTTGATTGAAAATTGAAAATTGATAACCGATAACTTAGTTTCTGTCCCCAATCCGTCATTAAGGAACGCTTTCGCGTCTTCAATAACGATAAATCCCTGTCCATCAATTTTTGTCCTCAAAATCAAACTCAAAATTTTTCCCGGCTGATAACCTTCTTTAAATGGATCCAGCACTCCTTTGAATCCGCCCGGAATCACTCCGCCAAAAACAATTTCGCGCTGGTTCGTATTTATATTCGTGTCTTTGAGTGAGTTGACCGAAGGTTTCTCTGTCCAAAAACTTACTATTGAGTCGCCATCAATAATTTCTGCGACTTCCATCAAGTTTTCGGGAATAATGATTTTTCCCTCAATAGCGTTAATGTCTTCGTTCTGCGGCTTCAAATATAAATCAACCTGAAAATAATCTTCGGTCTTGATTTCCTGGGTTTTCGGTTCAAAGAAAAGCTCGGCACCATAGGTAATATTGGCGTTAAATAGTGCAAAAAACAAGAACAATATTATACAATAACTCTTAATTTTGATCTGTATTTCTAAAGCTTCCATTTTTGACTTTTAATTTTACTACCCGGTCCACCGGGTAGTAGAAACTCGACCTAATTTTTCAACTTCTGGTTATAAAAATATTCTTTGAGCATACGCTTCAATAGACGACTACCTTGGCTAGTTTTAAGATATTTCTCTCTACGCATAGCATCGTCTGGATTGTGATACGCCTCGTAATGAATAAGCTGCCATGGGATTTTATTTTTAGTTGAAAAATTTATCCCACGATTATGTTTTTGCAATCGTGCCTTTAAATTGCTCGTATAACCAATGTACAAGCTTTTGTCTCTCCTGCTTTGTAACGCGTAAACGTAATAAAACATAATCGTAGTCGAGTTTTCACTACCCGGTCCAGTAATAAGTTAAAACACTGAAATCCGCGATATCAATAATCCCGTCTTTATGCAAGTCAAGACCTATCGGTGGGGCAGGTTGATCAATCCAGAAAATCAAAATGGAAAGATCTACGATATCAACAAGGCAATCATTGTTAAAATCGCCCCTATCCGGACAAATGCTTATTTCTTTTGGCTTGCTTTTGGTGCCCACGATGAGCTTTATTAGCTTGCTTAAATTGCCGAAATTAGAGTTTTGATAATAAGCCCTTGCGAATATACTTACCTCTCCCAAACTCAAAGAAGAAGTGTCAAAGACGTGTTGATATAAACCAAAGCCGTCTGCAACGGTTTGCGCTGATAAATTTTGACTTGCGCTATTCACATAAATAACTATATCGGCATTGGGAATAGAATAACCAAATACGGTAAATGTTTCTCCTTTAGCAACTTCGCTTTTGTCAACATCAATGGTCGGGCCAATAAAAATACCGCTAACATAAGTAGTGGTGTTTTGATAAATTATCACGGAAAACGTAAGCAAGGACGACCTTCTGCCGTCTTTATCTTCGCCGTAAAGAGAAAAAATATAGGTTCCGGCCACAAGATCCGTGAGTTTAATCTGGAAATTGGCGTTAGTGTCGGCAACTGTAGTTGCGGCAATTTGGGCGTTTTTCAAAAGGGTAACAGGGCTATTAGGATAGGCCTTGCCGATGAATATCGCCTCCGTTGGCGCCGGAGCGCCGCCGCCTCCGCCACCACCCTGCGTACCGACTCGAGCCATAACAGTGATCTGGTCGTCGGTTACTATATCTACCACCAATATCCCCGTATCCACATTGGCCGCTCCGTTATTGGTGGTAACGTTAATGATTCCGTTAGTGGAAGCCGATGGCGTTCCCAAGTCGCCCGTGCCCGTATCGTTAATGCCGACACAATACTTTGTCGCGGCAAGAAGATCATCAACGCCGGTGACCACAATCTGGTCGTTGGTTTGAGTACAGCTGGCGGCTAAAGTTCCGGGCAAAGCCGTTGCCCCGTCTTCGGTGCATCCCGTAGGCGTCAAGGTTCCAGCGGTTCGGCACCAAAGAGCGTCGTCGGCTCCCGGGAAATCAATAATCACCCTATTATTTCCCGCTCCTCCAGAAACCGCCAACTCCGTAGTGAAAACAATTGCGTGTTCAATACCGCTGGTGAAGTTTTGTTTTTGACGATTTAATCTATCCCTTAAAAGAGTCAGGTCCCCGGCGTAAATCAAGAGGGGGGTCTGAAGAAGAAACAGAAACGCCAAAAGAACAATCGAGACGACGACTGATGATTTCGGTTTTTTCCGCATCATTATTCATCATTGCTTGTTTTTTCTTTTTCAAATTTGGCCCTTGCTCTGTTGATAATCCATCGGTTATACCGCGAGACAATCAGGACAACAAGCCAAATGCTTATTGTTAAAATAATTATGAAGACAATGAGGAAATGCCATGGAAAGACCCAAAAACTGATACCTTGCATCGACAAGGACTCTGGGACATTCGGCAGTTTTAAAAACGCTGTGTACCTGCCAAAAGCAAAATTCTTATATTCGGCGACGGCCTGGCTGAAAAAATTTTGGAAAAAATTCCGGTATTCAATATCATACGGCTCGCTTTTCTTCCATGCTGTTTCAAACCTTCTTACGCTTTCGGGCAAAACCGCTCCGTCAACCGGATTGGCGTTAACGAATTTATATTTATACCGCTCTTCCTCTTGACGGGTAAGTTCTTTTTTGGGGCTTTTAGTGGTTTTTAGCCCAAAAATGTTTTTAATTTCAATTTCTCCTTCGGGTCTGATATGCAAATTACCACTGTTTCTCAACCGATACCAAAAATTAATCGGCAAACGGGTAAAAATTTTCTGGTCGTTTAAAATATGAAACTCTTGGATCGCGTTTTTAACGGTAACATCGCCAGACACCCTAAAAAGAAGCAGCACTCCTAATTTTGAAACAACGGTTACCTGGCCGGCTTCTGAATCAATGGCGGGAGGAGCTGAACCAAAAAAAATACCGGCGTAATGACCACCGGGGTCGGCATCCTCCGGCACTTTTACGTTAAAAACAACATCCTGTCTTTCTCCGGGCAGTAAAACTATGGGGCCCGGCGTTATTTCAATCCATGAGGCCAGTCCTTCTTCTTCGCCAAACAAAAAATAGGGTGTGCCGATCTCGTCTTTGGCGGTAAAATTGGCAGTTGACGGATAAAGAGAGATCGTTGAGTCCGATTCGTTAAAAACCTTGATTTTGGAAGTAATCTCCCGGCCAGGGTCCACTCCAATTTCTAAAAGGGGCGGGGTCAATGTCAAAGCTGCTGCTATCTGTGGCAATAATAAAGTTGACAGCAGCGCCAAAACTAAAACAACAAAAATATTGTTTTTCATTAAAAAGAAAATCTATCCCTTATGTTCTAAAACCAAAATTAACTACTTATCTTTCAACCCTTATCGTCTATCTTCCGCCTTTTGAATTCTCGCCTAAAAAAGTCCAGTTGAAATCAATGTCAATGTGTGCTGGTACGTAGACGCAAGTGTCTGGGAATCAATAGAAGCCGCGAAGCAAAGAGTGACTGTTTCGTCGCAGCCAGTCGGGCACGTTGACTCTCCTCCAAATGTCTGGGCTGTGACAGCGCTGATGCCGGTTGAAGGACTACCGTCGCAGCCATCGTCTTCACTAATATCCAGGCCGGCTTCGTCATCGTTTGTGGCTACTCCATACTCTTCGGCCCCGATCGTTACCGCGCCGTCAGCGACTGCGTTAATGGTATTAGCTCCATTTCTTAAAGTTCCGTCTGATATGAGTGTTGCGCTGTAACCGTTTACGGCATTGGTCTCGGTTCGGGCAGTTAATGTGTCCGTAGAGATAGAACCAGTTGAAAGCGTGCCAAGGGCAACCGGGTCCCCGGTAATAGTGAGAGTAATAGTCGGATCAACGACCGCGGATACCACCACTTGTTCGTCTGCAATAATCGATACCGCCAAAGCACCTGAATGAGTGGATGTAAAGGTGGTAGTACAAACGGTACCTTCTGTATCTCCATTACACATAGCTAAATCGGTTTTGTAAGAACCGTTAGTGACAGGGTTTGTGAGAACGCCGGTGCCGCCGGAGGCGCCTAAGATAGTAAATGTAATCTCCTGATCGGCCGTGGAGCCGGTAAAGTTATCCGAGGGTTTAATAGTAAAAACGTGAGTATCCGTTTCAACCGCAATACAAACGTTCCATGCTCCAGATGCAACCGTACAATCAGCATTGGGCGCCGCTGATTGGTCAACAGCATTAATAGTTATGGCTTGACCGCCATTGTTTACCGTCATCGCGAAATCGGTCGTCTGCCAAGTACCTGACTGCGTAAAAGCGGCGTCACCGCCGGTATTGTCAAAGTCCACTCGCATCGCGTCATCATCAGTGCCGGCCCCATTATCAAAAGTAATTCCCGAAGGCAATGTCCATGCAATGGTATGGTCGGCTGTGGTGCTGTTTTGTAGCCGCGTCATTGTGTCGGACTGATTTACATACACAGCTGCCTGCGCTACTTGCAGCCAATTGGCGAACATACCAATCACTAACGCTGTTATCACCATTAAACTTGGCGTATAATAAAGAATTTTCTTGAATATTTTTTTCATAATTTTTATTTTAGAATTTTCGTTTCGACCTTTTAATTTATAAATTGACCTTTATTTCTAATAAATAATTATATCACATATCTCTGAAAGCAATCAACAGTTTTCCACAGAAATCAACAATAAATTTCCAATTACCAATTCTGGAAAACGTAAAGCGAAAAGCGAAAAATTCAAAACAACAAAGTAAAATTCAAACCTTTTTCTTTCCTTTAAGGGTTATTATACTTGAGCCAAGAATATTAGATAATTCAACGGTTTCCTGCAATAATTTATTTATTTCATCTTGATTTCCCTTTTTAGAATCTCTTAATAATCCTAACCAAAATTTACTTTCATTGGCGGATTTTAACGCATAGTTAAAAAAGTTGGTAAAATCTTTTTTTGTGCTTCCCGCTTGGGCTTCTATAATATTTGCGCCTATGCTTGTAGCACTCCGTAAAAGTTGTTTGACGATTATTTGTACGGTAAAATCATTCTTATTCAAACTATCAATAAACTTAATAACATCTAAGGCGTATACGTATGCTCGTTTTTTTAATTCTATTTTAGGTTTTGAATTATTATTTTGCATTTTATTTTTTATATTTCTGATTACTATTTTGCGCTTTCCGCTTTGCATTTTACGCTTTATTAGAACCTTCCCGTCACCACATACGTCACTATATGGCTGTAGTATCCGTTAATCGTAGAACTACTGACCGCCGCTGCATAACAAAGAGTGGAGGTTTCACCAGAAGGCACAGCCACACTAGAACTGGCCGCGGTCTGCGTGCCAGTAGTAATACCTGATGCGTTATAGGGAGAATTTGGGCAATCCGCATCTTGGGTGATTTGTTGACCGGAATCAGAGGTGGCTAAACCATATTCTTCATTGTTGGCGTTCACTTGACCGTCCCCTACGTTATTAATAGTATCGCTTCCTTTTCTTAAATCGCCGTCATCTGAAACGTAAAGAATATAACCGTCTGGGGCATTGGTAGTGACCGTCACGTCGTGACTGCTAGTATTGACGCTGGAAGTGTTTAAATTGCCTAGATTTAAAATATTGGCGGAAATGCTAAAGCTAATGCTTGGTTCTTCTGCAAAATTCCAGTTAACATTATTGGTTGGGTCGCATGCGTCCACGTTAGTGCCGTCGTCCGCGTCAATTTCATTTCCGCCCGAAGCGTCAGAACGAGAAACATTAACATAAGAGACACCGTCTCCCTGCGTGCCGGAAACATTCAATAACCAAGAACCGGAACCCGCCACGGAATTTCTGAAATAAATCAAATTACTATCGGCTCCCTCCCAACTAAGATTGGTCACGGTGTAAGTTGAAGTTGAATTGTATTCCACCCGCACATTTGAAGTAGCAATATTGTAATTGTTGGTTATTGTTGCGCTTGCGGCAAAGTCAACGCTTGCCGTAAAACTGGTACGCTCGCAGTCCGATGCCGAAGCGCCGGAATTATTGGTAATAATAAGATTGTAAAACGCCGAACCGCTGGTCATTGTGCCAGACAATGCCTGCGTAGAACTGCCGTTCAAGGTGACGGTTGAAGAACCGGCGGTGAAAGTGCCATTATTCGTATAATTCCCAGACAGATTGATTGCCGAAGCAGAGCTTGTCGCGTCAAGTGTCCCGCCGGCCTGAATAGTGAGTACGCCGGTCGTGAGATTATAATCAGAGCCGGGATCAAGATCAAGAGTTGCGGTCGCCGAATTCGTCCGAGTGATGGTAGTGGTTTTTCCGGAAGCCACAGTGATATGTCCAGACGGATTCACCGTCAGCGCCGGGGTTCCAGCCCCTGATTCGTCAGGATTAATGGTAAAGTCGCCGTTAATGGTCATTACGCCATTGAGAGTATAAATCCTTGAAGTTGTGACAAAAACGGGATTAAGCGTTAGGTTGCCGTAGGCGGGAGTTTCCGAAACCGTGGTCGCGGCATCAGAAAGATAAGATATAGTTGAAGTCGCGCCGAAAGTGTAGGTCTGAAAAGTAGGCATAGAACGAGTAGTGGTATCCGAAGCGCCGGAGTTGCAAGTATTGTTGGTAGCGGTAATGGTTCCACCAAGACACAGGGTAGCTCCGTTATCAACCCGAAGAGTGCCGTTGCCCGCGCCGGGACCGGTAATATCCACCCCGCTGGCATTGAACACGCCGGACTGCACATAGAGCTGGGCGCCGGCAACATTGTTGATGGTAGTGGCATCGCCCATATTAATAACCGTGGCGGCGGAGTTGATTGTGAGTTTATGAAAAGTTGTGGCGCCAAGCAAGAGAAGTGGCGTGCCGGAAGCCGAGGTTACTTGCACATCCGAAGTGCCTTGAGTAAAGGTGCCTAAATTGCTTAATAAAACAGCGGAAGTATTTTTAAGCGTGATAATTGACTCTGAACCGCCCGCATCCAAGGTTCCTCCGGCTCCGATGCTTAAAGCGCCCGTTGACAGATCCCAGTCCGTAGCTGACGGCCTAAGATCAAGAGAAGAAGTGGCGGAATTAGTTCTGGTAATATTAGTGGTTTTGCCTGTAGCCACAGTAATATCGCCTCCGGCGTTGACCGTAAGCGCCGGCGTGCTCGCTCCCGTTTCATTAGGGTTAATGGTAAAATCGCCGTTAATGGTCATCACTCCGCCTAAAGTGTAGATGCGGGAGGTAGCGTCAAAAACCGGATTCAATGTCAGATTGCCGTAAGTCGGAGTTTGAGAAACTGTCGTCGCCGCATCGGACAAATAAGAAACGGTGGAAGTCGCGCCAAAAGTGTAGGTCTGGAATGTGGGCATGATTCTGGCAGTGGTATCCGACGAAGTAATGTCGTTGCAGGTGGCGCTCAAACTGACGGTTGTTCCTCCCAGACAGAGCGTTGCGCCATTATCGATCTGGAGGGTGCCTGTGCCGCCTGGCCCAGTAACGTCCGCCCCGCTGGCATTGAACACGCCGGACTGCACATAGAGCGTCCCGCTAGCCGCAATCGTCGGGGTGAAAGCTCCCATATTAATGACAGTGGCGCCGGAAGCATTAATGGTCAATCTATAGAACGTGGTGGCGGCGGAAAGGAGGGTCGGAGTACCACTGGCGCTAGTCACCTGCACATCGGAACTGCCTTGGGTAAAAGTGCCAGAACGAGTAAACAGTGTGCCAGATGTTCCGGTTAAGGTAATAATAGAAGCTGAACTGGTAGCGTCAAGTGTGCCCCCAGTAGCAATATTGAGAAAACCGGTTGTCAGATTGTAGTCAGTGCCGGGATCAAGATCAAGTAAAGAAGTGGCGGATGTCGTGCGAGTAATGGTAGTAGTTTTGGTGGCAGCAACCGTGACATTACCACCCATATTAACCGTAAGTAAGTTTGCGGCAGTACCAGGATTGATCGTGAAATCGCCATTTACGGTAAAGGCCGTACCAGTGTAAATGCGAGCGGCAGTTATGGTCGGCGACAACTCTAAATTACCATACGTTTGGGCCGAAATTGTCTGGTCGCTGTCTTGCTGATATTTAACCGTACTGGCGGCATTTAAAGAAATAGTAAAAACGGTAGGAAAGACGGCGGTAGTGCCGCCAGTCATCACGAAAGTGGCGCCGCTGTCCACCTGGAAAGTATCCCCTGATCCACCGGCAATGGCAAACCCGCCATTTTTAAATGTTCCTGTTTGGACAATCAGATCAGCAGTGACATTTGAAGAAGTTATCGCAGCATCTAATGTAACACCATCTGCATGGGTATTATTTAAATAAAGATTGGAGTGGTTTCCAGAACCCCAAGAAATATCCGTTGTTTGGGCTGCTGTGTTATCCGAATAACTCCAGATACCAGTAGCAGCTTGCGCTAAAGTACAACCAGCGTTACCAGTAAGGGTGCCTTTCATTTTTATCGTTCCAGCGCCTGTTATATCAACGGTCTTAGCGCCAGCAGTAGTACCAGTACAAGTAATGCCTCCGTTGGCATTTAAAGTTCCGGTGCTCACTCTCAAGATAGCGTCGCGGTTGGTGTTAGTATTGTTTTGTGTCAATGTGATTGTGCCAGAAACAGTCCCAGTGTCGGCTGCAACATCCCATAATCCGTTATCGCCCGCTCCAGTTCCTTGGATGATGTTAACGCTACCGGTAACAATTAGATCCGCGTTCGCTGCATGGACTAAACTGGTGGCAGTGCTAGTTGTATTAATAGTAAGATTAGCAATGGTCGTGTCGGTATTTAATATTACATCGTGACCATTAGCAATAGTAACGCTATCGTCAGAATCAGGGTCGCCACCTGGATTACTACCACAATTAGTCCAGGTAATGGCGGTCCAGTTACCATCGCCCGCTGAAATACAATTCGAATCTACGTCAGAAGCGATCTGCCACTGCCTTACTTCTTTCCAGCCAGAGGCTGGTCCGCCTTGGGCGGAAAAAGATAATGGACCGAGTAAATAAAATTCCGGACTCACATCTGGTGCGTCAAAATAATATCCAATTATTGACTCTTCTCCTGCTCGAAGAGAAACATTCCAAGAAATAATTTTTTCTTCGCCAATAATTTCAATATTATCGTAAGGAATACTATGAACGGGTGGCGTAATTTCAAAATTTTCTGGCACTGTTTCTTTTATTATTCCTTGCCAATCAGCTTCTGGCGTAATTTCTAATGTCACAGGGTATTGATATGTCGGATTTATTCTCGTTGGCCCAGAACGAATTACATCAAATACTACGCTATCTCTAACCTCAAATGCATCTGTGATAGTATGCTCGCCATTTTCAGTATTGGCGGTTAAAACCATTTCGTAGAAACCAATTTCATCTGGCACCGAAAAATGCGCGTAGTAATCCGGCGTCAGAATAAAATTATTTGGTCCGCACTGTTCTTCCTTAATAATACTGCCGTCTTTAGTATTAAATTCAAATGTATTGCCTGACGGACTTTTGATTAAAAGATCTAAATCAGCGTTGCAAATCGTATAACCCTTGTCATCCAGAACTCCAAATTGCAAAAAAGCGTCTTCGCCCGGAAGTTCAATGGAACGGTCAATATTTATTGCCAACACTCCCCAAGTAAATTCCTCTTCGGAGTAAAAAATATTTTCTCCAATCAAAATTTCAACTGATATTTTATATTTTCCAGGGCGAAAATCATTGGCAGGTTTTTTAACCTGAACTTTTGTTTCATCTTTAACTTTTTTGATGTCGTAAAAATTGGCGTTCTCTATACCAATAGGATCTAAAATCGTTACCTTTAGAATTTTTGTTTTAGACGTTTTGGCGCTCGCCCCTTTTAAACCAAATAAACCATGAATTATATTAAGAAAAGAGGTTGGTTCAATATTTTCTTCTGTATTTTCTGGTTCTGCTTGCGGCGGATTCGCTTGCTCTGAATCTGTTGAAGTTGAGTCGGATTCTGCATTCTCCGTAGCTGTCTCTGGCTCCACCGGTGGAGAGATTACCTGTTCTAAAACCAAATCCGTTTCTTCTTCCAGCGAACTTGGCGTCAAAACGGACTCTTCCTGATTGCTATCCGGAGAAACGATTTCCTCTGGAACAGACATTATCTTGACTGACGGTATGAGTTCCGGCTCTGCGGTTTTAGAATATTCTGTTTCCAAGTAAGAGATGTTTATCTCAAATTCCGGTTTTTCATTTAATTGGAAATCTTCTTTGGAATCTTTAAAGAAAATTTCTTTTTCTATCTTTATTCTTGGCAATTGGGCGATTTCTTCCGGGGTTAGCGTTATTTCTTCTAATACTTCTTCGTACTCAACCTCCAGCCAAACGCTATCTAAATACACGGTTGGTTTATCGTCAAAAGACATTAATCCGTCAATTTTAATTTGCAGATTTTCCACCTCATCCAAATCCGATATCGGAACATCTAAGACGAGTCCTTCCCAATTACTCTCTCCGACCCTTCCTAAACTCTGCCATCTCGGTTCGTTAGATAAACCGCTATTATCAAAGTTATTATCGGTAGTGTAAAAAACTTCCAAAAAAGCGTCGCTGGCAAGATCTGCGCCGCCCAAATCTAACTCCGTCTTTGAAACTTCCGGCTCTTCTGCGGTTCCCGGTTCTTGCAAATCCGTTTCCACTGAATCCGGCTGGTCTACAACCGTCTCGTCGGCGGTTATGTCTTCTGTGTCGGGAATTTGTTCTCTCTTAACGTTTTCCTCACTCTCAACTTCGTCAACGCCCGTTTCTTCAGTCGGCAAAAGACTGTCCTCCGTTAAATCTACTAAAGGAACATCTTCTGGTATGCTTTGCTCTTCTTCTTGTGCAAAAACAGAGCTGATTATTTTTTCAAAGAAAGAAGATTCCGCCGGCGCTGTTTCAATAATACTTTCCGGAACAGGCGCGGGAATAGGCACAGGAGGCGCCTCCGGCGGCGGAACCGACTTGTCGCCATCTTCCGTTCCCGGTTCATTTATTGTTTCTATGCTTTCATTATTTATTGCCTCTTGATCCGGCAACGTCTCGCCCGTTTCGTTGTTGTTACCGGTTGTGGCTGGAATCACAAATTCTATTGTTTCGTCTTTGAACGCCCAAGAAAATTTTAGCGAAACCTTTTTCATCTCTGCGTTTTCTGGAATTTCACCACCAAATCCTTCGCAGAATATCGGAGAGATGCTGTTTCTTAAAACAGCTGAGTTTGTTTCATTAAGCTCTTTACCATTCTCTGGCTGACCCTGCGCACTTTGAGAATTTTCCCATCCGCCGTAACAATTGGTTGGATAAAAACTTGTTGTTTTTTCTTCTTCTCCAAATGCCTCCGCTATTCTTTGAAAAATCTCAACCGGTCCAACGCCTATCAACAAAAGAAAAACAGCGGCGACTAAAATAAATCTGTATCCAAAGTTGAAAATTTTTTCTGCCTTGGTTTTATAGGGTCTCCAACCGGTAATCTTTCTGACTGCTTTTTCAAACGCGTCAGGATAAAAAACATCGTGAACCAAACCAATCTCCTGTGTTATTTTTTGGGGCTGTTTCTTTTCAAACGCCTCAAAAACAAGAGAGCTGTTGATTTTTCCTAAATAAACGCTTAATGACCCTTCTTCAACCAACCAAACTGTTCCGGAATAAACTTTTTTACCTTTAATTTTACCGGCCCTAATCAACTGACCAATATAATCTGGCGCGTAATCGGATAATTCTGCCGCTTCTTTTAGCGATAAATACCTCTGTCTAAGCAAAAATTTGTCTCGACCCCCGAGATTATTGTTCTTTTTACGGTGTTTTATTATCTCTGACGGCAAAACCTCCCAAGAAGTATTGAGATACACCCTTTTACCTTTTATCTTGCCCTTTCTGATCAATGAACCAATATAATCTGAAGCGTAGCCGGATATTCTCGCCGCTTCTTTAAGGGATATGTATTTTTTGGATTTTCCAAGCATTTTAAGTAAATCTCGACCCCCGAGATTAGTATATTTTACCAATTTTATTCACAATCAACAACTGTGGATAACTGAAACAACATAAAAACACGCCTTTTGAGCGCACTTTATTGCTATAAAGTATTACGAGAACAGCGTTGCGAGAACAGTTCTCGCAACGCTCGCAACTCCATCAAAAACACGCATGCCGGTATGCGTGTTAATCCAGAAAAGCATTGCAAGGTCTGTCCTTGCAATGCTTTTTTTATTAACCTCCGCGAAGAACAGTGCTCCATCATCCTTATTCTAGGGCTATGTCTCCGAAATCTTTAATCTCTTTTTTGTATTTTATCCAACCCCCAATAAACTTTCTACAGCCCGTTTCTCCATTCATTACTCTAAGAAGAAAATCTCTTTTAGTCACCGAAGAAAAATTCTTTTTTCCAATATAATCTTGATAACTTGACCATTTGTAATTTTCTAAAAATTTAATTACCTTTTTAGGGTTTTTGATTCCTATCTCTTTCCATTTTGGCTCCAGAAGAGAAACTCCATTTGTATGAATATACACAAAAACATTTTTTAATTGTTCATTAGTTTTGATGCGGACTGCCCGAAATCTTCCCTGAAAAAGATGACCCTTGCGGTTGTATCTTCTGTTAAAATAACCCGCGTATCCAGCGCCAAATTTTCTCATAAATTGAGTGATCCCATTGTCTTTAATCTGTCTTAATAGTAAATGAATGTGATTTGGCATAAAATAAAAAGCTAAAATTTCCACGAGCAAATCTCTCTGCGGAACCAATTGCAGTAATTGCGAGAACTGTTCTCGCAATGCTTTTGATTGGAGGGCTTTTTCTTTTTTACGCTGTTGGCGACGCAACCAGATGTTTACCGACTTAACGTTGTTAAATTCATAAAGAGAAAAAATGCCTCGATAATAATCGTTTATATCTTGAAAAATTAGAGAGTCTCCGACTCCACGACTAACAATGTGATAGATTTCTTCGTTTATCAGTTGTGGTCGTTTAATTGGCATATTTTAGAGAGGCGGAGGACAGTTCTCCGCTTTCTATCTTATCTTTGATGCCCAGGGTGGGAGTCGAACCCACATGAGGTTGCCCTCAAGTGATTTTAAGTCACTCGTGTAAACCATTCCACCACCTGGGCAAAATCTCTTGAGGCCTGGGCGAGAATTGCACTCGCGTATAGCGGTTTTGCAGACCGCTGCCTTGCTACTTGGCTACCAGGCCATACCAGTGTTTTACCTTATCTTTTGTCGTTTTTCAATTGCTCCAAGATCTCTTCAACCCTAGCTGCTTCTTTTGTTTTACTCTCTCCAATAAAGATAATTTTAGGGATTGGCCGCATTATTAACTTTCGATTGAGAATCTGCTGTAATTCGTAAACGTTATTGCCTAAAACGTTTAATATGTCTTTAGTTTTTTCTTCGGGCAACGTGCTCACAAAAACCCTTGCCTCGATTAAATTAGGAGTAACATCTACCCTTGTTATTGTTACCAATGTCCCGAGCGGAAATTCAAGCTCTCGCAAAATAATCCGGGAAAGTTCTTTTTTAATCAGTAAATTGACTTGATTGACGCGCTGTTTCACTTAGGCGATAGGAATTTTAAAGCGATTCCTTTTTCGACTCTTTGGTATAAAGCGCCAAAACATCTCCCTCTTGAACCTTAACGTCGCTTTCGTGCAACATTCCGCATTCGTCTCCCTTTGGCACTTTTTCCGCTTCCTTCTTGTTCCGCTGAAGATTAATGATTTTTCCTGCTCCGATTCTTTCATCATTCCTAAAAATTTCGCAAGATGTTCTTTTCCTCGCTTCCCCATCAATAACTTTACCGCCAAGAATTTGACGGTTCTTCTCTGTTAAAAACACCGCTAAAATTTTAATCTTGCCAATATCAACCCTGATAATTTCCGGCTCTATCATTTTATCCATCAATTTGCGAACCGTTTCAACGAGCTCGTATACGACTTCGAAAATAATGATTTTAACTTTTTCTCGTTCGGCTAATATTTTGGCGACGGGATTTGCTTTAACCCGAAAAGCTAAGATCTTTGCGTTACTGCCTTTAGCAAGTTTAACATCGCTCTCGTTCACCATCCCAACTTCCGACTTCAGGATTTTAAGTTTGTAATTTTCTACGGATATGCTCGCCAAAACTCCCTCAATCGCCTCAAGAGAACCAAGGACATCGGCCTTGATTATTAGATTCAATGTCCGCCGATCCGATTCTTCTACGTTATCGCTGATTACTCGCTCGCGCTTTTTCCCTAACTCTTTTTTCCGCATTGCCAGCTTGGCTGATTCAATGTCAGGAAAAATACTAAATCCCTCTCCAACCATTGGAACGTTTTCAAAGCCAAACACGATGACTGGCATTGCGGGTAATGCTTCTTTAATACTGTTTCCTTGGAAATCCGACAGGTTTTTAATCTTGCCAAAAGCGAAGGACGTGCCGATAACATCGCCTATTTTTAAAGTGCCTTTTGACACCAATAACGTTGATGTTGGGCCTTTTAACGGATCCATCAATGCCTCAATCACCACCCCTTCTGCCGGAACGGAAATATCCGCCGAAAATTCCTCTATTTCCGCCGTCAGATTAACCATCTCCAACAATTCTTCTATGCCTTCTTTGGTGAAAGTTGACACGTTAACGGATGGAATTTTGCCTCCCATTGACTCCACCAAAATACCCTCTTGAGACAATTCTCTTTTCACTCTTTGGGGGTCCGCCGTTGGTTTGTCAATTTTATTGATGGCAACGATAAACGGGATTCCGGCCGACTTAATGTGGCTTATTGCTTCCTTGGTTTGCGGTTTTATCCCTTCTTCCGCCGCAATTACCAAAATGGCAATATCCGCAATTTTGGCTCCCCTTGAGCGCATTTGAGAGAAAATTTCGTGTCCCGGAGTGTCAATAAAAGTAATTTTTTTCCCGTCTTTCTCAACTTCATAAGCGCCGATGTGCTGGGTAATGCCGCCGGATTCTTTTGCCAAAATCTTTAAATCCTTAATCGCTTCCAAGATAGACGATTTGCCATGGTCAACATGCCCCATAATAACCACCACAGGAGGACGCAATATTAAACTTGTTTTTTGTTTTTGAGCCATAAATCGAAAATAAACATTGGAAATTCTAATACTTAAATTATAAACAAATCCTAAATTCAAATGCTCAAAAAATCAAAACCGTTTTAATTATTAGGATTTATATTTTAGGATTTAGTGTTTGCGGGGCTGATAGCTCTGGCTATCGCCTGTTTTTCTTCCGACGATAAAGAGTGGTCAGAATTTCCATTTTGAACCGACTTTCCATAAACCCGGTTTCCATCTCTAACATATAAACTAGTGATTACAACTCCCGAATTATTCGCATCTAACAAGGCGACGACAAAGCTCTGGTCTCCACCGATATTGTCAAAAGGATTAAACCTAACAATCCCCATTTTTTGAATCGCGAGTTTCTGCGTCTTTTTCAAATTCTCTAATTCGCCAGAAACCGCCTCAAACTTTTTTTCTAACGCTTTGAATCGAGATAAAATCTCTTTTAAATCCTGCGGCTCTTTTTTATTTTTTTGAAAAAAATTCATCATAGATATAGTCAAATTTTCACTACTCGGAGCGGCGGCGGGAGAAGGATTCGAACCTTCGTTCGTTTTTCAACGAAAACGGTTTTCGAGACCGCCCCATTCAACCACTCTGGCATCCCGCCAGTTTAGTAAAACTCAATTGAATATAAACTATTTCCAAAAATATCATTTTTTGACTCAAAAATCAACCCGGTAATGAATTTTTGACTCGCTCCGCGAAATAAATTCGGAGAATGTCAAAAATCTACTACCGGGTCAATCACACATAAAAAAACCAAATATAGTTTTTTAATATGAAAACTGAGCCATATCGTCTATCTTTGAAGCCAAGATAAAATCATTCTCGTGCAAACCATCTATAGCATGGGTAAAAAGCACAATACTGACTTTATTGTAGTGAATATAAATGTCTGGATGGTGATCTTCTTGGTTAGCTATTTCAGCCACCTTCTCTACGAAGTTCATCGCTTCTTTAAAATCTCGAAATTTATATTCTTTAGAAATTGATTTATGGCTATCATCAACGCTCCACCCTTCAACCCCTTTAAGGTAATTATCAACTATTTCTTTTTCTAATGGCGGTATTCCACTTTCACAAGGTACGCATTTTCTTTCGGAAAATTTATTTCTCATTGTTTTATTTTTTTTAACCCTATTAAAAATTTTCTGCCAGATTTCAACAAAATCAATCCGATCAACTAAAATCTCGCCGATGAAAGCAAATGGTAGAGCTACCAAAAACGCAATACTGAAAATTCGCCAAGTAATCGGCTCTCTAGTAACAAGCTTCACCACTATCAGGTCCTCAATAACGCCTATAACCAAACCGAAGACCAAAAATTCCATGAAAACCTCAAATCTTTTCCAGTCCATCTTCATAGGTATATTTTGGCGAAAAATTAAAATATTGTATTTGGTGGACCCGAGGGGATTTGAACCCCTAACCCCCTGACTGCCAGCCAGATGCTCTACCATTGAGCTACGGGCCCTTATAAAATTATTCTGGCAATTTGATTCAGCTCAATAAATATCTCTGAAGAAAAATAATCTATACGACAAACCCCTTTATAATCTAGTTTTTTGGACGGTTTACCTATGGTTCTGGGATCAATTCTCGCTTTATAGAATTGAGATAATGGAATCTTTGTAGCCTTGGACCAAAATTTCTCTAATTTGCTGATATTTTGGTCGGCTCTACATTGTAGCGTGCATCTAAATTTACTTTCATTAATATCGTAGCAATACCGCAAAAAATGCAGGAATAAACTTATAATAAACGAATCTGAATTGCCGAACATTAATGAACCTCTACTTGGACTCTTTGATCCTTCTCCAAGATAAAGCATAGATAGTGCGATTTTAGCCACATTACGATCTTTTATTGTCTTTGCGAGATGCTTATTACGATTAGCGATCGAATTGAGATATTTCTTTCTCCTCTGCCGATTAACCAACAGAGCAATATTGCGCGCTTTAATAAGATTAAATTTATTATAATCATGTATTCTTCTCTGGTACCCTAAAGGTAACACAATACTCCGACACCAATACGAAAGCGTACTTTTTGGAATAACTGTTTTCAAACTTTTCTTAATCTCTAAGTATGTTTTCCCTTGCCGCCGGAGTTCTATAGCTTTTTTTCTTAGCCTTATCCTATTCATTTTATTATTGTACTATAGATATTATCAATGTGCAAAAAATTCAAAATTCCTCTCCGATAACAATTCCCATGTATCATCTGGTGCCCTATCTTTGAAAATGCGCGAACCCATTTTGAGCGAAACGCCGCAGGCGTTTCGCAAAATCCCAAACCGCTCGGGCGCGGCGAGCATACTATCGTTTTGGCTTCCGAAAAATCGCGAAGTCCAATTTGGTGCCCCCGGGAGGAATCGAACCTTCATTTAGGGTTTAGGAAACCCTCGTCCTGTCCGTTGAACGACGGGAGCAAACAACAATTTTCAATTAACAATTTATCACGATTCTTGTTTGTTTTCAATGATTTTTGATGTTATAATTTTGGCATATGGTTACACAATCTCCGATCGTGGAATTAGCAAAAAAGGTTTGTCCAGCCGTTATCACTGTGGTTATCTCAAAAGACCTGCCGAAAGTGGAAGGTTTTTATTTTCTGCCCTTTGAGGGCGAGAACTTTATTATGCCGCAGATTGAAAATGGCAAGAAAGAAAAAACCAAAATCGGCGGCGGTTCCGGGTTTATCGTCTCTCCCGACGGCTATGTTTTAACCAGTCAGCATGTTGTCGCCGACCCTGAAGCCGAGTATACCGTTATTTTAGAGCCGACAAAAAAATATCCTGCCAAAATCATTTCCAAGGACCCAATCAACGACGTTGCGGTTTTAAAAATAGAAGGAGGGAGCTTTCCCTACCTTGAACTGGGCGATTCAGAAAAAATAGAGCTTGGAGAACAAGTGATTGCGGTTGGAAACCCTCTGGGCGAGTTCCAAGATACGGTTTCATCAGGAATCGTTTCCGGGCTTTCAAGGTTAATTACCGCTTTCAGCGGCTTTTCCCAAGACGCGGCGCGATTAAAAGGACTGATTCAGACCGACGCCGCCATTAACCCAGGCAACTCGGGGGGGCCATTAGTTGATATGGAAGGAAAGGTTATAGGCATCAACACAGCAATGGTGATGGGCGCCCAAAACCTCGGCTTTGCCATTCCTATTAACTACGCCAAAAAAGACCTGGAAGAAATAAAAATGTACGGCAGAATCAAAAGACCCTTTCTGGGAATTAAATATATCATTCTCAATCAGACATTATCCAAACAAAACAAACTGCCGGTTGATTACGGGGCTTTGATTATCAGGGAAAGATTGGGAGAACCCGCGGTCATTCCGGGATCGGCGGCGGAAAAAGCGGGTATTCAAGAATTTGACATTATTTTAGAAGCACAAGGAGAAAAGATTGATGAAAAAAATTCTTTAACCGATGTTTTACAGAAATTCAAAATCGGCGGGGAAATTAACCTGAAAATTTTGAGAAAAAAACAGGAAATTACCGCGACCATAAAGATAGAGGAAAAGAAGTAAAAAAGAAATATCTGATAATAAAAACTGGGATTCATCCCGGTTTTTCATTTGCAACGGTTCTTCAGTTGATACAAAGCGATTCCCGCGGCTACCGCCGCATTAAGAGATTCTTTTTTGCCAAGCATTGGTATAACGACTCTATCATCAGCCATTTCTAAAATCTTGTTGCTGATGCCGTTGGTCTCACTGCCCACAATTAAAGCCATTGGAAAAGATGGCTTGTAATCAAAAAGTGAAATGGATTTTTTACCGGTTTCCAAGGCAACAATACGAATGCCTTCGGATTTCAACTTTTTAATAAGAATGTGGGTTTGCCAATGTTTTTCCCAAGAAATCCATTTTTCGGCGCCCAAGGCAACTTTAGAGATTTCTTTCCGCGGGGGAGAACCAGTATAGCCGCACAAATAAACTTTTTTCACCCCAAACACATCGGCGCAACGAAAAAGCGCACCAACATTAAATAAACTGCGAATATTCTGGGCTATTAGATAAATATCTTGCTGTTTTTGCTTTTTTGGCATAAGGAGCATCCTTACCATACCAAAAAACCGCTTGATTGGCGATTATTTGTCTGCTCTGGGTGGCTAAGCAGATTCGAACTGCCTCAAAAAGCTCCACAAGCTTTTGTGCTGCCATTACACCATAGCCACCAAAATACACACATATACCCCCGAAAGGAATCGAACCTTTATCACCTGCTTAGAAGGCGGGTACTCTATCCATTGAGCTACGGGGGCTTTAAAACCTTTTTATCATAACCCAACCAAACGAACCGGTCAATCGCTCGCCACTGTCGAACTTCTAAACAAATCGGGATAGTTTTTTGATTCAATCTCGCGAAAAACCTCTTCTCTTTTTTGTTTTTCAACTATTAGTTCTTGGAAAATTTTCTCCTCAAAACGAAGCGGCTGGCGCGCCGACTTTAACTCTTTCTTTTGTATCAAGAACTAAAATACTGAATACACAAGACCGCCGACGATCAACGCGACAAAGAAAAGCGCTATCGTAACGACAAAAGAGTGTTTGGCCAAAGACAAGGGCATTTTGCCCAGAAAAGATTTTAATTTCTTAAAGTTAGGCCTGATAGATAATTTCATCTTTTATTTCTTAGTTAAAGCTTTTATCACAACGATGGCGGCTATGTCTTCCGAGGAAGCACCTTCGGCTATCTTTTTATTTTCAGTTAGCCCCTTAATATCTAAGGACACGATATCTATCAGATAGGGACCGCTTTCCATCTTGGCAACAAATTTAAGAAGATTGGAAAAAGAACCTTGAATTGATAAATGAAAAGCAAGGGCTGGCCACTGTTTTTCTTCTTTGTCATCGATAATGCCGGGAGCAATACTGATAGCCAAATTAACAGAAGCGGCGTTATCCTCAAGGAATTTAATTAAATCAATAGGGATATCGGCATTAACAAACAAAGCGTTAACTTTACCTAATGCCTCCTTGCCGTTTTCGTAGAACTTTCTATCATCCTGTGTGCTTTGAGCTTCCTCTATGCTAACAGAAAAATTCTTTTTCTGAACAGCCAGTTCTTCCGAATACTTCTTAATATCCTGCGCAATCGGCCAGATCAGAAAAACAGAGAAAGAAGCAATCGCCGCGATAGAAATAATCGCGACGATGTATGTTTTTTGTTTCGTCTTTGCCCGTGGAAAGTTGCTTGACGAATTAGTTTTAGCGTCTGATGCCATAAATAATCACATTATTGCTTAACTTTAAACGCGGCCTGAAAATCAATATCTTTTGGTTTCACCCAGTTAATTGGCGGAAAATCAACTTTCTCAAAATCGTCATCGTTCTCAAGGCCATTCTTTAAATCAAAAAGCGTCTCTCGCGACGGAGAAAACCCGGCAATGTTCATCTGACCGCTTTCTTTTTGCCAATAAACGCGATTGAGATACATTCCTTGGGGCAAAACGGCATCCAATTGCTCGAAGATCCACACTAATCTTGGCTGCTTATTATAGAATAAGCGCGATTCCAAAATGATCTCGTTGGAATAAACGATGTTTTTGTGCAATTCCTGGATATCGGGGTCTTTTAACCTTTCTTCCTGCGCGATGGAAATGTTTCTCTGGGCATCTAATTCCCCCTTAACATAAATTTTTATCGCAAATAATATTAAGAGAATATACGCGGCGAAAACAAAAACAATGACGCTTATTATTAAAACGATTCTAAGTTTTTCCTCTTGCAATAATTCTTCTTTTTGTTGAGGGGGCAGTAAGTTAATCATTAATCATTGAAACGTCCTAACATTGAAACAGCTTAACCTGTTCGGGAAAGACGGGCGGGGTTAAAACGTTGATTTGTTGAATTGCTAATACGATCGAAAGCCGCGAAGGGCAAGCCCTAAAGCCGTAGTGTAAGACAGGGACTCTTCGTAAGACAACTCTGGAACTTCTTTGAGCGGCTGGGGCAAGATATTAATCCAAGGATTACCCGTTGTCACCGGAATTTGCAACTCTAAAGCCAAGATGTCAACCAACCCCTTCAGATTGGCACCGCCGCCGCAGAGTCGAATTTCTTTAATCGCCCGACTGGCGGGATTAGTGAAATGTTCGTGACCTATATGGGTTTGATAGTAATCAATATATTTTTTGACTTGTTTAGTTAAATCCATAATAGGAGGGATTAAAACGTCAATGATCGCTTTGTCTTCAACAACCTCTTTGTCAAACCCCGATCCCTTGAGTTTTTTCTTGAAACTTATTTTTTTTCCAATGTCTAAACCATATTTTTGTTTCAACCTTTCTGCTTCCAAAGCACTCACTCCCATTACTCTCGAGATGGAATCGGTCAGATTCTGGGCAGAAACGGTAATGGAAGAAGTAAAACGCAGCGAATATCCGGCAAAAACGATAAAACTGGTCCTGGTGGCTCCAAAATCAATTAAAAGAATCGGAAAGGGACTAATTTCATTTTTTACCAAAGCTCGGGACACCGCTTGAGATTCAATCTCCATAGCTACGGGCATTAATCCTGCTTGTTTTATTGAGGCAACATAGGGATCAACTATTTTTTTAGGCAGAGCGGCGATCAAGACATCGACATGGTCAAGATGATTTCGAAATGGTTGAATCACCCGAAAATCCAGATAAACATCGTCAATGGGCAGAGGGATATAATTTTCGGCTTCAAACCTGACGGATTTCTTCAATTCTTCGTCCGACATTTTGGGCAACTGAATAACTTGGAGAAAAGATTTTTCTTCCGGCAAAGAAGCAACAACGTATTTCGTTTTTAATTTCTCTCCCGTTGTTTTAACGACTAACTCTGCGATAATTGAAGACAAAGATTTCTCGTCCTGGATTTCTCCGTCTTTAATGACGCCGGGAGCAATATCTTTCTTGGCAAAAGAAGCCAGATTCAAAAATCCTTTTTTCCTTTTTAACTTCGCGATTTTTAAAGATGAATCGGAAATATCCAGACCGAAAACATCCGGTTTTAAATTTAAAAAGTTTAACATCTGCCTATTGAAATTATAACACTATTTGGTTTTAATCGTAGAGAAAATAACGGTGTCATTCTATTTCTTGCCAGCTGGCTATTTCCCAACCAGAGCTGGGCCCAATAATAAACTTTGCGTTTGCCAACCCTGCTTTATAAGTAACGGTTGCCTTTTTGATAGCTAATTTATGCGCTGTCACTTGAGCGATATTGGCATTGTTTTTAACGGTGACGATACCATTGGGAGCAAATAAAATAGCGTTGTCTGAATTGTTTGCTATGGCAATGGCGGAATTACCTTCGTCAAGAGATGCGCTCGTTCCAACGATGGCCAAAAAACTTCCCGGACTTCCAGACCCTTTTAAAGTCACCAGGTTTCCAATGTCTACCGCCTGGTCGGCGATTAACACCCCGCTAAAAGTGTCGTAGCCGTCATCCAATTCAATAATGGCGCCGTTGCCGGGGATAAAAGTGCCCGTTACCCAAAGAGTGCCAGTAATAGTCAGAGTGTCGCCATTGCCTACCGTAAGATTTCCAGTGATTTTACCCGGCCCCAACGATCTGTTCTCGTCTATGCTCACGTCGCCGCCGCCGTCTACGATTCCTTCTGCTTCTGCCGCCGCTTCCCAACCGCTCAACATTGCTGGCGTAATCGGAAAGTTAATCGGTGAAATTACGGTAGAGGTAGTAGTCGTAGAACCTTCAACGTCGCAAGTATTAGTTCCAGAAATATAATACTCCAAATCTCCATCAATTTCCGTAGAAGCGCCGAAGCAACTGTATGTTTCCACATTCAAACCAACATCGGTCCCTGAAAGATTGTTGCCAGAACCAGAAATAGTGGCGGAACCCGTGATTTTACCCAAGCCAGAAATATTGGCGTTGGCAAAAACGTTGCCAACGACCTTGCTGTCATTATGGTCCATGCTTAACCCGCCGTTAGACAAGCTGGGGTTGCCAATGTGAACACCGAAACGAAAAGCAGCGTCGTCTGACGAAAGCCGATAAACCACTCTTACTTTTCGAACTCTGGATTGCGAACTTCCCTCCGAGACAATCGTGCGCGCTCCGCCGATAGGGGGATCGGATATTATTATCTCCGCAGTGGCGCCGTCGACCGCAAGGGAATAAGCGCTATTCCATTCCATCCCGCCTTTAATTCTTAAAAGCGCGTCCTCAACCCCAGCTTCAGCCGCTAAATAAGCTTGGTTTGAACGACTGATGTTGTTGGCGATTCTCTGCTGGTTGAAGACGATTAACGCTAAACTTAAGAGGATGCCCAGCATTACAACCATCACCAAAATGGTCAGGAAGTACGCCGCGAAACCTTTCTCTCCGCCGTCCCGATCATAAATCGAGAACCGTCTTTCTTTGTATTGTTGGAAGAATTTAAGCGACATGTTAGTTCGATCTTAAAGAAGCGGCTGACCTTAAATTAATCGACGATTGATATTCGGAACGGTCGCTCGAACTATTATATTTCACCGTCAAATCAACTTGAATAGATGAAGCGTCGTTAACAACAACCTTAGTAAAAACCAATCTTTCTACCTCTACGCTGTCCAGTGTTAAAGCGATTGGCTCTTGCGATTCTTTTTTAAAACAGAGCTGGGTTCCGCAAAGATAAAAATCAACAAATGCGCTTTCTTCTCCGCTCGGCAAGTAATGAACCGTTTCTAATGAAAGTTGTCCTGGATGCAAACCAAAGGCGCTCGTCGGATCATAGATACTGCTGGCCTCTCTTATCTCGTAACTTATAATCTCCATTGCCCTCTTGACGTTATTAAGAACTTCGTTCATCACCTTAGCTTTGGCGTTGGCGCGTATGGACCAAATTAAGAAAGAGACAATGACAAAAAAGATAATAGCCAAGATAGCGATATAGACCAAGATTTCTATTAGAGTAAAACCTTTATTGTTTTTTGCCATTTTTCATTTCCAATCGGTCAGATAAGTGATTAATTGAATCTCCTTGTCGGCCCAAGAAACCGTCACGGTTGCCTTTCTGGTTTTGGTGTCTTCTGCGCCAACATCGGCAATATCATCAGTTAAAGCGTCGCGAAAAACACGGCTAAAAACAATCTGGCGGGTAAAATTATCAATTTCTTCCTCGCCTGAAACAAACTGCCACTCTGGCGGATTGTCGGCTGTCTTTTGAATACCGTAAACAGCGTCAATATCCAAAACGCCAAGACCGTCAACGTCCCAATCGGTACCATCGCGGAAAACCCTCGTTGCCTCGATTGCCTCCAGGGCCAAGCTGTTGGCTTGAGCGGTTTGCTTATTAACTGCAGAAATTCTTAAGGCGAGGGTAGCCAAATCCAACAACGCGACAAGCCCGACAACAACCAGGAATACAACAACCAAAATCTCAATAAGACCCGCTCCTCGATTGAATTTATTCTTGGAAATAATTATTGCCATACGGGATCTGAAGCAAAAATTGATTCTTTGGTTACGGTTAAGCCATCAGCGCTGTAATTTATAAGGTAGCCGGTCGCGTCTCCGCTGATTGTAATGGTTAAGGACTTGTCGTTGTGTCTGCGATCGCGGTGAATAGAGAATATGGTGTCGGGATTATTCAGTTCGTGAGTATGAATCTTGATTGTTTGGTCTTGACCATCAACATCAACGACACCCGACCAATAAATCTGGCCGTCTTTCAGGTTGTCGGCAACGTTAATATTTTGCGTAATGCCTCCTTCAAAAGTCAGGACGATTTCTTCGCTTGCCGTATTGATGTTGCGTTTGTAATCAAGATGAACGTGTCGCGAATCGGTTGTTCTGCCACCGGCAGGAATAGATATTCCAACCAAACCTACGATCCCGGAATCGTCTACATAAATGGTCTGCGCTTGGGAAGCGTCTGATTTCAATCTTAAAGTAATGCTTCCGGGATGCGCAGTTGTGCCGACAATGCGATCAAACACAACTTCTGTCCCGTCAACCAAGTCAATGTCTGAAATTTCAATAAAAGACGACAAATTAAAAGTGTTATCAAAATCTTCATCGCGCAACGCGTAGCTATCTCCCTTGAATAAGACGTAACTATGCGGATCAGCGACCTGATCAAAATAAACTCCGTAACTGCTGGCTCCGTCCGACGCCAGCGTCCTGCTCTGGGCCAATCGTAAGACGTTGACGATATTTTCAACGCTATTGCCAAGATGGGTTTTTTGACCAAACGGTCGCAACGCCAACACAACGATAACCGCTAAAATAAACAAAATGGCGATCACAACCAAAATTTCTATTAAGGTGAAACCGGAAACGATTTTTTTGCCATGCTTGCTATAAACCATCATTGGATAGCGCCCAACATTGAATACATCGGCTGAATCATTGATACGGCGAAAAAACCGACCATTGCCCCAACCAAAAGCATCAAAGCCGGCTCAATAACGGCTGACAAGTTTTTCGCGGCATTGGTTGCTTCCTCTTCAAAGAAATCAGCCAGTTTTTTTAAAATATCCGATGTTTCTCCTGTTTCTTCCCCGACTTCAATCATTTGGGTTACTATTGAAGAGTAAACATCGCTATGCCGGCTCATGGCTTCGGAAAGCTTACTGCCTTTTCTGACCTGCTCTGCAACATCAATCATTGCCTCTCGAAAATAAATGTTCCCCAAGGCCCTCGAAACTATTTCTAAAGCCCGGATAATCGGCACGCCGGCCGAGAAAAGCGAACTTAAGCCCCTGACTGTATAAGCTGAATTGGTTTTCCTAACGATTGAGGAAATAATAGGCATTTTCAGCATTACCTTGTCAAACCCTCTCTTCCCGGCTTTGGTTTTAAGCAAATACCGAAAGAATAAGACAATGACAACAAAAGCCGTAATCATTAAAAACCATTGATCCGCCATAAAAACCCCGGATGAAATTACCAATCTTGTGGTAAGAGGGAGCTCTACTCCCAATTCGTCAAAAGTTTCGGCCAATTTAGGCACAACCGCGACCAACATTAAAATGCCGATGCCGACCATAGCCGTAATGACTATGGCGGGATAAATCATAGCGGCGACAACTTTGGACCTTAGCTCGTATTCTTTTTCCATCTGCTGGGTCAGGGTCTTCAGCACCTCTTCTAAAGTTCCTGTTTCTTCTCCCACCTCTATCATGTTTTGAAACAATTCGGGAAAAATATTTGAATATTTTTTCAGGGAACTGGAGAAATTTTCTCCTTTGATGATTTTGTCGGCAATATCCAGTAAGGCGGCTTTGAACTTCTTGCTTCTTGCCTGTCCGGCCAAAACGCCAATGGCTCGAGGCAAAGAAATGCCGGCTCCCACCATTACTTCTAAATTGCGAGTGAAAAATAATTTATCGGCAAGAGAGACCCTGTTCAAGAACGGAATTGAAAAAGCGATCCGGCTTTTCTTGGCGTTTTTTTCTTCCAAGGTGGCTGAAATTAAAAAATATCCGTCCTGATGAAGGAGTTTGGCGAGTTCTGATTGGTTCTGCGCCGCAAGAACGCCGGTTTGTACTTCTCCTTTGAAGGATTTTGCCGTATAGAAATATTCTGGCATTTTTTTATTGTATCACAGCTTATTAGCGCAAACAAAAAAGACCAAAACAATTACAAGCCAAACTCTAATAACCTTGTGCTCTTATTGATAAACTGAAATTTAATAAAGATTGCGTTGCGGGGCAATGTCTTGGCGACTCGATCCGCCCACTCTAACGCCACCACGTTGCGAGGATCGGCAATAATCTTTTTAAAATCTAAAATTTCTATTTCTTGCGACCTACTAAGGCGGTAACAATCAAAATGATAGAAATTCGCGAGTTGACGCGGATTTGAACGCGAGTTTTCGCGAATTTTTAATTTTCTCATAATGATAAAAGTTGGGCTCAACACCAATTCCGCAACTCCCAGCCCCTTCGCCAGGCCCTGCAGAAAAGTTGTCTTACCGCTGCCCAAATCTCCTTCCAATCTTAAAACCAGAGCCGTCTTTGCGTGCTTAGTTTTTAAAATTTCTCTGCCCAGAACCTTGCCGAGCCGACGGGTTTGGGCGGTAGAATATGATAATAAGTTGACCATTTTATGATAATAGATTAGAGTAAAAAAATAGATTAGAAAATATATATTAATTGTAAAAGAAAACGGGTATTATGGAAACAGATAGGACCAAAATTACCGGAGAAGTGGAAATTTTCGAAGAAGAAATCGGGCTAATTGAAAATATTGGCCAATACGGGTCGCGGATACAAGAATCTTCTCTGGAAAAAGTAACGAAACTGTTGGAAATAATCTTGGGCGGAGCCATTGCGCTTAACAGTTCTGATATCCATATAGAGCCGGGAGAAAATGACGCTAAGGTACGGCTAAGAATGGATGGAATCTTACATGACGTAACCAGCATTGATTTAAAAATCTACAAGACCCTTCTTTCCCGAATCAAACTTCTTTCAAAAGTGAAATTAAACATTATGGACCGGCCACAAGATGGCCGGTTTACTATTTTGGTCGCGGGGCAAACGCAAAAACCCGCCGTGATAGAAATCAGAATGTCAACTTTGCCAGCCGAACGAGGAGAAGCAATAGTAATGCGTCTGCTTAACCCTAAAAACCTTATGGAAATTGAGGTCTTGGGACTAAGAAAAGATTTGGTAAAACTGTTTTTGGAAGAAATCAAAAGACCGAACGGAATGTTTATTGTCACGGGTCCCACCGGCAGCGGCAAAACAACAACCCTTTACGCTATCTTGAAAAGAATTAATAGCCCGGAAATCAAAATTATCACCATTGAAGACCCGGTGGAATACCATTTGGCAGGACTTTCGCAAACGCAAGTAGATCCTAAAAAAGGATATACTTTTGCCAGCGGATTAAGATCTATTATGCGGCAAGACCCCGATGTGATGTTGATCGGCGAAATAAGAGATTTGGAAACCGCCGAAATTGCCTGTCAAGCGGCGTTAACCGGGCATTTAGTTTTTTCCACTCTGCACACCAATGATGCCGCCGGCGCCGTGGCGCGACTGATTGACCTTGGCGTAAGACCCATATCAATTGCTCCGGCCGCCAATGTCGTCATCGCCCAAAGATTACCCAGAACGATGTGCAAAAAATGCGTCAAATTCGTAAAACCTTCGCCGGAAACGGAAAAACAAATCAAAGAAGGACTAAAAAACGTTAAAAAAGAAATCTTGCCCGCCAACTTTCACAAGTCCGAGTTCAAAATACCGGCGCAACAAGGATGTTCAAACTGCAACTCTACCGGCTACAAAGGACGTATAGGAATTTATGAAGTTATGGTGGTAGATGACGAAATAGAACGGCTTATTCTGACAAACCCCGCGATTATTGATATAAAAAATATGGCTATTAAAAAAGGCATGGTTTCAATGTATCAGGACGGGCTTATTAAAGTATTGGAAGGAATTACCACTCTTGAAGAAATAGAAAGAGTGGCTAGAGAATAGCTGAAACGGCGTAACAAAATCCTGCGCTTTTTAGGCGCAGAGCATAAGACAGAGGCAATTAACCCTAAAGCTGGGGGCCAAATTTGGTACTGGTGACGCAAAGTCAGAATCCTCACGAGGAGTAATCTCGCTGAAAGCCAAATTATCCATCAGTAGAGAACTCCGGGAACCCCCAACTTTAGAGTTAATTACAAATCCTGATTAGAATAAGTAATAGAGTGTATTATATCAAGGTTAAATAAGCTTGTCAAGTACTCACTCTCAAGACAACATAAAGAATAATAACCGGTCCAAAACCGGTTTTTTTTGTAAAAAAAGATTTTTTACTCGCTCTTTTTTAGATTTTTGATCTCCTCGCGAACAATTTCTGACTCTTGCCAGAGAATTTTCTTTCCATTGGCTACATTCATCCATTGCTCTCCTCCTTTGCCCGTAAATATGATTAAATCATTTTTTCCTGCCAACCTCAACGCCTTTTGAATTGCTTCTCTGCGATCAATAATCCTAAAAACATTCCCTCCTAAAACTCTCTCTTTATTCTCTAAAACAGATTTCAGAATGTCGTCAACAATTTTCGCCGGATCTTCATCGTAAGGATCGTCTGTTGTAACTATAACTATGTCAGACAGCTCATCTGCAACTTTCCCCATTACCGGCCTTCGCCATTTGTCTCTGCCACCGGCGGCAGAACCAAAAACAACAATTACTCTATTGGGACTAAAAAGCTTAACCGCTTTCAAAGCATTCTCCAAGCTGGTTTGTTCATAAGAGTAATCAACTATTACCTTAAAATCTTGTCCTTCGTCAATGACCTCCAATCTGCCGGGTGGCGACTTAACTTGTAATAATGCTTTTTTGATTTCTTCTATTTTAAGGTCTTGCGACAACGCAACGCTGATCGCGGCGGCGGCGTTTTCGACGTTAAACCTACCAATCAAAGGAATTTCCATCCTGTTGTTGTCAAAATAAAATATGCTTCTGTCGGCGAATAATTCTACGCCCGAAACCGCAAATCTACGATTAATCTTAGTATTATTTTTACCCTGAAAAGTAAAACCAAACTTATTCTTAATCAATGGTTTTGTAAAGTAATCCGCATTATCATCGTCTAAGTTATAAATACCCACGCCGTCTTTTTTCTTTGCCACCTTCTCAAATAACTTTACTTTTGCCGCCCTATAATTCTCAAAATTACCATGGCGCTCTATATGCTCTGGATACAGGTTAGTAAAAACGGCTATATCGTAATCAATAAATTTATGTCGATTCTGCAGAATTCCCTCGGAAGAAGTTTCGATTATGGCGTACTTACAACCTTCTTTTGCAGACCTTGCCAAGAATCGCTGTAATTGTAACCTGCCCAACATCGTCTGTTTTGTATAATTAGGCCATTCTTTATCGCTCAAGCGAAAATTAGCCGTTGCTGACATGGATGATTTCAATCCGCAGGAATTAAAAATCTGACAGATTAAATTACAAACCGTTGTCTTCCCCTTTGTGCCGGTAACACCTATAACCTTTAATTTTCGGGAGGGAAAACCGTACAAAAAAGCTCCAAAAAAAGCAAGGTAAAAATGGTACCAAGACACAACGAAACTTGGAGTAATTTTTCTAATAACTTCTTTAAACATCTTCAAGGTTGATTTTATCATAAAGAAAAATTCCTCGCATTTCTTTGAGGAATTTTATTGAGTTCAAAGGACAAAGTCCAAAGAACTACTTACAACGACCAATAATCATGTAACCAATATCTGCCCAGTTACCTGACAGATTCGGCCATGTCTCTTTGGTAATCTTTGTTTTTTCTACGAGCATCCCTAGATCTTTGAGAAGATGCTCATAATTCCTAGCCCAATGGCCATACTTAACAATACCTTCGTCGCTCCCTTCGTCATAAAAATCAACGATGATAATGCCTTTTTGCGCGGCATTTACCATCTTGCTTAGCAGACGATAGATGTTGTCGGAATCGATATACATCAGAACCGCATCGGCCAGTATCACATCCGAATTGGATAATTCTGACTCCAGTTCTCCAGTAGATATCAAATCCGCTTCTACGAAAGTGACTCCAGGTAGCATTGCCTTGCCAAACTCAATGGCGCTTTTATTGATATCCATACCATATAAAACGGCAGGATATCGAGCTTGAATCCTTACGAGATTCGGGCCACAATTTGAACCAATCTCCAACAAGGAAGAGAATGGTTCTATATTTTTAAGCACATCGAGTATTAGTTCACGGTGTGGATGATCTTGGGAATTCCAATATCCTTTCACCCACGGCGCATCATCGTACCAATCCTTTCGCTCATCGTCATCAGGACGATTTTTCCAGTAGATTGGACCTTCGGGAACAACCTCTTGTCCTTTTTCCCTAAACTCATCATCACGTATCTTGATTCCCATTTTTTTAATCTCCTTTGTATAAAAAGCGTTCTACCTAATAGAAAACATATTTTATCCTATCTGTCAAACATAGGTCGGCACAGCTTGAAAATAAGATAATTTCAAGATAGAAATAATGGGCAGTATGCAAAATCCACTCAAAGTAATCACAAAACTAAAACCAAAGGGCGATCAACCGAAGGCAATTATTCAAATCGCCAAGAATCTAAAAAATGGGATTAAAAACCAAATTCTCTTGGGCGTTACGGGATCTGGAAAAACTTTTACAATGGCTAAGGTTATCGAGAATATCCAAAAACCGGTCTTGGTTATTTCTCCAAACAAAACCCTCTGCGCCCAGCTATATCAGGAATTCAAAGAATTTTTCCCAAATAACGCAGTCCATTATTTTGTTTCTTATTATGATTACTACCAGCCAGAAGCTTACATTCCCCAGACAGATGCCTACATAGAAAAAGACGCAAAAATAAACGAGGAACTGGACAGATTGAGACATGCTGCGACTCAAGATCTATCAAGCAGAAAAGATGTAATTATAGTAGCTTCTGTTTCTTGTATTTACAACATTGGCTCTCCTGATTATTACCAAAAAGTTTCTCTAGAATTAAAAACGAACCAGAAAATCTCAAGAAAGGAATTATTATTGCACCTTATTTCTCTTGGCTATAAAAGAAATGACATTGATTTTAAGCCAGCCACTTTTCGCGCAAGAGGAGATCTTGTTGATGTTTATTTAGTCACGGGTCAAGAAATCTTAAGAATAGAATTGTCAGGGGATAGAATAATAAAAATCTCGACATCAGATAATGCCTTAAATCTAAATCAGAAACTAAAAGCTATGGATTCAAGGCTAATTTTCCCTGCCCATTTTTGGGTAGCACCCCAAAACAAATTAGATATCGCGCTTGAAAATATAAGATTGGAATTGCAAGAGCAAGTCAAAAAACTCAAAAAAAATAATTTATTGCTTGAAGCGCAAAGATTGGAGCAAAGGACGAATTACGATTTGGAAATGATAAGAGAAACCGAATACTGCCACGGCATTGAAAATTATTCTCGCCATATGGAATTCAGAAAACCGGGCGAAGCGCCATACACGCTCATAGATTACTTTAATAAAGATTTTGTAGTTTTCGTAGATGAATCCCATCTAACTTTGTCGCAAATAAAAGCTATGTCTATACAAGATAGAGCCAGAAAAACCATGCTTATTGAGCACGGTTTTAGATTGCCCTCGGCTGTTGATAATAGGCCATTAACCTTTGATGAGTTTGAGAAAAAGATAAGTCAAGTGGTTTATGTTTCAGCGACTCCGGGAGAGTACGAAATGCAAAAAATCCGAAATCAAAAAACTGAAATCCTAAACAATCTCGAAGTCAAAAAACCGAAATCATCAAAGGAGAATAGATTTTCTACGAGACAAACCAATCCTTTGCTTGTGGAACAATTAATCAGGCCTACCGGATTGCTGGAACCAACCATTGAAATACGCCCAATCAACCCAAAGAGTGGCGACAATCAAGTACAAGACCTTATAAAAGAAGTTAAAAAACGTGCCGAAAGAAAAGAAAGGTCATTGGTTATTACTCTCACCAAAAAATTAGCTGAAGCTTTGTCAGATCATTTCACCCAAGAGGAAATATCCTGTCAATGGCTTCATTCAGAAGTCAAAACGCTGGAAAGGCCCAAAATACTGAACGAATTAAGGTCGGGTAAATACGATGTGCTTATCGGAATAAACTTATTGAGAGAAGGACTGGACTTGCCGGAAGTTTCACTCGTCGCAATTCTTGATGCCGACAAAGAAGGATTTTTAAGGTCAAAGACCACTCTAATTCAAACAATGGGCAGAGCAAGCCGCAATCTCGTTGGCCATGTTATTTTATACGCTGACGATATTACCGGTTCAATGAAAGAAGCGATCAAAGAAATTGAAAGGAGAAGAAAGATCCAAACAGGATATAATAAAAAGCACGGAATCACTCCAAAGCAAATAGTTAAAGCGATAAGAAAGTGGTCATTCGCGCAAGAGAAAAAAGCTGTGGACTCTGAATTTTGGCAGATACAAGACAGGAAATTACTTGAAAGAGAGATGAAAATCGCCGCCAGTAATCTTGACTTTGAAAGAGCCGCCGAAATAAGGGACCTGATAAACAAGCTCAAAACGTAAAGTGAAAAGTGTAAAACTACAATCAAGGACTAAATAATAAACCAATTGGGTCAAAGCCCGCCTCAGACAGGACTTGATGCAAGATATTAAAAGTGGTAAACAGAAGTAAAGGTTATGCTAAAAACCATCAATATAAAATTATGAATAAAGCAATTAGATTAACTCAATTCGCGCTGCTCATTGCGTTCGTTGCCCTGTTTGTTGGGTTTTTTGCGCAATCAGGCATTACGCAATCAATTAATATTACTCCTCCGGGAGATAAAGAAATTGGCGGCGGAGTACCCATAGAAGAAGGTGGCGTTTTGAAAGCAGTACCGATGACAACAAGGATTGTATGGGAAATGCGAGAAATGCCTTGGTTTGAAGAATCTGATATTTGGGGATACGATTCTGCAATTGGAAAAATCCAACTAACTCAAATCAAAGGGTGGGAGTCAAAACCAGGTATATGGGGAAACAAGATCGTCTGGGCGGATAAGCGTAATGGTAATTGGGATATTTATATGATCGATACTTATACTAAACAAATAAAACAAGTCACCACAGACTTACAACCACAACACAATCCTAAAATATGGGGAGACAAAATTGTATGGTTCGATTATCGTAGTGGTCCACCCTGGTATCCAGCTGAAATATACATGTACGATCTATCTACTAACCAGGAAAAGAAGATAAGTTCAGGACCCATTGATCAAATGTTTCCCGATATAGCGGGTAACAGGATTGTATGGCAAGATTATAGAAAGGATCAATCAGAACGTTATTGGTGGCAAATATTTATGCATGATTTATCTACTGGTCAAGAAACCCAAATAACAACAGGTGAACGAAATAAAGTGCGACCTGACATATATGGGGACTGGATTGTGTGGCAAGATTGTCGCAATGTGCCATATTCCTGCGAAGATACTGGGATCAATACGCCAGGTGATATATATATGTACAATATAGCTACCGGGACAGAGAAACAGATAAGCTTCGGCGGAACCAGCAAGCAACCTGCCATATATGGCAATAAAGTCGTTTGGGCAGACGTTCGAAACGATCCTTACCTTCCCGATCAATCAGAGGGAGATATCTATATGTATAACATAGCTAACGGTAACGAATATCAAATTACTAATATTCCCGATTCGACTGAAGACAATCCAGAAATATATGGCACAAAAATTGTCTGGATGGATCAGCGATCAACCATTCCCTTTACAGATTCTTGGTACAATGTTTTTATGTATGACTTATATACTGGCCAGGAAACCAAAATCACAGATAACCCATCGTGGAACTTCATACGAGAGCACGTATACCCTGCCGTATTTAGCCCACTACTTTTCCCAATATTTTAAAAATCTATGCCAATAATCAAATCGGCGAAAAAATCGCTTCGGCAAAGCAAGAGAAGAAAAGCCCGCAACATAAAAAAGAAAGATGCGGTTAAGGATTTGGTGAAGAAAATAAAGGCGCTCTTAGTCCAGAAAAAAAACGAAGAAGCCAAAAAATTGCTTCCCGCTATTTACAAAGCGCTGGATAAAGCCGCAAAAACCGGTGTTATCAAAAAAAGTAACGCTTCTCGAAGAAAATCACGCATAACCAAATCGCTAAGCTCTAAATCCTAAGCGCCAAACTCTAAACAAACTCGAAATTAGAATACTTAAATTCTAAACGCATTTAGAATTTTGACATTAGATATTGTTTCGGATTTAGAATTTTGATATTGTTTAGGGTTTATGGTTTTGAATTTAGGATTTTTAGACCATGATAATTTAAATAGTGACGATAAATAGATCTAAGGCCGCGTCTGGCTGAACTTTCCCTGTCTTAATATCAAGATCTGCCTGAAAAATCTTTCGGTAGATTTTTTTTAATTCCTCCAGCGTAAAAAAATTCACCTGCCGCATTGTCTTGCTAAAAACAAATGGGTGCATACCCAGCTTACCCGCCATAACATAAGGATTGCCATGGTGCGTCCCTTCTTTTTCCAAGGACTTTACCAAAAGCAAATTGCGAAACTGAAAAGTCATCATTGAAAACAAATACAAAGGATTTTCTCCGTCCTCCAAGTGTTGCCTTATCAGTTTCAAAGCGGTTTTGGTTTTTTTAGCGGCTATGCAATCAATCGTTTTAAAAATATCCGTTTCAATCTTCGGCTTTACCAGCAACAAAACAGCATCCATATCTATTCTGGATTTAAAGCTTGATAGTTTCTGGATTTCGTTAGAAAACCGCCAGAGGTCGTTTCCAATAAACTCAATCAACTTTTCCAGGGCGTTTTCCTCGATCTCACATTTCCGTTTTGTAAGTTCCTTTCTTGCCCAGCTCCTTAACTGTTGGCCAATAAGAAGATTGAATTCCTGCGATTTTGCCTCTTTATGCAAGAATTTAAAAAAGGCGTTCTTCTCCGCTATTTTCCCCAGCTTATCGTTCTCGTAAAAAACAATCGCGTCCTTTGACTCCAAAAGCGCTTTTTCGTTTTCCAGTAATTTTTCCTTGAGGTTGGGGCTGGAAAACACATTCTCCAATACCAAAAGTTTTTTCTCTTGGAAGATGGAGCTTTGTTGAAATTCAGAAAAAACATCCTGAAAATCGGTTTCCGCAAGGTCAAAACGACGCAAATTAAAGCCGCTCTTTTGGCTTTTTTGATACTTCTCAATTATCTCATTCAATTTCCGTCTTGACCGAAAATTGTCTTGTCCGTATAAAAATATGAGCATACCCCGGAAACAATTAAAGTATTTTCCGTAAGCTAATCCTACCACTTAAATCCTCTAAATAAAAAGCTCTCCTCTTTTCAAGGAAAGCGTCAGATATGACCATTAGTTATGGCGCGATAGCGATCCATAAAGGCCTCGTAGGCCTGGCTGGACGACATTGGAACAATATCCATATCGTCATAAAAAGGAGCTGCGACATCATTTGGAAAACGCGACATGTAATCTGGATCAACCACGCTTCTGATTTCTGTGCCTCTGATAAGAAGATCGGCGTGCTTGATTACGGCAGGATGCGGATGCTTAATCTTAAATTTCTGCGCAATCGCTCTTTCGATCGGCTCCAAAACGATCTTGCGCCAATCTGGAGCTATGATATCAAGCGACTTCTTCATCGGACTTATTATGTCGCCGGTCCACGCTTCTTCCGCGTCATGTAGCAAGCCGCAAAGCGCCAACTTTTCTGGCACTATACAACTCACCAAAACGCAATGTTGAGCGACAGAATAGTGTTCTATTCCGGAGCGTAAATGCCCGAGATAGCGGCATTGTCGCGAAAGAGATCGCGCGATTAGCAGAATATCAATCTGCGACGAATCGAAATGCAGCCCTCTTAAAACATCTGCGGTTGGGAGAGCGGGGTGATCGATGAGCAACTGCCCATCTGCTTCTTTCTTGTCCAATTCTATCCTCCTTATTTTTAAAGATATCTATGTAGAGAATAGGATATTTACTTTTATCTGTCAAAATCCAAGAGGAAGCCGAGAGGAGGTCGGACCTGTCTACACACAATCATTAAAAATTCATTGAAAATTGGCTATTAAACATTGGGAATTTCATCTCTGGCATTTCGGGCAGAAACAAGTACCCCTACCGCCAATTTTAATTCTTTTTATTGTGGCGCCGCAGCGATAACACTCTTCTTTGTCCCGACGATACGCCTTTCTTGTTTCGCCAAAATTACCTTTTTCTCCGGATAATTTCCTGAAATCAGAAATACTTGTTCCGCCAAGTTTTATTGCTTTTTGCAAAACTTTCCTGATCGCCTTATAAATTGCTCTTAATTGTTGATTGTTGAGCCGACCGGTTTGTAACAGAGGATGGACTTTTGCTTCCCATAAAATCTCGTCCGCATAGATATTGCCAATGCCGGCGATTACCTTCGGATTCATCAAAACCTGTTTTATTCTGCCTCTTTGCGGCAAAGTTTTCTTAAACTTTTTAAAAGTAAAACTTTTTTCTAATGGCTCTGGGCCCCAACTCTTAAAAACTATCGATCTGAAAAACTGCCCCTTGTCCCACAGCTCAATTTTGGCGAATTTTCGTAAGTCAGACAAAGCCAACTGTTTCCCATTGTCTAAATAAAATACTAAATGAATAAATCGATTTGCCGGTTCTTCTAAGGGGCCTTTTTCTTTTGGCATCCATGCTTTATGTTGCATACTCCATATTCCATAAAGCAAATGTCCCGTCATTTTCTGATGAATCAGTAGAATTTTACCGCCCGACAACTCAAAGATGATATTTTTCGCCCGCCGCCAAATTCGTTCAATCCGTTCCCCTTTAATCGCCCTGCTGAAAACCGAAAAACTGCCCGGTTTTTTGATGGATTTTCTCCAATCGCACCAAACGTCCTCGATCTTGCGACCGAGGACGGTTTTATTTAAATCTCTGACGATTGTCTCAACTTCAGGCAATTCCGGCAGACCGCGAATAGATCACGAACTTCTTGCTAATATTCACGAATAAAACATTAGCGAAAATTCGTGATTCAGATTAGTGATTATTGGTGGTTTAACCGAGGGCTTTCTTTATCTTTTCTATGATTTCTCCCGGAGTAAAATGCGCTTTAATCAAATAGTCAACTGCCCCCAATTTCAATCCTCTTTCTACGTCGTCTTTTTGTCCGAGATTAGAAAAAATAATCACGGGCACTTGCGCTATCGTCGGATCTTCTTTAATGCTGGAAAGCACCTCAAAGCCATCAATCCCCGGCAAAATGAGATCGAGCAAAACCAAATCGGGCTTTTCTTCTTTGGCTTTTTTCGCGCCGTCTTCTCCGTCAACCGCTTCCGTCACCTGGTAACCTTCTTTGGCGACTTTCTGGGAAATCAACTCTCTCAAGAATTTATCGTCTTCGATAATGAGAATTTTTTTGTCCATATCGTTGCTTGATTAACCTATTTATTTAATCATTGTATCAATTGCTTTTGACCTGTCAAACCCAGATAATAGATTTTGGACATTCTTCAAATAAATTCGCGGAGTGAGTCCAAAATTCATTACCAAGTCAAAGGACAAACAGCAACAATGCTACTATTATTATAACTAAAAACCAAAGAAAGTCATCATTATACAAGCGGCAAAGTAAAGTAAAAGGTAGAACCCTTGCCTTCTTCGGACTCAAACCAAATCCTGCCGCCATGAGACACGATGATATTTTTGGCTATAAATAAGCCCAGCCCCGTTCCTTCGGTGTCTTTCTTCATCACGTTTTCCCCCCTGAAAAACTTGCTGAAAACTCTTTTCTGTTGATCTTTGGGAACGCCCATGCCCGTATCCTGGACAGATACCTCTATCTCGTCTTTGGAACGCTTTAAACCGACGGTTATTTTCCCTTTTGCTCGGTTATATCTTACGGCATTGTCAAAAATATTCTGAAAAGATAGCTGGATTTTTTCGGCATCTATCTTAATTGGCGGCAGTTTCGCCTTTGGAACATTAAACTCAACACTTAAACCCTTTTTGACGACTTCGTCTTTATAAACGTCTATGACCGACCTTATTATTTTATCAATGTCGCTCAATGCCAGATTGGACAGATATCTCCCTTCTTCAATCTTGGTAACATTCAAAAGATCGTTAATCAATGAAATCATTCTTTCGTTGGAGCCGTATGTTTTTTCCATAAAGCCCCTTTGCTCTTCATTGATTTTGCCAAGATCCTCATCTAACAGCATTTTCAGCGACCACTTAATTGCCGATAGCGGCGTTCTTAACTGGTGCGCGGCCAACGAAACGAATTCCGTCTTCATTTTTTCTATCATCTTCTCTCTGGTAATGTCATGCAAAACCACCAGGGTGCCGATATTTTCCTTTTCCCGAATAATTGACGCCCTTGTTACATCTAAGACCAAAGCGTCTTTCAGCTTCACCTCGGCCCTTGCGACGCCTTTAGATTTTTTTCCTATGATTTCCGATAATAGACCAAAAGCCTGGATTTTTTTTAACCTTGAAAAGGCGCTACCAACAACGTCCTGGCTCTTAATGCCCATCAGGGTTTCGGCTTGAGGATTCACCAAGGAAAGATTGCCGTTTTTATCAAAAATCAAAAGCCCATCGGTAAAATTAGTGATAACGGCGAGCGTCTTGTTTCTTTCGTCCTCGGCTCGCACCCTGGCTTCATCCACATCTTCCAAGATATTCACAAGCGCCCGTTTTGATTCCTCCAAATCCTTTGTTTTGGCGCTGACTCTTTCTTCAAGTCCTTCTTGAGATTTTTTTAATTCCGAAATATCTGAAATCGCCAAGAAATAACCGATAAAATTATTTGCGTCGTCTTTCCTCGACAACCCGTAAACGTTGACCGGTATCTTAACATTATTTTTGGCAAGCAAGGTCATCTCTCTTACCGCCCTATTGCTGTCTCGCAGAGCTTCATCAACAAACGATCCAATGCCCTGCTTCTCTAAAAAAAGTTCCGTTACGTCTCGCCCGCAAATCTCAATCGCGTTGTAGCCGGTTAAATTCTGGAACGATTGATTAATTCCCAGAACGATATTCAACGGATTGACTGTGCAAATAGGCAATGGCAAAAACTCGGAGAACTCATTAATGTACCCCTCCAAAGCCTCTAAATCCTCTTTGAGCCGCTGATTTTCCGCTCCTAATAATTCTTCTTGGTCCATGATTTTACTGCCATTTTATTTCGTACTCGTGATAAGAACCGTTGCCATAGGCGCATTTTTTTTCTTCGATTTCAATCTTTGGGCTTTTAATAATAAATTGGGCGATCCTTAAAAAATAACCGGCGTAGTAAATACACATTATAGGATGAAATTTGTACCCGTTAATGCGAATGACAAAACTTTTTTTCTCTTCGTCAAAACCAAACGCTTCCAGTTCGCCAAAATCAAAATTGGATCTCCAATACTTAGGCATTGCTTCGAACGATTTTCGAGAAGAAAAAAAATGCCGCATCAGCAATTGAACCACCAATGACGATTTGGGAGCGGCGTTACCCATATCAAAAATGTCTTGATCGGCCCAATTAAATATCTCTCTGGCAACCATAACAATCAAGACGGACAAGGACTCGGGATACCATTTAAGGGCTTTGAATTTTCTGATCGTCACCGGAAACCCAAGCTCCTCAAGCTTTCTTTCAATATACGCCACGCTCTCTTTGCCCTCTCGAAACTCAATATAATTAATATTGGCCGCCAACATTTCGCCCCGAGTATTGCCCTGGAATTCCATTATTTTCGACGCTTCTTCTTTTAAAGAGATTGCTGCTTGATTCACCCCCGTTAGAAGTTTGTTGTTATAAAATACATTATTCATTTCCAACAAACATTTATCTTATTTTTAGCCCCCGTTCAGTAGCTTACACAGAACTTTTTATGAAAAATTCTGTATCTAAAACTTCTAACGGGGTTCATGTTTTCTTGTTTTTAAGTTTTGCCTGCAATTCCTGAATCTCTTTTTTAAGCTCTATCATCTTTAGTTCTCTGCCCACAGACAAGCGATGCACCCTCTCCAACTCATCGATTCTGTCCCGCAGTTCTTTTGTCTTATTCTTAATGGTTGAATCCATATTTTTCACCAATTCTTCTAATTCTTTGGTTTTGCTGGAAACTTTAATTTCCAATGTGTCTCTGGCCTCCTCCATTGCCAACTTGGCTTTTTTGAGACGGTTGATCATTTCATTAAAGTGCTTGGCCGACTCGCCCAACTCATCGTTCGACTTCGCCTCAATTTTGAAGTCAAGATTGCCAGAACCAACCTCTTTGATGCCGGTTATGATTTTTTTAATTGGGAAAATTAAATTTTGCGCGATTAAAAAACTGCCCAATAAGCTCAAGAGTGTCATTGCCACAATAACGATAATCATCCGGAGTTTTAGTTCAGCCAATATTAAAAATAGTTCTTTAGCCATTGTGGGGGATTCTTCCCATGGTTGACCGACGAAAAAATTATCAATTGCTTTTTCGTAGCCCAACATCGTCAAGGCGACAGCCACAATCAAAGGCACCAAAGTTAAAATGGTGTACACAAGAAATAATTTGGTAAAAACACTAAGGCGCATAGCCAATTTTTAATTTAGGGCAGCTTGCCAACCAAACTGCGGAATCCTATTTGCTCCAAACTTCTGGCCGCTTTTTCTCTGTCATACTTTCCAAAACCGCAGTCGTCCAGTTGAAAATTAACCGGTACGTCTTGTTTAATAATAGACAGTTCTTTGCTCAAAAATGCCTGATCTTTATTATTAATTAAGCGCTCTCTGACGGCTGGTCTAATCGCTCCCGCCCTTGCGGTTGCCGTTTCAATCTCAAAATAAAGATTGTCCAAAGACCCAAAATCTTTTAACAAACTAATGGCGGTTTTCTCCCCAATGCCTGCCACTCCCGGAATATTATCTGAAGGATCTCCTTTGAGCGCTCGGAAGTCAACCAAGTCAACGGAAGAAATCTCATACCTTTCTTCGATCTTCTCATTATTGTACAAAACCATGTTTTTGAATCCATTTTGAAAAGTGCAAACTTTAATATTGGCGTTCACCAATTGAAGCGTGTCTAAGTCGCAACTCAAAATAATAACTTCTAACCCGTTGCCGTCTTCCAGCAAAGACAAGCGGGCAACAGTGCCAATAACGTCATCTGCCTCAAATCCTTCTTCTGCGAAAACGGCAATGCCGGACTCCCGCAGTAGCGATTTTATGACGGGTATCTGCGAAGATAGATCTTCGGGGGTAGGTGGTCTAGTTATTTTGTAGTCCTTAAAGGCCTGGTGCCGGAAAGTTGGCTTTGCCGTGTCAAAAACGGCAGCCACGAAATTCGGTTGGAATTCTTTAACCGCCCTAAAAAAAATTAATAAAAAACCGTAGACCGCGTTGGCCAGCTCGCCATTCTTGCTTTTCAGCGGCGGCAAAGCGTGATACGCGCGATGCATTAAAATATTGCTATCAATAATAATGAATCGTTTTTTATTATCCATAAAATTCTATTCGGCAATAACCCTAAGGACTTCTTCAATAGAAGTAATGCCTTGCGCGGCTTTGACAAAACCGTCTTCCACCATCGTTCTCATGCCTTCTTTAATGGCTTGAAATTGAATCTGATCTGAAGTTGCTTGCTTAACGATAAGCTCCTTAATTGTTTCGGTCACTCTTAAAACCTCGAAAATACCGATTCTGCCTTGGTATCCTTCCGGACTCTCTTTGTTCGGCTTTGGTCGATAAAAGACGATGTCTTTCCAAGAATCAGCATTTTTAACGATTTTTTCCTCTTTAAGAATCTTTAAAATTCTGTCCGGATCGATATATTTTGCGATATTTTTCAGTTCAGCGGCGCTTAAAGTATATTTAACTCTTTCCTGGCATAGCTTCCTAACCAGTCGCTGCGCCAGTATCAAACTCAAGGTAGAAGAAATCAAAAATGGCTCAACTTTCATATCTATTAATCTGGGAATAGCTCCGGCGGCGCTATTTGTGTGTAAAGTTGACAATACCAGATGCCCGGTTAAAGCCGCGTTAATGGCCAAGCTCGCTGTTTCGTTGTCCCTAATCTCTCCCACCATAATGACATTCGGGTCCTGCCTGACGAGCGATCGCAATCCCGCCGAGAAGGTCAGTCCGATTTTGGCATTCACCTGGGTCTGATTGATTCTTGGCATGCGATACTCAATCGGGTCTTCAATAGTTGATATGTTGACGCCGGGACTGTTCAAGATTTCCATCATCGAATACAGAGTGGTGGTTTTTCCGGAACCCGTTGGGCCGGTCACTAAAATTATGCCGACTGGCCTCCTTAAGCTGTCTTGAGTATGTTCCAGAAATGCCCCGGACAGACCCAACCCTTCCAGGTTAATAGCTTTGGTGGTTTCTGACAATAATCGCATCACAATTTTCTCGCCGTCAAAAATCGGCAGTACCGAAACTCTAACTGAATATTTATAATCCTCGCTTTCTATTTTGAAACGGCCGTCTTGAGGCAAGCGATGCTCGTCTAATTTCAGATTGGCAAGCACTTTTATCCTGGCCACAACGCCCTGATCTACCTGCTTTGGCAAAACCATGGCATCGTGCAAAATGCCATCAATGCGATAGCGCACCACGACTTCTTTCTCGGACGGCTCCACGTGAATATCTGAAGCTCTTTGCAAAATAGCGTGCTTTAATAAAGTGTCAACTATGCGAATAATAGGGAGGTCCTCTGCTGCCTTTAAGAGTTCGTCTTTCTCCTTAACGCCCATCTCGTCCTTGATGGCTTCGACCGCTCCAGCGTCTTGTTTAATTATTTCGCCAAACTCGGCTTCCAGGGTCTGCTGGTACTGATTTAAAACATTTCTAATGCTCTCTGGCGTCGTTAACTTGGGCAAAATTCTTAAGTTGGTCGTCTTTTTCAGAAATTCAATCATCCTTAAATCTTCTGGATCCAGCATTGCCACCTCCAAGTCCCTCCCGTTTTTTCTAAAAGAAACGATGTTATGATTGCGGGCGATCGGTTCTGGAATGATCTTGAGAATTTCAGGGCGAATAACTTCTTTTTCTAAATTTATAAAAGGAATGCCAAGGATATAGGCCTCCAACTTCACCAGCTCCTCGCGTGAAAGTACACCTTCAGCGATCAAAACGTCTCCTATTTTTTTATTGGATGTTTTGGACTTTGCGAGGATTTTTTCAAACTTCTCGTCATTGACGAGACCGGCATCAATAAGAAAGGCTTTTAACTGTTGGGGTTCTACCTTCATAATTGTCAACGATAAAAATTATGCTGATGGACTCGCAATTTCTTTGATTTTGGAAACCAACTCTTCCAAAGAATATTGGGATTTAACCAAGTAGGTCGTTGCTCCCAAGGAAACGGCTTTATCAACTTCTTCCACGCTTTCAAGGTTAGTCAAGACAATCACTGGAATATCTTTCGTCAGGTTATTGCCCTTCAGCTGTTTCAAGACCTCAAAACCGCTCATCTTGGGCAATATCAAATCCAACAAAACCAAATCCGGATTGCTGTCCTGGGCCAACGTTAAACCCATCTCTCCGTCTGATGCCGCGATTACCTTATACCCTTCTTGGGTCAGAATTTCCCCAAGCGTTTTTTGCAAAGCTTGCTCGTCCTCAACGATAAGTATTTTTTTCATACCACGAATAGCGTCACGAATTTTACACGAATAGCTCCCTAATACTTCTATTCGCGATAATTCGCGGTGATTAGTGTTTAATTAGCGGTAAAGTAAACCAAAACGTCGACCCTTCATTTTCTTTAGATTTAAATCCAATTTTACCGTTTGATTTCTCAATAATGTTTTTTGCGATATAGAGGCCAAGCCCAGATCCTTGGGTTTGATACTTCATAACATTCTTTGCCCGAAAGAACTTCTGAAATATGTATTTCTGGTCATCGTTAGGTATGCCAACTCCATTGTCTTTAATTTCAAAATAGATCTTGCCATTCCTATTTTCTATTTTTATTTTGATGTCACCGCTTTGTTTAACGTAACGGATGGCGTTATCCAGGAAATTCTCAACGACCAACTGAATATGGTTCGAATTGGCAATGACGTCCGACGTTCTTTCTCGAGAATCTAAAACTATACTGATATTGGAAGATTTAGCGAAAACGGAAAATCTTTCTATGATTTCTTTTGTAAGTTCCGTCAGCGAAAACGGCGTTTTTTTTGAGAAGAACCCGGCCGTCTCCATGCGCGAGATCACTAATAAATCAGAGATAAGTTCGTGCATTCTCGCAGAATTCTCTTTCAAGATATGAAAGTATTCGGTTTGCTTCTCTTCTACTTTGCCCAACCTGCCCGACATCAATAACTCTATTGCCCACTTTAGATTTGAAAGAGGAGAACGCAATTGATGAGAAACGATACTGATAAATTCCGATTTCATGCGGCTGACCGAAGCTAAGTTTTCCAAAACTTGAGTGGTCACAAAAGCAATAACAAGAGAAATGGCGGTTAAAATGAGCGCCGTTAGGGCTACAACCTCGGGCGATTCAATATAATTATTAACCAAAGCAAGGTTAACGATAGATAACCCGACAATAATGACAACGCCCATTGTCAAGAAAAGAAATTTGGGGCATTGCCAAAGAGGCAAACTATATTCACGACACCTTTTTAAGATATTAAAATCGTCAATGATATCTTTTAACCGCATTGAGGTTATTTTACCACATTAAAGGCAACAAAAAAATGAATTGACGAAATCAGCAAAAATCTATTAGAATGATTTTAGCTTGACGGGGCGTAGTGTAGCGGTAGCACGAGTCTTTTGGGAAGATTTAGCCCGAGTTCGAATCTCGGCGCCCCGACCACGGATAGAAAATAGAATTTAGAAAATATAATGTTGTTAGAAATTGCGTTTTCGTAAAACGAAATATGCCCTGCGGGTATCGTATAATGGTAATACCTTTGCTTTCCAAGCAAATGCCGGGAGTTCGATTCTCCCTACCCGCTCCGAAACAAAAAACGCGATTAGTCGCGTTTTTTGTTGTCTTGAAAATACCCTCTCTTGCCTTTTTTCCATTTCGCAGATTTCAACAATGGAGAAAATATATCCTCTTCCTTGCTAATGGCAAGTTTTTTAAGCTCTTTTTCTGTTGGATTGCGATCGACAAAGCGAACGAAAGGAACGTCGCTGACTATCGCCATTGGTGTTTGTTCATTTCCCTCACCCATCGCAAGAACGGCGGAAGCCGCAATTCCCTCGGCAACCGCCGCATTGGTTACTTTCAATTTGCGACCAAAAATATCCGGTTTTCCAATATAGCTATTTAGGGCGTCGAAGCCACTATGAGCTATGGATGTGCCAACCGTTCCCCATCTCAAGGGTTGCACGTGGCTATCCGTAATTACCACGCCAATCCTAGAAAGCCCGAATTCTTTTTTCAAGAAACTCCTGATTTCATTGGCGGACTTTTGCGGATCTTCAGGCCACAAAATATAATATCCGTTGGCGTTTGACTCATCTATACCAGCTGAAGCAATTAAGGTGTTATTTTTAATACTTATGTGAAAACCATAAGTATTAAGATTTGCTGGTAGATAAAAATCTGCTTCTTTCTTAATTAGTTCATCTTTGTCTACACCCGGTTCAATTTTCACGCACCTGCCCTGCCAAATTGACACAACCTTTGAAGTAACGGCTACGATTGATCTTTCTTTTAATTTCAAACCAGAAAAACTTTCCTTTATCGCAGAAAACAAATCGCCTTGAGGAGGAAGAAAAGGACGAGTTTTTATTACCTTGACCAACATTTTCGTTTTGGGACAAATCTACTACCTAGCGTATTCTATAATCTTTGTCTCCCGGATCAAATGAACTTTGATTTCTCCGGGATATTTCAATTCGTCTTGAATCCTGTCGGCAATCTCTCTCGCTAATTTCTTCGCCGCGTAGTCATCGATTTCCTCGGGTCTGACAAAAACTCTGATTTCACGACCCGCTTGAATAGCATAGCTTTTTTCTACCCCGGAAAAAGAATTGGCAATGGCTTCCAGCTCTCCTAGCCTTTTAAGGTAGTTCTCCGCCGTATCTTTT
>Ga0209542_10000727_pt1 | contig 79214 bp, 76 predicted proteins | sample RifCSPhighO2_01_FD_184028 | JGI IMG/M metagenome (GOLD analysis project Ga0209542, IMG submission 184028) | Soil microbial communities from Rifle, Colorado - Rifle CSP2_plank highO2_0.1 (SPAdes) (version 2) | ecosystem: Environmental > Terrestrial > Deep subsurface > Rock core/Sediment ...
TCAGGAGATGTGGTATTATTGGAGGGAAGAGTGCCGAGCGATTTGATAAAATTATTGACTGATGATAAACAAGTTTAAACCAATTTCAATTTCATTATCTCCTAATGTTCAAAAAGATGATGTTAAATTAGCTCTAGGGTTGTTATTTAACCCATTCCGATGGAAAAAAGGTAAGGCTATAAAACAATTAGAAGATAGTTTTAAAAAGTACTTAGGAGTTAAGTACGCTTTTTCTTTTAATTCTGGAAGGTCTAGTTTTTTTGCGATCCTGAAAACTCTAAGTGAAGCTAATTACTTAAAAAAGGGAGATTCAGTTTTATTGCAGGCTTTTACTTGTAATGCTGTTCCAAATCCTATTTTGTGGGCTAATCTAAATCCCATATATATAGATTGTAATGATAATTTTAATATTAACGTCGATGATGATCTTAAATCTAAAATCTTAAATCATAAATCTAAAGTTCTTGTGGTTCAGCATACATTTGGATTGCCTGCAAACATGGATGAAATAGTTAAAATAGCTAATGAAAATAATCTTATTTTAATAGAAGACTGTGCTCACGCTTTAGGAGCTGAATATACTAGTCAATCCGCCTTCGCCAATAGCTCCGGCCCGCTTCGCCAAAGCTCCAGCGAGACGAGCGAGACGAAGAAAGTTGGAACTATGGGGAAGGCTTCTTTCTTTAGTTTTTCTAGAGATAAGGTTATATCTTCTGTCTATGGAGGAATGGCAGTTACTAATGATGATGAAATGGGTAAAAAATTAGAAAAATTACAAAAAGAATTTGGTATGCCAAGTAATTTATGGATTTTGCAACAACTTAGACATCCAATACTACTTAATTATCTTATTCTACCTCTATATAATTTTTTAGATTTGGGGAAAATATTCTTGGTTTTTTCTCAATGGACCCACTTTTTATCTAAAGCGGTCAGCTGGAAAGAAAAAAGGGGATTAAAACCAGATTATTTCCCAAAAGCTTTACCTAACGCATTGGCTATAATGGCTCAAAATCAATTTAATAAATTGGATAGTTTTTATAATCACAGAAAAAAAATAGCCGAATTTTATTATAAAGAATTGCAAAATACTTCATTTAAAATGCCTGATATGATAAACAAACAAAGCTATTTGAGATTTCCAATTCAACATAAAAATGCCCACGAAATCATTTATGAAGCTTGGAATAACCAGAATATTTTAATAGGAGATTGGTACACAAGTCCCATTGCCCCAGATGATACAAAAATAGGCGAAATGAGATATAAGTTGGGAAGCTGTAAAAATGCTGAAAGATTGGCTAAAATAACATTGAATTTACCAACACACATTAATATATCTATGGATGATGCAAAGAGAATAATAAATTTTTTGAAAAAATGGAAATATGCATAGCATATTTTCTGCACTCGTTCGCAAATAAAAATATAATGTGTTACATTTTTACATGCTCACTCATTTGGAAATAAAAGAAATTACAAATAAACAAGAATGGGAGGATTTTCTCCTAAAATGCGAAAGGAAAACGTTTCTGCAGTCTTGGAATTGGGGAGAATTCCAACAATCTTTAGGATATAAAATATGGAGATTAGGAATCGTTGCTACGCAACCGCGGAACGATGCGGAACAAACGCGGAATAACGCGGAAGAAGAACTTGTTGCTGTTGCTTTGGTGATTAAACATACGGCAAGAAGGGGAAATTTCTTATTAGTTCCTCATGGGCCCGTTGTCATAAAACATGAAACATGGAGCATGAAGCAAACTTTGGAAGTTCTTGCAGAAAAATTAAAAGAAATTGCTAAAAAAGAAAAATTAGATTTTATAAGGATAAATCCTATTTGTGAGCGATCTCCAGAAAACGAAAAGATTTTTAAAGATTTGGGTTTCAGGTTACGGGCTCTCCATACACACCCTGAATCTTCTTGGAAACTAAATATTGAACCAACACAAGAAGAAATTTTATCTGGCATGAGGAAAACTACTAGATATTTAGTTAAACAGGCAGAAAAAAATAAAGTTGAAATTATTCAGACTTTTAATATAGAAGATATTGAGATCTTTAATAAAATGCACTTAGAGGTTGTAAAGCGTCAAAAATTTATACCTTTTTCTTTAGAATATTTTAAAAAAGAATTTTCAGCTTTTCTACAGGATGATCACATTGCACTTTTCTTTGCTAAATACGATGGTAAAATTATTGCAGCCTCTTATGGGATATTTTGGTCTGGAATGGCGTTTTACCATCATGCTGCTTTGCTTCCAGAATACAAGAAAATACCAGCCGCCTACTTATTACAATGGAATGCCATTAAAGAGGCGAAAAAGAGGGGATGCAAGGTTTACGACTTCTGGGGCTATTCAGATCCGGTTAAGTACCCAAAGCACCCCTATTCGGGTCCTACACTGTTTAAGATGGGTTTTGGAGGCTATAAAGATGAATACGTAAAGACTCAAGATTTAATAATTTCACAGAAGTACTGGATAAATTATATAATAGAAACTATAAGGCGAATTAAAAGAGGACTTTAAAATTTTAATGAGTTATAGAAAAAAACACATAAAGCCACACTTAAAGAGATTAAAACCTAAAAAGCTATTTTTTAAGAGGCCTATTTTTTGGTTTTCTACTAGTCTTTTGATTATATTAATTTTTTCTTATTTTCTTTTGTTTTCATGGTTTCAAGTATCAAGCATAAATATATCTGGAAATCAGAAAGTTAAAACAGAAGACATAGAAAAATTAGTAGATTCATTTGTTAATAAAAAAATATTGTCTCTTGGATTTTTAAATGTTAATTCAAAAAGCATAATTCTTTTAAATGGTAAAAAATTGTCATATGAGATTTTAAGTAAATTACCAGATATCGGAGAAATAAAAATAAAGAAGCAATTCTCTAATACAATAAACGTATCAGTTAAAGAGAGGGGACAGTTTGCTATTTTATGCAACGAAAATAATACATGTTTTTCAATTGATGATAGTGGAACTATTTTTTCTAATGTTTTAGGAGAATTCAATGATTCTTTAGTATTAGAAAAAAATATAAATTTAGGAGAAACTGATTTGGGTCAAAATGTTATTGATAAGAATATAATTGATCAAATAAAAATGGTTAACCAAAGCTTGGTTGATAATTTTCAGATAAAAGTTACTAAAGTTTTTATTTCAAATTATTTACAATTTAAAACTTCTGAAGGTTGGTCAGCTTATTTTGACAATTCTTCAGATATGAAATTACAGATTTCAGAAATAGATTCTTTGTTAAAGGGAGAGATTTCAGAAGAGAAAAGAAAGAATTTAACCTATATTTATCTTCAATATAAAGATAGAGCTTACTACAAGTGAGTAGTTTATAGTTAGTAGTTAGTAGATTTTCTACCCACTACCCACTACAAACTATAAACTAATACTATCTTCGGCCTTCGAAGGCTTCGCCTAGGGTTTCTTCGTCGGCGTATTCAAGTTCTCCGCCAACAGGTAAGCCTTTAGCTAAGTGGGTTATTTTTAAATTGGGAATAGATGCTTGGATTTCTTTTAAGGCTTTTTCAACCGAGAAACTGATTGATCTGCTTTCAACAGTGGGGTTAATGGCAATAATTATTTCTTTAAAGTTACCCTCAACCCCAAATTTTTTAGAGTTCTTAATTCTTTCTTTTAGTGCTTCTATTCTAGATTCGTTTCCTAAAATAAAGTAGAGACCATTATATTTTTTCTTGCTTTCAATTGAAAGAAGGTCTATTTCTTTTTCAACGATACATAGTAGTTGTTTATCTTTTGATGGATTAGAACATATTGGGCATAATGTACCATTAGAGTTTTCAAACGGTAAAAAACAAAAACTGCATAGTTTTATATTTTTTAATCCTGATATAGCATCTGCTAATTCAAATATTCTTTCCTTAGGTTGTTTTATTAAGTAAAAAACAAAACGGCTGGCCGTTCTTGGGCCGACCGTTGGAAATTTAGAAAATAAATCAATTAATCTCTTTATTGAATCCACTTAATTATTTAGTTTATAGTTTGTAGTGAGTAGAAAATTTACCAACTACGAACTACTCACTACAAACCAGTCTTACATTTCTTCTACATCTACTGTGTAGTCAGTCTGCTCTAAGTTTCTAAAGCTAGCTCTATTTTCATCGAAATAAAGCTTCACTGTTCCTGTTGGACCATTTCTGTGTTTAGCAATAATAATTTCAGCAATATTTTTTTCTATAGCATTTTCATTGTATTTATCTTCTCTATAGATAAATAAAACAACGTCTGCGTCTTGTTCTATAGCTCCTGATTCTCTCAAGTCAGAAAGCATTGGCCGATGAGGCGTTCTTTGTTCAACTGCACGAGATAACTGAGATAAAACTAAAACAGGTATATTTAATTCTTTAGCCAAAGATTTTAAAGCTCTTGAGTTCTCTGTAACTTGCTGAATAGGGGAGGCGTATTTATTAGTCGTATCCATTAACTGTAAGTAGTCAATTACTAATAAGCCTAATCCCTTGTCTGCCTGCAGTCTTCTAGCCATAGCCCTTATTTGAAGAATGTTGGTTGAACTCATGTCGTCTATGTAAATAGGCGCTTCAGAAAGAGTTCCCATAGCTGATTGAATTCTTGAAAAGTCGTTATCTCCTGGTCCATCGTTTAATTTTCCAGTTCTTAATTTCCATAAGTCTATATTGGCGTGAGCGGCAATCAATCTATCTACTATCTGGTCTTTTGCCATTTCTAAGCTAAAAACGCCAACTGGTAAATTCTGATAAACAGCTACGTTTCTTGCAATATCCATAGCTAAGGTAGACTTTCCCATAGAGGGCCTAGCAGCTAAAATTATCAAGTCAGATCTTTGAAGTCCAGATAACTTATTATCTAGTTGAGTAAAGCCTGTTGGTATACCCCTTAAACCTCCTCCATTTTTTGATAAAGCATCAATTCTTTCAAAGGTATCTCCTAAAATATCTTTAATGGCTACGAATTTTTGATTTAAAGATTTTTGTCCTATGGAGAAAACTTTTTTTTCAGCTTTATCTAAAAGAATGTCTACGTCCTGAGATTCGTCAAAAGCATCAAGTCCGATGTCGTTTGAAATTTCTATTAAGTCTCTTAAAACTTTTTTCTCTCTTACAATTTTTGCGTAACTTGATACATGGGTAGCCGTAGGAACTGTGTTTATTAAAGAAGTTAAATAGGCAGAACCTCCTATTTTTTCTAATTGTCCTCTTTCTTTTAACCTTGACGACAATGAAATAATATCAATTGGCTCCATCTTTTCAAACAAATCTATCATTGCTTGGTATACTTCTTTATGGGATTCTTTGTAAAAATCGTCAGCCGTTATAAAGTCAGCAACTTTAGTGATTGCGTTTTTATCTAACATTAAACAACCTAAAAGAGATTGTTCAGCTTCAATATTTTGAGGAGGTTTTTTATTTAATGTATCATTAGCCATATATTCATGTTAATTAAAGGATAACAAAAGCAGAGGATAGCTTCAAGGACTTGACAACACAATATGTATTATGATATAATTAAAAATTAATATAAAAGAGGCAAAAGGTTAAACTTTTTGGTTTTAAAAATTGAATATCTTGTAGTAGTTCTAAAACAGGATTCCATACTAAGTCTGCGATTTCTTCGTTTTTGTGGGTTTCAAAAATAAGTATTTTTCTTGCAGTTATAGCAAGATTTAGATCATATTTCCCTAAAAATAGTTCTTTACTTGCCATGATGCATCTCCATGAAGAGAATTGGGTTATTTTATCAAAGATCTTTTTATTGAAATTAATTAATTTAATATGATACTTTTCTACAATTAAGTCAATATTTAAAAAAAGTATCAATTATTTAATATTAAAAATATTAAATAATTGAAAAAGGCTGGTTTTCTGATATCATAATATTAAACGTGTTGTTCTTTGATTTTTCTCATAATGGGAGGTTTTATGAAAATTTTTTGGTGGTGGGCTAAGTTTAAAGTTCGATTTCAGCGAACGGAATTCAGAGAGAGTCCGGCAATAAAAATTATTCAAGCATACGATAGAGCTCAAGGAGAAGAAAAAATTCAAAAAGAAATCGGTGATTTATCAGATTGCCTGCAGATTGATAGTCTTGAAGGTCCTTATTTAACTAAGGAAGAAGCGATGAAATACGCAGGGTTCCATGGAAACCTGAATTTCAACAAAAAGTTATAGCTTAGTTTCTAAACCAAAAAGCCGAGCCAAGATTTATCTTGGTTCGGCTTTTTTCTATTCTTTTTTTCTTAATAAGGGACCTTCTTTGGTGTCTTCAACTATAAAGCCGTTTTTTTCAATTTCTATTCTAGCCATATCAGCCTTTTGCCACTCAGATAATTTTCTATATTTCTCTCTTTCTTTTACAAGATCTTCAACTTCCTTGGGAAATTTTATTTTACTTAACTTTTTAAAGTCTATAAAGTCAAAAATATCATTTATTTCTTCAAAGAATCTATAAGTTGATGTAGCTTGTGATTTTGACAATAAATTTTTATCTAGAAATGCGTTAATTTTTTTAATAAATTCAAATATTGTTGCAAAAGCTTTTGGAGTATTAAAGTCGTCAGCTAAGTTTTCGTAAAAATTATCTTTTAATTTCTTTATTTCTAAGGTAACTTTTGCATCTCCCTTACTGTATTGCTTAATATTTTTTATTTTAGCTAAAAATCCTTCAACTCTTTCTACGCCAGCTTTAGCATCCATAAGTATTACTTCTGAATAATTCATAGGAGACCTCCAGAGATTTTTCACAATTAAGAACCTTAAATGCCTGTAAGTATGTCTTTTCAGAAAATCAGATATAGTCACAAAGTTATCAAGAGATTTAGACATTTTTTGCCCAGAAATAGTTAAAAATCCAATATGCATCCAATATTTAGCCATAGGAGATTTTCCTGAAATAGATTCCATTTGTGTTACCTCTGCTTCATGATGGGGAAATATTAAGTCAATTCCACCTCCATGGATATCATATTGGGGTCCAAAGAATTTTTCTGTAATGGCTGTGTCTTCAATGTGCCAGCCCGGCCTGCCTTTGCCAAATGGCGAAGGCCAGCTTGGCTCGTCTGAATTATCATTGAGTTTCCAAAGGCAAAAATCGCCTCTATTTTTCTTATTTTTAGAGTAATCTATTCTTGATATTGAATCTTCTGCCTGCAAACTAGTTCTACCTGATAATTTTCCGTAGCTTTCAAATTTACTTATATCAAAATAAATTCCATCATCTAATTTGTAAGCATACCCTTTATCTATTAGTCTTTTTGTTTGATTTATAATTTCTTTAATATAACTTGTAGCTTTGGCGTATTTATCTACGCTATTAATGCCCAGGTCTTTCATATCTTTTAGGTGTTCTTTTGTGAAAGCTTCTGCTAAATCTTTTGGCGTGACACCTTTCTCTCGGGCTCTTTGGATTATTTTATCGTCTATATCTGTTATATTTTGCAGATAAAAAACCTTAAACCCCTGTTTTTTAAAATATTTTACTAAGGAATCAAAAACAATATTAGTTCTAGCATGTCCAATATGGGAAAAATCATAAACAGTCGGCCCACAGACAAAAATATTAATCTTCTTTTTCTTGAAGGGTTTAAAATCTTCTTTTTTCCTAGAAAGTGTATTGTAAATTTTTAATTGATTCATTTTTTAGACCTATTTACGTAATGAATATTTATATTATATCTTATAATTTCGACTGCAAATCTCCACAAGCTCGTCAGCTTATCTTTTTTACTGATAAGCCTCCTCTCTTCTGAAAATTTTCGTTCAAAATTCTTTCAATATAATTATAAATATTATTACTTAATAGTTCTTGGTCTTTTTAATTCAGTTGATTTAGATAATATGCTTAGAATAGAAAATGGGATTGATATCCATAATAGATATATGAAAAATAAGGGAAGGGGATTGGGCCAAACAAATAATATGCCTAAGAATCCAGCAGATATTATTACCATTTTTATCTTTCCAAATATATTTGATTTAAGATACGCTTCTTTTGAGCTATAGTAAAGGGAAAATATTCCATTTAGAATCTCGGTTAAAATTAGTACAAAGAGAAGCCATTTTTGATATTGTAAAAGAGAATATATAGCTATCGGCATGATTAAAAGCCTGTCTGATGCAGAATCAAGCATAGCTCCGAACTCTGTTACCTTGCCTATCCCTCGTGCAATTGGCCCATCTATCAAATCAGTAACCAGTCCAATGATAAATAAGCTTAATATGGTGCTTTTACCATCAATTCTAAAGAAAAATAGAATAATAATAAGTATAATTCCTATTAAAACTCTTATATAGGTAATATGATTAGGAGTTATTTTTCTCGGCCAATAAGGATTAATAAAAACAAAAAGAGCTTTGTCTCTATAGCTATCTATATTCTCTAAAAATAATTGTAACTTTTTTAGAGTTTGCACGATATTCTATTGTCTTTATTTTATCATATTATACTTTTTAAAACTATTAATTCGTGATAAATTAGAGTTATGAAATTAATAGATGTAATTTTAGCTTTAGTTTCTGGAAGAATAATAGCTTTTTTGCTACAAGATTTACTTAAAGAATTAGGAATTAGTTCTGGGTTTTACGTTTTTTTAATAGTTTGGCTGGGATTTCCTTTATTTTCTTTGTTTTGTTTATGGATTTCTTATTTAATAGGAAAGAAGTTTTTATTTGTTTATCAAATGGCTAAGTTTTTATTGGTTGGAGCTGTAGCTACTATAGTTGACTTGAAGGTTTTTGAGCTATTCTATTGGCTAATTTCTTATTTTATTTCAGTAAGTTTATTATTTCCAAAAGGAATTTCATTTTTAATAGCTACCTTTTTGAAATATTGGGGAAATAAACATTGGGCTTTTCTAAAGCATGAAAAAGAGAATATTAAGAAAGAAGTGACGCAGTTTTTCTTTGTAACCGTAATTGGAATGGTAATTGATATAGTTGCTTTTTATGTTTTTGTTAATATAGTGGGGCCTCAATATGGTGTTTCTGAAACATTTTGGGTAAAGATTAGCGTGATCTTTGCTGGAATTGTTGCTGCTGTCTGGAATTTTGCAGGTTATAAATTCTGGGTTTTCAAAAAATAGTATTTCTACTAAAAGCGACATGTAAAATAGGCATGAGCGCTTTACTCCCAAAATTGACGGCCGTCAATTTTGGGAGTAAAGTTTAAAAATGAAGTTAAATATTACTGATCAGTTTCTTTTAGATGCTTATTATTATCTAGAGAAAGGCAATGATATCATTGATTTTATGTTGAAGCCTCCAACAATGAGAAATTACTTGCCTGGGCCGAAAAACCCATTTTTTAAAAAATATTATCAAGATAATAATAGAAAAAAATTTTATAATCTTATATCGCGCCTTAAAAGAAAAGGATATATTAAAGTAAAAAATCTAGAAAATAAAAAAGCTATAATCGTTACAAAAGAGGGAATAGGTAAAGCATTAGAGGCAAGATTTAGTTCTGGCGATAAAAAATTAAGAAAAGATGGAAAATGGGTTATGGTAATTTTTGATGTGCCAGAAAAATATAGAAAGTCAAGAAATCTTTTGCGCAGCATTCTTAATAATTTGGGATATAAAGTATTTCAACAGAGTGTATGGATTAGCCCATATGATGTTTCTGAAGAAACAGAAAAATTATTAGCATCATTTTCACTAGACTCTTACGTCAAAATATTTATAATAGAAAATATTTAATTACTACTATTATTAATTACTCCTTTTTCTGACGGCCGTCTAAAAAGGGAGTAAAGTATATTTTAATATTTTGTGTTAATATTTTACGTTTCAATATTTGCTATTTTAATTATTTCTCATTTTAAAATATTGGATGAGGATTTTGACGAAGACTAAATTTAACTATATAATGACTCATAAATCCCTGCCTGCGCAGGCAGGTTAATTCTTGAATCATAATTCGTAAATCATAAATTTCCATGCAAGAAAATATTGTTTTATATAGAAAATATAGACCTCAGAGTTTCTCTGAAATAATAGGGCAGGAGCATATAGTTAAAACTTTAACCAATGCAATAAAATCGGGGAACATTTCGCATGCTTATTTATTTACGGGTCCAAGAGGGTCAGGAAAAACAACAATTGCTAGAATTTTTGCTAAAGCGATTAATTGCGAAAAGCCGGTTGATTCTGAGCCTTGTAATAAATGTGATTCTTGTAAAGAAATAATGGGATTTAATTCCCTTGATTTAATAGAAATTGATGCAGCTTCTCATACAGGAGTTGATGATATTAGAGAATTAATTTCTGGCATCAGGTTTTCACCAGTAAAATCAAAATATAAGATATTTATCATTGACGAATGCCATCAACTTTCAAAGTCCGCCGCTAATGCTCTATTGAAAACTCTAGAAGAACCGCCAGCCCATGCAGTGTTTATTTTAGCTACTACCGAAGCCCACAAAATGATTCCTACGATTGTTTCTCGGTGCCAGCGATTTGATTTTAAGAGGCTGCAGGTTTCAGAGATCATCAAAAAACTGGAATTTATTTTAAATAAAGAGGAGATTAAATTTGAAAAGCCGGTTTTATCTTTAATTGCCTTAAACGCCAGGGGATCTTTCAGAGATGCTGAATCAATCTTAGATAAATGTATTAGTTTTACAGGAGAAGATAAACAAATTACAGTTAAAGAAATAAAAGAATTACTTGGTATTGTTGAGGTTAGCCAGATATCAGATTTTGTTGATAGCTTAATACTAAAAGATACAAAGAAGGCCATAAAAATGGTTAATGATAACTTAGAAGAGGGGATTGATCTACAAGAATTCACTAAAACTTTAATTTTTTATGTAAGGCAAGTCTTAATGGTTAAAATCAATCCAGATTTCTTAAGCGATGATTCAGGATTATCAGAAGAAGAAATATCAAAGATAAAAGAACAAGCAGAAAAAATTTCTGAAAAAGAAATCCAGAATATGTTAGAATTGTTTGTTGATGCTGAAAACAAAATGAAATATGCAGCTATTTTGCAATTGCCTTTAGAGTTAACCATCGTTGGAATTTGCAATAAAGAAGAATAATATTTGACATTTGGGGGAATAGTTGTAAATTTAAGTTAGCACTTTTAAAAAGTGCTTTTTGTTTAAAATCAACCCAGTTCAAGGAGATTGAGATGATTTACACAGAGCTTAGTGAACTTGTTGAAGTGGCACCAATTTTTAAGCTACGCTTTAGGATATTCTGCGATGCCTCAGAAAAACTTGTTGATGCCGTTAAATACCAACCACGAAGAGACGAAGTACTTGTAAGTGGAACCAAAGATTTTTCAGATCATGATATTCAAACTCTAATGAATATCGTTATTAATCGAAACGATAGGCGTATTTCGGCGGGAACATTCTATTTCCTTCATCCGATATCGGGTCAGCAATTTATCATTAATCATGCAGAAGCGGTTTTTCATGCTCTTCATGCATTTGGTGTTAAGCCATTTACCGAATGGATTGATTGGGAAAAAGCACTTCATGGAATTTCCGAATTTTTCGGAGATCACATTAAAGAGAGACTCATGGAGAGGGGATTATGGTAAAAACAATACCCCTGTTGATTATGACGATCAACAGGGTTTTATTTTGTGTTTTGGGTTGAAAAATATTAAAAAAATGTTATAATTTTTATAAACATTATGGGATTGTCCTTCGGCCGTAGCCAGTAGGCTACAGCCTACGGGCGAGGCTAATGGTAATGTAATATATTGCGGGATCGTCTAATGGTAGGACAATTGCCTTTGGAGCAATTTATCTAGGTTCGAATCCTAGTCCCGCAGCACTTCGGCAAGCTCAGTGCAAGCCAGTGAAAATCGCCTTATGGGCGGTTTTTTGTTATAATGATTTTATAAATTTAATATCGTAAATATAATATGAAAATAGCTATCAATCTAACTAGAGAAAAGGTAGGAGGTATTACATCTTCCAATATTAATCTTATTAATTATTTATATAAGCTTAATTATGAATTTACAGGAGTAGAATTGATAAGCCGTGTTCATATGGAGGGGCCAGCAATTTTTAGATCTTTTGCTCCAGAAATTTTTGACCATCATATTATAAGTATTCATCATTTACCTTTAAAAAACATTTTAAGACGCAGTAATTCTTTGCAAGAGGTTAAAAAGGCCTACTTAGAACCTATAAGAATAATTAGAAAGATTTTAAGAGAAAATAGGCCAGATGTAGTACTATTGAGCGGTACTTATTATTTGCCTTGGCTTATTTCTATTGCTGCTAAAGCTGAAAAAATTCCAATAGTTCTTTGGTATTCAGGGGTATTAACTAAAGAAGTGGAAGACCAGCCTACTAAGATTAGGAGGATATTTTTATGGGTAGAAAGGGCTATTATAAATAATGCTTCCAAAATTATTTTTCCTTCTGAGTTATGTAAAAAAACCGTTGAAGAGTTAGTTACTAAGAGAAAAATAAAGAATGGACAGATTATACCAAATCCTATGGCCAGTATTTTTACAGATCCGGCCGTTGTTGATGATTCAGAAGATAGAACTATAGCTGCTATAGGTCGTTATTCTAAAATAAAAAACTTTGATAAGTTTTTTGATTTAGAAGTTGAATTGCAAAAACGTAATTGGAGACATTCAGCTACTTTTGTTACAAACCCAGATGCCAATTTAGAAAAAATGCCAAAATCAATTAAGTTACTTCCTTCTATGAAACCAGAAGAGTTGAAGAAATTTTATTTAAAACAAGGTTTAATTATCTGCCCGTCTGAATTTGAAACTTTTGGTAATGTTCCTATGGAAGCAGCCTGTTTAGGAGTGCCTGTATTAGTAAATGAAACGATGGGATGCGCTGAAATATTAAGAAAGGTAGGACTAGAAAATATGGTTATTTCTTTTGATGATATTTCTAAGGTTGCCAATAGGGTTGAACAATTATGCGATCAAGAAATATTACCAAAACAACTTAATGAATTGAAGCAACTTTTAGATACCAATTCAGTAAGCGAAGAAATAAGACTTGTGCTTGATTCAACTGCTAATAAAAATTCTAATAATAGTCAGTTAGTAAAATAACTTCTAAAAATATATTTGACAAGCAATATAATAAAAAGTTATTTTTAATATAGGGAGCATTGGACTAGAACACGAATCTTCTTGATTCTGTTCTAATCCCGTACTCCTGAAAGGTCGCTAAAATATTCTCTAGTTAAAGTATTAAATTAATAGTTAGCTGATATTGTGAGATTATTACAAAGGTCCGTATTTGTCCTAAACTTTCATTTTCCGGCTACAAATTTGTTATTATTCGTCAGATTACTTTGAATAAGTAGCCTTCCTCATACTACCAAATTTTCGCCAATAAAATGAAAATTTATTTCCAAAAGAGACATCTGCAATGATCTCGTTTAGCTTTCTAATTCAAAAAAATGGAAGATAATATGGCCGAAGATCAAGAAGGTGCAATAAAAGAAACTTGCATGGCATGCTCATGCCCATGCGCTGAACACAAAGAGCACAATCACGACACAGCAGGAATGAACTTGTGCGAAAAATGCAATCACGAACACAAAGAAGACGGAACATGCCCTTGTGATTGTAAATAAGAATAAAAAAGAACCCCTAAAAAGGTTCTTTTTTAATAGAAAAATGCTATATTGAATTATAATATATAAAATAGAAAGAACTTCGTCTTTATATAATCATTCATTATTATGAAAAAAATAATCTTAATTATAGCTTTATGTATTTTAGTAATTGCAACTCTTTTTGTTGGCTTAAATTTTGTTAAAGCTCCAGAAAATGTAGTGGTTACAAATTTTGAGGAATGTGCCAAGGCTAAGGGAGCTATTATGGAAAGCTATCCAAGGCAGTGTAATTATAAAGGGCAAACATTTGCAGAATTTGTGGGTAATGAATTAGAGAAACAAGATTTAATAAGAATATCTAGTCCACGTCCTAATGATACTATAAAAAGCCCAGTTACTATTACTGGTGAAGCTAGAGGCTATTGGTTTTTTGAAGCTAGTTTTCCTATAGTTGTGGTTGATTGGGATGGCAGAATAATAGGGCAGGGAATAGCTACAGCTAAGTCAGAATGGATGGTTACAGATTTTGTTCCATTTGAGGCTAATATAACATTTAATGTTGATCCCAATGTGTATAGCAAGAAAGGCTCTCTAATACTAAGAAAAGATAATCCTTCGGGTTTACCAGAACACGATGATGCCTTAGAAATACCGATTGTTTTTGAATAATATTTAAATAAAGTAATGTTTAAAACAATTTTTATAATAGAGTTTATCATTAAAAATAAATAATATATGAGTAAAAAATCAAAAAATCAAAATTTTCAATCCGAAAATTTAAAGCAAAAAAAGATTGTTAGATCTTGGGGTTTAGCTAAAAGATTAGATCCTAAAACAATAAAAGAGGAGGAGAAGAAGTAATAATAAATTTAAGTTTGTAGCTTTTTATTGTTAAAAATATAGAAAGATTTCGTCGTCTATTAAATCGTTAATTAACTGCTCAGCTGATATATGTGAGTAAATTCATTTATATCTTCCTGGATAATAATTATGGATAAAAAAATAAAAACTTTAAGACATTTTGCAAAAGACATATCAATTGTTTTAGGCTTAGTGTTGATATGGAGAGGAATTTGGCACGCCTTAGATGATATTGATAAATGGTTTTTCGGGGGAAGTCATTTCTGGACATCATTAGCAGGAATAGTACTTGGCTTGTTGATACTTTATTTACCAGACAAAGACTTGAAAGAAATAGAAAAATTGTAAACTAAATTTAAAACCGTCCCGCTCAGCGGGACGGTTTTTTGAATTGATAAATTAAATAATTTATGGTATTTTTTATATTGTTTAGAGTTACAGAACCTTAACAAAACACAATGGAGTGATTGCTATGAAGAAGATTAATGATGGTATTTTTTCAATAGAAGAAGAGATGCTGTTTAAACCACAAAATCTTATTCATTACGAGGACATGTCAGATATCTTTGATGAAAGGGCAACTAGAGAAGCTGCCGATATAGTTTTGCATTTTTCACGGTATTATGGTCAATGGGTAGCTGTAAGCTATCCAATAATAATGAAGGAAATTGATAGGCGTTATGATGAGGAAAAAAAGTCACTTGGTTTTATTGAAGACACCGAGGACTGGGAAAGAGAGATGAAGATATACTACAAAATGTCTTTTTTAACATGTGGTATCTACGCACTTTTTTTTGAAAAACCTCAAAAACCGTCTGGTGATGATCTTAATCCCTGTACCCTTATTTACACTTTATATGTTAGCGATATTTCCAAAGGATTAAGAAGTCTTGTTAATAAGGGATTTATTGATGCAAGAGCGAATAACGATTTGCCAATAAACAACGATATTCTATTTTTCCCAAACAATAGGCTGCTCGAAAAGGTTATGAAACCCAAAGTATTGATCGCTGAATCTCTGTAGTAGTGATTATTAAGCCAAAACAACAACCTGTTGCGTCATAGATGTAGCAGGTTTTTATTTTTAAAAATGCAAAACAAAACCGCGTATTATGCGCGGTTTTGTGGTAGCAATTACATGTTCATATCTTTTTTGGATAATGCCATCCAAATCATGTAAATTGCAGAAAGTCCAACTAAGACGTAGATTATTCTACTAAGCATGCTCATCATGCCAAAGATAGAATCAACTAAGTTGAAGTCAAAAGCTCCAACCAAGCCCCAATTTAGGCCTCCTACAACTACTAAAATAAGAGTTACCCAGTCTAAAGTACTAAATTTCATAATTATGAGTGAGGAAGATATAGATGAATAAATTCATATATATCGACCGAACGATTAATTATATAATATTAACTTTTCGACCTTTAGGAGTCACAATACAACTCCTTCTCTGTATTGCTTCATTTTACCACCACAGATAAACAAATACTACAAGTTATTAATAAAAAAACCGATCAAGCACGGTGAGGTACTTTGATCGGTTATGATAAGACTAGTGTCGGCGTTAGAAGTTTAGAGTTTTCTATAGTCCCTCGAACATCTTTAATGAATTTCCTTCTGACCGCGTAAACAACCTTGATTTCCGGAGAAACTCTTCCAAATAGCCCAAGATTAAGGCTCATATTCATTTGCTGTTGTTTTATTTGCCATGATCTATGATTTAATCCAAGTCCAGAAAGTGTTTCTTGTGGATAGTTAATCAATTCTTGCAACCAATTTCTTTTCAAGACTACTGTTTCTAGATCCGGCTGAAAAGGCATTGTTCCTTTAACGAACCCATGTTGTATGCTTATCGCTTCGAGCAGACAAACATCTAGCAAGTAAATAGAATCCATGTTTTTGGCTAAGAAAATCTCAATATCTTGTAGGGTCTTGCACTTAGCCAAAAGGCTCTTCCTTTTTCCACTGCTAGTTGCTTTGCCTTGTCGATTGCGATAACCAATCAAGCAATAAATACAACCATTAAGCGGAAATCTCTCTACTTCCAAGTATCTCTTTAGTTGAGGAAAAGATATCCTGAAATGATGATTGTTGTCTGAGGCCTTCACCTCCACAACGATTAAAGGTCTACCATTAAGCCTCAAGTCGCCCCTTACGTCTTCTGATTGCCAATCACTTAGTCCTAAGAGGGTGGCAATACGTCTTTCGAAAAACTTGCCGATGAGTGGCGTTTTCGAGCTAACTTTTTTTGTCATTGTACAACCTTCTAGGTTTTTAAGTTTTCAAAAAGCTGATATGTTATGTAAGGATACACAAATCAAACTATTTTTTCAAATGAAATTAAAGCATATTTTAGACAGCAATATCGTAAGCGAAGAAATAAAGAAGGCCATTGATAGCGCTGTTGAAAAGTATATACTTTATAATATAAAAGATTAATTCAAAGAAATATGAGAACCCCACACACAGCAGTTAAAAAAGGCAAACGGGTAAAAGTGGTTTTAAAGAGCGGAGAAGAGTTTGTTGATAAATTTATTGACCGGAAATCAAGGTACGTTACTTTTGAAACCAGAAAGGTGCTGAAAGGAGATATTAAATCGTTTGGTATTTTTAAAGGATAAATTAGTAAAACAAAACTGTTCCGACATAACATTGGAGCAGTTTTGCAGTTATAATTTAGCAAATACTGCAAATTATCAACAGAAATTGAAAATTAGGCTAAAAATGCTATACTCAGAGTACAAATGAAAAGCATAAATTTTACTAATATAACAGTATTTATTATTTTCTTTGGAATTGCTTTAATAGAGGCTATTCAAAAGCAAAACTGGCTAGAAGCTATTTTATTTTTAGCTTTGGGATTAATATCCTTAAAAGCAGATTTTACTAAAAAATAAAATAGAAATTATTTCGTAATTTGTAGAATTAATCGTGCGGTTGAGATATATGAATAAATTCACCTATCTCTCCCTTACTCATAATTATGAAAAAAATAGAAACTAGTTCATCATTTTTGAGGTTTTTCTACTTTACTTCTGGTGTGATTGCTACCATAGCTTATCGTATCGTGCTTTGGTTAAATCCATTTTGGATACAAGTTGCCTGGTATGTGGGAACAATAGGCTTTATTATCTATTTTGGTCATAGAATGATAATTGAAACTAAGCGTGCTAATCTAGTTAAAGATAATCAATTGGTAGAAGCTTTAAAGGATAGCGATATTCCAAAAGAAAGAAAAGAAATGTTGATATATTTAGCAGAAACAAGTGTTACTTCGAAAGCCAGATTCAATTCATTGTTCATATTCGTAGCTTCGGTATTTGTTTTAGTTGTTAATATATTAATTTACGTTTTTAAACAAATATAAATAATTTGAAGAAAGAAAGACACAAAGCAGTTCCATCGGTGTACGGAATCTTTAAAAAAGATGGTAAGATTTTATTGGGACGAAGGCAAAATACCACATATTATGATGGTTGGTATGGCTTTCCAGCCGGTCATGTTGAAGTAAATGAATTACCTAAAGAAGCATTGATCCGCGAGATTAAAGAAGAAATTGGAGTTGAGGTAGCTTTAAATGATGTTGAATTTGCCCATACCTTATATCGTATGGCGCATAATGAAACGGGTGATAGGGTAGATTTCTTTTTCTTCATAAGGAAATGGGTAGGGGAACCAAAGATTATGGAGCCTGAAAAATGTGATGATTTGCAATGGTTTCCATTAAATAATTTACCAGAAAATGGGATTCATCACGAGAGAAGTGTAATGAAATACATTGACAAAGGAATATTTTTTTCAGAGATTAATAATGAGCAAACCCATAAAAATCCAAATAAAAAATGAAAAAAGAAAGTTACACAATTATACTTTTTTATAAGTTTTTTAAGATTAAAAATCTTGAAGCTTTTAAGTTGAAACAAAAGAAGATTGCGGAAAAGTTTAATCTAAAGGGAAGAATGCTTATAGGGTCAGAAGGGGTTAATGGAACGCTTGAAGGAACTACAAAAAATGTTAAGGCCTATATTAAAGAATTAAGAAAGCAAAACGTTTTCAAAGATATGGTTTTTAAGGATAGCGAAGGGACTGGAACTGGTTTCACCAAATTAAAGATCAAAACAAGGCCAGAAATAGTTACATTAGGAATTAGCGGATTTAATGTAAAAAAAGAGACAGCCAAAACAGTTACCGCTGATCAGCTTGAAAAAATGTATAAAAACAAAGAAGATTTTGTTGTTTTAGACTTAAGAAATGATTTTGAGGTTAAGGTTGGATATTTTGAGAATACGGTTGATCCAGAATTAGTAAATTTTAGAGATTTACCAGGAAAATTGCCAAAATTAAGAAAAGCTTTAAGGGGCAAGAAAGTTGTAACTGTATGCACGGGTGGAATTAGGTGTGAAAAGGCAACCTGTTTAATGAAACAAGAAGGTTTTGAAAATCTTTATCAATTAAAAGATGGAATTTATTCTTATATGAAAAAATATCCTAATAAACATTTTAAGGGAACTTTATTTACGTTTGACAATAGAATGACAACCGACGTAGTTGGTATGAAAAAGAGAGAGATAGTAGGGAAGTGCCGTTTCTGCGAAGTCCCTTGTGAAGAATTCTATAATGACGATAATTTTAGGCCATCAAAAAAAATTATTTGCTGTAATAAATGTATTGTAAAACACAAGAAGTTTAGGAGTGCGACTCCTGAACGTAAACAGTCTTGAGAAACTAAAAGAGCAACTGAGAGAATATAAAATTTAATATAGATAATTCACTCTAAGTTTGGTAGAATAAATATCGTAAAATAATCTCATTATGCAATTACCTAAATTTTTATCTCATCACAGAATCAAAAAACATTTAACCAAAAAGAGAATTTTTTGGTATGTTATTATAATTATATTCATTTTGGCTGGATGGTGGTTTTTCTTTGGTAGAAATAATTCTGCAAATAATATTCAAATAGGAGTTGTTAAGAAACAGGACATAAAACAGACAGTTTTAGCTACAGGTCAGGTTATTTCGGGGACAGATTTGAGTTTAGGTTTTCAAGCTAGCGGAATGGTAGCCAGGGTTAACGTAAAAGAGGGAGATCGGGTTTATCGGGGTCAAGTTTTAGCATCTTTAAATCAAGCTACCACTATGGCAAGTTTAACAAGCGCTGAAGGAAGTTTAGCTCAAGCAAAGGCAAATTATGATAAGCTTTTGGCGGGAGCTACATCAGAAGACATAAAAACAGTGGAAGGTTTGGTGGCATCTGCTCAGCAAGATTTGGATAATGAGTATTTGGGTGCCAAAGGCATACTATCTAATGCTTACTCAAAAATATATGGCTCTTACACTCTTATAGTTTATTTACAAAGTACTTATTTTGGCTCAACAGACCAAGAGGGGATTAAAGTTGCATACGCAAAGACTGATATCCAAAACCAAATGGCTGATGCAAAGAAGTATATTTATGCGGCCAATAGCAATTCTGTTATTGATGAGGCTGTCTTACATATGACCAACGCTTTGCATAACACCTATAACGATTTAGCTATTACAAGAGACCAATGTGATATAGGGGTTTATTATTCTATAGTTTCTTCTATAGACAAAAGTTCTTTAGATGCGCAGAAAACTTCGGTGAATACAGCCATAATTAGTGTAAGCGATTTACAACAGGCCATTGCTTCTTATAAAGTGGCTCTTCAAAAAGCTAAAGACCAATTGGCATTTAAAAAAGCTCCGCCAACTCAAGCTGAAATTGATTATGTAAAAGGTCAGTTGCTTTCAGCTCAGGGACAAGTAGACGCAGCCAGAGCCGCTTTGAATAATTTAATAATAGTTGCGCCAAGTTCTGGAACTATAACACAGGTTGATATTAAGGTTGGACAGCAGGCCAGTGCTTTGTCACAGGCAATTGTTTTGCAGAATATCTCAGATTTGCATACAGAAGCTAATATTTCAGAAGCTAATATAGCTTCTTTGCAACCAAACCAGCCAGTTGATTATACTTTTGATGCCTTAGGTCCTGATCAGCACTTTGCAGGAAGAATTTTAACAATAAATCCTGCTTCAACTGTTATTGCGGGCGTTGTAAATTATAAAGTTAAGGGAGATCTTAACGATGTGCCAGGCGTAAAGCCAGGAATGACAGTAAATATGACTATTTTAGTAGCAGAAAAACACGATGCTTTAGCTATCTCTTATTCTGCTATTATAAATAAGAATAGTAAGCAGTATGTCAGAATAATAGATGATCCAAAAGAAAAAACTTACCATGAAGTAGAAGTTACAACCGGATTGCAAGCAGATGGGGGATTGGTTGAAATATTATCTGGTTTAGTAGAAGACCAAGAAGTGGTTACTTATATTAAAAAATAAAATAGCGACGCCAATATACGAATGACACTCGAATTTACGAATATTAGCGTATTAGTAAATTAGTGTGTAATTTGTAATTAGTGTCGCTTAAAAATGGATTTAATAAAAGTTGAGAAACTCTCAAAAGATTATGTTAATGAGGACGTTGTCACTCATGTTTTGCATGATATAAATTTTAAAATTGAAAAGGGGGAATTTGTGGCAATTATGGGACCTTCAGGATCTGGAAAATCTACGTTAATGCATATTCTTGGATTTTTAGATAGACCAACTAATGGTTCATATAAATTTGAAGGCAAAGATACTGATCAATTCGATGATAATTATTTGGCAAAATTACGGAATGAAAAAATAGGTTTCGTTTTTCAGTCTTTTAATTTATTACAAAGAACTACCGTTTTAGATAATGTGAAACTGCCTTTATTTTACAGCATGCATAAGAATGAGGATAAAATGGCTAGGGATGCCTTAGAGGCAGTAGGTCTTTCACATAGATTAAATTATTTTACCAATCAGATTTCAGGAGGAGAAAAACAGAGAGTGGCAATAGCCAGAGCTTTAGTAACAGATCCGGCTGTTATTTTTGCCGATGAGCCAACGGGAAACTTAGACTCTAAATCAGGAAACGCTATTATGTCTATTTTACAGAAACTTAACGACGAAGGTCATACTATTATTTTAGTTACTCATGAACAGGATACGGCTAACCACGCTAAAAGGATAGTTAAAGTAAAAGATGGATCTATAATTTCAGATGAAAAAGTAAAAGACCGAGTTTTTGCCAAAGATAATGGCGGACTAATCAAGTAACTTAAATTTATTATGCGACAAATCTACTCTCATGGATTTAATACCAACAACTAAATTCGTTATTCGTAACTTGCTTACTAGGAAAGGTAGGTCTTTTTTAACTATTCTAGGAATTGTTATAGGGGTTGCAGGAGTTATTATTATTATTGCTTTGGGAGCTGGAGCTCAGAGTTTAATTTTAGGGCAAATTACAAAATTAGGATCTAATATATTAAGCGTCCAACCGGGGAAGAGTAATGAGAACGGACCGCCAGTTCAAGTTTTTGGTATTACTATTACTACTTTATCAAACGAAGATGCAGAGGCTTTAAGAGATAAATCCAGAGTTCCTCATGCTAAGGCTGTGAGCGGACTAGTTATGGGTTCTACATCTGTCACATGGCAAAATAAGACGGTTGATACTAATTTTATTGGTTCAGATTATACTCTTCCTGATATTTTAAATATTAATTTGAGTTCTGGGCAATATTTTGATCAAAGACAAGGGGATGGAGCAGATAATGTTGCAGTTTTAGGTTATTCTGTTGCCTCTCAACTTTTTGATAACACAGGAGTTGATCCAATAGGGCAGGTAATTAAAGTTAAGAGTTCAACTCAAACTGAAGCTGGGGGAATTCCATTAAGAATCATTGGTGTTTTAACAAAAACCGGTGGAACTTTTTTCTTAGATCAAGATGATCAGGTTTATATGCCTTTAGCTATAGGACAACAACAGCTTTTGGGAATTCATTATTTAAGAGCAGTTGATATAAAAGTTGACTCGGCAGATAATATAGACCAAACAATAGAAGATGTCAGAAGAACAATGGATCAACAGCATCGCATAAAGTCAGACAAAGAAGTTGATTATACAGTAAGAAATCTTGCCGATGCTATAACTATTTTAAGCACTATTACAAATGCTTTAAGATTGTTCTTAACGGCTATGGCGGCTATTGCTTTGGTAGTTGGAGGAATTGGAATTCTAAATATTATGCTTTCAACAGTGGCAGAAAGAACAAGAGAAATAGGCCTTAGAAAGGCCGTAGGAGCCACCAATTCAGCCATTATGAGTCAATTCCTAATGGAAGCTGGTATTCTTACCTTTTTCGGAGGAATAATAGGTATAGTAATAGGAATAATTATTTCTTTTTTGATATCTTTATTGATGAATTATTTAGGATACGACTGGCAGTTCTTAGTTTCAATAACTTCAATTTTATTAGCCATAGGTGTTTCAATACTAACCGGAATTATCTTTGGACTTTATCCCGCATTTAAAGCGTCGAAATTAAATCCAATCGAAGCATTAAGATATGAATGAGCGTACGCTAGAACAATCAATCAAGTCTTTAAGGTCAAATCCAGTCAGAACTCTTCTGACGACTTTAGGTATTATCATTGGAATTGCTACTGTTATTATGGTTTTTTCCGCCGGAGCTGGATTTAGGAGCTTAATAAATGACCAATTATCTTCTTGGGGAACAAATACTTTGTTTATAGAAACAAGAGTTCCGCCAACAACAAAGAATTTGGCCAATAATAATGCTAGCTCAGCTGACTTCAGCAGAGCCACTTCTTCTGTTCAGATAACATCATTCAAGCTTTCAGATTTAGAAGAAATTAAAAAACTCCCGAACGTCACCGGAGCTTATGGAATTACAACAGGTCTTTCTGTTGTAAGTTACAGAAATGTAGCTAAAAGCGTTATTTACTATGCTGCCGGCTCAGAAATGGCTTCAATAGATAAACATATTTTAAAAGAAGGAAGATTTTTTACTGAAGCGGAAGATACTGGAGCCAATCAGGTAGCAATATTGGGAAGCAATTTAGCCAATGATTTATTTGGTCAAGATGAAGCTCTGGGAAAATTAATAAGAATAGGAAATTTAAATTTCCAAGTTATCGGAGTTTGGGATCCTCAAGGATCTGTATCTGCAGGAGGAGTTGATGATGGATTATACATGCCTTTAACTACAGCTCAAAAGAAAATGCTTGGAGTAAATTATATAACAATAGGAGTTGTTCAAATGAGAGACGAGAATTTGGCTGATTCAACGTCTGAAGATATAAAACAAATCATGAGAAGGACTCATAATATTAAAGACCCAGGAAAGGATGATTTTACTGTTACAACTCAAGATGAAGCTCTGGGAACTTTTAATACCATATTCAATGGAATAACTATTTTACTAATTTCAATCGCTTCAATATCACTAATTGTTGGAGGCGTGGGAATAATGAATATAATGTATGTAACTGTTACCGAAAGAACATCTGAAATAGGACTTAAAAAGGCTGTTGGAGCAACCAATAACGATATTCTTGAAGAGTTTCTAGTTGAATCGGTTCTGGTAACAATTATAGGAGGATTTTTGGGTATTGCTTTGGGTTCTGTTTTAGGATGGTTAGTATCTCTCATAGCTGCTAAATTCGGATTGATATGGCATTTTTCTGTGCCTTTTTATGCTGTGGTTATAGCAGTGGGAGTTTCAGGAGCTATCGGAATATTTTTTGGAGTTTTTCCTGCCAGATCAGCTTCAAGAATGGATCCGATAGAAGCATTAAGGTATGAATAGAGAATAAACTTTTTCTTTACCTTTTTATTAAAATGAATATAATCAATAGATATAATCAACAAAATATAAAGGCTTCACCTTATAATTATTCATGCGGTCGATGTGAAAAAGTTCATTTGAATAAAAAATAAATTACAATTTACTTTTTATTCTTCATTCTTATTTTTACATCTCCCTTATTCATTATTATGAAAAAATTACCATTAATTGTATCAGTTTTATTAGTAGTTTTAATTGGGGGCTATATAGTTTACCAAAAGTTCTTCTTGGGATCTGTATCAGACCAAAACCCTATTATAGGCAAACAGCAAGATAACAGTTCTAATATTCAACAAAACCAAGTAAATAATATGATGGGGAGTAGCACGGGCATGAACCCTATGATGAAAAATGATTCTTATATAGGTGATTTAGTTGATGCTTTTTACGGGCCAATGCAGGTTGAAGCTGTTATCAGTTCTGGAAAGTTAACAGACATTAAATTATTACAATATCCAAACGATAGGGGAAATACAATAAGAATAAGTGATGAATCTTTACCCGTATTAAAATCAGAGGCAATTCAAAAGCAAACAGCTAACGTAGATATAGTTTCAGGGGCCACGCAAACATCAGAAGCTTTTATGAAATCATTGGCTTCTGCGCTAACAAAAGCTGGATTTGAAAATCAGCCCAATGGTATAAAAGTTACCCCTCCTCAGAAATTTGACCTATAATCAAGCAAAAAACAAATGAAAGAGACGAGGTTTATTATGGGTATGCCAGTTATAGTTGAGATTAGGGATGACTCTGTCAATGAGAACATTATAAGCAGAGTTTTTGATTTATTTAATTATGTAGATGAAAAATTTAGTACCTATAAGCCTGAAAGCGAGATTAACAAAATCAATAACGGAGAAATTTTAATTGAAAATGCTAGTAAGGATATGAAAGAAATATTTAAATTATCTGAAAAGACTAAAAAGGAAACCGATGGATATTTTGATATAGTTAATGAAGATGGTAAATATAATCCTTCTGGAATAGTTAAGGGTTGGGCGATATTAAATGCCTCAAAACTTATTTTAGAAGCAGGATTTTCTAATTTTTACGTGAAAGCAGGAGGGGATATACAGGTAAATGGTTTTGCAGATACTAATAAGGGCTGGAAAGTTGGTATAAGAAGCCCATTTAATGTGAAAGAAATAATAAAAATGGTATATTTAAGAAATAGTGAGGGGATTGCAACCTCTGGATCATATGAAAGAGGAAGCCATGTTTATAATCCAAAAAATAAGTTAGATTCGCTATCAGAAATTGTCAGTATTACTGTCATAGGCCCTAACATTTATGAAGCAGATAGATTTGCAACAGCAGCTTATGCCATGCAAAATAAAGGAATATATTTCATAGAGAAACTTAAAGGATTTGAGGCCTACATGATAGATAAAAATGGCACAGCTACTATGACAACAGGTTTTGAAAATTATTTAAAATAGCATGTTTAAATTTATAGACAATTTTCTAAACAAGATAACAATGTACAGCATAACGCTGTATAGTCTTTTATTTTTGTGGTGCGTAGGATTAATTTTGAATGTATTCAAAGTCCTGCATTATAACCCTGTAGATTTTATTATCACGGGAGTTTTAATTTTTTCCTTCTGCTTTTTAGTAAATTATATTTTTTCTTTAATATTTAAAGTTCCTTCAAATTCTGAGTCTGTTTATATAACAGCCTTAATACTTGCCCTTATTATTTCTCCCTCAAAGCCATTTAACAATTTAGATTTTATATTTTTTGCCAGTTTAATTTCTGTAGCATCTAAATATGTTTTTGCCATAAATAAAAAGCACATTTTCAATCCAGCGGCACTAGGAGTTTTTATTACTTCTTTAATGTTTGATAAATATGCATCTTGGTGGACAGGAACCTTTTACATGGCTCCATTCGTCTTGATTGTAGGTTTCCTAATAGTAAGGAAACTGCAAAGAGAAGGCCTTGTTTTAAGCTTTATAATAACTTCTGTTTCTTTAATACTGATAAATGGCATTATTTATGATAAAGATATATTATTTTTGTTAAAACAATTAGTAATAGACTCTCCTTTAATATTTTTTGCAACTATTATGCTAACGGAGCCAATGACAACTCCTCCTAAAAAGAATTTAAGGGTTATGTACGGATCAATGGTTGGAATTTTGTTCGTACCATTTTTTAATATAGCAGGTTTTTATTTCAGCCCTGAATTAGCTCTACTGACTGGAAATATTTTTTCTTATCTAGTAAGTCCTAAACAAAAAATTATTTTGACTTTGAAAGAAAAAATTAAGTCGGCTAATAATGTTTATGATTTCATTTTTGAGCCTAGCAAAAAATTTAATTTTATTCCTGGGCAATACATGGAATGGACTCTTTGGCATAAAGTTCATGATCAAAGAGGAATAAGAAGATATTTTACAGTTGCTTCTTCTCCAACTGAAAAAGACGTTATTCTTGGTGTTAAGTTCTATGAAAAGCCAAGTTCTTACAAAAAAACTATGGATTCCATGAAAGTAGGAGATAAGATAATAGCTGGTCAACTGGCCGGAGATTTTACCTTACCTAAAGATAAAAATAAAAAATTAGTATTTTTAGCAGGGGGAATAGGAGTTACTCCATTTCGCAGTATAATAAAATATCTATTAGATAAAAAAGAGAAGAGAGAGATAGTTATGTATTATTCCAATAAGTCTTTTGCTGATATCGCCTATGAAGACATATTTTTAGAAGCAGAAAAAGAGCTTGGCATAAAAACAATCCATGTTTTAAATGATGAAAATGGAGTTCCTGAAAATTTTTCCTTTAAAAAGGGGCCGATTAATATGGGTATGATTAAAAAAGATATTCCAGACTATAAAGAAAGGATTTTTTACATTTCTGGTCCTAAAGCAATGGTAGATTCATTTAAATTAGCTCTAAAAGAGTTAGGAGTTAAAAAATCCAACATTAAAACAGACTTCTTCCCCGGATTTACGTAATAATACATACAACAAATTACTGTAGTTCTAGGAATTGATGGCTCATCAATAATTAATAGCACCAGGGCAACGTCCGACGTTGCCCAATGAATATTTAAATGAAGATGTCCCTCAAATCTTTAATCTCTTTTTTATGAAGCAGCCAATTATTAACATTTAATCTACAACCCTCTGCTCCTTCCATAATTTTCAAAAGAAAATCTCTTTCCGTAACTGACGGGAAGTTCTTTTTTCCTATATAGTCAGGGTAGCTATGCCTTTTATTATTCTCCAAAAATTCTCTAACTTTTGCCACATCTTTAATTCCATTTTCTTTCCATCCTGGCTCAATAAGAGAAATCAAGTTAGCATGCACATAGGTAAATGCATTTTTTAACTGATCTTCATTACTAATATGAACTGGATAAAATTTATTAAAGAGATGACCCTTTCTATCATATTTCTCATTAAAATATTTGGCATATCCGCCATTAACCTTCTTCATAAATTCAACAATCCCATTATTCTTTAATTGCTTTAAAATTAAATGCAGGTGATTGGGCATAAAAGAAAATGCCAGAATTTCCACAAGTTTATTTCTTGTATCGTTCACAGCCACTTCCTCTGGTAACCCCTCGGGCAACGTCCGACGTTGCCTCTTTTGAAACATGATTTCTCTTCTTCTTTTCCATATGCTTACATAGTCGCTATTGTTGAATTCATAAATAGAAAAAATACCGCGATAAAAATCACTTTCTTCCTCAAAAATTACCGTATCTCCTACGCTTCGGCTAGAAATATGGTAAATTTCATCATTAATAAACTCTGGTCTCTTTGGCATACTAGTCGTGGCAACGTCCGACGTTGCCACATTTTTTATTTTATCAGGATTTACATAAAAAAACAGTAGACGGTCAGGATAATGACAGGGATGACGGGGGACCACGGCAAGTACAACGGCAACGTCGGACGTTGCCTGTTACTTTGGGAATAATCGACTGGGCTCCTTTGACGATAGTTGCGAGTTTTTTAAATTATAAATTTATCTTTTCAATACAAACAAAAAACCGCTTTGAAGTGGTTTTTTGTTGTATAACTATTATCTAGTTACGCAGATATCATTTGGTGTGAGTCTTGGAATAGATGGTTCATAAACTGTTGTACATACCGTAACTCTATCTTGAGCATCTTTAACGATACTATATAAAGTATCGTAGCTAGCAGGACAATTAGTTATTTGTCCGCTAGGGCTAGTTGGATCAGATGTTAATGATGGAATATATGTTGGCATAAGCGTAATACAAAGATCTGCGCCAGCTGTGCTTATATTTTCAGGAGTAGTTAATTGAATTTCAATTGGTAAATCGCCCTTATTATCAGCAACATACTGACCAACAGCATTTAAGATAGCGTTAATATTGCTAGTTCTTTGAGTATCTCTTGCTTGGGCGAATTGTCTGGCTGGATTAATAGCAACGATAACTATAGTAGCTAAAATAGCTATAATTCCAATAACGATTAAGATTTCAATCAAAGTGAAACCTTTTTGATTTGTTTTTTGCATATTATTTATAAATTATTTTTAATTAATAGTATTTACGACCTTTTTGTATTTATTTTGTTCTCTTATTTATAGCACAATTCACATATTTTAGCAAGAGATATCAGATGAAGTAAGATATGGGCATTCTTGCCATAATACCGTTTTAGAACCTCTTATATTCATTATAACTACTTTAAAGTTAGAGTGAGATTTATTAAAAATTGCCTTTGTTTTTATGGTTGTTTCTCCTATAGATGGGTGATCCTTCTTAACTGAAACGATAGTGCAAATGTTTGTTCCACTAGGACAACTATCTCCTACTGATACGCATTCATTATTTAGGTTATAGTTTGAATTATTAGCTAAATTTAAAATCGCGGCGTCAACACAAGCTTCTGCCAGTGCCGAGCTTCTTTCTTTTGATTCAAAATCTAAGATATTAAATCTTGCAAAAAAATTATTCATTCCGATCGTTATTGTTATAGAAATTAACAATATGGAAATTATAATTGCTGATACTAAGGCTATATAACCTTCTTGATAATTTTTCATTTTAATACTGCTTAATTCTTAAATATTTAATAAAAGAAAAATCTTGTGTAGCTGGCCGTCCATTTTGTAATGTTGTAAGTGTAAAATTCATTTTAACTGCATCGGGTTTTCCAACTCCCGATATTCTTTCAAAAGAAACATTAGATACTAATACACTATCTGAATTAGAATTTATACTAGGTCCAGAATTTCTTTTTATCGTGAGATGATTTTCATTATCAGGTAAGGTAAATGTAAAATTAGTTGGCGTTGGGTTTCCTGGTATAGTTTTTTTAATTTTTAGAGTTTTTGGATCTATTATTGGGTCTACGGAATCTGCTCCAGTTAAAGCCCAACTCACCTTGCTAAATATAAAATTTGCTTCTTCTTGTAATACTACATGATTATATGAAGCATTGGTACTTTCAATAATATTATACGTAGCTATCATACCCCCACCGATTATTATTGCAAACAAAAATATGTATATTAAAGTTTCTATAAGTGTAAAGCCTTTTTGTTGTATCATGATCCTGTGATTATAGAAATATAACCTTTATTATCTGAACCCTGAGATCCTACATAAATATAATTACCTTCACAATCTGCAGTTGTTCCTTGGCTTGAAGAGGGCAATGTTAAGGGATTGGCGTATTGAGTAATACTTCCAGGGTCATTTATCTTCCATATTTGAAGCTCTTCGTTGGTAATCAAGAAGGCTAAATAGTCTCGTATAATAATTCTGTTGACGCTTGTGCTATTGGCGCCATTTTTTATATCTTTAAATCCTAAGGGAGGCATGTGGTTCGTTGCTGGATTTGAATTATCTAAAATATAAAACTCATATCCGCTTAGAAGAGTTCTTCCAAGGTATAATTTATTGCCAACTAATTTCAAACTCTTTCCATTTCCATTACTACCTCCTCCATCTGGCGCGTTAAATCCTCCTACTAATAAGGGATAAGTTAAATCATTTGTGTTTAAAATTTTTAATTCTTGATCATCAGGAGAAGCAACATAAACATATTTATCTTTAACAAAAATGTCATTAACGCCACTATCAATCTCATAACTGGAAATTAAGATAGGATTTAATGGACTTGCAAGTGGTTTTGAGCCTCCTCCAACATCTATTATAACAAACTCTCCGGTTGATCCACCGGCTTTAGCCAAACCTAAGTATACAACGCCATCTTTATAAAAAACTTTATTTCCCACGCCTTGACCACCATCACCAGTAATATTGGGAACTTTATAATTTGTAACAACAGACATAGTATTTAAATCTATCACTTGCAACTGACTACAGCTTGGCTCTACAGAGCAGGTACTAAAAGGGGCTCCATAACCATTAGCCACATAAGCATAATGATTTCCATCTATTGCAACATCATTGAGCCCAGAACTAACCGGAGCATTATCTAAACTGGCTATTAAAGAGGGTGACATAGGATTAGATATATCTAAAACAAAAAATGCATTAGCATTATTACTGCTAGTATTATTGACCGTCACATACATTTTTTTATTAAAAGTTTTTATTGAAGTAATTGGCAAATCAGCCCCTAATACATATTCTGCTTTACTAAGATTTATCCAATTTCCAGACAGAATAGAGGAACAAGTATTTCCGCCATGTATTTCCTTTGGATTTGTTATTAAGGTAGTTAAATTAACAGAAGTATTACCATTCCAAGTAACGTACCCAGAAACTTTCTTAGTAAATAAATCAACCATTTCAACCTCTAGTGATTTTGTATAAATATCATCTTGGGATGGACTTTTTGGATTCACTAAATTAAAGTCTTCGTTGGCACTAGCCCTTGCCTCTTCTAATAAATCCCTAGCTTTATATAAAGCTTCTTGGTTGGTTTGAGTATTAACCGATGAATCTTGAGCTTGTGAAGAAAGAGGTATTACATAGGAAATTACCAGTATTATCAAAGCCATAGCAATTAGTATTTCCAATGTTGATACTCCCCGCTGAAGAACATTTGACTCGCAGCCTTTTTTTGGTTTTGTTTTTTTATCGCAATGTAACATGTTAATGGTTTATTACCAGCTTATTCCGCCTTCCTTATTAATTAAAATGTCGTATTTTTTTATTGCATAGCTTACTGTTATTGTAATATCAGAGATTTGGCAGGTTGTGCAATCTCCGCTTAACTGGTCAAACATAACGTCAAAAGGTAATGGCGGGGTGGGGGAGATAAAAGATATTCCCCAAGACGAATCCATTTCTATTTGAGGATAGCTTGGATCATAGCTTGTGCAATTAGGTGTTAAGGTAGGACATTCAAACATAATGTATTTTAATCCTGAATTATCTTCAAAATGAACGCCATGCCTTACTCCATTTATATTATTCATGGATTGATTTCTTACTCTTTTAAGCACACTTAATATTACATTTCCTTCAGAGTTAAATGCATAAGTTCTATAGAAGTCTAAACTGATAAACAACCCAAGAGAAGCGATAATGCCAAGCACCACCATAGCTATTAAAATTTCTATAAGAGTAAATCCTTTAGTTTGGCGTAAGATGTTGGGTAATTCCATAAATAGGTGTAATAATTGAAATGGCTATAAAACCGACCAATACTCCCATGAAAACGAGTAATAATGGCTCTATAGTACTTGATAAATTACTCGTCATGTCATCTACGTCTTCTTCGTAAATATCTGCCAAATAAGTAAATGTGTCGCTTAATTTTCCGGTAGTTTCTCCAACTTTAACCATTTGAGAAACCATAGGCGGAAATAGTTTTTTATTTTTCATATTTGCAGAAGAAACTTCTCCCTTAACTATTTTGTCTGCTATATTATTTAATTCTTTTTTATAAACTAAATTCTTAGTTGTATTCGAAGCAATTTGAAAAGACTTTACAATTGTTATCCCGCTACCCAGTAGAAGGCCTAATGTTCTGCATGTATTTGCAATATTATACGATTGAGCAAAATGATTTATCAGTGGAATCCTTAGCAATATTTCATCAAATAAAAAATGAAACTTTTTCAATTTTAATAAAAGTAAGAAAATAACAATGGAAGAGATTATTACTATTCCAATTAACGGGCCATGAGCTTTAATGACATCACTTAAAAAAATTAGTATTTTGGTAGTTACGGGTAAATCGTAATTAATGCTTTTTAGCACAGGTATGATTTTAGGGAAAACAAATATTGTCAGCATAATTGATATGCCTAAAGTTGCAATAATTATAAAAATAGGATAAACCGACGCTCCGACAATCTTTCTATTTAATGCTTGTCTCTTTTTTAAAATAGTAACCAAGTGGTTTAAATTTTCACTCAAATTACCCGAAACCTCTCCAATAGAAATAATGTTGACTGTCAATTCACCGAAAACTTTTTTGAATTTTGCCATAGCTGTTGACAAATATTGCCCATTTTCAACATCTCTTACAATCTTATCCAAAATCTTTTTCATTGAATTGGATTTTGCCTGCTCTCTAATCATGATTAGAGAATTAAAAAGAGGTACGCCCGCTTTTATTAAAATAGAAAGTTGTTTTATAAATAGAATCCTATCCTTTAAGGGTAATACTAAAAGAAAGTCTCTTCTAGGACGATTAAATTTTTTTCTGCCTAAGATTATTAATTTTCTTCTCTTGAGTGTCATTTTTTTATGGATTCATAGCTCGCTTTTTTGATTTTAAAAAAATATTATTCATGTAACATTCTTAAGATTTCTTCTATGGTTGTTATTCCTTCTTTTGCTTTATTGAACCCATCCTGCAACATAGTAGTCATTCCTTGTTTTTTGGCTTCTTCTTTTATTTCTGTAGCTGTAGCTTTCTTGTTGATTAAATTCCTTATATTATTATCAATAACTAAAACTTCATTTACAGAAATACGTCCTTTATATCCTGTATTGTTGCATTTTTCACAACCTTTTCCCTTGTAAAAACTATTTCTTTTTTTATCAATACTATTAGATATGGAATCTGCTAAATTATTCATTTCATCAACAGTTAACGTTATTTGCTCTTTGCAATCCTGGCAAATCTTTCTTACCAATCTTTGTCCGATAGCAATATTAACAGTTGAAGCAATTAAATAAGGCTCAATTTTTAAATCAATAAGACGGGGTAGAGTAGTGGCAGCATCATTAGTATGAATTGTAGAAAGAACCAAGTGTCCGGTCAAAGCAGTATTTACAGCTATGCCAGCTGTTTCTGCGTCCCTAATTTCTCCAACCATGATAATATTTGGGTCTTGCCTTAAAATAGATCTTAAGCCATTGGCAAAAGTAAGGCCTGTTTTAGAATTGACTCCAATTTGATTTATTCCTTTAACAGAATATTCTATAGGGTCTTCAATTGTAATAATAGAAACACCGGTCGTATTAAGCATTTTTATTAAGGTGTACAAAGTTGTTGTTTTTCCAGATCCAGTGGGACCTGTAGCTAAAATCATACCATAGGAATGTTTTACAGCTTTTGATATCTTAGTTTTATCTGATTCAGAAAATCCCATTTGATCTAAATTAAAATCCTGACTCTGATCTGTCAGTAATCTCATTACTGCATTTTCTCCGTAATAAGTTGGAATCATTGAAACTCTAATATCAACCTCGCTCTTTTCTAAATTTATCCTAAACCTTCCATCTTGAGCTGCTTGATGTTCGTCAGTTCTTAAATTAGCTAAAATCTTAATTCTAGATATAACTTCGAGATGTATTGCTTTTGGCAAAGGCATTTCGTCTTGCAATACGCCGTCAATCCTAAGCCTTACCCTTATTAAATCATCTTCCGGACTAATGTGGATATCTGAAGCTTTCAGATTATAAGCTAGCTCAATTAAATGACTCACCAATTTTATTATTGAAGCTTCAGATCCGCTTTTAATTTCAGATTCTAGTTTTTCTCTTAGATTATTTTCTTTTGCCATGAAAAATATGAATATTTTTATATAAATCCATCAATCTTACCTACCGGACTTAGCCAGATAGGCGAGCACAGGATTTTTTTATCTGCCCGACCAGGGCAGGTCGTAAGAAATAATGAATATTTAAGCTCCTTAAGTTTACCATAAAAATTGACATTTGTAAATGAAGCCGACGATGTTGCAACGAAGAACGTTAATTCAATTAAACTAACCATCAGGGAAGCCAAAAAATAGCTGATTTCTTCGTCATGACTTCGTTGATGCATCTTTCAAATTGATATATCTCCTCGTCACTCCTAGAAATCATCTCATTTTTAGACTTATTAAGGTGACTAGTAGTTTAAAACCTGTTCCTTAAAGACTTTAAGCGAATCTTGGCTAGACCAAACTAGCCAATTTTCTTCTTTCTTTTCATTAAACCAAATCCAACCCTTTATTCTTTGATCTGAATAAATCTTAGAGAAAGAGTCTTTCATCCAATCAGCCTTTTTAGGTCCCTCAGCAGAAGCAAATGAAAGTATATAAATAGGCTTATTATAAACTGAAAGTTTTTCTATAGATTTTGAGAACATTTCATCATAGCTTTGCCATTTATTTGAAAAATTAAAACCATCAACACCTACAATGTCTACATAGTTGTCTCCCGGATAGTAAGCACTTATGTCATTTTCTGGCTTATCTGGAACAGACTCATTATTAACATTAAAAACCCACTTAACGTTTTTAACTTCATTTTTATCAAATACATCCCTTAAGTGCCTCCACTCGGCAATTAATTTTGAAGGGGTGTTTTTGCCAACTGTTCCTCCCCAAGGGTCCCAATTACCATTCATTTCATGCAAAGGAGCTAACATGACTTGCCCTTCATAATTCTTTATATCACTAGCAAGTTCATTAATATAACTATCATGTTTTCCTGCTATAATATCATCTACAGTTACTCCGGATTGTTCTAGATAAATAAGTATTGTTTGATTATTGTATTTCAAATAGTTGGCAGTTTGATAGGGGAATGGCTCTTTGAAATTAATAAATATGGCATAAAGGCTTGGTTTCTTCCCAATTACTTCTTCAAATTCTTTAATAGAATCTATAGTATTTCCAGTATATGCACCCCAGACTATAGAAGTAATAACTTTATCTTCAGGCTTGTTTTCTGGCTGACCTTCTACAATAGTATTTTTATTATCTTCTGTTGGTTGACTGTTTGAAAGTTTAGAAGAGTTTGAATTATTTTGAATAGTTGCGTATATCAATGAAATAGAAAGAATTACCATTGCGCCAAAAAATATTATGTATTGTTTTTTTGTTTCCATATTTTTATTTTAGTTATTAAACTTGATGACTCATTAATAATATATTACTATATCATTAATTAAAATTAAAATAATATACAGATGAATAACTTTTAATAAAAAATAGATCTGATAACTACAGGTCTGATATTTTACAACTTTGATAGTTTGACACCGCATCCTAATAAGTTAAAATGAATAAAACTATTAAATAGACAATTATGAATAAAAAATCATTAATTATATCGTCAGTATCAATCGTTTTACTATCATCTGCTTTATTTGTGTCAGCTAACCATTCATGGGGCACATACCACTGGGCAAGAACGCAAAACCCATTCACATTGAAGCTGGGAGACAATGTTTCAATTAATTGGGATTCATATTTGAGTAATGCTTCACTTGATTGGAGCCAATCTGATGTTTTAGATACCGCAGTAGTTGCAGGGCAAGCTAGAACAAATTGCAGAGCAACTGCAGGTAAAATTGAGGTTTGCAATAAAAAATATGGAAACAATGGATGGTTAGGACTAGCTCAAATCTGGGTTTCGGGAGACCATATAACACAGGCGACTACCAAACTAAACGATACTTATTTTAATACTCCAACTTATAATACTCCTGGCTGGAAAAGTTTAGTCATGTGTCAAGAAATAGGACATAATTTTGGATTAGATCATCAAGACGAAGATTTCAATAATAGCCCCATAATTCCTCATACTTGCATGGACTATTTTACACCAGATGCTAATGAAATAGTTCATCCTAACCAGCACGATTATGACCAACTTTCAACTATTTATAGCCATCTAGACAGCAATACAACAATTAAGTCATCAGATCCTAAAGCAAGAAATGGTGAAATTAATCTAGAAGATCCTAGTGAGTGGGGTAAAGCAATAAGCCAAGATACAAAAGGTAGAGATAATGAGTTCGAAAAAGATCTTGGAAATGGAAAAAAGTTAATAACCCACGTTTTCTGGGTAAAATAAATAAAGACATAAAAATCCGGCCCTGAAGCCGGATTTTTGTTATGCGACAAATATAATCAACGTACATTTAATTTGATATTTAAATACAAAAGAGTAATATTAATGCAATATGAACAATATTAAATTAAAAATTATAATAGGGAGCACAAGAGAAGGAAGATTTTCAGAAAAACCAGCCTTATGGGTTTTTAATTCTATAAAAGAAGAGAAGGGAATAGAGGCAGAACTTCTTGATTTAAAGGATTATCCAATGCCTTTCTTTAATAGTAAGATAACTCCAAAGGGAATAAAAGATGGGAATTATGCAGACGAGATTGTAAGAAAATGGTCAGAAAAAATAAAAGAAGCTGATGCCTTTATAGTTATTACCCCAGAATATAATCATGGTTATCCTGCAGTATTAAAAAATGCCCTAGACTGGCTATTTTACGAATGGAATGGAAAACCTGTAGGATTTGTAAGCTATGGAACAAATGGAGGAGTAAGATCAATTGAGCAATTAAGGCAAGTAGCAATTGAATTAGAAATGATACCCATAAGAAATGCTATCCACATACCAGCTCACCGGACCCTATTAGATGAAAATGGAAACTTGAAAGACATGACCTTTGAACCGTTTGAAAAAGCTAAAACAGATTTATTTAACCAAATCATCTCTCTTGCAGAAACTATCAAAAAAACAGCTAAATAGCTGTTTTTTCATGTTCTATGTTTCATCTTTCATCTCTTATGTTGAATAGTTATCCACATGTTGATTGGTTTTTATTTATGTTAAAATGAATGAATATTTAAAAACATTTTTAGTGAAAAAACATTTTCTCGCAAAAATTGTTTTCTTAAGTTTCATATCAATCGCAGCTTTTGGCGTGCCTTTAATTTGGACAAAAAATATAAGTGCTATAGCTGCACCAACTACTACTATTTCTTCTAATCCTAGCACTATTACAGCTGGTCAGTCTTCAATAATTACTTGGTCTTCTAATGGCGCTGTATCTTGTACTGGATCTAGTAATCCTTCAGGTAGTTGGAGTACTACGCAACTTTCTGGTAGCGCAACAGTAAACCCTACCGTTACTACTACTTACACTCTTTCTTGTACAGGAACAGGAGTAACAGCAGGAACATCTACATCTTTTACAACAGTTAATGTTTCAGCACCCCCTGCAGGAGATTTAATAATTTCTAAAGTTACCACGGGTGGCGATGGACTATTTACTTTTAGCGTTACTGGTCCAAGCTCAATCCCAAATCAAATAATTCAAACTGCAGGAGGAGTTGGATACGCAACAATTCCTAATATAACTCCAGGTAGCTACACCGTAACAGAAGTAACACCACTTACAGCAGGATGGTTTAATATTGGATCAAACCCTCAAACCGCCTTTGTTTCAAATGGTTCATCGGCAGGTGTCTGGTTTCAAAACGAAGCGCATGGAGATTTGCTTATTACAAAAGAGATAATAGATCCCCAGGGAACAAATCCTGGTGGATCATTTTATTTTAACATTAATGGACCTAGTTCAAATCCAGGAGTAACTATTAATATTCCCGCAGGAGAAACATCGGGATCAGCTCTGATTAATAATATCATCGCTGGAAATTATCTAGTATATGAGGGGCCTGCGGGACCAATTTGGAATAATGGCAATCCTCCTCCTAGTCAAAATGTTACAGTGCCAATAAATGGATCGGTAACTGCTGGTTTTACTAACCAATATACTCCTCAAGGAATTTTAAGAATCAATAAAATGACCTTTAATGGAGGTGATAATATAGCTACTTCATTTACATTTAATATTACAGGGCCCAATGGATATAATCATACAGAAACAATCCCTGTTTTAAGTCATGGTAGCCCTAGTGGAATGGGCATGAACTTCAAAGAAATTCCTAATTTATATCCTGGGAATTACACTATTACAGAACAAAACCCGCCAGCAGGATGGGTTAATCAATCTGTAAATCCTCAGACTGTTTATGTTTACGAACAAGGTCAAGCAACAGATGCTTGGTTTTACAATCAAGGACAAGGAAATTTAACAATTACAAAAGAAATAAATACTAATAGCGGAGGATTATTCTCTTTTACCGTTAATGGTCCAAGCTCAAGCAATCCAACTATAGACATCCCAAGCGGACAAGCAACGGGATCTGTTCCATTAAATAATATTAATGCTGGAACCTATACTATTACAGAAAACTTACCTCCTTCAGGACCAGGAATACCACCTTCTCCATGGACGTTGACTAACATTTCTTGCACAGGTGGGCAGATAATTTCTAATACACCACCAAGTATTCAAGTGACTATAAACCCTGGAGAAAGTGCCAATTGTACATTTACCAATCAAAGCAATACTACAACAACAACTTTAACTCTTATTAAAGATGTTATTAACACTGGCGGAGGAACAGCTACAGCAAGTCAATGGACATTGTCTGCAACTGGACCAACTCCAATTTCAGGAATAACCGGCGATCAAGCAATTACAGATAGGCAAGTTAGCCCTGGCGCTTATACTATATCTGAAAGCGGAGGTCCTACTAATTATACAACCGATCCCAATCAATGGACTTGCAGTGGCACTGGAGCCACCGGAAATAATATATTAACTTATGGCAATTCAATAACGCTATCAACTGGCGATCAGGTAACTTGTAGTATTACTAATACCTATAGCGCACCACAAACAACTTTAACTCTTGTGAAAACAGTAAATGGCGGGCCTGCCTTGCCAGAAGAATGGATATTGGAAGCTAGAAACTCTTCTAATCAGCTCATAATTTCTGGTTCACCGACTCAAATAATTGGACCCAACTCAAAATCAATCAGCCAATCAGTTAACGCTGACACTTACACTCTTTCTGAAAACGGAGGACCTGCTGGTTATACTGCAACCCTATGGAGTTGTACTGGAGCAACAAGTTTTACTGGCAATACAGTCCAAATTGATTCTGGGCAAAATGTAACTTGTACTATAACTAACAATGCTAAAGGAATTTTAAAAATAACAAAAGAAACAGTTAATAATGTTAGCGGAGAATTCAGTTTTCAACTTTATGATAATAGTCCACAACAACAGCCTTTCCATACCGAAGTTATCAAAATATCTCCTGATGTTAATAACCCAGCTCAAGTATATCTAGATCAAGGTAATTCATATACTATCAAAGAAAACCTACCAAATGATAGCTGGTTCCTTGTTTCTGTTATTTGCAATGGAAATCAGGTACCTATAATTAATATAAACTCTACATCAAATTATGTATCAAATATAACTATTGCGATCGGACAAACAACTAGTTGTACCTTTAAGAATGCCAAAAAAGCAGAATTAATAATTAAAAAAGTGGCTTTTGGTGGTGAAGCAGGAGATGAATTCAGATATAGAGCTCTTAATCAAACAACGGGTGATAGATATTATCCTGAATTAACTATTGATAACAATGGAGACGGAGAAAGCAATCCAGTTACAATAAGCTCGGGGATATATTCAATTACTGAATTACTATCTCCTCAAAATAATCCCAATCAACAAATATGGAGCGTTGATTCTATAAGTTGCACTGTAAATCACCAAAGCATTGATTTGAGAGCAGGAATAATAATAGGTTTAGATATTCAGCCAGGATCTACAGTAACTTGCACCTTTACTAACACCAAGAAAGGGAAATTAAGATTAATTAAATATACTTTTGGCGGAGATAATGTATTTCAATTTAAAATTACTGATTCCCAATCAGCAACAAGAACCGTAAGTCTTCAAACTATAAATAACCAAAGATACACCACAATACTGTTAGCACCAGGTCTATACACTATTGACGAAGTAAACCTACCTAATGGATGGCATCTTGTTTCCAATAGTTGTAGTCAAGGATTTGCTATGGCTTCAGATCAACCAGGCGTTCCACCAACCGTCTGCAAGTTTGTTGATTCAAATAATCCATCATATAGTAATGCAGAATGCGTTAACAATCAATGCGTACAATGCCAAGATCCCTTTAACTGTCCAAATAATTGCCAAAATGTGGGAGATCAATGTGTTCCACCTGTAACCAAATTCTCTTGTGTAGCTGATATGTGTATGCAAGATCCCAATGGTACACAAACAGGATGTTTCTTTAATTTTCAAGGTTGTACGCCTCAAAATACCGGCTGGACATGCCAAAATAATCAATGTCAACAAAGTCAAACTGGTACGCAGATTGGATGTCAAGCTACAGGACAGTACTGCGCTACAAACACTGGCTTTTCGTGCCTAAACAATACTTGCATACCAAATCCTTATGGAGTGCAAACTGGTTGTTTCTTATTGGGAACATGTACCCCACAGCCAACAGGTTGGACATGTAACAATAATCAATGTCAGCAAGATCCAAACGGAACACAAACTAGTTGCTTAAATACTGGTCAATTCTGCGCGACAACAACTGGCTGGATGTGTTTTAATAATCAATGTATACAAGATCCAAATGGCAGTCAAACAGGATGCGGACAAAATGGACAACAGTGTACCCCTCAACCAACTGGTTTTTCATGCGTAGGCAATATGTGTACATTAGATCCCAGTGGAATACAGACTAGCTGTTTAACTATAGGTCAATCTTGTCTTCCTCAACCAACTGGCCTTGAATGTCAAATTGTGCAAGGCGGATATCAATGCGTAACATCTCCTGGCGGAATTCAAACTGGCTGCCAAGCAGGACAATCTTGCACTCCTCAACCAACTAACTGGACATGTCAAAATAATCAATGTGTTTTTACCCCAGGAGGTACACAAACTGGTTGTGGACTAGGGCTACAATGCAACCCTCAGCCACCACCACCAACTAATTGGACATGCCAAAACGATCAATGCGTACAAATTCAAGGTGGAACACAAACTGGTTGTTCATTTAACAATCAAACATGTATACCTCAAACAGGATGGTCATGCGTTAATTTACAGTGTCAATTAGACCCTAGTGGAATACAAACTGGTTGTAGCACAAATCAAGCATGTCACCCACAACCAACTGGCTTTGTTTGCGTGGCGGTTGGAGGAGGTCCTCAATGCGTAGTAAATCCTAATGGCAGAGCTGTAGGATGTCAAATTGCAGGACAAGGATGTACTCCTCAACCAACTGGTTTTAAATGCGAAAATCATACTTGCGTATACGATCCTAATGGAACTAATACTGCTTGCAATAACGTAGGAGATATTTGTGATGCAAACACTCAATGCGTTAATAAAACCTGTCAACTATGTCCAGCTGCATGTTGCAATAGTGATTGTAATACCGTAGGAGAAGCTTGTAACCCAGAACCTCCGCCTATTCCGCAACCAGACCCAGGAATATTAACAATAAACGTAGAAACCAATGGTGATGACGGCACTTTTAATTTTAGTGATGGATGGGCACCATATTGGGGAAATACTATTCCACCCATTACAACATCTGGTGGTACTGGATCTACTTCAGTTCAAATACCCCTAACACATCTTGTTCCTAATGGACCTTATTATGGCTGGGTTAATGTTTTTGCCAATCATGCTACTAATTCTCAAAAATTCACTCTCGTTTCTGCTTCTTGTGACCACCTAGGACAAGATTATTTGTCAGTCTTGCCAAATTACTCTTCCTACTACAATAACTTTTATTATTATAATCAGTATCTAGGGGTTGCAACATCTGTAGAAAGTGGACAAACAACTACTTGTACATTTAATTATTCATCAGGGGGCTTGAAAATACTTGTTAATACTATAGGTGGAGGAAATGGTGATTTTAAATATTCCGTCAATCACCAAGGATATCAAAGTCCACAAGACGTATTCCCAACAACTATTTCTGATGGTGATGTAGAAATTACGACATCTGGTGGAACGGGATCTGAAATAGTCAGGCCATTATCAATAGATAAAAAGAAATATGACATTCGACTCAAAACTCCTTCGGCAAATCAACAGGACGCGTTTTCATTACTATCAGCTGAATGCGATGACAAAACATCTTATCTTCATAGTGATATTAACAATATTCAAGGTATCATTATATCTGGAATAACTATACCATCGGGGCAAGTAACTACCTGCACTTTTACGTACGGAACATGGGCGACTTTACACATAACTCAGAATACAATAGGAGGAGATGGAACTTTTGCCTACAATATTAGACCATCTTACTATGGCAGTGGTTATCTTACTCCGTTTTATTATAATTATTATGATGGTATCACTACTGATAATGGAACAGGGTCATTAGGTGTAAAATTACCTTACCTATCATCTGGTCAATACAACATTGACCAAAGAATTTCTTATAACATAGCTACTGGCGCCCATATTATAAGTAACAACATTAACGGAACTAAAGATAAAGATCCTCATTGGATTTTTGACTCTGCTTCTTGTAGCCAATCGTATCAATCTACAGAATTCGGAGTATCTGACTTAAGCTTGTCATACGGTCAAACGATTGACTGCACATTTAATAATACTTGGTATAAAGGAGACGGCTACTTAAATGTTATCAAAAATACAACAAATAATATTGATGGAAAGTTTGATTACAGTATCTCTGGACCAGAATCTTCAAAAACATCAATAAAAACTTCTAATGGATCTGGTACATCAGCTCAATTAAACTTAACCACAGGTTCTTATAATGTTAAAGAAGATGATTTAGATAATTGGAATGTTGATTCTGCCGCTTGTTATCCACCCCATAAACCATCAACTATAACAGACGATGCATCAATTGGAACCGTTGAATGGCAAGATCCCTCTAACGCCCAGGATAGTGATAATGATTATGCGAAAGCCGAGCTGAATTTAGATAATACAGATTCAGTTGAAAGTCATTATCTAAAAGCAACGGGTTTTGGCTTTAATATACCAAGCGAAGCCACTATTAAGGGTGTTGAAGTTTATATAGAGAAAAAGGGGAGAACTCAAGGAGGAATAATAGATAATAAAGTTAGTTTAGTGAAAAATGATATTGTTGAACCTGGCAATAAATCAAATGGACCATGGCCAACTTATAAAAACAGTATAGTAAAATATGGAAGCAGCAACGATCTTTGGGGAAGCTCTCTAACCCCTAGTGAAATAAATTCAGGTGACTTTGGAGTTGCTATATCAGTAAAGGGATCATTAGCTACAGCTAGAATAGATGAGATTTCTATGGTAGTAACCTATAGAACCGTTAATGGAACCATAACAGTAGCAGACGGAATAACTCCATCAACCACACAAGGAACAGCTGAAATATCATCATTGAAACCAACTACCTGCATCTTTACTAATAGTCCGAAGGGAATTTTAGAAATAAACATGAAATACACCGGACAAGATAGGTTAACTAGGGGAGTATTTGATTACAATATATATTCAATAGACTCAAGTCCAAAAACGCTTTCAATAATTGCTACGATTCCAGCTCCTATTATCGGAAGCACAGAGTCTTATGGAATAGACAATTCTATCCAAGTAGCTTTAGCTCCCGGAAAATATAATATACTAGAAACAGGACCTATATCAGAAAACATCTCATGGACCTTTAACTCTGCTTCTTGTGTGATTCCAAATAAAACCTCTAAAAACCCATCAAATGCTTCCGATGACTCAAATAGCTCAACCATAGGAGATGCCATATGGCAAAATCCTTCTAGTATAACATCAAGCGATAATGTATATGCATCAGTTAGCGTGAGCGATACTATAAGTAGTAGTTATAAAACAAGTCATTACTTAAAAGCAACGGGTTTTGGCTTTAGTATCCCAGCCGATGCTACTGTTAAGGGCATTGAAGTTGACATAGAAAGAAAGGCAACTAATTCACAGAATGGAAAAGTTGTCGATAATGTAATCAGCCTTATAAAAAACGGCAATGTTTCTGTATTCAATAAAGCTCATCTCTTAGAATTCTGGCCATCAGAAGATAGCTCAACTCATTACGGAAATAGTTCCGATTCTTGGAATACTACTTTCACTCCAAATGATATTAATGCAACTAATTTTGGAGTTGCTTTTTCAGCCGGATTAATTAAGATAAGCAATCAATTAACAGGAAGCTCCAACGCCGACATAGATAATATAAAAATTACTGTCAGTTATACAACACCGGGAAGTGAAACTGTTCACAAAGAGGATAAGACAATAGACACAGAAATACTAGATTGGGAAAGCACGGGTAGAAAAACTGTTTGCACCTTTAATATCGGCAGTGGTAATCAGTGCATAGATTTACCACAACAATAATTTTAATTTTTAATGTTACATTCTATAATTAAATAATGAAATTTAATACAAAAAAAATAATCCTACTAACATGCTTAACGGTTTTAGCTTTTGGTCCTTTTTCTGCAAAGGCCTCGGGATACTTAAATATCATTAAAAATACGACAAGAAATGTAGACGAAACATTTAGCTTCAAGGTTTCCGGAACCGAATCTTCTAATAAAAATATTACTACATCGAACAGTATTGGCCAAACTAGTTTTACGCTAGATGCAGGCACATATAATATCACTGAAAACCTACTAGATGGATGGAATCTTGATGAAGCATATTGCGATAATGGAACATTTAACAATGATCGCTCTGTTTACAATATAACCGTCACAGATAGTCAAACAGTTAATTGTGTTTTTGTAGGTAGCCCAAAAGCAATTTTACAAATAACTAAATATTCAACCGATGGTATTTATGGAGTATTTAATTTAAAGCTTCTCAATAAAACATCTTCAGAAATTACAACCTACCCAATCACTTCAGGTTTCACAGCACCTCAAACATTTAGACTTGCATTAGAGCCTGGGCCCTACTCTCTTACTGAAAATATTCCGGACGGTTGGAATCTTGATGATGCGTACTGTGATGACGGATCATTAACTAATAGCATCAATCCTTCAAACATGGATATTCAGCCAGTGAAAACTACCAACTGCACTTTTACAAATAGCCTTATCAATCCTCCCCAAGCATTCTTAAAAATATTTGCCAATACTACAGATCAAATAAGTGGAACATTTAGTTTTAATGTTACAGGACCGACAAACTCAAGTCCGATTGTAAAAAGTTACCACGGTAGTGGTTCTAGCAAAATAGCAGTTGATTCAGGTACCTATAATGTTACCGAGAATATTACAAACGGTTGGAGTATTGATTCTGTTACTTGTGACAGTGGAACTCCTAATCAAAATAACGATGGCGTATCAGATATTACCATATCAGCTGGACAAACAATTAACTGTTATTTCAATAATAAATGGTTCGCTAGACGAGGATTTTTAAATATTAAAAAGAATACCACAGATGAAATGAGTGGAACATTTAACTTTACCGTCAATGGACCTATATTTTCCCAAATAACATCTGTTGAGGCTTATAGTGGAGCAGGAGGTATTATTATAGATCTAGACGAAGGTGCATATTCTGTTACTGAAAACTCAAAGCCATATTGGAATCTTATTTCATCTGAATGTAATAACGGAGATCCTACTAACTTTACCATAACAGCAGGGCAAACAACTGTTTGCACTTTTAACGACAGCCCAAAAGCAATTTTACAAATAAAAAAAGTAACAGCGGGCAATTTAAGCTATAACTATGAAAAATTTAACTATAAGATTACTAGTGGAACATTTTCAAAAAATGCCTCCCTTTATGCCTATTCTGATAGCCAGGGCAGTAATACTCCAGCTAAAATTGCTTTAAACCCAGGCACCTACAATGTTACTGAAAATGCAAACCCTAATTGGAATTTCTTTTCCGCCACCTGCGACAACGGAACTCCACAAGGTAATGGTGTTTTTGGTGTAGCCATATCAGCTGGTCAAACAATAAACTGCACTTTCACCAATGAAGCGAAGGCAGCTATTAAAATAATTAAAAATACCACAAATGGAGACGGAAATTTCTCCTATCAAATTAGTAATCCAAATTCTCTCATTAAGACAAATCTTTCAACATATTATGGTACCGGTTCAGCTAGGGTAGCTGTTGATCCGGGTAAATATTCTGTAACAGAAGATCCTAAAACTGCTTGGACAATGAACTCAAACTCATGCAGTGGGCCATTTACAATCAATAAGTCGCCAACTACCATTGAAGATGATGAAATGATTGGAACAGCCCAATGGCAAAACCCCTCTAACGCAGCCTCGAATAATGATTCGTATGCAACGACTGATCTAAGCGACACTAATTCAGGTGAAGAAACATATGCTATTAGTCATTATCTTAAAGCAATTAACTTTGGCTTTAATATACCAAATGATGCCACTATTCAAGGTATTGAAGTTGATATAAAAAGAAAAGCTGGCAGTTTAGATAATGGCAATATCGTTGATAATAAGATAAACATTGTTGTAGGAGGTGGGATTGGATTTGTTAACGAAGCTCACCTTTTAGAGTTTTGGCCAGAAGAAAACTCTTCAGTTCATTACGGAGACTCTAATGATCTCTGGGGAACAACTCCTAAGCCAGCTGATATTAATAGTTCTGACTTTGGTATCGCCATTTCAACTGGCCTAGTTAAAACTGATAATGAAAACGAGGCCAGCGCTCAAGCTAGTATTGATAGCATAAAGATTACTGTAACCTATACTACAACTATTACTGTAGTAGATGGACAGACGACTGAATGCACTTTTGATAACTCAAGAACAAGTCTAAAAATAATTCAAAATATACAAGGAGAAAATAGGAAGTTTGATTATTTTATTTCCCCAACACCATCTAAATTTAGTTTGTGGGATAATAGCTCAACCCCAACCAATACAGCCTCGACTGAACTATTCTTAGACCCAGGAAACTACTCTGTTGCTCAAGACCTTCCAAATGATTGGGTTGTTTCCATTTCTTGTGATAATGGAGGATCATATACAAGTGGGGAAAATACGGTATCAAACATAACTCTTACAGCGGGAAATACAACCACTTGCACATTCAATGATTACCAGAAAGGCACATTGAAAATAGTTAAAAACTCTTCATCAGCTGGTGTATTTAACTTTAATATCAGTCCAACCCCTTTTACTGCAATCATCAGCACTAGCAACTCTGTGGGAGCCTTTGGTAATGGAGTCATAACAGCTTCAACAGAAATAACAGGCTTAGACCCAAGAATAACATACAATGTTGCCGAAGACATACAGCCCGGCTGGGATCTTTTGTCTTCTGTGTGTGACAACGGAGATCCTTCTAATCTCACTATATCTCCAGGAGGCACAACTACATGCACATTTGATAATGATAATATAGGAACATTAAAAGTTATCGCTAATGCAGCTGGGGGAGACCTCGGGATTGGTTATGCTATTTACAAAGTAAATCAAAACTCTTTATTTCACGTTAGAAGCGGATCTTTAACAACAACATTAGGGGCTGGTTCAGACGAAATACCTTTAGAATCAGATATTTACTCTATTAGTTCTGGCCTTTCAACTGTTACTACGCTGCAATTTTACATCGACTGGGAATTCGTTTCTATTTCTTGTGATCATGAAGTAGCAAATACAAACTCAACAACCGTTCAAACTACTGCCAGATTTAAGATACTACGAGGAGAAACAACTACATGCAATATTAATTATCAAAAGAGGGGATCGTTAATAATAAGAAAAACAATACAAGATACTGATATCTATGACCTTACAGGATTTATAATCAATATTAACCCTACTCCATTAGTTGCAACTGTGCCTGCAGCATCAGATCTTGAGGGTGTATCTAATATACCTTTAAGCCCGGGAACGTATTCTATAGCGGAAAACCCACCACCTGGCTGGAACCTAGTCTCTTCTTCGTGTGGTTCAAGCTTCACTATATCTCCAGGACAAACAACTACATGTTATTTTGTAAACTCTAAAACCCCTTCTCCCGACCTACAATGCCCGGGACTTCAGTGTATTAATGGTGCTTGCGTCAGGTGCAATGACACAAGTTGCATAAACGAGCCAAACTGTTCTAGTGTAGGACAAAATTGCACACCTTCTTTTCCGACTACATATGGTTCTGGTTCTCTTAAAGTAGTGCTAGATGATATTGGAGGACAAAGCAATGCCAGCTTCAAGCTTTATAAAAAAGATGAGATTCAAGATATATCACCTGGAGGCACAACAACTTTACCGTCACTTTTTGGTGGACCGCTTTATAAGTTTCTTAATTATTACGTTGTAGAAAATATAGATGAAAATTCTTCATGGATTCCTTATTACGCTTTCTGTGATAGACAATCTGGATTTGTAATTAATCAGATAGGAGGCGTTAATCAGTGGGGCTTAAGTTCTTTTGGCACCTCTTTCTATAGCGCTAGCGCTGATAATAGTTACTCAATTGGTTTGCCATTTAATATTCTAGATGGAACAACAACTACTTGTACATTTGGTAACTACCTTCCAGCCTATATAAATATAAACGTCAATGTATCTGATGGAGATGGAAGTTTTAGATATAAAGTATCTAAAGATATAGGCCCAGGACCTCTTTCCACCTTCTTAGGATATATCTCTTATCATCCATCTTTAGACTTGTTAAATATTGCCAATGGAGTGATTGCTACTACAAATGGACAAGGCTCAGTCAGAGTGCCAGTGCTCCCAGGAGCAAAGTATTATGTTTCTGTATCACCATCGTCACAGCCATTCACAATTTTAAATAACAATTTCAATAACAATTACGACTTAATGCAATTTAATTCTGCTTCCTGCGACAATGGAACACCTATTCAATCTACCGTTAAAGACGTTACGACTACTGGTGGACAAACCGTAAACTGTGATTTTAATAACACCTCAATTAAACAGAGTTATATAAAAATAAAAACAACTGCAACTGGAGGAAATGACGCCTTTACTTATAGCAATATTTTTAATAATTATTCTCATCAAAATATAAATATTAAAACTACCGATGGTACAGGATCAAGTAAATTAATAACTGTTAATCCTGGATCAAATAACACAATAAAAGAATCCTTACCAAGTGGATGGAAAGAAGACTCTTTCACTTGCGATCAATATACTACAACCCGACACACTCCATCACAAGTAGAAAATGAAACTGATGAATTATTTCATATAGATGACAATATCTATACACTTAATTATCCAAGATTTGCAACGAGCTTTGATCCCATAGATTGGACCGATCTTTCTAACGCAAAAGAAGAAGACTCTCTATATGTTAAAGCCATTCTTGATGATAATATTGGTGGCACAAACTACCTCAAAGCAACTAATTTTGGTTTTAATATTCCAAATAATGCAACAATTAATGGAATTCAAGTTAATATTAAAGCAAATCGAAAAATAGGAGCTGGACAGTACACAGAGGTAAGACTTGTTAAAAATGGAGAAATAAGACCATTCACAACTAATTGGTCATATTGGTTACAAGGATTATTGGATTCATTTGACTACGGAAGTCCCAGCGATTTATGGGGCACAACTCTTACTCCAGCCGACGTAAATTCAAACAACTTTGGTATTGCCATCAAAGCTACTGGTTATAATGATAATGTTCTAGTAGATCAGATTACAATGAATGTTACCTATACAACTTCAGAAAACCAAACCCACTCTATACCAATCATAACATCAACACCTAATATTGACGGGAGCATCCAATACAAGAATATCTTTGTGACTGCAGGAGAAACGCTTACTTGCAATTCCCACGTTTCATACGACCCAGTTAAAGATTCAAGAATAAACTTGGGACTAGATACGTCAAAAAATCTTAAAATATTCAACAATTCTACTAACATTCAAGCTGGTGATGGAACCTACAATTATAATATTAGTAACTCACCTCCAGCTTCTGACACATTAAAACTAGCCAATATAGTAACCCTAAAGACTAACAGTGGCGCAGGCTCAGTTAAAATGAATGTAAGATCAAACAGCAGTATTAGCAACTTCTTCTCTGATAAACCAATTGTCTATTACTCTGATTATATATATCAGTCAGCACCAAGTGGATGGAGAGTTAAAAATGTTTCTTGCATGTTACCAAACACAGCTACCCATACGGCAGGAACAATAGAAGACGAATCATCAGTTGGTTCAACTGAATGGGATAACTCATCAGATGCAACATATTCTGATAACACATATGCTACTACTAAATTAGATAATACTAATGACGAATCTCATTATATTAAAGCAAGTAAATTTGAATTTAGCATACCAGATAATGCTGTTATCAAGGGCATTGAAGTTAATATAAAGAAGAAAGGAACTCAAGTTGATGGGGGAATAATTGATAACAATGTAAGCCTTGTGAAAGGTGGAGTCGTTCAATCAGTAAATAAAAAGAATAACGACGTATGGCCAGTAGAAGAAGATACGTCAACATATGGAGGATCAGAAGATCTTTGGGGAATCAATCTAACGCCTGGAGATATAAATTCATCTGATTTTGGAGTTGCTCTTTCAGCCAAGTTATATAAAGACAATACCAGCACTAGCGATGGAAAAGCTTATGTTAACCAAATTACATTAACCGTTACCTACGAAATAGCTGGTCAACGTATTGATACAAGTTCTGATTTAATAACTTGCACATTTACCAATAGTCCAAATATTTGTGGGGTCTTTACTAATGATGGGGGCGACCGTTACAAATTCCAACCAGAATTATTACCTATAGGACAATAAATAATCATAAAAAGTTGAAACAAATACTTATTGAAGAGATTATTAAATATGGTATTATTTAATAAAATCATTAAAAAGTCGAAATATTGAAATAATAAAATTAAACAAGCAAGACATACCACAAGATAAGTTATAAGGCAATCAATATATAAAACTTATCTTCCTGGTATGATTTGCTCGCTTGTTCACAAAAATTAAATGAAAAAATCAATTTTAATAGCGATTATATTAGTAATATTTGTTATTGCTATTTGGGGAATTTATTCTATTTTTACAGGTTTTGGTACTAGTTACAGTGTTCAGGGAGTAAAAATTAAAGTAGAAAGTCAGGGTAGCGGAGCAGCAGCAAAAGCTGGCGATATTGTTACCGTTAGCTACACTGGAATGCTAACAGATGGAACAAAGTTTGATTCTAGCTATGATAGAAATGCTCCAATCACTTTCCTTCTAGGAGAAGATAAAGTGATTAAAGGTTTTGATATAGGAGTTACCGGAATGAAAGTAGGTGAGAAGAGAAAGATTACTATTCCATCAGATTTAGCCTATGGATCAACTTCTTTCGCCGGAATACCTCCAAATTCAATACTAGTTTACGAAGTTGAATTAGTGTCAATTAGCCAATAGTTGTTCGTCAACACTAAAACAAAAACCTGAGGCTTACTCAGGTTTTTGTTTTGTGCTAAGATTATCTTATGAAAGACATAACCCAGGGGACGAAAGATTCATTATTATTAGCATCGGTCTTTATAACCGGTGCTGCTGTTTTAGTAGTTGAAATAATTGCCACAAGAATCCTTTCTCCTTATTATGGCAATACAATATATACAACTTCATCAGTTATAGGAACTGTTTTAGCAGCCCTATCTTTAGGATATTATTTAGGGGGAATGTTATCAGACAAATACCCTGAAGAGAGGTTGTTTTATGGAATAATATTAATATCGGGCTTTCTAATAATTTTTATTAATGTTTTAGATTCAACATTTTTACAATTTTTATCTAATTTCTTTTCAATTTCTTATGGTCCTGTGATATCCTCTGTTTTTCTATTCTTTATTCCATCTTTTACCTTGGGAATGCTTTCTCCCTTTGCTATAAAGCTATATCAAAAATCCTCTGCAAATGAAATTGGTGGACATTCTGGAAAAGTATTATTTTGGTCAACCTTAGGAAGTATTATTGGAAGCTTTTTATCTGGTTTTGTTTTAATACCTAACCTCGGAGTAAACAATATTATAATAGGAACTGGATTTTTACTGGTTTTGTGGAGTTTTGCATTGCTGTTATTATTAAAGAAACTAAACAAAGAAATAATGCTATTTGTGCTGATTTTAATCGTTTCTTTATTATTATTATTTTTATTCATCAACAATAAAGACGATCATAGATTCATATACGAAAAAGATGGAGTCTACGAAAAAATAAGAATAGAAGATAGGGTATGGCAAGGACACCCAACAAGGTTCCTCTATCAAGACAAAAGCTGGTCTTCGGCTATGTTTTTAGATTCAGATGAAATGGCTTTTGATTATACTAAATACTACAAACTATATGAATTATTCAATAAAAATCCAAAAAATATATTTGTCATAGGTGGAGCTGCTTATTCAATACCAAAAGCAATATTATCCAGATCAAAAGAAACTAATGTATTAGTATCTGAGATAGAACCAGAATATTATGATTTGGCTAAAAAATATTTTAACTTGAAAGATGATCCTAGACTGCAAAACTTTATAGAAGATGGAAGAAGGTTGCTGGCAAAAAATGAAAATCAATATGATGCTATAATAAGCGACGTCTATTACTCTATATTCTCAATGCCTATTCATTTCACCACCAAAGAGTTCTTTTCATTATCAAAAAACCATTTACTAGAGAATGGGGCATTCATAGGTAATTTTGCAGGTAGCTTAGATCCAAAAACAGAATCGTTTATTTTATCTGAAATAAAAACTTTTAAAGAAGTTTTTCCTAATAGCTATTTCTTTGCCGTTAATAACGCTGACTCATCAGTTCCCCAGAATATAATATTTCTTGGAATAAACAGTGATAAAAAGATAGATTTCAACAACAAAGATATTAAGAACAGCAAAGACCCTATATTTGCTAATTTATCTGAAAAAAACATAAATATAGATCAATTTGATTTATCTTCATATCAAGAAATTACAGACGACTTTTCTCCAATAGAATATCTGGTTAGTAGAGATATTAAAAAATTCTACTAATGATTTTAATAATAATTAAATTATTTTTAGTCGCTTTCTTTATAAACCTTCTGTACGAAATGCTCCATAGTTTACTATATAAGACATGCTATGAAGCCGGTTTGAAAAAATACGTATACCTAATGATAAAGGGAGCTTCTTTTGACGGATTCTGGATATCTTTTATATACCTAATTACTTACTTTGCATTTAACAGCATAAATATATTCAGTAACTATTATCAATTATCATTATTTTTAATTATAAGTTTGCTATTTGCTTATATCTGGGAGATATATGCCGTCAAAAATAAAAGGTGGGAATATGCAGACAAAATGCCCATAGCATTAGGAGTGGGTCTAACACCATTGATACAGTTAGCTATTACCGGTTTAATATCTACATACTTTACATTAAACATTTATTAAATTAAAATTAATTAAATAAAAATAAAATACTATAAAAAAATAATAATATGAATAAAAGAATTTTAATAACTATTATCGTTTTAGCAATCATAGCTATAATTTTATTTTTCACTATGATTTTGCCAAACATAAACAAGGGCTTTAATAACACCGGACAAAATCAGGTAAATATTAAAACATCAAACGTCCAAGGAGTTAAAATTGAAACATTAAAAGAAGGGGAGGGGGATAGAGTGTCTAAAAACAGCGATACTGTTTCACTAAACTACATAACAACTCTTGAAAATGGCCAAAAGGTTGATTCTAGTTATGATCATAAGGCTTTTGCCACTTTTAAATTAGGGGCTGGAGAAGTCATAAAGGGTTGGGATATTGGCGCTATTGGAATGAAAGTAGGGGAAACAAGAAGATTAACAATTCCAGCAAATCTAGCTTATGGATCAGAAGGATCTAAATCTTTGAATATTCCGAAAGACGCCATATTAATCTCAGTAATTCAATTAGTAACCATAAAATAAATTAACCCGATCAAATAATTTTGAAAAGCAAAATAAATTTCTTCACCCAGTTAAATAACTTTTAAAAAGTTAGCGCAAAGCGCTATTTAACCGGGTTAAGAAATTTATTTGACCGGATAAAAATACCATGAAAAAAAGTATTATAGGATTCATAGTTTTAATAATATTGGTAGCTGCTGGATATTTATTGTTTATCGGCAATAAACAGTTCAAACAAGAATCATTCACAAATGAAAATATGGCCAGAGAGACAACATTAGAGGGATCTGAAAATGACTCATTAGACACAGCAACTCAGTACGAAATAATATATACAGATTCTGGATACTCTCCATCAGAACTTACCATAAAAATAGATGATACAGTAACATGGAAAAATGAAAGCTCATCTGGCATGTGGACAGCATCTGCAATGCATCCAACACATACTTTATACAGTGGAACATCTCTTGAAGAGCACTGTAAAAACAATCAAAGCGACTCTTTCGATGAATGCTCTTCTATTGAATCTGGTGAATCTTGGTCCTTTACCTTTGAAAAGCAGGGAACATGGCCTTATCATAACCATGTTCAAACCGGTCATTTTGGCAAAATAATAGTAAAGTAAAATAAATATGTTTTTTGCAATAATAATTTTAGTAATCGGTATAATCTTAATCCTTCAAGCTCTTGGCATCATAAGCTCTTTTAGCTGGACATTCTTCTGGGGCATACTATTATTTATTTTAGGATTAAAAATGCTTTCAAAAAAGAAGCATTACTGTATTCATTGCGAATGGTTCGGACACAAAGACCACTCTCACGAAAATCATAATTAATGTTAAATAAAGAAACAATAGTCTTTGGAGGCGGTTGTTTTTGGTGTACCGAAGCTATTTTTAAGATGTTAAAGGGTGTTATTTCAGTTGATCCAGGTTATGCAGGAGGCAGCACAAATAATCCTACGTACAGCGAAGTTTCTTCTGGAAAAACAGGACATGCAGAAGTTATAAAAATAGAATATGATCCAAGCATAATTTCCTTAAATGATCTTTTAACCGTATTTTTTTCCACTCACGACCCCCGCCTGCGCCAAGGCTATGGCGGGCAGGCAACAACGCCAAATAGGCAGGGGAATGACATAGGGGAGCAATATAGATCAATTATTCTTTATACAAATGAAGAACAGAAAGAAACATCAGAAAAATTTACAGAAGAAATAAACAAGTCAAGCGAAAAGGGTTATCCTATAGTTACAGAGGTAAAAGAACTAAATAAGTTCTATTTTGCAGAGCAATACCACAAAGACTATTACGAGAATAATAAAAACCAGAATTATTGCCAGGTAATCATAAATCCAAAACTAGCTAAAGTGCAAGAGAAGTTTGCAAAACTTCTTAAGGCGACTCCAATCTACAAATAACACTCGAATGATACGAATATTTGTACATTAGTGTGCAATTCGTAATTAGTATCGCTACATTTATGGAAGAAGAATTCAAAGAAAAATTAACTCCTGAACAATACCACGTCTTAAGAGAGAAGGGGACAGAAAGGCCATTTTCTGGTAAATACGTTCATAAAACAGAAGATGGAAACTATGTCTGTATGGTATGCAATAATCCGTTATTTAAGTCAGATGATCAATTTGATTCTGGGACTGGCTGGCCAAGCTTTGATAAAGCTATAGAAGGCTCTATTAAGTACCAAGACGACCTGCCTTGCGGCAAGGCGGGCCATGGAGCAACGGAAATAGTTTGCTCAAAGTGCGAATCTCATTTAGGTCATGTATTTAATGACGGCCCAACCGAAACCGGAAAAAGATACTGTATTAATTCAGTTTGCTTAGATTTAAAACCTAAAAATTGAAAAACAAATTACTTCTTTTTTAGACGGCCGTCTAAAAAAGAAGTAATAATGGAAAAACAGTGTTAAATCAATTTAACAAATGAAAGAAATGAAAGATAAGATTTTTGGAGTTAAAAAAAATGTTTTCTGGTTGGGTATTGTCAGTTTCTTTAATGATTTTTCGTCTGAAATGGTTCAATCAGTTATGCCCGTATTTTTAACTGTCGGCCTTGGAGCGCCGGCCTTTTTTGTTGGATTAATTGAAGGAATAGCTGATGCTTTATCAAGTATATTTAAACTCATCTCTGGTTGGATATCAGATAAAACAGGTAAAAGGAAAAATCCTGCCATTTTAGGCTACTCATTATCAACCCTAACAAGATTATTTTTAATTTTAGTGACCAATTTCTGGCAGGTTTTCGCCTTAAGAGTAGTAGATAGAATCGGCAAGGGATTCAGAGACAGCCCCAGAGATGCTTTAATAACAGAATCGGTTGAAAAAGAAGAATTAGGTATTTCTTTTAACTTTCACCGAATGTTAGATACTTTAGGAGCTACTCTTGGCCCATTGCTTGGATTTTTTATTATATTTTCCTTGCCTGAGCAGGCAGGATTCAAAGATAATTACCGATTTTTATTTTTTATTGCATTTCTCTTGGGACTTTTAGCGGTATTCAGCTTTGTTTTTGTTAAAGAGAAAAAGAAAGATAGTGATAAAAAATATGCTAAAAAACTTGATTGGTCAATATTTAAACAGTACAAAAGTTTTATTTTCGTCGTAGGATCTTTGTTTGTTTTGGGATTAGGGGCTTTACCAATAGGCCTAGTTCTACTGAAAGCAAAAGAAATCGGCTCAATCGGCAATGTTCCTTTAATGTATTTTGTTTACAGTTTAACTTTCGTTATAGTTGCAGTTCCAATAGGAAAACTATCAGATAGAGTAGGGGAGAGAGTTATAATTGGACTAGGATTTCTTTTGGCTATTATTGCTTACATCGGCCTTGCCCTAACAACGCATCTTGCAACTTTAGTAATATTTTTCATAATACTAGGCATATATTCAGCTGCTACCGATGGCATACAAAGAGTCTTGGCAGCCAAAGCCCTTCACGAAGAACTAATAGCAACTGGGCAAGGATTTTTAAATATGGCTTTAGGTTTTTCTTCTCTTGGCGCTGGTTTAATAGGAGGATTTTTATGGACCTGGCAAAGCTCCCAAATATCCTTATTATACGCCGCCATTGCTTCTTTTATTGGTCTCATACTATTTATAATAGTCTCTAACTTGAAAAAGACTTAAATTTGTTATACTATTTTTAATTGGGGCTGTAGTTTAACGGTAGAATATCTAAGAGAGACAATGAGGTCTTGTATCAATGCAGATAGTATCTGCGAATTGAACCGTCAGCCAAACGGGCAAGACTATTCGTTGTAGAGAGGCCTAGAAACTTCTCGCTCTAGATGGTTGCAGATTCGAATCCTGCCAGCTCCATTTCAGCACTTTTCATTTTTCAACCCAACGGAAGGGGGTATACCATGAAACTATGTGAATTAATGACTTATGTCAGAAGTAGCCTCGATACAAAGGGAAATACAGAGGAAATCCTCCTGAAAATCTGCGAAGAACAAGAAGAGAATATAAAGCAACTTGCCGAGATGATTCGCCGCAAGTCAAAAGGAGGAACTCTCGATAAGAAAGAACTGATGGAATGCGCCCAAACAGCATTTAATAACGCTGTAATGTTGGCAGGAATATCTCAGGTGACATCCTACGATTTAACTACTAATGCTCACTTTACCCTCCAAAAAATCAACGGTTGAAAAAACCGAGAAACACAGAGCCTCGCTGAAAAAGCAGGCTTTTCTTTTACTCTAATTAATTTGACAATTTAATGTTCTATGTCAGTATAGTATTAGTGTGCGACAAAATCGCTTTTGACAATAACCCAATCAGGGTTTATATACCGACAACTCAGTCATATAAAGAGAGGTGAAAAATGGATCAAATCCGAGGCGTGGCATTGGTTGTGGTTAGCCCAGAAGGAAAAATCCTTATCTTGAAAGAACTTCAAGAGAAGCCAGAACTGGATAAAAAATCAGGCATGTTTTCCATTCCAATGGAAACGTGTGAAATTGGCGAACATAACGAAGAGGCTATAATCCGACTCGTTATGGAAGAACTTCCAGGGTTATTTGTTTCCGTTGATTCACTTGCTCATATTGGTAGCTACCAGATAGTTCCAGAAGTTTGGGTACAGCTCTTTTCAATGAAAGTAGCCAACACCAAGCTGCCTAATTTAGATCCAGCGAATAAAGAGGTAAGCGACCACCAATGGTGTAATCCAAGAGAAGCTCTTAAGCTGTGGTTACGACGAGGGGCAAAGGAAATGATTAGTGACTTCATTAACAAGAAGTTAGGCATAACACGTCAAGAGTGTGAGCCTTCAAATGGCCAAGAACAATGAAAAAAAAGTGACATGATGTCACGTGAGGCGAGGCGCAAATGCTCCTCGCTTTTTTATTTTAAAGAATGATGCGAGTTCCAATTTGTTCTCCTATCAAAGCTTTCGTTAAATTCTTTGCTTTCATGCCATTGAAAATAATCACTTCCTTGTTTTTTATATTCAATAATTCTTGAAGTTTACCTGCCATACCACCAGTTACATCGTATCGGCTTTTTTGTTGCTCCATTTTCAAAATAATTCCTTCTAATTCCTTACGACTCATATTTGAAATCAGTTTTTTATTTTCTGCATAAAAATTTTCAAAAACACCTTCTACGTCCGTTGCGAAAATTATTTTAGAATTAGGAAATTTTTTGCTAAATAAGATAGCTAATCTATCTGCTGAGATTACAACAGCTTTATTTACTTCAGTTAAACCCATATCGCCTCCAAGCATTGGAATAAAACCAGCATCTAAGAAATCTTTTAAATGGTCTATATTTTGCATATTTAAGGCACTCGTTTGAAGGGGCAAAATAGGCAATTGGTTAGAAATAAAAATTTCCGTCATCTGATTTGCCAGATTGCGCATCGCAAGAACCGTTTTAGTAAAACCCAATAATTGACGGCCAACTAACGGCTTTTCAGTTAGTTTGTATTCATAAACTAAGGGATGACCAAAAGATCCGGCTCCATGCAGAAGTATTATTTTTGCATCAGGAAAAAGTTTAGTAAAAATCTTTAACTCTTTTACAATCTGCGTAACAACTGATTTTTTAATCTTAGGTTTACCACTTGCCTTTTCGGTTATTATACTTCCACCAATCTTTAAGATAACGACTTGATTTTTTAACTGTTTTTTCATTTCATTATCATATCACAATATAACTCGCATTTTCAATTTATCTACTAGGCCCCTTGACCCCTTACCACTTTTGAAAATTTTCAGAAGTAGTAAGGGGTTGACATGAAAGCTTGCATAGAATAATATCAATTTATCACTCGTTAAATGAGACTGCTAATATGTTAACCAATCGACAAGGAACAATCTTAAATATACTAATCAAAGAATATATCGATAAAGCAGAACCAGTCAGCTCTGATCTTTTAAAAAAGAAATCTGGTTTAGATATTTCTCCTGCCACCATAAGAAATGACCTACAAGATCTTACCGAAATGGGCTATATAAACCAACCACACACTTCAGCTGGAAGAATTCCAACAGAAAAAGGTTATAGATACTTCATAGAAATAACATTTTCTGGAAGAGTAGATGAATTTCCAGATTTTATAATAAAGGGAGTAAAGGAAGCTAAACAGAGAATAGATAGGGAATTAGAAATGACAAGAAATATGGAGAAATTATTAGAAGGAATGAATTCAATGCTAGATTTTGATAATTTTCATAGGATAGAAGAAGAAATGATGACTGATTTGTTTAAAATATTAGAGAGGTCAAAAACCAGCTACGAAAGCAATATAGATATTATGAAAAAATTATTGAAGGACTTTGAAGAATTTTAAAAAAATACTTGCACCGAGTATCGTCAAAGTGTAAAAAAAGAGGAGCAATGCTTTGCACTGCTCCCTTTCCAGCTTATCAGGCTGGTTGTCGCTTTCGCGATTGGTATAGTAACCTTTCTACTTTTATATGAGGTTTTTAGGCGCCTCCAGACTATCTCGTAGCTACGCACTTACGAAATTTCTGCCGGAGGGCCCTTGCCGGCGGCGGTCAGCTGATGAGCTGTCCGTGGTGCCGAGCGATGGCGCCGTGGACGTTGGACACAAAGAAGTTTACCTGATAAACCTGACTCGGACCTGCGCGAATTCCACGGATCATGAGATCCTCCTTTAAAAGAGAAACGGACTCAACCTTGACACACAACTGCACCTAAGTAATTAGATTCAACTGTGTGCCAAGGGATAAATATATTATTCAATGTACAATACAACCATCTTAGCACATAAGTAAAACCTTGTCAATAGCTAGATAATAATTAATACAAAATGTCAACATAGAAATCAAAGATTTATATAATTAATCATTCGGTCGATATATATGAATATCTTCACATATATCTCCCTCAATCATAATTATGGAACAAGAAAACATAAAAAAAGACCTGCCTAGGCAGGCAGGAGAAAATAATATAGATAAATTAGCCGAATTAGAGAAAAAATCAGAGGAATATCTAAATAATTGGAAAAGAGAAAGAGCAGATTTCATAAACTATAAGAAAGATGAAGCAGAGAGAATGTTAAATCTGGTCAAATATGCCAAAGAAGATATGATTTTAGAAATTCTGCCTATTTTAGACAATATTTATCTGGCAGAGAAAAGCGTTCCAGAAAATATACAAGAAGATAATTGGATAAAGGGATTCAAAATGATACAAAAACAATTAGAGGATTTCTTAAAACAAAAGGGGATTGAACAGATAGAAACCATGGGAAAGCAATTTAATCCTGAAACAATGGAAGCGATCAGTGAAACTGAAGATTCAGGATTTACGAATCAAGATTCAGGAATAGTGACGGAGGAATTACAAAAAGGTTATATCATGGACGACAAAGTCCTCCGCCCAGCAAGAGTCAAAATATCAAAATAATTAAATAAACTAAAAAATATAGAAATTAATTCGTAATTTATATAATTAATCATTCGGTCGATATATATGAATGAATTCATCTATATCTTCCTCATTCATAATTATGGAAAAAGAAACACAACAACAAATTAATATAAACGTAGATCCAAATATTTACTTTATCACAATGGTAAATATGATGTTTAATGAAGATTCATTTAATTTTCTTATAACATCAGGGAATCAGGGAAGGCAATTTGTAGCTGATCCAAAGCATGCCAAAAGAATTTGTCTTCTTTTAGAAAAGCAAATTAAAGAATATGAAAAACAGTTTGGAGAGATAAAAACACAACTTCCTGAAACACCTAAAACTAGCCAGGAACAAGAATCAAAATTAGGATTTTAATTAAGAAGCGACGCCAATCTACTTATTAGCGACTCCAATATACGAATGACACCCGAATTTACGAATATTAGTATTATTAGTAAATTAGTGTGTAATTAGTAATTAGTGTCGCTATGATAATTAGTGTCGCTAATAAATATGTCAAAAATATTAGGTATTGATTTAGGTACAACAAATTCAGCAATGGCTGTCGTTGAAAACGGCGAGCCAAAAATTATTGAAAACAAGGAGGGAGCCAGAACAACTCCATCTATTGTTGCTATTACAAAATCTGGAGAAAGAGTTGTTGGAGTATTAGCCAAAAGACAAGCTGTTACTAATCCAACTAATACTATTTTTTCTGTAAAAAGATTAATTGGAAGAAAGTTCTCTGATCCAGAAGTCCAAAGAGATAGCAAATTGATTCCTTATGAAATAAAAGAATCAAAAGATGGGGGAGTAGATGTTAAAATGGGAGATAAGTGGTTAAACCCAGCTGAAATTTCAGCTATGATTTTACAGAAGCTAAAAGCTGATGCCCAAGCCAAACTTGGCGAAACTATTACCGAAGCCATTATTACAGTTCCAGCTTACTTTGATGATGCTCAAAGAAAGGCAACAAAAGTAGCAGGGGAAATTGCCGGCTTTGATGTAAAAAGAGTTATTAATGAACCAACAGCTGCTGCTTTAGCTTATGGATTAAATAAAAAGAAAGATGAAAAAATTATCGTTTATGATTTTGGCGGAGGAACATTTGATATTTCCATTTTAGATGTTGGAGCTGACACCGTTGAAGTAAAAGCCACTGGCGGAGATACGCATTTAGGAGGAGATGACTTAGATCAAAAGCTCATGGATTGGGTTGTAGGAGAATTCAGAAAAGAAAATGGCATTGATTTATCAAAAGATAATTTGGCTTTACAGAGAATAAAAGAATCTGCTGAAAAGGCAAAGATAGAACTTTCTAGTTCTATGGAAACAGAAATTAATTTGCCATTTATAACTTCTGATGCAGCTGGTCCTAAGCATTTGTTATATAAAGTAACCAGAGCCCAATTTGAATCATTGGTTGCTGATTACATTGAAAAATCAATTGAATTAGTAAAACAGACTTTAAAAGAAGCTAATTTATCATCTTCAGATATTAATGAAGTTGTTTTGGTTGGAGGACAAACCAGAATGCCAAAAATCATTGAAGAAGTTAAAAAATTATTCGGCAAGGAGCCAAACAAAGAGGTAAATCCAGACGAAGTAGTTGCCATTGGAGCTGCTACTCAAGGAGGAATTATGCAAGGGAATGTCAAAGACGTTTTATTACTTGATGTAACTCCATTGTCATTAGGAATTGAAACTATGGGATCTGTAAATACGGTTTTAATATCAAAAAATACAACCGTTCCAACGGCTAAGACTCAAGTATTCTCAACGGCAGCTGACAATCAACCATCTGTTGAAATTCATGTATTGCAGGGAGAAAGACCAATGGCGCAAGATAATAAGACGCTTGGTAGATTTATGCTAGACGGAATTCCATCAGCACCAAGAGGCGTTCCGCAGGTTGAAGTTTCATTTGATATTGATGCTAATGGTATCTTAAATGTTTCTGCCAAAGATAAAGCAACTGGAAAATCTCAATCTATTAAAATAGAAGGATCTTCTGGTATCTCTAAAGAAGAAGTAGAAAAAATGAAAAAAGACGCAGAAATCCATGCAGCTGAAGATAAAAAGAAGCAAGAATCAATTGAAACTAAAAATATCGCTGATGCTTTAATTTATACTTCAGAAAAAACATTAAAAGACAGTGAAAAAAGAGAAGCAGAACCCGCCTTCACTAAAAGTTTCGGCGAGGCAAGGGAAAAGATTGAAGCATTGAAGAAAGCGAAAGAGAGTGATAATATTGATGACATAAAAGCAAGAACAAAAGAGCTTTCAGATCAGATGCAGAAAATCGGAACTGAATTGTATAAGCAAGGGGGACCCGCCACAGCACAAGAATCTGGCGAGGCACAGCAAGAAGTAAAGAAAGATGAAAATGCACCAGAGGAAGGGGAGTTTAAAGAGAAAAGTGAGTAGTTTGTAGTGAGTAGTGAGTAGAAAAAACTGCTCAAAAAATAGCCCCACAGTTAAGTAGGGCTTGAGATTGCCGAATGAACGGCGAAGCTTCAATCATTAAGATTAGCACCAGCTAGCATTGCTAGCTCAATCGCTGATTCTTCCAGCAATTCTAAAGATTTGCTTCCCTCAATTTCTCTTGTCAAAGAAACAATTGTGTTCGGAAAAATACTCTGACTACCAATGCCACCCTCAATAGAGCTAGTTATATTACAACCACCTTTTTCGTCTCGATATATTGTTACTCTTCCTGTCATTATTGCATCCTTTCTTTATTGGGAAACGAAAATTAATCTCTGATTAAATAAATAATAAATTAAAATAAATTTCTAGTCAACATCAAGAAGTCTAATTACTAATAACTAATTACTAATAACTAAACAATGGATTACTACGAAATATTAGGAATAAAAAAAGATGCTTCTCAGGATGAGGTTAAGAAAGCATTTCATCGTCTTGCTCATAAGTACCATCCTGATAAGGGAGGGGACGAAAATAAATTTAAAGAGATAAATGAAGCTTATCAAGTGCTTTCAGATGCACAAAAACGTGCCCAGTATGATCAATTTGGTAATGCTCAAGCAGGACCTGGAGGACAAGGCCAGAATTGGGGATTCAATTGGTCATGGCAGAATAATCCACAAGCTGAAACGGAATTTGATTTTGAAGATTTGGGGGACGTTTTTGAAAACTTCTTTAGTTTTGGTGGAGGAAGAAAGACCTCTAAGAAAGATTTAAGAAAGGGAAAAGACATCCAAATTGACTTAGAAATCAAATTAGAAGAAACTTTAAAACCTATAAATAAAAAAATTACTTTAAGAAAAATGGTTTCATGTCACAGATGCAACGGCAATGGAGCTGAACCTAACACTAAAATAAATGAATGTTTTGCTTGCCGTGGAATAGGACAGGTACAAGAAGTAAAAAGAACTATGCTTGGATCTTATACTACGTTTACCATATGCCCTGAATGCAAAGGAGACGGAACAAAGCCAGAAAAACCATGTAATGTTTGTAAGGGAGAAGGAAGATTAAAAGGAGATGAAATAATAGATATAACGATACCAGCTGGAATTGATAACGGACAAGTAATAGAAATTCTGGAAAGAGGAGATGCCGGTAAAAAAGGAGGGCGAGCAGGAAATCTTTATGCAAAAGTATTTATCAAAGACCATGAGATATTTAGCAGAAAAGGAGATGACTTATATTCTTCAGAGGAAATAAGTTATTCTCAATCTGTTTTGGGAGATGAGATAGAGCTGCCAACCCTAGAAGGAACTAAAATATTGCTTAAAGTTCCGCAGGGAACAGAGGCTGGAAAAATTTTCAGAATTCAAGGCAAAGGAACTATCCACTTTGGATCACAAAGCAGAGGAGATATGTATGTTAAATTAAGAATTAAATCTCCAAAGAAAGTATCAAAAAAACAGAGAGAACTATTAGAGGAATTAAAGAAAGAAGGACTATAGAAAAAAGAAGGGCTACAACCCTTCTTTTTTCTTTCTTTTAAATTTATCTTTAATTTTTGAATTTATATACCTTAAACGTTCTTCTATCTTACTTAAAAATAAAATATTTACCCCTATTAATTCAAGCCCTATAAACAATAGCCAAAAAGCCCCTGGCGTAAAAGGAGTAATAAGTGCTATGAATCCTAAAATGATCGCTAAAATCCCTAAAATTTTTTTATAACCCGGTTTTAATTCTTTAACTTTCATAAGTATATATTAATAATATCAAAAATATCAAAATTAAAAAACCGCTGGGCAAGCCATACGGTTTTATTTTCATTTCAAATAAGACCCTTTGAAGTAGCGCCACCTTCAAGCGGCCGACCAACATAGTCTGCAATAACCAAACAAGCATTCAGATATTCATCCACCCTAAAAGCGTAGTGATGTTTATCTAAAGCCCTACTAGCCATTTCTTGAAGATTAAGCTCTTCTCCATTCTCAAGAGAAAGAACACTTGAAAGTAGCTCTTTCTTATAAGTAGCATCTCGATACGACCGCTTAGAAATAAATGCAAGACCTGAAGGCAATCCAATATTTCTAAGCCTGGTTTCATATTCAGCCAATTTCTCTTTTAACTTTACAGCGAGAATAGCATCATCTATTTTCTTGAGATTATTAAATCTGTGAAAATGAGATAAGGCTTTAGTTCTAAAATCAGTCCATTGAGTATGTTCTTCCTCAGAATATATTTGTTCCCATTCATCCATTGCCTGTTTTAATTCTCTTGGCCTTTTAAAACCTAATTGAGATTCACAAAAACCTAAGATATCTTGAAAGAGCATTCTTTCAGAACTAGTTATAGAAAATTGACCAGAAAAATCTGTCTGAAAAGATTCACTACTCGCTCCTTGTTCTGCAAAACGCTCTGCGATATCCAGATATAGAGCTTTCATTTGATCAATTGTTGGATACATCTTATTGTCTACATCAGGCGTCCTGCAATCCCAAATAGGATTTAAAGGAAAAAGGTCCTTAAGAAGCCTCATGTCGCCAGTTCCCAAAACCGGACTAACAAGATTACTATCATTTACCTCGATAGTGAAAGTGTAAGCTATAAACATAACGGCCCCTTTCAAAAAGTGAAGTTTGACTTGAAATTTAAAGTTCTATACTCTAGTTATCATATAAAGAGAGTATGGTCAAATTAATAAAAAACCGCCCTTGCCGGCGATTTTAAATTCTGGTGCCCCCACCAGGACTCCTCTTCGCTTGAACCAGTCGTTTCACTCCTTCAAACCCCTCGGTTTGAATAATTCCGCCACGGGAAAAATCCTTTTTCCCGACCCCTTTTGAGGTTCGAGTCCTGCGTGGGAAGAACAAACAAAAAGCAGCAGTTTTAACTGCTGCTTTTCTATTTGGTGCCCCCACCAGGACTCGAACCTGGAACCAAGTGCTTAAAAGGCACCTGCTCTGCCAATTGAGCTATAGGGGCATATACCTTATATAATATATCAAATATACAATTATATATTATACTCTAAAAAACTAATTTGTAAATACAAATAAAATAAGATATATTTATCTTAGTTCTAAAACAATTTACTAACAGGCAACTGCAGCCTTAATGCAGTAGAGGAGGATTTATGTCGTCTAATGTCACTTGGTTTGCATTCCCAAAAGATGCTCATACCAACAAGGTCATTTCAAATTTTATTGGTTTAGGAACCGAAGAAGATGCCTCTCAATTTCTCTGTGAAGATGGAGAAGAAAGAGGGATGTGGAGAGCCAGCTGGCAAAACATCAAAAGATTGTGGGATAGCAGAAAAGATTTGGTATTGAAATTAGAAATTTTCAATCAAAGAGGTAACGGTAAAGTTAGAAACGTTACACTCATTTTCACAGACAACTTCAAAAAAAGAAAAGAATTAATAAAAAAACTAAAATCTCAAAAAAGATTATTTTAACCTCAACGCTCCAGAGTCTCGCAACGACACGAGACTCTTTTTTATTAATATTATAATTTAAATAAAAATTTTATAATAAAATCGTATCTATCACTACAAAAATACTAAAGCTTAAAAATATAAAAAATATAAAAAATAGTATAACTTTTCTTAAAATTCCAGGCTGAAGAACTTTAGGAAGAAGCTTCATGTTCATAATATTAACTAATGCTATATGAACAGTCATTGATATTGCATTGACTACAGCCCCAAATACAATTAAAGTCTTAGGCTCGTAAATATCTAATAAAAATAATATTATTCCGAAAGCTATCTGAAGCCACAGAAAAACAAAATAAACCCTAGAAAGATTTATAGTTCCTGTTTCATCTTCTCCCAACTTTTTAATTGCAAAATTTTCTGCCATAATCCTTGATGTTGAATCCAGTATTCCAAGCTGGGTTTGGAAAAGCATCATAGATACAGCTAAAAAGAAAACTACACCTAATACATAAGATATTTTTTCTGCAATTATATTACCTTCATTTATTACAAAATGTATTCCTGTTAAATTTCCCTCCAATCCAAAAGTTGTAGTAAAAGATAATAGCATTAAAAGACCCATTGCCACTAATCCAACTACCCAAAAAACCAGAAAATGCTCTAAGCTTATTAATTTCCACCACGATTTAAACCTTTTAATATTATCTTGATTAATTTCGAAATCTTCTCCTGTTAGCTTTATTTTTTCCTTTTTCTTTATATTAGTAAATAAACCAGATATCTTTTGAGAATATTTTCCCATTCCATATCCCTTTTCTTTTATATAAATTGATTGAGTAAGATTAAGGTTTCCTCCAGCTCCAGAATAGGCAAATGCTGCAAAAAATATCGCAAAACTTATACCAGAAGGGATTAAGAAAAATGAATCTCCTTTTCCTATTAAACCCTGAAAAAGCATAATCCAATCAGATTTTGTACTCAATATAACAACTAATGATAATATAAGAGAAACTCCTATAAGAATAATAACTTTAGTGAATCTTTCCATCATTTCATAGACTGTTTTACTTAGACTAAGCATTATTCCTATTAGAATCAAAAAAGAAATAGCTATTAATTTGAAGTCGTTTAGGCCGAAAATAACTGCCATAACTTCAGCTGAAGCAGCTATTATTCCAGGCAATCCAAATCCAATAAAAGTTGAAACTATAAACCAATATGGAGACCACTTAAAAACTTTATTAGTTCCAACAAATACGCTTTCTCCTTTTATTAAAGCGTACCTTGAAATTTCCATATTAATAAAATATTGGCAGGTAATTCCTAAAACTGCAGCCCAAAATATTCCTAATCCATAATTAGAAACTAAATAAGGCCACAAAATAACTTCTCCAGATCCAAGCCCAAGTGCTAATATTATAAAGCTAGGACCAAGAAGTTTTTTTAAAGGTATAGTATCGGGAAATGGTTTTTTCATAATTTATTTATTGTAGCAGAATAATTGAAAAAAATCATAAAACCTAGTAAAGTATAAAGAAATTGGGCCTATAGTAAATCTCCCGATGATTCATTTTATTTTATTAAATAATGATATCGGGATCCCGACTATCGTCGGGAGGTATTACGTCCCGATGTACATCGGGAAGGGCCGAGTCATAAATATGTATTTTGTTTATATTCTACAAAGCGAAAAGAATGGTAGGTATTATATTGGAAGTACTAATGATTTAGAAAGGCGAATAATAGAGCATAATTCAGGAAAAACAAAATCATTAAAATATCTAAGACCACTAAAAATTGTTTTCAAGAAAGACTTTGAAAAAGAATATCTGGCCAAAAAGATAGAAAATAAGTTGAAGAAACTTAAAAATAGAAATATCATAGAAAGAATTATAGCTGAACAAGAATTAAAAATGGGCTCGTAGCTTAGAGGAAAAGCGTGTGCATGGCATGCACAAGACCGCGGGTTCGAGTCCCGCCGAGTCCACAAAGGTGGAAGGTTCTCCCGACGAACTATTATAAAATAGATAATGAAGTCGGGATCCCGATATTCATCGGGAGATTCCCGGTAGGTCCACTGGTTTAAGCACATTTCAAACTCAAAGAAAGAAAGAGAATCATGGAAAACCCTTATTCTTGGGACGATGAAAAACTATTGAAGGAATTCATGAACGCATGCGCCCGTGCCGGCTCTGCAAGCAGTGGTATAGCAATTGACGTAACAACAGGCGATTGCATTTCTACTGCTCATCATTTAAAAGGAGTACTTAAGGCACGACTGGAAGGTTTAAAACCGCCATTTAATCCAGGAGACACAGTTCAATTAAACAAAGAAAACATCAGGCCTTCTTTTGAAAATGGTTGGAGACGAAGCCGGAATGAAAGAGTTATTCCTGGAAAAATTATCATTCTTAAAGTACACTACCTTGGAAATAATGAATGGAGACTTACTTTCATCGGAAAAGATCCTTCAACTACAGATGAGGAACGAATTTCTGATCAAGACGGAGGGTGGACTAACCACTATCCATTGCTCTTTGACGCAAAAGATTTTGTTTTAGCGCAACCCGAAACCATACCTGTTCCTGCCTAAAAAACACTAAAGCCTTTGTAGATTCTACAGAGGCTTTTTATTTATGCTAGTATAAATTATGGTAAAAGATAATTCATTCTACAAATATATTATTTACGACGTCTTACACAATATCCAAGGAATAACTTCAAAAAGCATGTTTGGAGGATGGGGAATTTATAAGAATGGTAAAATATTCGCTATTATTATAGAAAATGAGTTGTATTTTAAAGAGAGCTCAGGAAACAAGAAATATTTTGAGCACATAAGTAGTCATAAATTCAGCTATGACAGAAAGGGTAAAACAATAGAAATGGCATATTGGTTAGTCCCCGAAGAATTACTTGAAAATAGACAGGAAATCAGAGAATTATTAGAAATATCTATTAAATAAACTTGTTTAAAAACCAGGTTTTGTTTTACCTATTGGGTATTGAGTCTTCACCCAAAATAATATTGATATTATTTATTTTTTAATTTTTACTAACTCTTATTTGGATTTATTTTTCAAACTTATACCCCAAACTTTATTTTGGGTGAAGACTTGACAAGGTTTTATAAATATAGTACAATAGGGGATAATTAAATATTCTAAATCTATAGAATAATCATGACAAAAATTACATCAAAAACTATATTTCTTTTAATGGTCGCAATAACGGCAGTTTTGTCGTTCCAACTATTAACACCTAATGGCGCTTTTGCTGCCTGTACTTCAAATAATGACTGTGGAAGTCCTCGTTTCTATGGGGGACAGTTCTGTCAGAGTAATAGCTTATACCAAACTAAAATCACTTACAGCTGCGTAAATTCAGCTTGCGTTTCAAGCCAACAACCATCTTTAATACAAACTTGCTCTGGAGCAAACAATAAGTGCGTAGAGGGTTTATGGTACACAGGATGCACAACTCCAGGAACTGCTGATACCGGATCAAACACCGGCGGAAATACTGGCGGAACTACAAACTATCCAAGCCAGTGTTATGCTAATTCATATAAAAAGTGTGTTGGTAATGACTCATACTGGTTTGATACTTGTAATGTACAGCAGGGAATAGCACAAAAGTGTGCAGCAGACCAAGTCTGCCAATCTGGAGGATGTTATCTTAACCAAGTAGTTTATAACTCAAATTATCAAGTAGTTTACAATACTAACAATACGACTACAAATACTACATACGCAAATCACTTCTCAAAGGGATGCCAAAACAACATAGTTTATTGGTATGACACTGCAGGAAATAAAAATGATGTTTATCAAAACTGTAATTATTCAGGACAATTATGTCAGGATGGAAAATGCGTTGTTGATCCAAACCCAGCACCAACTGCTTATGCAAAACCAGCATCAACAACTACATCGGTAAAAACAACTACAGCACCTACTTGCGATACGGGAAAGGTATTAGCTCAAGCTTGCGTACCAACAGAAGCTTTCACTTCAACAACTCAAGATTCAACAAGTTCAACAGAAGACAATACTAATGTCGCAGAAAACTCAGATCAGAAGCCAGAACAAGTTGCTACAGAAACCACCGAAACACAGAATAACGCTACGGCAGCCGTTACAGAATCAAAAACTAATCTTACAATGGAATTCCTAAATAAATGGTACGTTTGGATTATTATTGGACTAATTATGATGATCTTCTTTATAATCGTATTTAGAAAATCTTCTTCAAAGGTAGAAGGAAGAATCCAAAAGAAATAAGATAATCACTGGACCATAAACAAAAATCCCCGAGAAGGGGATTTTTGTTTTACTATCGTAAAAACGAGCAAAAACTGGTAGAATAGGGATTAAAGATATCAAGCACAATGAGCAAAAAGGCTGTAGTTTTTGAATTCACTTCATATAAATTTGAACCTAATAAGAAAAGGGCTGTTTTTAAATATAAAACTCATTTTAAAGATGGTTCTTCAATAAGTTTCTCAGAAACAATAACTATTCCTGAAAAACCCTTAAAATCAACTAATCAGAAAGCATTAAAAAAAATGCTGGAATCTTTGCATATAATCTTGGGCATAAGCTACTACAAGCTTTATTGCCCGCCCACCGTAGCATTTGCGAAGGAGAGTGTGACATTAAGCAAGAAAGAAACTGCTTTCTGGAATACTGTTTACAAAAAGGGTTTAGGAGAATTTTTCTTTAGAAATGCTTTAGATCCTGCTATTGCACCAAAATTTCCATATGCAAAAGATATACAAACTACAAACTACAAACTACAAACTACCCTGCCTACCGGCAGGCAGGCAAACTCTCGTTGTTTAGTTGGAATAGGGGGAGGGAAGGACTCAATAGTTTCATTAGAGCTTCTAAAGAGCCAGGATTTTGATGTCACAGGATTCTTAGTAAAAACAAACGACACATCTAATATACCAAACAATATAGCTAAAAAAGCTGGTATAAACATGATAACTATAAAAAGAGATTTGGACGAAAAGATTTATCAAAAACACCAATATTCAGGCCACATACCAATTTCTATGATTTACGCCTTTTTAGGATCTTTCACTTCCTTAATATATGGATATTCTTATATAATTGTCAGCAACGAGTATAGTAGTAATTTCGGCAACTTTGAATACAAGGGACTTAATGTAAACCATCAGTGGTCAAAGTCTTTTGAAGCTGAAAAAATATTCCAAGAATATCTAGATAATTTTATCAGTCCTAACATAAAATATTTCTCATTAATGAGGCCATTCTATGAAATAAGGATTGCTAAATTATTTTCTAATTACTACAAAAAATATGTTGAGTTATTTTCAAGTTGTAATCAGAATTTCAGAAAAGAAAAATCTCACGAAGGTTTGTGGTGCAACAGATGCCCAAAGTGTGTTTTTTCATTTATACTACTTTCTGCTTTTTTGAAAAAAGAAGAACTAATCTCAATATTCGGCGAAAACTTATACCAAAAACAAAGTTTATTGCCTTTATTTAAAGATGTTCTTGGGTTAGGAGATATGAAACCTTTTGACTGCGTTGGAACATTTGAGGAATCTCAAACTGCCTTTTTCATGGCAGCTGAAAACTTTAAAGACGATTTTATGGTACGCCAACTTTTACCTCAGGTAAAATATTCAGAAGATGTATTAAAAATACAAAGAGAATCTAATATACCAGAACAATTTAAATTATTAGGAATGGATAATATATTAATACTAGGATACGGGAAAGAAGGTAAAGCTACAGAAAAATATATTAAAAAATATTACCCAAAAGCTAGTATTAAAATAGCAGACCAAAGTCTCAGCCAGAATTACTTAGAAAACCAAGATAAGTTTGATATAGCCATAAAAACTCCAGGAGTTAATAAAGAACTAGTTAAAATACCATATACAACTGCAACTAATATATTCTTTTCTAAAGTTTCTGGCAAAAACCTTATAATTGGAGTAACTGGAAGTAAGGGCAAAAGCACAACATCATCTTTGATTTTTAGCATATTAAAATCAACTAAAAAGGATGTTGAGTTATTGGGAAACATCGGAAAGCCAATGCTAGAGCATTTAATGTTGTCAGTTAAAAAAGGTAAGATATTTGTTCTAGAGCTATCGAGTTATCAATTAGATGATATTAAATTTTCTCCAGACATATCTGTTTTAACAAATCTTTTCTTAGAGCACTTAGATTATCACAAAAGCCTGAATAATTACTATCAAGCTAAGAAAAATATAATAAATTTCCAAAACGAAAATGGATTCTTCGTTTATAATCCTGATAACAAAGAATCTGTTAAATGGCTAAAAGATTATAAGGGGAATAAAATAGCTTTTTTTGAAAAAATACCTGTCAAAGAAGAAGATATCCATTTAATGGGCAAACACAATCAAAATAATATAAGAGCAGCTATCTCTGTTGCTAAAATATTAACCCGATCAAATAATTTTGCAAAAAACAAAATTAGCCAAAGGCTATTTGACCGGGTAAAGATATCAGACAAAGTAATATCTTCAGCCATCAAGAATTTTAAGGGATTACCCAATAGATTAGAACTTGTGGGTAAATTCAAAGGAATAATTTTTTATAACGATGCTAGTTCTACCAATCCAGACTCTTCAATATTAGCAATAGAATCACTAAAAGACATAGATACCATATTTTTAGGTGGACAAGATAGGGGATACGACTTTTCCCATTTGGAAAAAGTTATTAAAAAATATAAAATAAGGAATATAGTCCTTTTCCCAGATTCAGGTGAAAAAATAATTAAGAATAAATCAGGACTAAATATATTAAATACAGAGAGCATGGAAGAGGCCGTTAAATTTGCTTACCAAAACACCTTAAAGGGAAAGATTTGTTTATTGTCTGGAGCTTCACCAAGCTACTCTTTGTGGAAAAACTTTGAAGAGAAGGGAGATCAATTCAAACATTTCGTTAAAAAATTAAATAAACAGTGATTAGTTGGTAGTGAATAGTTCGTAGAGTAAAAAGTTTACCTACTACTCACTACAAACTATAAACTACAAACTAATTTGAAGAGGCACTTAAATTACCATTTACTAGCCTTAATAACTATATTGACCGTAGGCGGTCTATTATTTTTATCCACCTTATCAGCACCAGCTTCTTTAAAGATTTTCGGTAATCCAAATTATTATTTCTTTCGCCAAACCATATCTGTATTAATAGGATTAGTTCTTTTTTTAATACTTTTAAAACTACCCCTACATATTATTAAAAAGATAGCCCCTATATTATTGATAATCAATGCAATACTCTTAGTCTTAGTATTCATACCAGTTGTGGGAGCTGAATTTTGGGGAGCTAAACGATGGATAAACATTGGCGGAAAAACAATCCAACCTTCAGAGTTTTTGAAATTAACTAGCATATTATACGTTTCATCGCTTATTTCAACGAGATTTTCTAAGAGCCCCAAAAGGGGTAACATTAATATTTCCAGAAAAAGTGGAAATAATTTCATAGAAGTTTTTCTACCATTTTTTATTTTACTAGGGATAATAGCATTGTTTTTAGTATTCCAGAGAGACCTTGGAACCCTTGGAATAATAATAGTAGCCCTGCTGACAATATATCTTTTGGCTGACACTCCACTATGGCATACAATACTATCTGCATCTATAATGATATTAGGAGCAGTTTCTTTAATAGCGTTAGAACCATATAGAGTAAAAAGATTTTTAGTTTTTCTAAATCCAGAAATAGACCCCTTGGGAATAGGTTTTCAATTAAGACAATCATTAATAGCTATTGGATCTGGTGGTATTTTCGGTAATGGACTTGGAATGTCGACCCAAAAATTCGGCTTTCTACCTCAAGCGATGTCTGACTCAATATTCGCAATATTAGGAGAAGAACTTGGAATTTTAGGTGGAATAGTATTGATATCTTTATTTTTATACTTTATCTGGCTTGGATTAAAAATAGCCAATAAATCAGATGATAAGTTTGCGAAACTTACAGCGATTGGCATATCTACATGGATAACATTTCAAGCCTTTATTAATATCATGTCTTCTGTTGGCATGTTCCCTTTGACTGGAATACCTTTACCATTTTTTACCTATGGTGGATCTCACATTATTACAGAACTAGCTGCCTGTGGCATATTATTAAATATATCTAAACATGGATAAAAAAACATGCAAAGCATATTTTCTACACTCGTTCGTAAATAAAAATATAAATAAATTTACATTTTTAATATGCTCACTCCTTTAAAAATAAAAATTGTTTTCTGTGGCGGAGGGACCGGAGGACATATTATGCCTATTGTTGCAATTGCCAGAGAATTAAAAAGACTAGATAAAAATAACAGACTAGAGATTCACTACATCGGCCCTAAAGATAGGGGAGCTTTTGAAATATTCCACCAAGACAACATAAAAACCCACGTAATAGTTTCAGGGAAAATAAGAAGATATTTTTCTTTGCTTAATATAATAGATATATTTTTTTCTATACCATTTGGATTATTACAGAGCTTTTTTATACTATTGTTCATTAATGCTAAATTAGTTTTTTCAAAAGGCGGAACGGGTTCGTTGGTTGTAGCCTTAGCAGCAAAATATCTAGGAATACCTGTATTTTTACATGAATCAGATTCTGTCCCAGGGCTTTCCAATAGAAAAGTATCTTTATGGGCAAAAAAAATATTTATATCATTTCCCATTACAGATTTTTTTAATCCAAAGAAAACAATTTTCGTCGGCAACCCAATACGAAAAGACTTGTTCCAGCTTACAGTAGAAAGAGAAGATGGTGTTGCAATGTTTAACTTAACTTATGAAAACCCGGTTTTATTGGTTATAGGAGGATCTCAGGGAGCAAAAGACCTAAATGAATTCATCTTGCTAAGTCTTAACAAATTACTAAAGAGCTATGAAATAATACATATTGCAGGACCTAAAAATTATGCTAGAATAAGCATTCAGTCTAAATTCCTCGTAGATCCATCTCTCAGACGACATTATCATTTATATGGATCTATGGATGAGAATGTTATGAAGAATGCCTACAAAATTTCAGATATTATTATTTCCAGATCTGGATCTTCAAGTATATTCGAGATAGCAGCATCCGGTAAACCAAGCATATTGATACCACTGCCGACATCGGCTGGAAACCATCAGTCAAAGAATGCTTATCAATACGAGAAAACAGGAGCCGCAATAACCATTGAACAAAATAATTTATCTGAAAATCTTTTTATTCAAGAAATAAGAAATTTAATATTAAGAGGCAAAGAAATAAAGGCGTCAGCATTAAAATTTGCCAAACTAGATGCAGCTGAAAAAATCGCTAAGGAAATTTTAAACTATCTAACTATCAAAGGAGCTATCGAAAAATGAAAAAAGCAGTAAAAAAAGATATTTCAAAAAAAATAAGGCTTCGTTTTCCTCCTTCTCCAACTGGTAATTTACATATAGGAAACGCCAGGACTATTCTTTTTAATTACTTATTTGCCAAGAAAAATGGCGGAAAAACAATTTTAAGAATAGAAGACACAGACAAAGAAAGATCTAAGCTTGAATATGTCCAAAATATAATAGATGAATTAAAGTGGCTTGGAATAGAATGGGATGAAGGGCCAGACATAGATGGAAAATTCGGACCATACAAGCAATCTCAGAGAATAGATATTTATAAAAAATATCTAGAAATTCTTTTAAATGATAATAAAGCATATTATTGTTTTTGCACTGCAGATGAATTAGCAGCTAAAAGACAAAATCAAATAGAGCAGGGGATAGCACCAAAATATGATGGAAAATGTAGAAATCTATCAAAAGAAGAAATTGATAAAAATATTTCAGAGAGTAAAAAATCAGTTATACGATTTAAAGTAGAAAGTAAAAAAGTAAAATTCACTGATTTAATAAGGGGTGAAGTTGAGTTTGATATGGGGTTAATAGGGGATATGGTAATTGCTAAAGACCTAGAAACTCCTTTATACCATTTTGCGGTTGTAATTGATGATTATGAAATGGAAATAAGCCACATAATCAGAGGAGAAGACCATATTTCAAACACCCCAAAACAAATAATACTTCAGGAAGCTTTGGATTTCTACCATCCAATATACGCCCATTTACCCCTAATGCTTAACCAAGATAGATCTAAGATGTCCAAGAGAGCAGGGGACGTAGCAGTTATTGATTATCACCAAGCAGGGTATTTGCCTGAAGCCATGGTAAATTTCATAGCCTTAATTGGCTGGAACCCTGGAATCCATTCTGATTACATCTCAGGACAGACAGAACAAGAAATTTTTTCTATGAAAGATTTAATTGAGAGTTTTTCTATAGAAAAAGTTCAGAAAGGCGGAGCTTCTTTTAATACACAAAAATTAGACTCTATTAATTCTTTTTACATAAAAGAAAAACCAATTAAAAAATTGGTTGAATTATGCAAACCTTATTTTAAAGAAGGATATGAAAATTTTTCAGAAAAAACTTTAGAAAAAATAGTTGAGTTACATAGAACCAGAATGAAAAAATTATCAGACATAACCGACATGACAGATTTCTTTTTCAATGAAAAACTAAATTATAATAAAGGCATACTAAGCTGGAAGAAAGCGGGGGAGTCAGAGACTAAAGATGCCCTAATGTATTCTGAAAAAATAATTTCTAGCATTAACAAATTTACCAAAGAGAATTTAGAAAAAGTTTTACTAGAATCTGCAACAGAATTTAATAAAGAAAAAAATTATCCAGAAAAAGACAGAGGATATTTGCTTTGGCCACTGAGAGTTGCTCTATCAGGAAAAGAAGCTTCAGCAGGACCTTTTGAAATCGCAGACATCTTAGGAAAAGAAAAAACCCTTCAGAGAATCAATAATGCAATAGAATCTCTATAACAAAAGGCTATCTTAATGATCTTTTGTTGTGCGACTACTTTAGTATTGACGAACTAAGAAAAACATAATATAGTATAAGGAGCACGAAGCGAGTTTTAACCTACTGGAAGGTCCAGGAAAGTTGAAGCTTTTAAAAGAGGAGATCGACCATGAACAGGCAAGAACTCATCGAAATGATCAGGGAAAATCACTGCCTCCAACAGTTGTTCGGGGGCGGCGACAATGGACCATTTTGCCCAGACTGCTTGCAAAGGGCACTAGAAATCAAGGATCAAGTAAAATTGGAAAGGGGAATTAGTTCCCTAATCCAATACAACGACATCTCTGAACTCCTAGAGAGGGTAACAGAAATTCCCGAAGAGACAAGGGGACAACTTCAGGAAACATGTGCCACACTGAAAGAAACTGTAAATGATGTCTTAAAAAGCATCATTGAATTATTCAGCCAATGCCGACATCACCAAGCGAACAGACAATGGCTCGAAACAGTAGGTTCAAATTGAAAAACGGGTATCGAGATCAACGAACCTCGCGACTACAGTAAACTGTTTTCGCGAGGTTTTTTATTGATTTACTTTTAATGTTTTACAAATTATATAAATGATTTTTAACTCATTCATATAATTCCGTCGTTCATTCAAAATAAATAATTTGCCAATGATTTACTTTTCCCTCTCTAGGAATTATAATTACTAGAGAGGGAAGAGAGAAAATAATGTTTTATCTCTGACCGAACGACGTAATTATGTAAATATTTTTTATATATTCACATAATTATCTAATATTTTAAAATTATGATTATAAGAAATCTAATAGTTATAGGATCCATATTAGTGTTAGCTTTTTTAAGTCAGCAAACACAATTAAACGGTATAACTCATACCTATATATATCCAACTATTAAAAAATCTGGTGATTTTATCAATCAATCTATATTAGGAAAAACGGGCGAATCAATTACCTCAAAATTAACCGATGAGGCTCAAAAGAGGGGAGAAGTGGCCCAACAAGAGCTCTCCACTCAAAAAGATAATGCAATAAATTCTGCAGTAAATTCTACGAAAAATTTTATGGCAGAAAAAACTTTACAAATTCTTGGCGTAAAACCTGAAGATTTAAATCCAGCCTGCAACCCTTAGAGAAGTCATATTGCCATATATAGACAACGTCGCAAAATGTAGGTAAACCGAAGTGGTATATGGTATAATAGGGTAATAAGGTCTATAAAACAAAACTTATGGAAAACTCATCAAAACCAATCAAAGATCATCTTCAGGATTTTTTAGATTATTGTGAAATTGAAAAAGGTTTACGCGATAAT
>Ga0209542_10000728_pt1 | contig 79207 bp, 86 predicted proteins | sample RifCSPhighO2_01_FD_184028 | JGI IMG/M metagenome (GOLD analysis project Ga0209542, IMG submission 184028) | Soil microbial communities from Rifle, Colorado - Rifle CSP2_plank highO2_0.1 (SPAdes) (version 2) | ecosystem: Environmental > Terrestrial > Deep subsurface > Rock core/Sediment ...
TAATTGAATTGAAGTCTTCATACAGGGTGGTGGCTTTCCAAAAAGGTTGCCACCTTGACTTCATAGTAGCATTTTTATCATTTTAGAGCATTTCGTAATTCAGAGACATTAATAGAAGAAGCGCCCAAGGTCAGTGTTCTTGTATTACTGTTATTGGAATAAAAAGTTGTAGCGGTAACTGTTTGCCCATTGGTATCCAGTGTTCCATTGGTTAGAGTAACCGTTGCTGATGTAGTGTTGGTTAAATTAATTGCCCCCGTAAGCTTCCATGAACCGCCAACACCATTAAAAGTTATGGTTTGACCCAATCCTGCCATAGCTTTTCCACCAAAATTCACATTTTGGACGGTAGCGGATGTAGATACAAACGATATATTAGAAACAGTACCACCCGTATATGTCCACCCGCTAGAAGGCCAAATTAAGGCATTGTCGCCCACTCCCGCAGTAGCATCACCAATGGAAAGACTAATAAAAATACTATGGGTAACAGTGCGCACATACCCCGTAAGATCAAATGATCTGGCGGTGGCGGCAGCATTAATAGTAAGATTTCCAGAAGTAGCAGTTGCGACTACATCATCTGCGGAGGTTGGAACTGCACCCTCAACCCATGTACCAGTGGAATTCCAATTACCCCCGCCATCGGCAATAGTCCTAGTGGCGGCGTGTGCGGCAGTTGGAATAAACACCAAAACCCCCGCAACCAAAAGAAGGGAGAATAACAGTATTTTTGTTTTAACAAATTTCATTTCCTAAATTTTGAATTTTGATTTTTTAATTTTGCATTCGTTCCTCTATAATACCCCCCCCCGTAGGCTTTTGGCAATGGTAGATTTGTGGATAAACTTTTTTTACTTTCCAACCAAAAACCTCCGCGTAAATACACCCTAGTCTTAAAGAAATATCTAAAATATCTCTCGTGTGATTTTCAAAGCTTTGAAAATTACACGAGAGATATTTTATTGCTTCCTGAAATTAAAACTCTATCGCGGATGGTATGAAAACTCAAAAGCCGCGCCTTTGGGCGCGGCGGACTTTACTCATCAGTAATTTATTACAAAATCAGATTATTGTGGGGTCAACCCCGCAATCCTACATTCTACTCCATTTGAGCAATAATTATTGTATTCAGAAAAATATAATGAGCCAAAGTTTTACTAAAAAAATTAACTTCTTTCACCCAAAATCACATCAACATTTATTTCTTTCCAGTCCCCGTCTGCATCAACTATGCCTGAAGCATTGTTGGCAGGTCTTAAAACTTTAAGAGTTACCTTATCGTTTGGATTATAGTCTCTAATTATTTTTGCCAACGAATTATCTTTTGTAATTTTTTTTCCAGCCTGCCCTGAGCCTGTCGAAGGGTTAATTTCCAATATAATATCTTTTTCTTTAATTCCCGCTTTATCGGCGCTAGAATCCTTAGTAACAGCCGCCTCTCCATTATCACCTTTTAATACTAAAGCCCCATAATCTACTGATAAATTATATTTTTGCTTAACAATATCATCAATCACCACATATCTTACCCCTAAAAATGGATATTGTATTTTAATTTGTCCCGACTCTGTCGAGGATCCTCGATCGCTTTGCGATCGGGATTTTTCAATAATTTGGTCTATATCTCTTTTTGCCACGTTAATAGGTATTGTAAAACCAATTGTCTGGGCTCCTTGAGCTGTAGCAGTATTTATTCCAATAACTTCTCCCCTTAAATTTAGCAATGGGCCACCAGAGTTCCCTTGATTAATAGCAGCGTCTGTTTGAATAACATCTTCAAGAACTTCAGAAAAACCTCCGCCACCTGAAGCCGAAATAGTCCTACCTAAACCAGAAATAATTCCAACCGAAACAGTATTTCTAAATTCCCCTAAGGCGTTACCAATAGCTATAGCTCCTTGTCCAATTTGTATTCCATCTGAATTCCCAAGTTTTATAGATGGGAAATTGCCTGTATCCTGAATTTTTATTATTGCTAAATCCAACACGGGGTCGCGAGCCAATACCTTGGCTTTATATTTTTTTCCATCGTTGGTAAATACCGTGTAGTCTGCAATTTTATCTGATACTACATGTTTATTAGTTAAAACTAACCCGTCTTCTGATACAATAAATCCGGACCCAGCTCCAACTTCTTGATATTTTGTGCCTTTTTGCACATTTTGGGGTATTTGAAAATCAAAAGGGGAATTAAATCCTGGAATACTGCCAAAAGGATTAATAAACTGCTGTTCATAAACCGGCACATTTTTTGAAATTACAATACTCACCACTGAAGGCGAAGCTGAAGCGACAGAATCTATTATTGCTTGCTCATATTCTATTTTTGAAACATATTTTTCGGCGGACTTTTGTGATAATGGTTGCAATACGCTATTTTCTATATTTAAGAATAAATTATTATTTTTATTTTTGAATACTTTTTCTTGTTGTAAAAAAATAGCAACTGCCACTACAACCACCAATATAATAATTGGCATAAATTTGTGGCTTAAAATTTCGAAAATACTTTTTTTAAATTTATTAAAATTAAATTCTGGTATATCGTACATGTAAACGAAGTGAGCACCCCGCCCTCTAAGCTAATTTTAGAAAGGTAGAATGTAATTAAAACTTTATTTATTATTTTTATTATTTCTATCTACCCTCAAATAGCATAGAGGGCGGGGTTTTCGCTATCGCTCAATTTTACTTTATTTTACTTTTTCTAATTTATATTCTAAAACAATTCTTATAACTTTAATAATAGATTTTGGACTCAAAAGAAACTTACTTGCCGTTACGCCTCCAGATCTTCTTAAATTAGGCAATAAAACCTGTTCTATTTTAAAGTGATTTTTCATTGCCTTTATATTCATTTCTGTTTCAATTTCAAACCCGTCGCTTTTTAAATTAAGCGCATCCCAATCTTTGCGCCTTATTGCGCGAAATCCAGCTAAAGGATCAAAAACTTTTAAACCGAACATATACGCATAAAACTTACCAGATAATTTCCTTCCAAAAAAATCCAATTTTTCATATATTTTTGGTTTTTTTATATCTAATTTTCCCGAATTTCTACACCCAAGAACAATATTTGATTTTTCTAACTTTTCTAATAACTTTGGAATAAAATCGGCAGGATCTGTGCCATCACCATCTAAAAAAACCAATATCTCTCCTTTGCTTTTTTTAACTGCTTGACGCATTTGCCTACCCTTTCCTTTTTTATCCCCTCTTAAAACTTCTGCCCCAAGTCTTTTAGCAATAATCGGCGTAAAATCATCAGAAAAATCGACAACTATAACTTCTGATATTTTTCTAATTTCTTCTGGAATAGAACAAATTACTTTAGCAATGCCCTCTTCTTCATTTAAAGTTGGTATTATAATACTTAATTTTGGATTATTTTTTTTCATTAGATTTACTGATTAAAGGTTTTCGTAGTGAAGTGAAGAAATTTTGAACTGGAAATTTTCAAAAATAAGTAGGTTTATATGGAGTATGACCCGCCAATTTTTTGAGAATTTTCTACAGACGGGGCGAATTTGCTAAAGCAAATTCGCCCCGCATCTCGAGCCAAAATTTCAAGTCGCAATAGAAAAATCTTTAGTCAGTAGATCTATTAAGCGAAATATTTTAAAATTTTTTTACTTGGATTTTCGGTCTCTATCGAATCAAAATTATATGTTTTACCAGAAATCATTTCTGGTAAAATATTAAAAATTTCGTCTGCATTTTTAACTTTTTTACCAAAATTATTTTTTTCAATAAAATCTGCGTTATGCTCTTCTTGACCTGGTATAGGATTTATTATAATCATTGGCTTTTTTAATACAAGGCATTCTGAGACTGTTAATCCCCCTGCCTTACCAATAATAACATCTGAAACCTTCATATATTCATCAATTTTATCTGTCCAATTTACAGTGAAAAGTCTTTCTTTATTTTTAAATTGATCACTTATTAATTTATATAATTTTTCATTGCCGCTTGAAACAAATATTAAATTAATTTTTGGCTCAAAATTAATCAGCCCTTCAATTGTTTCAATTAAATCTTTATCTGAAATTTTAAAAGTTGCAAAAAATAAAACAACCGATAAATCATTATTAATTCCATATTTAGTCTTTAAATCTTTAACATTTTGCTTTATATAAAACTTCACATCCACAGGTATTCCTGTAATAATTATTTTCTCTTCTTTTACCCCTATTTTTTTTAAGTCCTCTTTGACATTTAAATTAGCAACAAAATAATAATCAACAAGCGATTGCTTATAAAATTGATGCCCGTGATAATCTGTTACCACAACACCTATTTTAGCATTTGGAAATTTTTTCTTAAAAAAATAACCAACCATTGGAATTGCAAATACATTTGTGAATATTAAGCTATCTGGCTTTTTTTCTATTATATAATTTTTAATTGCTTTATTGAAAAAACCCTCTAAGAAAAAATTGTTATTGATTATAAAAACTGGAAAATATTTGTACATAATACGCCACAAAAAAGGGGCTTTCTTTACTATATTACTATAAGCAATGTCGTATTTCCTCATAAATAATCCGGCATTTGAAACATTGAAATGATCTATATTAACATTCAGTAAGTTTTCTTTGGAATAATTTAAAAGCGCCTCCCCTGCCCTTATATGACCAAATCCGCTAGACATAGAAATTATTAAAATATTTTTCTTATTATTCATATCTATTAGACCTGTTGCGTAATAAGATTTTACTGCAAATTGAATTTTACAACTACAAAATTATAAAAACTCCGCGGCTTACACTTTGTGTAAACCTTGTCGCTTTTCCAATTTTTCGCTCTGGAAAATTCAATTTTCGTCACAAACCTTATTACGCAACAGGTCTATTAATTTTTAAAATTAAAAAATAAATAAAAACTACAAAAAGTAATGAAAAAATATTGCCAGTCAAACTATTAAATATATTATTGTAAAACAAATCTAAATCTAATATATTAAAATAGTTTAAAGTATATATATTTTTTACTTTTATAAAAAATAAAAAAATTATCAGCATATGAACTGATGCCGAAAATAACATTAATATAAATAAAGTATTGATATATTTATTTTTTATAATTTTAATATTCATGTAAGGAATAGGATAATAAAGTACGGGGAAAAATAAAATAAATTTTTATTTTTGACCAAGTAATTTAAGTGATTTAAAAAATTAATGTAGCTAATCCCAGAACTATAAACAATATAGATATAGTTTTTTGGATGATTATTTTTTTAGATACTTTTTCCTTTAAGATTTTGGGGAATAAAAATGAAAAAAATAAGGTTATTATAAAAAGGAAAATATATTGAACTCCTCTCAAAGAATTTATTACGGCCAAATATGCGATTGGCACAAGCGATATGGCAAAACTTTGCAAAAAGTAAGCAATGCCGCCGGACAATTGAGCAAATAAAAATACAAATCCTCTTTTTTTATCCAAAATTGTCTGTTTTGTAAAGACTTCCTTCCTGAATTCTTTGCTAAATAAAAAAATTAAAACAAATAAAAAACTAAATATCCTCATCCATATAATCCCCTGTAAAAAAGGCTGGTTTAAAAATATAAATTTAGAAAAAACATAATCTAAAGAAAACATTAAAGAAGAAAACATACTAAGCTTCAAAAAATCAACGGTTATTTTTTGGGTTTTTTCCATAGAAATAATAATGCTTCCTAAAAATAACATTATAAAAGCTAAAAAATCCATTTTCCTCATTATTTGTGGCCCCCAAAATATCCACGTCAAAACTAATATTAGCATAGGCTGAATAGCTCCAATGGTGGGTATAACACGAGAAACATCAAACTTTTCTAAAGCCAAAAACATAGAATATAACGCTAAAAGATACACAATCGCTTCTAAAATAATCCAAATTAATGCTGTAAAACTGGGAAAATCAAATTTTATAAACGGTATCAAAAAAACCACTAATATGCTTAAAAATCCTACATAAAAAGTATATAATTTTGGATTTGCCCGACTAGATAAAACCAGCTTATCCCCAAAAGAAGACAAACTAAAAAATAGATACGACAAAATTATTATAAATAACCAAATTAACATTTTTGTAATAGACCTGTTGCGCAATAAGGTTCGTGACGAAAATCGAAGATTTTGAAGCTGGAAATTTGATATAATTTCCAGCCGAAATATGCAGTTTACAGTAAAAGTTTATTACGCAACAGGTCTAATAAATAATATTTTAATCGCTAAATTACCCTAACTATTTTAACTTTTTCCCCAAGGTAGTTTAGCTTAAATATTAAAACAACTTTTTTGCCTCGTTCCAGATTTCGGGTTTGTTTTGCGTTTCTTTTAGCCAATACCACCATTCTGTTCCCCAAAAATAAAATTCACTCAATCCTGTATTTTGCGCATAAATTATATTTTGCTTAAATTGATTTAAATTCATTGATTTCTCCTGTTCTTCAATAGAAACTTCGTAAAAAAGTTTATAAGCCCATGGTTCTGCCTGAAGTTCAGTTGATATTACATCTTTATTAAATAAATATTTTATAATCTGAGCTTTATGATAATAAAAAACAGGGGGTATGGGGAAAATACCATAAAAACCAAATTTATTTGTTATATGCACCCAAACTTTTCTATACATTGTTACTCCAACTATGTCTCCAATCTTTGCTGTTTTAAGCCAAGACGATTGTTCGCCCGAATCAGAAATAATTACTGGCCTTGTAGAATCAAGAGATTTTATAAGAGCGACCTCCTTAATTAAAAAATCTTTGTCATACCACGGACACTGTCCAAACTTAAATAAAGGCTCATTTTCTGCCTGCCATGCAACTATAGCCTCACTGCCTTTATATCTTATTATAACTTCTTTTATATACTTTAAAATCTCGTCTTGTTGTTCTTGTTTTGAAAGTCTATTCGCCCACATTGGAACATGGCACTCAGGCCATCTGCCGGTTTTCATTCCAACAACATAAATTATTTTGGCTTTGTGCTTTTCTGCTTGGCTTATCTGCCAATCAACATCATTAAAGTAAAAGTCATTTCTCTTGCCTTCAATCCAATCCCATTGGGGGAGTATTTTTATATTCTTTACTCCCAAGTCATTTAAAATTGCCAAATAAGTTTCTTTCCAATTAAGTTTTAACGCTTCTGACTGCATTTGCGAAAAGTTAACCCCCCAGATTATTTTTTTTTGCTCTGGCGCTTTGGCGATAAAAAAATAATATAGCACAAACAAAACCAAAATAATAAAGATAATAGAAATCATTTTTAAAAACTTATTCATTAATTTGAAATTTTATCGAGAAAATTACCCTTTGATAATTTTCTCGATATTGTATGTTCCCATTTTTTCTATTTCAATAAATCCTTGCATTGCAACCTCAGCTAAATCCCCCCCCCTCAATAAATCAAAAAGCCATTGATCTGTGTATTTTGGATTTTCTTGTAAAATAGCGCTTCCAATATGCATAAGCCATTTTCTGTTAAAATCTTCTTGCGATCCAATTGAAGGCTCAATTATTATGGGTATTCCAAGTCCTGCGTAAAATGAAAGTTCTGAGGGTTTTGTCATTAAAATATCTGTTGTTCTTAGTGCTTGATTGAATTTATTAAAATAATCTTTTATATTTTTACTATATAATATATTTGCAAAACCATCTAATTTTAAATCTTTTATTTTACTTTCAAAATATTTTTTTAATCCCTCTCTTGTTCCAATTGAAATAATCATTCTTAATTCTTTATTTTCTATTTTTTCTTTCAAGTTTTGCAGTATTCGCAAAGCTATTTCCTTTTGTGCCCCAGCACCCCCTATTGAAAACATCAATGTTAAAGAATGGTTTGGTAGTTTGGGCAAACTACCTAAATGGGTTTTAATTAAAGGCGCATATAAATGTTGATACCTCTTATTAGGGTCTAAGTTTAATATACGGTAGGCTAAATCTTTTTTTACAGTTTCCATATTCTTGCCAATATTTTCTTTAGGCAAGGGATAGCCGGTTAAAATAATATTTTCTGGGGATACGCCATAAAGTTTCAAGCGATCGCGAGTCCATGTGTTTGACGCGCAATATTTAATTCTGCTTTTTTTAGGATCCAAAGAAACCCATGCCCTCGCAATATCGGCGTCGCATATTACGCAATAAATATCATTTGGATAATTAAGCTCTTCCGCCATAAAAGCAGGAGTAAAAAAAGTTGTAATTATCGGCAAAGGATTTTTTTTCAATTTTTCTATTAAATCCTTGCCCCAGCCCCTTCTTATAAAATAAAAAATAATTTTTTCGGCTAAATTTGATTTTGATAAATCTCTTTTCGGATAATATCTCATAATTCTTTGGAAACTATCAAAAAACAAAAAAATAGCAAGTCCAATAAATGGTATTTTCCTAAATCTTGATATGAATTCATATGAAGATTTGCTTGTTTGCCAAAACTTCTCATCTTTTTTAGGAATGCCTTGATAATTATTAGCATTTATAATATTTCCATTAAACGCAACATCTCTTAAAGGATATGCTGTTCTTTGGTGGCCATAACCCATATCTACTCCCACAACCCATGCCTTTTTACCTTCTTGTGAATTATTTTTAAGCATACGGTAATTATACATTATTTAATGGTAAGTGAGAATATTAATACGTATATTAATACGTATAATGTACTTTAATATAAATATGTGGCATAATGAACTTTGTTTGAGTTTACTTGGAGTAACCTTAAACATTTAGTTCCTTTACAAGATGTAGAGAGGTAAAGAATGAACAATTTCATGACATATCCAGCGGTAATAAATCCAAATCCAAAAGCAATTATTAAATATTGCATCGATCCGAGATTTGTTATTGCATTTAAAGGATTCATTAAAGATTTGGGTTTTGATGATGAAGTAGATATTGTAAAAAAGTTTGCAGGAGGCCCAGTGGCTCTTGCGCACCCAAAAGAAATGCCAAGCCGATCTAAATGGTTAAGAAAACAACTCGAATTTGATTGTGATAAATTTTCTTCAATAGAAACACTTATTGCCATCATGCACGAAGATTGTGCATACTATCATACTGTTCCAAATAAATGCCATCGGCTAGGAAAAGAAAGAAGCGACCTTCCATTCATCGGAAGCTTCTTAAAACATTACTTTCCGAGTAAAGAAATACGGCTTTATTACGCTAGATTCACAAAAAATAAAACCAAAATTACTTTCGAAGAAGTCGAACAACTCAAAAAAGTTTATCTAACAGAACCATTAAAAATCCTAACATCATAAAAATATTAAAGCCGTGGGCAACCCCTCTCGGCTCTTTTTTTGTTTAGTAACCTAAAAAATATATAAAAAAACTAAACAACCCCTCACTAATTTTGCCATAACTAAATGGTGGTAACCTCGAATACCACCTAAAAATTAAATCTTAGCGATGCTGTGGGCGAATAGCCCCACTTTTTAATTTATGCATAAATTAAAAAGTGTGCATCGCCATAATATGTTTTGCAAAATTAGTGTGTGGGTTAATACATTTTAATAACCTAGAAATTTTGGTTTTTGTTTTTTATTCAAATACCAGATTAAAATTGCTAAAACAAAATAGTAAATTACTAACCAAATCCAAGAAATATTTTTGAATGTTTTTACCGCCCATGGTTGAGAGAAAACCTCTAATACTTTTATTACGTAAGTTAATAGCGCTATGCAGGGCAAAGAAAAAATAAAACCTAAAATATTTGAAAAAACTCCAAAAATAGATACTAAAAATCCTAAAATAGTCAACAATGGAATTATAGGCAACACTAAAATATTAGTTATTGGAGAAATTAAAGATAGAGTGCCAAAGTTATATACAATGATTGGTAAGGTAAATATTTGTGCGGCAAGGGTCACAGAAATAATATCAAACAAAAGTTTAAATTTCTTTTTTAATTCTGACGATTCTTCTGTTTTTTTGTTGAATCCTAAAAAAATATCAATAAGAGGTTTTAAATAAATAATTCCCATAGAAGCTAAAAAAGAAAGCTGAAAACTTATATCATAAAATAAAAGCAAAGGATTTTGCAAAAGCATTATTGACGCCGTTAAAAATAAAATTCTTGAACTAGTATTTTGTCTGCCTAAAACTCCTGCCAAAAGAACTAAAGAACCCATAATGGCGGCCCTTACTCCTGAAACGGGAAATCCAATGAGCACTATATAAATCCAAATAAAAAATATTGCCAAAATACTGGCTTGTTGGCGCCATAATCTTAGCGCTAATAAAAATGCTGTTATTATTGAAATAACAATAACTATATTACTTCCTGAAACGGCCGTTATATGACTTAAACCAGTTTTACTAAACTTATCTTTTAAATCTTTTGACATACTTTTATCATTACCAAAAACCACGCCTTTTAAAATATCACTATTTGGAGGGGAAAAATTCATATTAATTGAATCTATTAATTTGTCTTTTAAAAATAATATTTTTTCATATAAAAAAGAACCTGCATTATAATCGTGCTTTTGTGAAATTAGTTCTATTTTTGGAAAATCCATTACAGAATAAATTCCATCTTTCATTAAATAACTTTTGTAATCAAAATCTTCAAATACTGCAGGTGTTTTTAATTTTCCAGTAATTTTTACGGTGTCTAAATATTGATACTCTGGGTAACGTTGCAAAGTAACTAATATAATACTTCCTGGACGCATACCATAAATCTGACGGCCGTCAGATTTATGGTATGCGTCCTCAATTTTTAAACTTTCGGTTCTAATTTTTATTTTTGATAATGTATCTCTTATATCTGGTTCGGCTATAATTTGGCCTGTTAGGGTAACTTTTTCTGGCGCGTCATTTAATTGGCTTAGTTTATCATTTAAAATATTAAATTCAGAAATTTGAACACGCATAATTCCTAGTATTAAAAACAAAATACAAAAATAAAAAATAAAAATGTTATTTTGATGTTTCCCCATAATCGACGGCCGTCGATTATCAGGAATTACAAATAAAATAATCATTATTAAAACCCCTAAAAACAAAATCCCCCAGATATAAATCTGAGGGATTCTAATAATTGAACTTATGAATATTCCAATAATAAAAAAAATACAAAGGCAAAAAAGCGCTTTAGAGGGAGTCATTTTAGTAAAGCTTTTTTATAAAAAATTTTCGGCATACTTAACCTATTTCTGCAAGAATTAATTCCTTTATCTTTTCTACCAAGCCTTCTTGATTTGGTAAGTTTTGTAAAGAAAGATTCGTTGACGCAAGGTATATCTTTGCATCTTTTTTAGAATATTTTAAGCCCTTATGATCCCTATTAAATTTTTTTCTAAACCCTTCTATAATACGTATTGCATGTTCTGCATCATAACTTTCTTCTTTTCCATCAATAGTGGTTCCGTTAATCTCTTTTTTGCTTCTTAAGGTTTCAAACAATTCATCAAAACTATTCGCATCTTCTATGCTTTTTGTCAGTTCCCCCTCTTCCCTTACCGTTGAAGGCAATATTTCTGGATTATTTTTTTCAGACTTATCCTCTAAAAGTTCTTCTATTGCTCCATTTACTGCGTTATCTACATCTTCATTAGATAATTTAGATATGCCTCTCAATCCTAAAATTCTCATAAATTTGTCTGCAATTTCAACAGTAAGCATAGGCCAATTAGTTCTAGGGTCAAACGAGTAATCATATTTTTCATCCCTTCCTTTATTCTCCTTAAGCTTAACTTCGTCAGCTAATTCGGCACCTCTCAATCCCATTTTTCTAAAGGATTTATAACCCACCTTGATAGCTCCTAAAGTAATGCTTACTGGCGTCATCGCAAGTAAATCTAACACTCCTATTATTTTCCCTGTTACCCCTTTTGCTGATTTTATTGGTAATGGCTCACCAATTGCTTTATCTCCAATTTTTCTAAACTTATTCAGCGTTCTGCCTATTTCTTTAAAAACGCCTACTTCTTCATTCTCCTCTACTTCTACATCTTCTTCTGCCACAGGCAATTTTTCTTCAATAACTTTACTAGATTCTACTTCTTCTGGCTTAATTGGCTCGTCTGCTTTGCTTACTTCTTCTAAAATAATTGCATCAATATCTGATTCACTCCAATTTTCTATGGTTTCGCTTATTGGTTTTTCCTGTTGAGCTTTTAAATCTTGGTTATTTTCAGATTTATCAAATACTTCATCTACCTCTTTTCTTGCTTTTAGTATTTCCTCAGAATCATCTGCCCCCAAAATTATATTATCATTTGCACTTTTTTTAACCCTTTTTTTAGCTTTAGGTTTTTCTAATTTTCCTAATAATGGAGGTTTATCAAAAACTTCTACTACTGTTCTTTTTTTGGCTCATCAACAGGTATTTCGGGCATTTTTTTTGCCTTTCTTCCTCTTTTAAAATTATCCTTCAAAGCTTCTGCCTCAGCGTCTAATACTGCTCTCTCTTTAACCCAATCGGGTATACTATTTTCTCTGGACCCATTTTCTATACTTACTTTTTGGGCAATATTTTTTGGCATAATTTTTTAAATTATTATATTTTTAAAACTTCGTGGCAATCACGGTAATTTTTATTTCACCCTTCTTTAGTGTGCTATTTTTTGCCGCCCCAAAAATTATTTGCGCTTTTGGATCAACATTTTCAGTAATAATTTTTGATACTTCTTTGACTTCATTTAAAGTAATATCTTGGCCAGAAACATTAAATAAAATTCCTTTGGATCCTTTTATTGAAAAATCTAATAAAGGTGAATTAATTGCATCAGTTGCTGCTTTAATAGCCCGATTTTCTCCTATGGCTCGCCCCGTGCCAAACAAAGCTTGTCCAGAATTTTTCATAACCGATAAAACTGAAGCAAAATCAATACTTATAATTCCAGGCGCTAAAATTAAATCTGTTATACCTTCTACGGCTTGCTTTAAAATATCATCACAAGCTTCAAATGCGCCAGAAACAGTCGTTTTTTCATCAATTATTTTTAAAAGCTTATCATTAGAAATTATTAAAAGTGAATCTACTTTGCTTTTTAAATTTTCACAAGCTAATTTTGCAACTTGCTTTCTTTGTTCTCCTTCAAAAGAAAATGGCGTAGTAACTACCGCAATAGTTAAAATACCCATACTTTTTGCAATTTCTGCTATAACGGGTGAAGCTCCGCTTCCGGTCCCACCGCCAAGTCCGCAAGTAATAAATACCATATCTGACCCTTTTAAAACTTCTGATAACTCATTTTTATTTTCTTCTGCTGCTTCTTTGCCTAGTAATATATTCATTCCGGCGCCAAGTCCTTTTGTAATATTTTTACCAATTAAAATCTTATTTTTAACTTTGCAAAAGTGCAATGCTTGAGCGTCTGTATTAATAGCCACTAATTCAACTCCATTTGAATCAAATTTAGCTATGCGACTAATTGTATTAGACCCAGACCCGCCAACCCCAATAACCTTTATCTTTGGATTCATATTATAATCAACGAATTTACACAAAACAACGAATAAACACGAATCGCGAATAGTATATTCGTGCATTCGTGAAAATTCGTGGCGCCACAGCGCCTGATTCGTGGGAATTCGTCATTCTTAGGGAATAAAAACCCTAAACATTCTTTTAAATTTAAAACTAAATTTTTTCATAAATCCTAAAGAAAGACCTAAGACTCTATCCTTTTTTTCATCGTTAAGATCAGTTCCTTCTAATACTAGCCCTGCAACAGTGGCTAACGCAGGGTCTTGCTCAAGGCCAATTATACCTTTTGGAATTCCTATCTGGCAATTAAGTTTTAACTGTTCTTTAGCTAACTCTTTTATTTTTGGCAATTTTGCTCCACCTCCAGTTAATACAATTCCCCCTGGCAGTAATTCTTGGCGACCTATTTTTTTAAGTTCTTTTTGCATTAAATCTAAAATTTCCGAAACTCTAGGTTGTATAATATCGACTAAGCTTTTATTAGTAAAAAGCAAAGAATTAGATTCATCAAAAACTTCTACTTTTTTTCTCCCACCTGCATCACTACGTGAAGCGTTGCGGGTAGATGACCGATCTTTTTTATCTTTATCGCTTTTTGATAAAACACATGTGCCATGATGTTTTTTAATATCTTCCGCAATAGAAACTTCTGTTTTAAGTCCAATAGCAATATCATTTGTTATATTGGCTGATCCTAAAGGAAAAACTGCAAAATGAATTAAATCTCCCTCTTCAAATACAGAGATGCTTGTTGTTGCAGAGCCTATATCTATTAAAGCCACCCCCACTTCTTTTTGCTGGGGAGTTAAAACTGCATTGGCAGCAGCTAGTGAAGAAGGAATAATATCATCAATTTGTAACTTAGCATTTAAAACTGCTTGAGTTAAATTTATAAAATAAGATTGAAAATAACAAAGTAAAATAACTTTTGCTTCAAGTCTTACACCAGATAATCCTAATGGCTGCTTAATGCCTTTTTGGTCATCAATAATAAATTCTTTAGGAAAAACATCTAATATTTCTTCATTTAAAGGAATATTTATGGCTCTTGTTGCCTGCAAAACCCTTTCAATATCTTCTTGTGAAATTATATGATCAGTTCTTGATACAGAAATTAATCCATCAGAAGGAGTAACATAAAGATGGCTTCCTCCTATATTTACAAAGACTGAATTTATTCTTATAGAATGATCCCTTTCAATTCCAGCTATTAATAGCTGGATATTTTTTGCAGTTTCTTCCACATTAACTACTGCCCCACGCCTTAAACCAAAAGAAGGAATTGTAGCTGACGACAAAACCTCCCAATTATCTCCTTTTTTTTGGGCAACCAAAGCCTTTATAGTATTTGTTCCTATATCTAGCCCTGTGACAATGTGACCTTTAGACATAAAACTAATTTAAAATGTAAATATCAAAATTTAAAATTTTGGTATCGCGCCGTAGCGCGACAATTATATTATTAAAATTTGCTTCGCAAATTTTAATACCTTAATTTTGCATTTTGATTTTTGATTTTTAAATTTTAGACAGGTAGTATTCCTGTCGACGAAACATTCTTTCTTCTTCTGCTTCTGATATTTCGTGGTCATATCCTAAAGTATGTAAAATTCCATGAATAAGCATTTTTGACAACTCTTTTTTTAAGCTCAAGCGTGATTCTTTTGCGTTCTCTCTAACTACTTGAGGGCAAATAATAATTTCAGCAAATTCATCTTTGAAGTTAGATACTTTTTCAAAGCTAAGTACATCAGTGGGTTTATCTTTTTTTCTATACTTTTTATTGAGTTTATGTATTTCTTCGGGACGAACAAAAGCAATAGACAAGTTTTCCGTTCCTTTATTTTCGCCTTTTAAAACTTTTTTTGCAACCCCTATAAAAAACTTTTTATCCACAACAAAATTAGTAAGATTTACAATCTCGATCATAATTTATCCATTCTACAATATATTTATAAATTAAACAAAAAACCCGTACTATCGTACGAGTATATTTTTAATTACTCTCCAAGAATCTCCCTATAAAGAGTCTCCTCGCCTCTTAAAAGATACGAGGGTTTGAATATGGTGTCCCACATAATTATAGCCTCATGACTTTCAAACACTGTTTTTAATAAATTATTCCATCTGTCTACACATTCTTGATTTGCTTCCAATTGAGGTGAAACCTGCAGTATTCTTCGAGTAATTATTTCCTTAATCGACATCTGCTCTTTTTTCTTTCTTGGCCTAAGGAAGAAAAAATCATTATCCGCTTCCTTAAAAGAAATATGTGGACTATTTCTCATTTCTTGAGCCCAATCTTCTGGCTCAAAGGCATTAAAAGCCGATAATTGCACGATTCTGTAAGCATCCTCTGTTGAAAGGCCAAAGGGCGCCCCGCGATGTCGCAAAAATTCTTTGGCTTCTCCTGCAGCATAACAACCGCAAGAGTCTTCAATTTCTAAAAGCATATTATCTGGATATACCTTAAGGCCTCCTAAAACTCTGATCATAGTTTTTAAACAATGGATTGCTATATGAAAAAGATCGGGCCATTCAACTCTTTCAACGCATGACTGCTCAATAGCTCGCTCTTCCCAAGTTTCAATATTCTCTTGAATTGATAAGAATCTTGATTTTGCCATTCTTGCCATGCCTTTCATTTGCTCCGTTGAAATAGTGTTCTTTTTATGAGGCATTACAGAAGAACCTTTTTGTTTTTTCCCAAATGGCTCCTGATAAATTGGTCTGCCACTACGAGCGCCCAAACGGATATCAATGGCAATTTTATCAAGAGTCAAAACTAATTGGCAAAGAGCTTGCGCAATTGGAGCAAAAAGTTCCCGAGGTATAATTTGGGTTGCACCATAGAATGGTTTAAATCCCAAAATCCTCAAGGCTTCTTTTTCAACTTCATGATTTAATCCGCCATAGTTTCCAATGGCACCAGAGAGTTTCGATTGCCTTAATGTTGATCTGGCTTTGATTAAATATTCCGATGTCAAATTAATGGATTGTAGCCATGTGAGACATCGCTTCCCAAAAGACTGCAGTTGAGCCTCTTGACCATGGGTCCTTCCATTCATTATCGTATAGCGATAACGCAAAGCTAGGGTTTTTAACACTTCACAAAGCACCTCAACATGACGATCAAAAACAAAAATTGAATCAAAAATCATCTGTAAAAAAGCTGACTCTTCAGTATCATAGGAAGTCATACCATTATGAAAATATGGCTGTAATTCTAAAGGTAAAAATCGTAAACGCTCTTCTAAGAATGCATTGAGGTCATGCTTTACCTCTTCTTCTTTTGCAAGCCACCATGCAATATCAATAGGCTGATGTAATAGACATTTATGAATTTGATCAAAAATGTTTTCATCAATTATTCCAAGGTTAGCTCTCGCCTGAATTACCGCAAGCTCCGTTTTTTGCCAGAGATTTACTTTATTATCATTAGACCAAATTCCTTCAATGCGATCATCTTTATAACGTGAATTCATCGCACTATCCTCCCTTTCTGATTGTAAATGTACTACTTAAATTACTACCATCCTAATTGATATTATAATTTAAGTCAACACAAAAAAACTCCGACATGCCGGAGTTTTTTTATAAGAATTACAAACTTAAAGCGCCAGTATAAACACTTAAAAAAGTTGGAATAAAAAATATTAACCCTATAAGTGGCAAAACAAACATTATTATTGTAGCAATAAGCGTCCACAAAAAATACTTTCGTGTTTTTTCAACTGACCGCCAAATCTTATCTAACTTTTCATCTTGCCTGTCCTGAGACGCGCCGAAGGATTCTTGGATTTTTTTTAAAGTTTCTTCTTCCATTTCAAATACGAATTCCCACCTAACTTACGAATTTTCACTAATCACAGATTCGTAATTCGTAATTCGTGATTATTCGTTCGTCAATTCACGAGAATTCGTTCAATTTAATAGTTCTTTAATAATTTTACTCACTTCACCCCCGTCTGCTTTACCTTTTACTTTTGGCGCTAAGTCTGCCATTACTTTACCCATCTCTTTAATATTAGTGGCACCAACGTTGGCAATTGATTCCTCAATTAATTTTCTAATTTCTTCTAGCGACAGCTGCTCTGGCAAATATTTTTGCAAAATTTCAATTTCTTTTTTTTCTTTATCTACTAACTCTTGCCTATTACCTTTTTTATACAGTACAATAGCATCCTTCCTTTTTTTTATTTCAGAGGAAATAACACTAATTACTTCATCATCATTTAACGCTGACGCTTGCATTAAATCTTCCTCTTTTATATCTGTATCTTCCTTAGAAACTTTATACCTTTTTTCTTTTTCTTTTAAATTAACTGCAGATATCGCCATGCGCAAAACATCTACAACTTCTTGGTTGCCTTGTTTTAAAGCATTTATAATATCAACCTGAATTTGTTGTTTTAACATAACCTTACTATACCAAAAAAATCGTTTTTTGACGATTTTTTTGGTATATAAATTTATTTGGGTTTACTTAATTTTTCCTGACGACTCTTCTCAATTCTTAATCCCACCCTTCTTAAAGCTGATCTTTTCTTTGCTAAAGTTGATTTTGCTCTTTTACGAAATTGTTTGCCCCTTACTTGAAGCAAGACTCCCGATTGGCGAACTACTTTAGTAAAGCGATGAACTAAATTTTGAGAACTTTCTTTATCTTTTTTTTTAACTTCTAAAACCATATTAGTTTTTGGTTTTTAGTTATTGGTTTTAGTTATTTAGTTATTAGTTAAAAAACTATAAACTATTAAACTGAAACTGCAAACTATTAACTGGTAACTTATTTACTAACTTTCTCTTTCATTTCCCCTACGACCTTGTCAAGTTTTATCTCTGTTTGAACTCCCGTTTTCATATCTCTTAAAGTGATAAAATTTTCCAGAGCTTCTTTTTGACCAAATATTAAAACCCATCTTATTCCCATCTTATCAGCAGTTTTTAACTGAGTTCTAAGAGAATCTTTTGAAAAAGATTCAGCAACAGGAATTTTTGCGGTTCTAAACTCTTCAAAAAGTTTTAGGCTTCTTTTCTTAGCAAATTGACCTAACTGGGCTAAAAATATTTCTGTTTCTTCTTTATTTTTATCTACTTTAAGCTCCTTTGTTTTCATTACATTAAGAATTCTATCCACCCCACCAGCAGCTCCAAAAGCAGGTGTGCTTCTTCCGCCTAAAAGCTTCACCAATCCATCATATCTTCCACCACCAACTAAACTGCCTTGCGCTTCCCCAGCCTCGCTTTTTTCAATAATTTCAAAAACTGTTTTTGTGTAGTAGTCAAAACCTCTTACTAAATAAGGATTTAAAGTATAGGGTAATTCTAATTCATCCAAAAATTCTAAAACCTGCTTAAAGTGGGCATGACAGGCTTCGCAAAGGTGATCTATTATTTGCGGAGCCCCTGACTTTACTCTTTGGCATTTTTCTTCTTTACAATCTAAAATCCTTAATGGATTTTCTTTTAATCTTCTTTGGCAATCATTGCACAAAGATGATTTTTTTGATCTAAAATAAGTAGTTAAAGTCTTTTTAAAATAAGGCCTGCATTCCTGATCTCCAATACTATTTACCTCAATATTTATATTTTTAAAAGATAAATCCTTTAAAATATCGTAACACATTTGAATTATCTGACCATCTATTGATGGACTAGTATCTCCCAGGGCTTCTATATCAAATTGCAATAATTGCCTATATCTGCCGGCCTGAGGCCTTTCGTGTCTAAAACACGGCCCCATTGTCCATAATTTTACTGGTTGGGGCAAATTATACATTCCGTGTTCAATATAACTTCTTACTATTCCAGATGTAAACTCTGGACGCAAAGCAACCATATCTCCCCCCTTAGTGCGAAATGTATACATTTCCTTTTCAACTATATCGGTTGTAGCTCCAGTGCCTTTTGCAAAAACCTCTGCTTGCTCTAAAATTGGAGTATCAATTCTTTTAAAACTATAATAATTAGTAATACTTTCAACAGCTTTGTTGATTTTTTTTAAATACACCTGATCTTCTGGTAAAATATCGCGCATCCCTGTTAAATTTTGCAATTTTAATTTTGTCATTTATTCAATAGCTAAACCCTGAAATATATGTTATTTTAGTTACTGGAAAAATTCTAAGTAATGCTCTCCCAATAATATCTTCTCTTGGCAAAATTCCCCATGACCTTGAATCGTATGAATATTGCCTATTATCTCCCAAAACAAAATATTCATTATCAGCAAGTATTGTATTTATATTACCTTCTGTATTTTTTAAGTCTGGCAAATAATTTTTTTCATCTAAATTTAGGATTTTACCATCTTTATAAATTATTATTTTACCATCTTTAACATTAACAGTTTCGCCGGGAAGTCCTATAACTCTTTTTATAAAACGCTGACTAAGATCCCGCGGATATTTCAAAACAATTACATCTCCTCTTTGAGGATTTTTCATTCTATAAGAAATTTCGTCCACAATTAAATAATCCCCCGAGTGAAAATTAGGCACCATTGAGTCTCCCTTTACAATAAAGGGCTGGAATAAAAAATAACGTATAGGTAAAACTATTATTAAGGCAATAATAATTATTTTTATAAATTCCCACGAAGAAAGAAGATATTTTTTAATAATAATTTCCCTCCTATTATTCCCACTATTTATCTGATTGCTTTGTTCCATTAGATTTAGTTACGATAATTATTGGATTTTATCACATTTTTTAGTGGATTGCAAGGGCTCTTTATTAATAAAACGAAAGAGAGCCGTGGCGTTGTGCCGCCACGGCTCTTGGGGTGGGAAAGAAAGAGATCTTACCAGGAATCCCTGGCAAAGCTGGGGCGCAAGAAGAGCGCGACCAGCTTGATCTTGGTGGGTTTTGCCTTGCTGCGATTCTGCCTCACCAAACGGGTGATCAGCTCATGGGCCAAATAGGGCTGGATCCTCAAGCCGGATTCCTCCTCAAAGACCATCAAATGGTCTTTGAGATTTTTCCCCTTGAAGTACCCTGACCCCTTCTGGACAGCCCACTCCTTGAAGAGTTGGCTGATGCTCTTGGCTGGTGGCGGCAAAATGGCCTTCGTCATGCTTCTCCTCCATTGAAAAAACGATGCGGAAAAAACACTGCCTCTTGTCCATTTCTAGACTACTGCCCCCAGAAAAAACTGCCAGGCTAGGCAAAAGCGATGCCACTCTGGACGATACCACTCTGTTGGAGCAGTGACTGGTCTACCTGGCCGCTTTGAAGCCTTTCGCGAAGCTTCTTGATCGCCGGAGAAAAGTCTGCCTCAAAGTGAGACTCCTCAACCAGAAAATCGTTGACTGCTTCGTTACTCATCTTCCGAGAGAAACAGCGCAAGGCACACTCCGTCTGATAAAGAGTTAGCACACTGACCTTGAGCAAACGAACCCTCGACATGTGTGATCCCTTCCTCATGAAAGAACACTGATGCGGTGAAAAACACAACCTCTTTTTGTCCCCCGACAACTCTCCACTAATTAACGGCGATATACCTCCTTTCCTTTAGACAAATTGATCAAGAACTAATTTCAATTATATATCCATAAAAAAACATGTCAACCCCATGCTAAAATAATTAAAAAGTGATATGATGAATAAAAAATATTATGATAATCGTTGGCTTGGGTAATCTCGGAGAAAAATTTAAAAATACCCGTCATAATGCCGGCTTTATGGCTATTGATTTTTTTGCGAAACAAAATGATTTTCCAGAATTTAAGTTGCAAAAAAAATATACATCATTAACTTCTGAAAAAAACATAGAAAAAAAATACCCTAATTCTGACGGCCGTCAAAATCAGAGTATAAAAATTATTTTAGTAAAACCGCAAACTTTTATGAACGAAGCGGGAAAAGCTGTAGCATCAATATTAAAAAATAAAAAAGAGGCTGAACTAGTGGTGATTCACGATGATATTGATATGCCACTAGGGAAAATAAAATTCTCAAAAGATTCTGGAGCTGGCGGCCACAAAGGTGTAAATTCCATTATTAATAGCTTAGGCAAACAAGATTTTATACGGTTAAAAATCGGCATATGCCCTGCAACCAAAAAACCAGAAGCCGTTGAAAAATTTGTGATAGAAAAGTTTACAAAAGAAGAATTACTAGTGTTAAACAAAGTAATCGAAACGTCAGCAAATGCTCTTAAGCTACTTATAAATGAAGATTTAAAAAAAACTATGAATGAATTTAATTAATTTAAGATTTAAGAATTGTTATTTACTTTGAATTACGAAATGCACAATGATACAATGAAACCAGCAAAGGTCGAAACACAATTTATATTCGGGAACGGTCTTTTGCATAAAAAGCCTGTTTTGTGTTTAAATTGAGTTTCGATGATTTCATTGATTTTCCGCATTTCGTAATTCAAAGTTATTTAAGATTTATGAATCCGTTATCAGCATATTTTTTTGTAAAAATTGTAAAATAAAAAGCCCCGGCATTATCCGTTGGGCCTGAATCTTTCTCCGAAAATCAAGTAAATTTAAAGGGGCTAATTTATCCTTTAGTCCCTTTAATCCAACATTCTCGGGAGCATCACGACTAGAAACACAATGATGATTGGAAAAAGGAAGAATGATCCAAGGCCCAACCATACCTTCCAAGTCCATGTACCACCATGTTAAAAGGTCGGCGTATTCGTAAATCGAGTACTGAACATTCGTAGTTCCTCCAAAAAGAGTTGTTCGTTCATCCGCGACAATGTTATTAAATTGATTTTATACCATTAAGAAGGCTTTGTCAATACTTTGACGACTTTCTAATTTTAGGTAATAATCACCTTAATTGGAAAAAGTAAATTTAGATAAAACTTTAATCGTAAGCATCGCCCCCTACTTTTTGGAAAAGGAGGTTTTTTGGTTTCAGGAGAATTTAGATGAAATATTAACATCATCTAAAACCCAATCGTTTTTTCAAGATAATACTATATTTTTAGAAACCGGTAAAAAATATGATTTACTCCAATTATTAAGAAAACTGGATGAAATGGGATACGAAAAGGTATTTAAAGTAGATTTTCCTGGAGAATTTTCACAACAGGGAGGTATTATTGATGTATTCCCTATTAATACAACTTCTGCGGTTCGTTTAGATTTTTTAGGTAACACTATTGAAAATGTTAAAGTGCTAGATATAAAAATTGAAGACCACGAAAAGGCAAAAGACATTTTAAAAAAGAAATTACAATCACAAAAATTATTTTCCGATTTAAAAAATGTAAAAACTGGTGACTATTTAGTGCATTTAGATCATGGCGTAGCAAAATTTACAGGAATAGAAAAAGTTTTAATCGAAAACGAAAAAACAAACACAAAAACAGAGGAAGAGTATTACGTATTAGAGTATGCGCAAAGTGATAAGCTTTACGTGCCAAAGGGACTAGAAAGAAAACTTTCAAGTTATGTTGGTTTTATTAATCCTATTATTTCGCGCTTGGGATCTTCACTATGGCAAAAAACAAAAAGAAAAATTAAAGAGGATGTAGAAAAGTTGGCCAAAGAACTCTTAAACCTTTACTCAAAAAAAGAAGTTACCACTCGAAGCCCTTATTTACAGGATCCAGAATTAGAATCGCAACTGCATGCGGGATTTTTATACCAAGAAACCCCCGACCAACTACAAGCCATTGAAGACATTAAAAAAGACCTTTCAGAAGAAAAACCCATGGATAGAATTGTTTGTGGAGATGTTGGTTTTGGAAAAACTGAAATTGCTATACGAACCGCTTTTTTGGCAGGAATTAATAATTACCAAACCGCCATCATTTGCCCCACCACTATTTTAACCAACCAGCATTTTAACAATTTTAAAGAGCGTTTTAAAAATCTTCCCTTTAAAATTGCCATGCTTTCAAGGCTGCAATCAAAAAGAGAACAGCGCGCGGTTATAGAAAATATAAAAGAAGGGAAGGTTGACGTAGTTATTGGCACACATAGAATTTTATCAAAAGATATAGAGTTTAAAAACTTACAGCTTTTAATTATTGATGATGAGCAGCGCTTTGGGGTAAAACAAAAAGAGAAACTGCGGCAAAAAAATCCTTCTCTTGATATTTTAAGCTTGTCTGCAACTCCTATCCCCCGCACGATTTATCTGGCGCTTTCAAATTTTAAAAATATTAGTTTAATGCAAAATCCTCCTTTGGGTAGGTCTTCTATCGCTACCGACATTGCGCCTTACAATTCAAATAATATTAAAAAAGCAATCTTGTTTGAATTAGCGCGCGGTGGCCAAATATATTTTTTACACAATCGAGTTGAAACGATAGAAAAAACAAAAGAAAAATTAAAAAAATTGGTGCCAGAAGCAAAATTTTCATCCATTCACGGCAGAATGGATGAAAAAAAATTAATAGGTATTATGGACAACTTTACCAGAGGAAAAACCAATGTATTAGTAGCAACTACTATTATCGAAAACGGTATAGATTTGCCCAACGTAAATACTATAATAGTAGAGGATGTATCGCGACTTGGACTTTCACAGGCATATCAAATAAGGGGCAGGGTTGGCAGGTCGCATATAAAAAGTTTTGCTTATTTATTTTACCCAAAAAAATTAACCGACATAGCGCGCGAACGATTGAAGGTATTGGATGAAGCAAGTGAGTTAGGATCAGGATATAAAATTGCGATTAAAGACTTAGAACTTCGAGGCGCGGGAAATATTTTGGGTCGCGAACAATCAGGTTCAATAAATAAAATCGGTCTTAACTTGTATTGTCAGATGTTGGCAGAGTCTGTTGAGAAATTAAGATAAACAAAAAAGCCTTGGTTAACAAGGCTCTATATGAATGCCATTTAAAGTTTATCGCGAGAAAATTTTGGCAACATTGCCAAAGGAGACCAATTTTTCATCATCTCTTCTGTGTTATCAGTATTTTGATATTGCCCTCCCGCTTCATTATAAGAAACGGTCAGCGGATCAACTTGATAAAAAGCGATTTGCGCTACTCTCATGTCTACCACCAAAATAACCGAAGCTCCTGCCAAGTGATTAGTCATTTCCATAGTCCAGCGGTTACAAAAACCAAGATCACCCCATCCTGCGCATTTGCGCACCGTAATGCCAATTCTTCCCATAGAACTTCTAGCTCTCATTTCAGTAGTTACACAATTACGACCACCAATAAATTCTTGAGTATGAGCCAAAATGGTTTCTCCAGGCCCTAAAATAATAATCCTATCTTCTGGTTTTATATTTTTTAATTCCCCATTTTCTTTAGTCCAATCTTGCGCCATCATTGCTTGTTGAGGTTCGCCCCAATACTTTTTTACATCCGACGGATTAAATGGGTTAAAGATTTTTCTAGAAGAAGACTTAAATGGTTGTTCTTGAAAAAAACTTTCGCCTAGCCTTACATCATAACTCGTTGTTTGTAAATTTTTAGGATTAAAAGGAAAAATAAAAATATTTCCTTGTCCCAAATGAAATAAAATCATATCCTTGTTTAATAAAGATCGCATCGGCGCTTCTTGATTCTGCATAATATCTCCTTGTCAAAGAACTTAAAACGATACGTCTTTATACTATATTAAGAAAATATAATTTCAAGTATTTTTTAATTTTGTGGTATGATTTATCAATGAATGATATACAAGAAATCAAAATCACCGATAAGGATTATCCTGAACTGTTAAAAAAAATCCCTGACGCGCCTAAGGTTTTATATTACAAAGGAAAATTACCAAAAAATAATGAGTCTTGTTTTGCCGTGGTGGGAACGCGCCACCCATCTAGCTATGGGCAGCAAGTTGCTTTGCAAATAGCTGGAGAATTAGTAGACGCAGGAATAACTATTGTTTCGGGAATGGCTCCCGGGATAGACACCTTCGCCCATACCATTTGTGTTGAAAAAAATAAAAGAACTATTGCGGTACTAGGAACTGGGTTAGACGAACAAAGTATATATCCGCAGCAAAATTTAGAATTATCAAGAAAAATAATTAAATATGGCGGATGCTTAATTTCAGAGTTTAAACCGGGTACTCCGGGCTATCCAAATAATTTTCGACAAAGAAACAGAATTGTATCCGCATTGAGCTTGGGAGTATTAATCGTAGAAGCAAAAGAAAAATCGGGTTCGCTTATTACTGCCCGATACGCTAAAATCCAAAAGAAAAAACTGTTTGCCATGCCCGGCCCGATTTATTCTTTAAATTCTAAGGGGCCAAACAAATTAATAAAAGAAGGAGCAACGCTCGTTGAAAGCGGCCAAGATATTTTAGATGTGTTGGAAATTGAGTCGCAAAAATTTGCCAAACAAATTTTTGCGGCGGAGAATAACGAAGAAAAGCTAATTTTAGATGCATTAAGCCAAGAAGCTCTTTATATAGATGCCATTATTGAAAAAACAAAATTAAACGCCTCTTTTGTGGCCACCTCCCTTGCCTTAATGGAAATTTCAGGTAAGATACGGAACTTGGGAGGCAACGTATATTCGTTGAATTAAAACACAAATTACAAAACACAAAAATAGAATGTAAAATTAATTAAATACTTCGCTTAAACTTAACGGCCGTTAGTTTTAAGAGAAGTATTTATTATAAGGAATATAGTAAATGAAACTACCAATCACAGATCAATTTCTTTGGGATTTGTATGTAATGATGGATAAAACAGGTGATATTTTAAGGTTTATCACTAAACCACCCACCATGGCTAATTATTTACCTGGTCCCAAGAATCCAATTTTTGATAAGTATAGAAAAAACAAAAACAGAGACACTTTTAGTAAATTTATATACCGCTTAAAAAGCAACAACTATATAAAAGTTAAAAACTTGGAGGGAAAACAGGCTATCATACTTACTAAAGAAGGATTAAACAAGGCATTAAAGGCAAGTTTTATAATGGAGGGTAAAAAGAAGAGAAAAGATGGAAAATGGATAATGTTAATTTTTGATGTACCCGAAAAATACAGAAAATCAAGAGATTTATTAAGAAGCATTTTACGTAATTTAGGTTATAAGTTATTCCAACAAAGTGTTTGGGTTACCCCCTATGATGTTTCTGAAAAAACAGAAAAATTATTGCAAATGTATTCATTAGATAAATATGTAAAAATATTTTTAATAGAAGAAATATAACTTCTCCCAATTACCACGGCCGTGATAATTGGGAGAAGTTATTAGAGTGAAACAACTAAACTTTAAAAATATGGGTGAAAAAATATCACAACCAGAAGAACTAAAAATAGAAACCGAATCTAATTTAGAAAGAAAAGATAAATTAGAATTTCAACGCTTTGACGGAGAAGAAGGTTTTAATTTAATTAGAGAATTTATGGAAAAAATGAGTGAAAAATATATAAATAATGAATACCCTAATAAAGAAATTATTGAAAGGATTAATCCAGAGAAAAATGATGAGAAGAAGATTATTTCTTATGGCGCTTTTCAAAATAATAAGTTAGTTGGTATATTAACCGGAGATAAAAAGGGAAATGTATTTTTAGAAGGATTATGGTTTGTAATTGATCCAGAATGTAAAAATAGGGAAATAGGGGAAAAACTTTGGGAAATGGCCTTCTCGGACTTTGAAAAAATCACATTACTTACTAACGTTTTTGGGCTAAGAAAAAATGAATTATCCAAAAAAAGAGAAACGAAACAAAAAGCGTTAATAAGATACTATGAAAAAATGGGATTTATACCCAACACCAACACAGAATCTTTTAAGTATTCTAAAGTACCTGGCGGTTTTATGCCTATGATTTGGGAAAAAAAATAATTAAAAAAATAATAATTATGCAGCTTGTAATAGTAGAAAGCCCCACAAAGGCAAAAACAATTCAAAAGTTTTTAGGAAGCGACTACAAAATTAAGTCGTCTTTTGGTCATGTGCGAGATTTACCAAAGTCCAAGCTTGGTGTAGATGTAGATAAAAACTTTGAACCTACTTATATTATCCCTACCAAAGCCAAAAAAGTAGTGAATGAATTAAAAAAAGATGCTAAAGCTGCCGATGAAGTTATTCTGGCTACCGACGAAGACCGTGAAGGAGAGTCTATTTCATGGCACTTAGCCCAAGCCCTAAAACTGGAAAATCCAAAGCGAATAGTATTTCACGAAATTACCAAAACCGCTATTGAAGAAGCGATTGCAAACCCACGCGCCATTGATATGGCATTAGTAAATGCCCAACAGGCCCGAAGAATTTTAGACAGAATCGTAGGATACAAACTATCTCCATTTTTATGGAAAAAAATATCTAAGGGTCTTTCAGCTGGACGTGTACAATCAGTGGCAGTAAGATTAGTCGTTGAAAAAGAAGAAGAAATTAAAAAATTCATTGCTCAGGAATACTGGCAGATAGAAGCATTACTTAAAAAACAAGTGACAAACGACAAAGAACAAGAAGAGTTTTCTGCTTTTTTAATAAGAAAACCTACCCGCAATGCTTCGCATAACGATGCAGGCGGGGATGGTAAAGCAATTGATAAACTGGAAATAAAAAATGAAAAAGAAGCTAAAGACATTTTGACTGAATTAGAAAATGCAAAATACAACATAGAAAAGATTACCAAAAAGGAAACTAAACGAAACCCCCTCCCCCCATTTACTACGAGCACCTTGCAACAAACCGCTGCCAATAAATTTGGATATTCAGCAAAGATGACCATGTCCGTGGCTCAAAAGTTATACGAACAAGGATTTATCACCTACCACCGAACTGATTCGCTCAACCTTTCTTCAATGTCTTTGGCTACTGCAAAAACCTATATAACCGAAGCCCTTGGAGAAAAGTATTTTAAAGGCAGCGCTTTTAAGGCTAAGGGTAATGTCCAGGAGGCTCATGAAGCAATCCGCCCTGCGTATGCAGACAAAAATCCCGAATCAGTAAAATCAGAATTAGAAGGCGCGCAAATTAAAGTATATACCTTAATTTGGCAAAGGTTTATTGCCAGTCAAATGATGCCAGCTATTTTTGACTCAACTGCTATTGAAATCAGCGCCAAAAATCCTGCCCTGAGCGAAGCCGAAGGGTATACTTTTGGCGCCAATGGGCAAATGTTAAAATTCGACGGATTCTTGAAAATATACCCAATGAAATTTTCCGAAACTGATCTGCCAAAACTAGAAGAAAAAGAAATGTTAGACTTGATAAAAATAGATCCAACCCAGCACTTTACCGAACCACCTGCAAGATACAACGAAGCTAGCTTAATTAGGGCTTTGGAAGCTCATGGAATTGGGCGCCCCTCAACCTATGCTCCTACGCTTTCTACTATTCAAGATAGGAATTATATCCAAAAAAATGACCAGAAGCGTTTTGAGCCAACCGAAATGGGAACCATTGTCAACGATCTTTTAGTAAAAAACTTTCCGCAAATTGTTGATATTGAGTTCACCGCTAAAATGGAAAAAGAATTAGACGAAATTTCAGAAGGCAAAGATACTTGGCAAAAAACTATTAAAGACTTCTATGGCCCCTTTGCCAAAAATTTAAAAGAAAAGTATGAAGACGTGCCTAAAGAAAATTTAGATATTAAAACTGATAAAAAATGTTCCAAATGTGGCAAAGATATGGTTGAAAAAATGGGAAGGTTTGGCAGGTTTTATGCCTGTACTGGGTTCCCTGAATGCAAACACACAGAGTCAGTAGTAAGTGTTGCAGAAAAAATAGACTTAATATGCCCCAAATGTAAAACCGGACAAGTAGTGGGTAAAAAAACTAAAAAAGGCAAAATATTTTATGGCTGTGATAACTATCCAGCGTGTGACTTTGCAACATGGGACAAACCAATTAACGAATTTTGCCCGACCTGCAATTCTATTTTAGTAGAGACTAAGGCAAAAAAAGTAAAGTGCTCAAATAAAGAATGCGATTATGCAAAATCAAGCCCAACAACTGATTAAAAAAAGCACTGATCCAAAACTAATTGGAGATGTTTTTGAGTTTGCAAAACAAATATACACAGATAAAAAATGGTTACAGGGAAAAGATCTTTATATTGACCATGTCTTAAGAATGGCAATTAATTTACAAGATATGGAGATTGATAAAATAACAATCGCCACTTCTCTTTTATATGGCGTCGCCGATACATCGCTACCCGGAGAAAAAAAACATATTATTAATGAAGTTGAAAAAAAATTCGGTAAAGAAATTGCAGGACTTGTGAAAAAAACTTCTGAATTAAACAAAATATATTATTCTTTTAGAATTAATAATAAAGATCATCTCAACGAAGCAAAAAACGAAAATTTAAGAAAAATGTTTTTCGCGATTGCAAAAGATGTAAGAGTAATTATTATAAAAATTGCGTCAAGAATAGATAGCTTAAATAGACTTGACTACCTTTCGCAAGAAACTAAGAAACTTTATGCAATTGAAACCTTAGAGATTTTTGTGCCTATAGCTAATCGCTTGGGACTAGGAGAGGTAAAAAGAAAACTTGAAGACTTATCTTTTGCTTACTTGTATCCAGAAAAATTTTCTTGGTTGCAAGAAAACATTAAAGAAAAATATGAAGAGAGGCAAAAATATCTCAAAAAATTCATTCCGCATTTAAAAAAAATATTAAAACATGAAAGGATAAAATTCATAGATATAAATTATAGGGCAAAATCATATTGGAGCACTTATCAAAAACTGCAAAGGCACGATATGAATTTTGAAAAAATATATGATTTGGTTGCCTTAAGGCTAGTAGTTAGCGATGTAGCAACTTGTTATAAGACTTTAGGAGTCATCCATAAATATTTCCAACCAATGTCTGGTCAAATACAAGACTATATTGCTAAGCCCAAAGACAACGGCTACAAATCTTTACACACAACAGTTTTTTTGCAAAAAACCTTGCCAATGCAAAAAATAGAAAAAATTTCTGAAATACAAATTAAAACTGCGGAAATGCACAAAGAAGCCCAATTTGGAATTTGCGCTCATTGGGCATATAAAGAAAAAATTGATTTATTAAAAGACCAAGAAAAATTAAAGTTTTCAGAAAAAATACCTGAATTTATAAAAACATTTAATATTGATTTTTTTGAAAATCAAATTTTTGTTTTTACTCCAAAAGGAGATGTTATAACACTGCCAAAAGAATCAACTCCAATTGATTTTGCTTATGCTGTGCATTCAGATGTAGGCGACCACTGTGAATCGGCAAAAATTGACGGTAAGATTATCCCGTTGTCCCACAAATTAAATAGCGGTGACGTTATTGAAATAATTACTAGCTTAAAAAAGAAGCCATCACAAGATTGGCTTAAATTTGTAAAAACCGGTTTTGCCAGGTCTCACATTAAAAAAATTATTACTGCTACTTTTAACCCTATTTTTTCTGTCCCCGCTTTTATCAAAAAGAAAATATTCAAAACAGGCAAAGAAAAAAAAGAAGAAAAACATCAAGTAAAAAAAATAAAAGCTTCAGAAATATATATAGGAGGCCAAAAAGGAATTGCTGTTAATTTTGCAAAATGTTGTTTACCTAAATCTAAAGATGCAACTATGGCTTATCTTGCTAAGCATAGAGTGGCTGTTTTACATAAAACTTCTTGTAAAAACTTTCAAAAAATAGCCCAAAAATTCCCAGAAAGAATCATCGATGCCTCGTGGAAATAATCTTGAAATACACTAAATTTATGTTAATATTACCATAAATTGCCGAAGTGGCGGAACAGCAGACGCACGTGACTCAAAATCACGCGACCGAAAGGTCATGAGAGTGCAACTCTCTCCTTCGGCACAACAATAAAAATCCTGATATCTCTCAGATTTTTTTTAATACATTTATCCTTTTAAAAATTTTGTTCAAAATCCAGCCCACAATAATTCCACTTAAGGCTCCCACTATCACATCTGACGGCCAGTGGACTCCCACAAAGATTCTAGCAATAATAATTAAAAAACTAGCTATATAAAACCATATTCCAATTTTTTTGTTATAACCAAAAATAATGGTTGAAAGGGCAAAATAAAATGACGCATGTCCTGAAGGAAAAGAAGTTGCGCCAGAGTTATATGGCAAAAGTAAATGGGCGTTACTATAATAAACAAATGGTCTGAATCTGAAAAATAATTGGTAAAATATTTTAACTAATACAAACCGCACAAATAGTGCCGCCACAAGGGATTCTGCTACCATGCGCCAATATTTTTTTCCCGCTGGGCGGGATTGCTCTTGCGGTAAAAAATCTTTAATTAAAAATAATACTAAACAAAAAAGCAATATATATCCCAAATATACAGCGCAAAAAATCCCTAAAGAATCTAACCAGGGCCATTTACCGGCAAATCCATTAATAACATTAAAAATCTCTAAGTCTAAAATCACTTGGGTAATGGAAACTTTTTACAAAACTTTTTAATTTCTTCTTTGACTTTTTTTGCTGATGCGGGGTTTGATATTAGCTCATTAATCCAAGCTGCAATTCTGATTATTTCCTTCTCTTTCATTCCACGGGTTGTAATTGCAGGGGTGCCCAAGCGAATTCCCGATGGCTTAAATGGGCCAGCTGGATCATAAGGAATACTATTCTTATTTATCGCAATACCTCCACTTTCCAATAAATTTTGAGCTTCTGCTCCGGTAATATTTTTATTCCTTAAATCAATGAGCAATAAATGGTTTTGAGTTCCACTGCTTATTAAATTAAAATCATATTTTTTCAGTTCTTCAGTCAGCGTCTTAGCATTTTTCACAATTTGCGCCGCATATTTTTTAAATGCCGGCGTTGCAGCTTCTTTTAAACACACCGCAATCGCCGCAATAGCATTTTCGTGCGGACCGCCTTGAAGCCCGGGGAAAACTGCTTTATCAATTTTTTTAGGCAATTCAGGGTCTTTTTCAATTCCTTTTTTAGTAACCATAATCATTCCTCCCCTTGGCCCACGCAGCGTTTTATGAGTCGTCGTAGTTACAATATGTACAAAAGGCACTGGGCTTGGATGCGCTCCACCTGCCACAAGTCCCGCAATATGGGCAATGTCAGCCACTAAATACGCTCCAATCAAATCGGTAATCTTGCTGAATTTTTCCCATTCAATAATTCTAGAATACGCGCTTCCGCCAACCCAAATTACTTTTGGTTTGTGTTCTTTGGCTAATTTTTCAACTTCATTATAATTTATTAATTGTGTTTTTTCGTCCAAACCATATGAAATTGATTTATAAAACTTACCAGAAAAACTTAGTTTAAAGCCATGTGTAAGGTGTCCGCCGTGCGACAAATTCATTCCCATGGTTGTATCCCCCGGCTCACAAGTTGCCATGTACACCGCGGCGTTAGCTGGGCTACCCGAATGCGGCTGAACGTTGGCATACTCAACCTTAAATAATTTTTTAGCGCGTTCAATGGCTAAAGTTTCTACTTTGTCTATAAATTCATTTCCGCCATAGTATCTTTTTCCAGGATATCCTTCAGCATATTTGTCGGTTAATATTGACCCCAATGCTTCTCGCACCGCCGGTGAACAGTGGTTCTCCGAAGGAATCATCTGCAACGAAATTTTCTGCCTATTAGTCTCCAAGTCTATTAATTTTGCAATTTGAGGGTCTTTTTTATTTAATTTCATAGTAATTTTTTATTAATATTTCTTTTATTTTATAACTATTTCCATGACTTATCAATCCTAAGTAAGAATTAAAGTTCTCTGGCCGAGGATTGGCAAAAAACTTTTTAAACATTCTCTTTTTTGTAGTATTCCTTAACACTCGATGATGATAAAAATTCACCCATCCAAGAAAATCTATCCCAGAGACAAAAGTTTTTATAAAAATCTTATTGGGATGAATTCGAAGCTTTAAGGTATTTTCTAAAAAATGATTCATGTGTAAAACAAGTTTTCTAAGGTATTCTTTATCAGGAGACAATATTAAAAAGTCATCACAATAGCGAATATAATACCTCACTTTTAACTGGTGTTTTATAAATTGGTCAAACTGGTTCATATAGATATTGGCAAAAAGCTGACTTGTGATGTTTCCCATGGGAATACCCCTATGATCTACTACTGAAAAACTCTCAATGATTCTTTGCAATAACCACAATGTACTTTCGTCATTCACCTTCTTTTTAATGAGCTCTATTAAAACAATATGATCTATCGAATCAAAAAAATTTTTGATATCACACTTTAATACCCAACACGTGCGTGAATTATTTCCACTTACTTTTCTTGCAAAATCTCGGAAACGATTTACGGCTCTATGCGTCCCCTTCTTTAACCGACAAGAATACGAATCGTAAATAAAAGTTGGGTCAAAAATAGTATATAATATCCTGAAAATGGCGTGGTGTAATACCCTATCTTTCACACAGGCTTTATGGATATGCCGCAGCTTAGGGTCTTGAATATAAAATGAAGCATAGTTTGAATGGCGATAGGTTTTTTCTTTTAATTCTGCGTTCAGATCCAAGAGGTTATTTTTTAAGCCGAGCTGAAATTGTCTGACATCAAATTTTTTTGTTTTTCCTTTTTTAAATTCATTCCATGCCAAACATAAATTCTTCAAAGATATTATTTCTTCAAATAATTTTGCGCTTTTAACTCTCTCTGTAATTTTTATATTTTTGTAATTCATTAAACATTTCCCCGCCCCTTTGGGGCGGGGAATTTCTTCCCATCCGTGTTTGTAGTTGCGCTATTCATAGCAAGTTTGCATCAGTTCCATGGTTAGTACTATGGAACTGACGAAATATATACCTTGTTCGTGGTACTTTGACCCCGACCACGGAGGGGCGGGGAAATACTTTATTTTAATACAAAGGGAGCCCTAAGCGGCTCCCTTGTCGGAGACTTCGGAACGAGCTCGGAGATTGTCGTTGTGATTACCGACGTTCCAGTAGTTGACGTTGAACTTACCGTAGTTCCAGTTCGCATTCACCGCGTTGCTATCAGAATCAAGCGAGCTCGTTTATTGTCTGACTCCTTCTATTTCACCAGCAACCTTCTTTAAGATTGCCTGAGTTTTCTCTGTCCATTGCAGAGTGGTTTTCCGAGCCTATATCTTTTGCTCGATAAAGTCAAACAAGCAGTGACCTATGTTGCCAATATAATTGGCAACAATGTTATTATACAAAAAAACAGCTCTTTGCAACAATCCTTGTTGCAAAGAGCCTCTAAATTTTTCCTGCCTTGCGAGGCAGGCAGCCAACCTACGCCCTTTCGGGCTTCGGTTGGCAGGACACCGCGGAACGAGCCCGGAGATAGTCGTTGTGATCACCGACGCGCCAGCAGCGGACGTTGAACCTACCGCAGGGCCAGCGCGCACCCACCGCGCCGCCACCAGAATCAAGCGAGCTCGTAAGCGTCCAGTTATTGATGTCCAGGTGTTTGCCTGTTTCATCAAAATACTTGAGCTTGTGGAGCATGTGCTCCAAGATGGTTTCATCCTGGCATTCCTGCTTACGGCGCTGGTCGTAAGACTGATTCTTGTTTTCCTCATCGGCTTCCTGTCGATCGCGGACCCAAATGGCGTATGTGCCGTTTTTGGGATCGCGCTCGTCGGTCTTGATGGAGCCGTCCAAGTCTTCCCGATAGCGCCAGCAGGGAAACTGCTTTTCGCAGGCGTCGTAGACTTGATTCCTGGTCAGCCCCCTGGCTATAATGATGAGCCGGTCAAAGCCGTCCTGGTGGTCGGTAATTTCCACTCCCGACAGATCAGGCGTGAGGTTGAAGTGCTTCTTGTAGAAAGCACTCCACTTGGCGAGCTGTTCGCCATAGACAAAGGACAATTCCCTTGTCTTGGAGATGATCGCTTCCACGATCACCTTGCCTAGCTCGTTGCCTTTGGCCAGCAGCCGGTCCCATCCGGCTTTGTCTGCAACCACCTCGCTCAAAGCAAGGTCAACTGCTCTCTTGGCAGCGTCCTCCACGAGGCGGCGATAGTTTTTCTCCTGGTCTTCAGTCTGTGCGGATGTGCTCGATGACGTTTTCATCGGAATCATCCCTTTCTTGAAAAAACCTTGCCTCTGACTGACCGACGTGGCACAGTCATAGCCATAAAACCTCCGATATTTGGTTTGTCCTAATTTTACCGAAGGGCTTATGGATATGACTGTTTTTTTTGCCTTATTTAGCTGTAAAAGTGCTGTTTAACCTTATGTTTTAATTATACACCTTTAGCGTAACCTTGTCAATACCCCTTCTGTTTTTGACCGTAAATCAATGATTTTTGAGGGTTTTCCTTTTTTAAGATTTCCTGCATCAATTAAGAGTATTGCGGGGTCAGACTCTGCAGGGTCTGACCCCGCAATATCTTGAAATTGTTTTAATATATCCCCTATTTTCACTAATGGAGCTTGACCCGACATATTAACAGAAGTTTGCACCAATGGCCTGTTTACCTTTTTGAGCAGTTGATTTAAAAATACATATTTTGGAATCCTTATGGCAATTGTCTCTTTTACAACCCCATAAATTGTGGGACGTCGGACGTCCCACAATTTATGCTTTAAAACAAAAGTGTATTTTCCGGGCCAATACTTTTGCAAGATTTTCGCCTGCTTATCATTTATTTCCGCCAGCTCCTTTGCCATATGTAAATCTTTTATAAACACTGATAAAGGTTTTGATTTTGGCCGTTTTTTTATTTTGTAAATTTTTTCAACGGCTTTTTTATTGGTGGCATCCGCTAAAAATCCGTATACGGTGTCTGTTGGACAAATTACTACGCCTCCACTCTTTATTACAGTAATTGCCTTTTTAAGAGTTCTTTGAGACTGTTTTATTACTTTCATGATATAAATTCAAAATTACAAATCACAAATTACAAACAATACCTAAATTCTAATTCCTAAAACTTACTTTTCTCAAGAATAGATGTAAATATTTTTCTTAGCTGGAGAGCTTCGTCCATTAGTACTTTTCTTTCTTTTTCTAATTCTGGAATATTATTAGTATCAGATAAGCGCAACCACAAACAACTCTCTTTTGTTTCCTTACGGCAAATTTTTATTCTCATTGCAAAATCTCTTCTCCCTAAAGATTCATTTGCCTCAATATAGTTTGCAGCCTGTGAACCAGATGAACGAATTAACTGTTTTCCATATTCAAAATTTGAATTAGTTTTTGGTAATTTTTTCACAAAATCTCTGCAATTTTCTGCAAATTGGGCAGTTCTTTCTTCCAAGTCGTAGGGTTTTGCTGTGCCCGCAGGAACTCCCGAAGGTTGATTTGTTATTTCACTCATTAGAATTTTTTTGTAATTTGTGATTTGTAATTTTGGGTTTTAGAAAAGTCGTAAACTTTTCTAAATCACTGGGATTTCCAAAATCCATCCAATTATCTTTTATTATTTTTACTTTTACTTTTTTCTCTTTTGCCAAAAGTGAAATTACATCAGTAATCTCATATTCACCTCTTTCAGACTTTTCAATTAATGGCAGTTTTTCAAATACATCTTTGGTAAATTTATACAAACTAGTATTAATTAAATTTCCCACAAATTCTTTTGGTTTTTCAATAATCTCTTTTAGCATTTCGCCTTCTGCAAGTAACACTCCAAATTTTTCAGGGTGCTCGTTTTCAAATCCCGCAACATAGTTATATTGGTCCTCAATATTCATAGATTTTAAATCATCCACTGAATAGAAATTATCCCCCACCAACGAAATAAACTGCTCACGACCCACAAAATCTTTTACGCATTTTAAAGGGCAAGCCGTACCATATTCTTTTTCTTTTGGGCCCAGTACTTCAAATTGGTTTATAGTTTGAATGTTATACGTGCCATTAAAGATATATTTTTTTAGAAAATCTTTTATCACATCTTCGCGAAATCCCACTACCAGCATAATGTCGGTGTAACCAGCTTCTAGAATATTATCCAAAAGGTACGCCAAAAAAGGCCTATGGTTGACCTCTATTAAATGCTTAGATTTATCTTTTGACAATTCTAGCATACGAGTTCCTTGTCCCGCCGCTGAAATCACCACTTTTTTTATTTTTCCCATTTTATTTCTACTATTTATTTTCCTCGTGATTTTAACGATCGTTAAAATTACGAGGAAAGTGTTTTTTACAAAACAACGTTTATTAGCTTATTTGGCACAAAAATTATTTTTTTAATGCTAATACTGCCAATTAAATTTTTAATTTTTGGAGTTTGCAAAATAATTTCTTCAACTTCTTTTTGGTTTTTATCTGCCATAATTTCTACCTTGTCGCGCACTTTTCCATTGATTTGCACTATCAATAAAACCTTTTCTTCTTTTATTAGCGTTGTATTATACTGCGGCCATTTTTGATTAGAACATAATCCCTTAAATCCAATTCTCTCCCATAATTCTTCTGCCAAATGCGGAGCGAAGGGAGACAAAATCAACAATAAACTTTTTATATTTTCTTTTGTGAGCAACTCCTTTTCTTCAAAAAAACTATTTACTAAAATCATTAATGAAGAAATGGCTGTATTAAATTTCATTAACTCTATATCTTCACCTACCTTTTTTATGGTTTTGTTAATTTGAATATCAAGTGTGCTGTTTGGTTTTGAAAAATCACCTTTTAGGCAGACTGTATAAACTTTTTCTATAAACCTTCTTGCTCCTATAATGCCTTTTTCATCCCATGGAATCATTTGCTCAAATGGTCCCATAAACATTTCATAAACTCTTAACGTGTCTGCTCCATACTGTTTTATTACATTGTCTGGATTTACTACATTCCCCAATGATTTTGACATTTTAACTCCACCTTGACCCAATACAATACCATGAGATGTCCTTTTTTTGTAAGGTTCAAAACCTAGTGATTTTGGAACTGCGCCAATATCATATAAAAATTTAAAAATAAACCTTGAATATAATAAATGCAGTGTGGTATGTTCCATTCCGCCATTATACCAATCCACCGGCATCCAGTATTGTAATTTTTTTTCATCCGATAATTTTTTACTATTTTTGGGATCAGTGTATCTTAAAAAATACCAATTTGAACCCGCCCAATTTGGCATAGTATCAGTTTCCCTTTGTGCAACTCCGCCACAATTCGGACATTTTACATTCACCCATTTTTCCATTACTGCCAACGGAGATTCACCCGTATCAGTTGGCTGATATTTTTTAACTTTTGGCAATTGGACCGGTAAATCTTTTTCTGGCACTGGTACCCAATTGCAAACTTGGCAAAAGACCATAGGAATGGGCTCTCCCCAATAGTGCTGACGTGAAAAAATCCAATCCCGCAGTTTATATTGCACAGTTTTTTTACCAAAATCCTCAAATCCAGCCCTTTGATAATCTCTTACAATGGGTAGGTTAAACTTTTTAGCAAACTCTTCATCCCTTTTATCATCCGCTGGAACTGCCATAATTGCCCCAGTTCCATAATTTATCATTATATAGTCAGCGATGAAAATAGGGATTTCTTTTTTATCTGCCGGATTTACAGCTTTAACTCCTTTTAATTCAACTCCAGTTTTATCATTTTGATTTTCTTGTCTTTGTAAGTCAGATTTGTCTTTTGTTTTTATAATATACTGTTCAACTTCTTGCCAATTTAAAATGCTATTTTTTACTTTTTCAATAATAGAATGTTCGGGAGCTAACACTAAAAATGTGCAACCGAATATGGTATCTGGTCTTGTGGTAAAGACTTTAATTGTTTTTTTAAAATTATTTAAAATAAATTCAATTTCTGCGCCTTCTGATTTTCCAATCCATTCTTTCTGCTGGATTTTTACCCGTTCAGGATAATCAACCGAATCTAAATCTTTAATCAACCTATCTGCGTATTTTGTAATTTTTATAAGCCATTGCTCTTTTTCTTTCTTTTGGACTTGTATGCCACATCGCTCACATTTTCCTGCAATCACTTCTTCGTTGGCTAAACCAATTTTATCTTTTGGACACCAATTAATTGCCATCTTTTCTTTGTAAGCCAAACCTTTTTCAAAAAGTTTTAAAAAAATCCACTGTGTCCATTGGTAATATTTTGGATCAGTAGTATTTATTTCGCGATTCCAATCAAAAGAATATCCAAGTCTTTGCATTTGCTTTTTATAATTAGCAGTATTTTTCTTTGTGGTGATAGAGGGCTGAATTCCCATTTTAATGGCATAATTTTCAGCTGGTAAACCAAAGGCATCCCAACCCATTGGATACAGCACATTAAAGCCCTCCATTCTTTTCTTTCTAGAAATTATATCCAAAGCAGTATAACTACGACAATGCCCAACATGTAATCCATCGCCTGAAGGATAGGGGAATTCAACTAATGCATAAAACTTCTTTTTTTTAGAAAAGTCTTGTGCCTTAAAAATATTGGAATTATACCATTTTCCCTGCCACTTTTTTTCAATTTTTTGAGGGTTGTACTTTACCATAATTACAATGATATTATCATATTTTATTTACAAAAAAAAGCGGATTATAGGTCCGCTAATAAACTATCTTCCGTAATTTCTAATTTGTTTTGGAAAAATCTTTTTTAAAAAATTCCATAGCATATTAACTTGTGAAGGATTACAATTTGAAATAACTTGTATTTGTTTAAATTCATCAAGGCTTATTTCTACTGAATTTGTAATAAATCCAATTTTAGAGCCCCAAACGTCCATGAATTTTTTGTGATAGTCCTCTCTTAAATACCGATGAAATTCATCTACTTTTTTACTGCGGCAATATTCAATGACAATTGCAAAATCACCAAAATCAAAACTAATAAAATTATTTTGTATAAAAAAAATTTCTACAAAACATTTTGTGAGGGTAGGCATTACATATTCTCCTTTCAAAGAGCAACAGTTCATCTATTCTAAAATAATAACATTTAATTAATATTAATTAAATGTTAAATAACTTTTTAGCGTTTTGTGTGGTTTTATTAACCACCTCCTGAAAACTGACTCCTTTTAAATCAGCGATTTTTTGGATGGTATGTTTTATAAAAATAGGTTCATTTCTTTTTGGGGCTTCTGGCAATGGTGTAAGATATGGGCAATCTGTCTCAATCAATAATTTATCTAAGAGATAATTTTTAATTATTTCATCAATATTAAATTTAAAAATAATCCCATTAATTCCTAAATAAAAACCCATTTCAATATATTTTTTAGCCTGTTCTAAGGTGCCGGTAAAACAGTGAATCACCCCCTTGTTTTCGCCTCTGCTTTCCAGTATTTCAATAACATCATCGTGCGCCATTCTACAGTGTAAAATGACCGGTAGTTTTAATTCTCTTGCTAAATCTAATTGCTCTAGAAAAACTTGTTTTTGCTTTTCTTTAAATTGAGCTAATTTTGCCGTTGTTTTGGGTTTGTAATAGTAGTCTAAGCCAATTTCACCAATAGCAACTACTTTTTTTGAGTTGGCTAGGTCTTTATATTTTTCTTTTTCAAAAGTGTGTTCCTTAATTAAAAATTCTCCTTCGTCAGGATCAGTTTTTGTTTTTACGAATTCAGCGGCCGCATAAATAGGGTGTAAACCTATTGTAGCAAAAAATCCCTCGCCATATTTTTGAGCAACTTCAATGGCGCTTTGGCTTGTTTCGTATTTTGTGCCAACATTTATTGTCCAAATATTTTGAGCAACGGTTCTTTTTGCCACTTCGTCCAAATCTTCTTTAAAAGCATTAAAATTTAAGTGGCTATGAGTATCAATTATCATTTGTTTATTTTAGCATACAACAACCCACACACCAATTTTGCGAAACAGAAATGTGGCAGCGCACTCGCCTGTGGGCTCGGGGCTATTCACCCACTGCGCCGTAAGAATTAAATTATTAATAATTATCTTCACCTCAATGTGTTTTACATAGCAAAATTGGTGAGGGGTTATTTTATTTACTATTTATTTTTCTATTTGAAAATAAAATAAAAAGAAGCAGGTAATCAAGTGACTACCTGCTCAATGTTTTTTGGGGAGCGAATTTTATTCGCTCGGCTTGACTGGCAAGATCGATGTTGCCGATTCTTTCGGCTTGGCCACGACCGTGGATGGCGCCGGTTCGGCGCTAGGTTTGATGTGAATCCTTTCATAGACTTCCTCCCGATGTACTGGGACTTCCTTGGGCGCCTCGATGCCTAGCCGCACCTTGTCACCGCGAATCTCCACCACCGTGACGGTGATGTTGTTGTTGATGACAATGCTCTCGTTCTTTTTCCTCGAAAAGACTAACATCAGAGTCCCTCCAAAAAGTGGTTTGTCCAAGCACATCCTTGGACTTGGGGTGGAAAAGAGAGCTGAATCAATTGCAATATAACAAATATCATTAATTAAGTCAACTCTTCACCAAAATTTGCTTATAAATTTGAGTGAAGAGTCAACCTAGGAAATAAGATTTCTAATTTTTTATCTTTAACTGATACTTTAATTTTCTCTGATGTTTCTGGTAAAAATGGCAACAATAAATCTGAAATACTATCTAGTGCAAAAAGAATGTCCGAAATTACCTGCGAGGAATTACTTTTACCTTCCCATGGTTTTTCTTCGTTGATATACTTATCGCAAAAACTAATCAATTCCCAAATTGATTTTAAAGTTTCATTAAATTTAAATTCTGTTATATATTTTTTATATTCTTTTTTTGCTTCATTCACCGCTTTTTTAATTTTAGCGCTTTCTTTTTTTTCTTTAAAATTAGGTTTTTTAGTTAAGGCAATAGTCCTTGCTAGTAGATTACCTATCCCTCCCGCCAAATCTGAATTATACCGTTGTTCAAATTTTTCATAAGAAAAATCCCCGTCTTCGGTGGGTAAAATTTCTCTGAGCAAATAATACCTTACTGGATCAATTCCATATTTTATAACTAGTTCAAGGGGATCTATCACATTACCTAATGATTTAGACATTTTTTGACCATCAACATTAATAAATCCATGGACAAAAATAGTTTTAGGCAAATCAAGACCCAAGGATAAAAGCATAGCCGGCCAGTAAATAGCGTGGAACTTCACAATATCTTTCCCTATGCAATGAACATCTGCTGGCCAATATTTTTTAAATTTTTTTTCATCTTGAGCATATCCGATAGCCGATATATAATTTGGCAGAGCATCTGCCCAAACATAAATAATTTGACTTTCATCGCCAGGAACAAAAAATCCCCAATACTTTTCACGAGCCCTTGAAAAACTTATATCCTCCAATCCATTTTCAATCATGCTTAAAATTTCATTTTTCTTAGATTCTGGAATTATTCTTATCTTGTCTTTTTTAATTATTTCTTTTATCTTTGGCAAATATTTTGAAAGTTTGAAAAAATAATTTTCTTCCTGAACTTCTTCAACTGGCCTTTGGTGGATAATACATTTACCGTCAACTATTTCTTTTTGAGTTTTAAAAGATTCACATCCTGCGCAGTAAAGGCCTTCATATTTTTTCTTGTACAAATCGTTGTTTTTACTAAGCTCTTCCCATAATTTTCTTACTGCTGATAAATGACGGATTTTATCAGTTGTTCTTATAAAATCAGTGGTAGATAAATTTAAGACATTCTTCAGTTTTTTAAAATTTTGTGACATTTGATCTGAAAATTCTTCCGGAGTTTTGCCTAGCAAATCAGCTTCTTTTTTAGTTTTTAGCCCATGCTCATCTGTGCCGGTTAAAAAATACACATCTTCTTTTTGCTGGCTATGATAACGAGCAATAACATCTGCCTGAATAAACTCAAAAACATGACCTAGGTGCGGAGGCGCATTGGTATAGGGAATACTCGTAGTTATGTAAAACTTTTTTGGCATAGTAATATATGATACAATTACCCAATTATATAATTTTTAAGCTAAAATTCAAAGCCCTGTTGCTTAATAATTTTCGTAACGAGGATTAAAGGTTTTCAAACGAAAATTCAAAAAAGCGACGAAATGTATCAGCAAAGACAATACATTAAGGAGCTTTTTTAAATTTGTAGATAAAAGATTTAATTCGTAGTAGAAATATTATTAAACAACAGGACTTATATGATACTTTTAGCTCACATGCTTTTTGGGGCTGCTATCGGGGCCTCTATTAAAAACCTTCCCTTAGCCATTATTTTGGCTTTTTTGGGACACTACTTTTTAGATCTTTTCCCTCATGTTGAATATGACATTGAAAACATAAAAAACAAGAACTGGAAAAAATCTCTTCCCGATTTTTCCAGGGTGTTTTTAGACTTTTCTATCGGCATTATCATTATCTTTTTGTTTTCTAAGAACCAACCTATTATTTATGTATGCGGATTTATTGCCTTAGTCCCAGATGGTCTAACTCTTATAAGTTACGTATTCCCAAATAAAGTTTCTAACCTACATGACACCATCCACACTCAACACATTCACTACTTAACAAAAAAGAAAAGATTCCCCATATTTTGGAGAATCTTAACGCAAGTTTTAGCAGTTATTGTCAGTATTATTTTGTTAAAATCCTAAACTTAAGTATTTATATAATTATTTTCTTCTTTCTTTCTTTCTTCAAAAAATTCTTTTAGAAACTCATATATAATTCCAAAAACAGGAACTACAAAAATCATTCCTAAAACACCAAAAATAGTTCCTCCTACTAATAAAGCTATTAACACTAAAATGGGAGGCAAATTAATAAACTTTTTTATTAATAAGGGCGTAATAATATTATTCTCTACCACCTGAATTCCGTATAAAACAATAAGGATATAACACGCAACCAACCAAGAATTAGATACTCCTACAAACAAAAGGACTAATATGGCGGTAACGAGAGGCCCAATAAAAGGCACAAAATTAAGCAGTCCTGAAACTAGGGCTAAGATAAAAGAATATTTAATTCCAAATAGCAAAAAAATAATAAATGAAGAAATTCCTACAAATAGGCAAGCTAAAATTCTAGCCCCAAACCAACCTGCAACCTTAAACTGAGCTTTTTCAAATAAACCTACAATATGTCTTTCATATTTTTTTGGAGTTAAAAGATGTAGGACTTTTTCTGGGCCATTATCTTCTAGGGAAATATAAAATGCGAAAATAAAAATCAACATAGTAGAAGCAATACCGCCAAAAAAGACCGATATAGCCTTAACGATACTTCCAGAACTTTCTTTTAAACCAGAAATCAAATTAGCGGTAAAATCATCAAAATTTTGCGCCACATTGATGCCTAGGTTATTAAATATGGGGTTAAGTTTTTCAAAATAATTTGGGATATTTTGTGATAATTGATTAATCTCAAAAATAAAAATGGGCGCCGTAATATATGTCATTAATCCTATTGCTCCGAAAATTGATGTATATACCAAAACAGCGGCTACCACTTTTGGTATTTTTAATCGTTGCAAAAAATTAATTGCCGGCGATAATAAGATAGAAATAATTAAGGCAAAAAAGAACCAAACAACAATATCTCTTGCTAAAAAAAGAATATAAAAAATAAGACCGGCAATAAAAACCTTAATAATAGTCTCCCACGATATGTCTAAGGTTTGCTCCATTGTACAGCGACACTAATTACTAATCGCACACTAATTTACTAATATGTATTCGTAAATTCGGGTGTCATTTGTAAATTGGAGTCGCTTTTATTTTATAATTTTAATAACTTTTCTAGTTTTTCTTTTTCTGATTCTTCAAATGGTCCTATTACTGATAAATTTAACTTTTCGTTTACAAAAATATCTTCTGCTACCTTTTTTATATCATTAATAGAAACTTTATCAATCATTTTCATTTTTTCTTCCGGAGTTAATAATTCCCGCCCCATAACCTCTTGGTTGGCATAAAAAGAAGCCTGGGCGTCTGTCCCGTCTAAAGAAAGTGACATACTGCCCCTCACAAAATCTTTTGCTTTCTTTAATTCTTTAGCTGTGATTTTTTTATTTTTTAAATCCTTATATTCATCTAATACCAATCCTATCGCTTTTTCCAAGCTGTCATTTTTAATTCCTGACTGAGTTACTAAATATCCCGTATCAGTAGTTGTATCAAATGAAGTGTGCACATAATAACCCAGTCCATTGCGTTCTCTTACAGAAATAAATAATCTAGAACTCATATTTCCCCCTAAAATAACTGACATAAGTGTTAATGCATATCTTCTATTGTCAAACATATCATATGCTCTTACGCCCAAACAAAAATGCGTTTGATCGGTCTTTTTATGATGCAACAAAACTTCTGGTTTTAACTGGTATTCTTTTACTGATAACTTTGGTAGTGCTTGTTGGTTTTTTGAGCCACCAAAATATTTTTCCATTTTTTGAAAAATTTCTTTTTGATTAATATCTCCAGCAATGCAAACCACCGTATTTTGATTTGAGTAGTGAGTTTTGTAATAATCCACTACTTTTTGACGATTAAAACTTGTGATGTTTTCTTTTTCACCTACAATTCTCCAACCAGCTGGCTGATCTTTATATAGTAAATCTTCAAAAAGTTCTGATACATAAGCAGTCGGCGTATCTAAATACATATTTAATTCTTCAATAACCACGCCTTTTTCACGCTCAATTTCCTCTGCTTCAAATTTGGCATTTAAAAACATATCTGAAATCCAGTCCAAGGCAATATCGGTATATTTTTTATCCACTTTTGCCCAAAAACCAGTTGTTTCTTTTGAGGTAAAAGCATTATACTGTCCCCCAATCATGTCCAGAGTTTCTGAAATTTTTAAAGTCGTAGGTCTTTTTTTTGTGCCCTTAAAAAACATATGCTCTAAAAAGTGAGAAATGCCATTAATGTCTTTCGTTTCATATTTTGACCCTGTTCCCACTAACACTAACACCGTAACACTATTAGCATTTTTCATCGGGATGGAAATCACCCGCAATCCATTTTTTAATTTATTTTTTTTATACACTTATTTCTTTGTTAATTTTTTAAAATTTACAAAATTACTCAATAATCCTTGCATCCTCCCTCAAAACTTCCGATGCCTGTCCATCTGGCAATCTTAAAACTTCGCAATGATTTTCTCTTTCAAACTCTTTAACTTTCTCCTCTTCTTCGTTTTTATAATGCGGTAGGATAATTTTATCCGTCATATTTAATCCAGTCATATCTTTTAGCCCAATGTCATTTTTATCCAAATTTCTCACATGTAATATCGTTGGTCCCATAATAACGCTTCCCGCAGAAACCCCCACGTACACCTTTCCAGAATTTATAAAATTAATTATTTGTTTATCAAAACCAGTTCGCCTGATTTCGTACATTAAATAAAATGTATTTCCCCCGCACACGTAAACCACATCATATTTTTCTACTTCAGTATTATCCAAATTCTCGACCCATAAGATATTTTCTTTAGCTAATCCTAATTCAATGAGCTCTTTTTCCGAACCTTTTACATAAAACTTTTCTTTTTCTACACGAGATGCAGTAGTAACAAAAAGAACTTTTATATCAATCGGCTTTTTACCAACTAACGCCAAAAACTCCTGCCCTATTTTGGGATTTACAAAGCCGTCAGAAGTGAGTAATAATTTTTTCATACTAATACTTTAACGATAAATGTCTTTTCTGTTGCCGACGTTCAATAAAAAAATCGTGGCATTTGAATAAAATTTGAATACGACACGACAATCTTTACCTAACCTAAAAGAATATTGCCCGGAAAGTTTTCCCGAGAGCGACTTAGTTTGTAATCTCGCGTCAAATGGATTTTCAGCTAACATATCCAAATTTGACTTGAGCTTCGGTTTAACTTTATTATCCAACTTCTCAGCAGATTTGAGAAATTGACTGCTGAAAGTAAGCTGATACATTACTTGTGGCCGATTTGGCGCAAAAATGTTTTAGAGTTATAAATATATTTTGGCTTTTCTTTTACCGCTTTTAGCACTTCTTTGACGAATTTTTCTTTATATTCGCCTTCGGAATCTTTCATATTCCGTAAAATAGGAAAAACAAACTCTTGTAGGAGTTCTTGTTTTATTTCTTTTTTGATTTTTTCGTAATTTTTAGTGGTCATAATTTTGTTACTTTAACAATAACATACTTATATGATTTTTCAAATTAGAAATTTTTACTTTTTCTTGTTTCATGGTGTCTCTGTCGCGAACAGTTACTTCGTTTTTTTCTAATGTATCAAAGTCCACCGTTACGCAGTAAGGTGTACCAATTTCATCTTGACTATAATATCGCTTACCAATGTTTCCTCGGTCGTCAAAAGCTACCATAAATTCTTTTCTTAAATCGGCATATATTTCTTTAGCTTTGGCAACCAATTCTGGTTTATTCTTTAACAATGGGAACACAGCAACTTTATATGGAGCCAACAATGGTTTTAATTTTAATACCACTCTTTCTTCTTGCTCTTCATAGGCATCACAAAGTACTGCCAATATGGACCTATCCACGCCGAACGTCGGCTCTATGACGTGCGGATAAAACGCATCACTCTCTTCCTCTTTATAAGGTGCCTCTTTAAAGTGATTTTTTAAATCAAAATCTATTCTATATGCCAAACCATAAAGTTCTTTCTGGCCAAAAGGATATTTAAATTCAACATCTACTGTGCGCTTTGAATAGTGTGCTAACTCTTCTTTTTCAATTTCTACAAATTCTGCGTTTTTTACCCCAATATCTTTTAACCATTGCTTCATTTGATCTTGCCAATATTCAAAATGTTTTTCCCAATTATCTTTGGGATTTATAAAGTACTCAATTTCCATTTGTTCAAACTCACGTGTCCTGAAAATAAAATTACCTGGAGTTATTTCATTTCTGAATGCTTTGCCAATTTGAGCAATACCAAATGGTAATTTTTTTCGTGAAGTTTCTAATACATTTTTAAAATCAACAAACATTGATTGCGCAGTCTCTGGCCTAAAGTACACTTCGTTGGCTTTTTCTTCAGCCGGACCTAAAAAGGTCTTGAGCATTAAATTAAATTGTCGTGGTTCACTTAAGCTTCCACCGCAATCAGGACATTTTTTTGAATTAACATGATCAGCTCTAAACCTTCTTTTACACTTAGAACATTCAACTAACGGATCAGAAAATTCTTTTAAATGACCCGATGCTTCCCAAACTTTTGGGTTCATAATGAGAGCCGCGTCAATTCCAACCATATCATCGCGCTGCTGTACAAAACGCTTCCACCATAAATTTTTTATATTATTTTTTAACTCAACGCCTAAAGGACCGTAATCATAACTATTTGAAAGTCCACCATAAATTTCAGATCCAGGAAAAACAAAACCCCGCCTTTTACACAAAGATACAATTTTTTCCATTAAATTATTTTCGAGTTTTTCCATATATTCTTTTTGTTTTTTAATACTACAATATTTTTTGAAAAACAAAAAGGCTCTCCTTCACTTTTTTTCAAAGTTTCAGAGAGCCATAGGTTCAAAGTGCAAGGGTTCCAAGTGTCAAAGAAGACCCAAGAAACCAATTGATAGAAAAAAATAGAGGCCCGACCTCTATTTTTTGCTATCAAGTAATATATTTGAAAATTTATGGAGATCATTTTTATGCATTATCCAATTGTTAATCGCTTCTTTACATCCCTCCACACCTCCTATTACATTTAATAAAAATTCCCTTTCAGTAACTGAGGGAAAGTTCTTTTTCCCAATATAATCAGCATAGCTAGACCATTTATATTTTTCCTCCAAAAAATTATTTACTTTTTCTGGGTATTGAATTCCTTTTTCCTTCCAAACTGGTTCTATAAGAGAAATTGGGTTTGCATGGATGTAAATAAAAACTATTTTTAACTGATTATCATCTTTAATAGGTATATCTTTAAATCTGTTTTGGAAGACATATCCTTTTCTTTTATATTTTCTATTAAAGTAACCTCCATACCCGGTCCCTACTTTAGCCATAAATTTAGTAATGCCATTATCTTTAATTTGTCTTAATAATAAATGGATATGATTCGGCATAAAGCAAAATGATAATATTTCAACCAACTTATCTCTTTCATCGATCATCTCAACAATAGAGGCCCGACCTCTATTTTTCTTTTTAAAATTCATTCTAATTTCTCTCTTATTTTGTATTGTAGTGGCAATAGTATTATTAAATTCATAAATAGAAAAAATCATCCGATAATAATCATCTATATTTTTAAAAATCGCGTTTTCATCTATACCCCTTAAAATAACATGATATATTTCGTTATTTATAAATTGATTTTTTCTATATGGCATACCTTTATTATACCAAAAAAAATAGAGGTCGGGCCTCTATTTTTTATTTATGCAATATGCCATCTGACGTCGTCGCTTTTCTGCAGCTTAGTTTTTAAAATCACCTAAGCGAAAGTACTCTACCAAAAGAGTGTCTCGGAGTGCGGCCCTTTGTGGCCGCCGAGAGTCAGATGCGCCTCGCATAATATACGAAAGTATATTATGCGAGGCGACGCCGTACTCTTTTGGTATAATACACGAATCGCCCCTACTGCACGATACCTCCCCCAGAATTACTTTGGTCATCTGGCAAGCTGGTATTTACCAAAGAAGCAGATGTTTGAGTAACCACTCCCGTAAACTGATCTTCGCCATAAATAGTTGCTTGCCCAACTATGTCAGCTAATCTTCCCCTTTGAGATGCAACCGGAGTGAAAGCAATTTGAAATGTTAATGATATTGAAGCGCCAGCTGCAAAGTCACCCACTGACCAGAAAATTTCCCTGCTTTTATTATCAAAAGAAAAGTGAGATGCTTGATCATCGGGAGCCATACTATCGGACAACATCACCCCTTGAGGCAATATCATTTTTACTTTTACATTTTTTAAATCATTAAGGTAATTTTTAACTTGCCAGACTACAGCGTACGTCGTAGCTTCATCTACTTTTGGGGGAATTGGACCAGAGTTTTCAATACTATTGATAGTTGTGTGATAAACCTTTTGTGAAAAATCTAACTTTGAACTAACTTTTGTATCAAATTCCTGGCTTATATTTGAAGCATCTACCTTATTTTTTATTATGATATTATTTTTTTCAGAATCTAAAATATCCCAATTGTTTTTTAATTTTACACTAAAATCAACTTTCACTTCTTGTTGAGGTTGTAAATGCTGTAACTCTAAAACTTGTTTTGGGTCAAAAACTATCAAACTATCACTTTTTTTTGCCTCCCCTTCTTGAGACTGCAATGTAGACATATCAAAAGCTGAACCAGATAACTGCGATATTACAAATAAATTATCAAATGGCGTGGATCCAATATTACGAAAGAAAATTTCGTAGTGGAGAGTTTCTCCTGGAGAAGCCGTATAATTAGAAACCCCATTTATCTGTTGCGATATAAAAAGCAATGGCTGTATAATTTCAACATCTTGGTTGGTTTCTTTTATCACCACAAAAGTTCCATCTTGCCACATTCCAAGCTTGGCCAAAAAACTTATATGATTTCCGGCATCTGCATTAATAACCCCCTTGATACTAATTTTGCCCCCCTGTGCTTTATTTAAAGTATCCAATTTCCATTCCGTATTATCTAAAGAAGAGGGAATTACCGACCCAAAATTAAAGCCATTTATGGGGTCTATTTTTACGCTAAGATTTTCTAAGGGATAATCTACATTTGAAAAATAATTAAGAGAGTAAGAAATTTCTTTTCCCTTTTCTACTTTTAATGGCAGGTCAAAATTTAATGTTATAGGAACCGAACCAATCTTCGTGGTAAACGTGGTATCGGATTCGTAGTGAGCAGATAAATTTTTTGGTATATAAGAAAGCCACACATGAGCTGATTTTAAATCTCCTTCTTTGCCCAAAAGCCTTGCTTTAAATTTTACAAAATCTTCGTCGCCAGGGTAAATATCTTTTAAATCTTGCGTTAATCTTGTTTTTGAATCCTCGGTTAGCGAATTATCAGGCAATTCAAAAATAAGTTTAGGGCTTTCTAAAACAAAATTCCCGTTATTTTTATATTTAACGGTATATTCAATTTCTTCTCCCATTTTAACGCTATCGGGACCCAGTATCTCTAACTTTAAAATCTCCTTTGAAAAAATCTTATCTCTATAATAAAAGAACGCAATAAATCCCCCAATCACAATGAGAAGCAATATAGCAAAAATTATTTTTTTGTTCATATTTTTATGGTATCAGTTACGAAATTACTTTTTAAATATAGATAATATTTCTCCGAAACTTCTTTTAATAATTTTTGCGAACCAATTTCCATTTTTATTTTAGATAACGTCTCCCAATCTTTTTTTAAAGTTAATCGTATTACTTTTACGATATCTGATGTTATTTTTATACAATCTTTTTGAACTAACGAGCAACTGGTGCAAGTAACTCCACCTTCTTTATAAGAAAAATAAAGGCTATGGGGATTTAATTTTTGACTGCAAACAGCGCAAATATAAAGTTCTGGACCGTAACCTAAAATAAAAATAAAATTCCAAATAAAATAGTAGTAAATAAGTAAGTAGCTAATGTTTTGCGGCGCACAATTATTTAATTTTTTAAAAGCGTCAATGATTAGATCCCAAATTTTTTCATCTTCTTCTTGTCCTTTAACAAAATCATCTATTACCTTAGAAATTTTAATCGCTAACAATAACTTTTCTGGATTATCTATTAGACTGCTAAACTTTTGAATTAAAATTACGTCAGTTAAAGTTTTTTGACTTTTGCCTTGAATAAATTCAATTTCTGATAAAGAAAAAACTTCTATGTTGCCCCTTAGTTTTGCGTTAATTTTTCTTATTGATTTTCCAACTATTTCTACTCTGCCAAAATCTTTAGTAAACACTGAAAAAATCCGGTCGGCTTCTAATCTCTCCTCTTTTTTAAAAACAAACCCTTCTGTTTTGTAATGCACCGTCATTTAATTCCAAACTTTTTATTTAAAAATTGATTTATTTTTTTTCTCCTAGCTATTTCTTTACTTTCTTGCGTAGTTATTCCCCCTTTTAACTTTTCTTCTAGATAATGCTTTTCATTCCAGTATTCCTCAGCCATTGATCTTTTTGAAAAATTTGACATCTTTTCTTTTACTCTTTCAATTTCGACTTTCATTTCTGATGACTCGGGTTCTAATCCAGATTCTCTTGCCAATTCTTCCAAAAACCTTGTATTTTTATCTAAATCTCTCTCAAAATTTGGGATTTGCGGTTTGGGAAATATGGGTTTTTTATCAATACCTCTTTGGGATATATTTGGAGTTTGTTTATTTAAAAAAGATGGCTTATTATCATTATTTAAAAATGGCATATTTTTACCAAAAAAAATTATTTAGTTATTTTTTTGATAGTTAATAATAATTTTTCTTTGTCAATTAAAGTCTTCTTTATTGCAATGATTTCCTCTGTTTTTTTATTTACAAAAATTTCTTTTGCCCTAATTTCTTTTAATAAAAATTCTTTATTTTTATTTATAATACCGGTTATTTTATCCGATCCAAAAACCCAAAATAAAATTTTATCTTCCGGTTTTAAACCTTGCTCTTTCCTAAAATCTTGGACACATCTTACTATTTCGCGAATAATTCCTTCTTGTCTTAATTCCTCTGTTATATTTATGTCTAATTCTATTTCTTCTTTAATCTTATCATCAAAAACAACTTCTTTTACATTAACCTCATCTTTTATTAAATTCAATAATTCCGTATGGTCTTTTATTTTTGATTGTTCGTTTTTAATGTTTATTTTTGCCAAAGGTTGTCTTACTTTTATAGCTTTTACTGCTCTTTGAGCCAAAGCTAAGGTAACCACATTTCTTACTTCATCCATTTTTTGTTCTAAGTCTAAATCAGTTTGTCCTTTTTCCTCTTTTTGAGGGAAACTGCACAAGTGCACCGATTCTGGCATACCTTTTAATTTTAGATTCTGATACATTTGTTCTGCGAAAAAAGGTATTATGGGGGCCATAAGCTTTGTGGTATTTAATAAAACATAATAAAGGGTTTCTATGGCGCTTTTTCTTTCCTGACTTTCTCCCGCCTGCAACGCCTTCGGCGTAGCCGATGCGGGCAGGTCATGAAATCTTTTTCTTGACCTTCTTATATACCAAAGTGACAAATCATTAATAAAAAAATCTTCTATGGCTAAAACCGCTTTTGCAATATCATATTTTTCTAAATTAAACTCAACCAATCCAATTAAGTGGTCCATTTTTGAAACAATCCATTTGTCTAAAATATTTTCTGGTTTTATATCGCTGTTTTCTGGAAAATCTTTTTTGTGGACATAGGTGTCAAAAAAAGTATATACATTATAAAGTGTAAGTAATTTTCTTTTTGTTTCTTCTATAATATGGTACCCAAACCTCATATTTTCAGCTGGGTTTGCTTTCATATACAGCCACCTCATGGGATCTGCCCCCACTTTTTCTAAGGCCTCATCAAACCAAATAGCGTTTCCTTTGGATTTATGCATTTCTTCTCCTTTTTCATCTTTAACAGAAGCATAGCCAAAAATTGTTTTTACGGGAGCTGTTTCTTCTAAAACGGCAGACATTACTAAAACAGCATAAAACCAGTTCTTAAATTGCCCGGGAAAAGATTCTGCAACTACTTCTATTGGAAACCATTTTTTCCAATATGTTTTGTCAGAAAAATATTTTATTGTAGAAAAGGGCACAATCCCTGCATCTAACCACGGGGTCCCAACATCTTTAATCCTGCTAACTAATTTTTTACACTTTTTATCCCTCCCACTGTCGGGACCTCGGACTACTCCTCGACATTCTATTTTTACTGCATCAATCCACGGCTTATGTGGAGAATTTCCATCAAAGTCTTCCCAGCCGGCAACAGCTCTTTTTTTTAGTTCTTCCTTGTTTCCAATGACTTCAAAATTTCCGCACTCCTTACATTCAAAAATAGGCAGGGCCAACCCCCAATATCTTTTCTTGGAAATCAGCCAATCGTGCATATTCTTTATCCAGTCTAATTCACGCTCCTTGCCAAATGACGGAATCCAATTGATTTTCTTTACAATATCTTCCAATGGCTTTCTTAATTTATCCATTGAAATGTACCACTCATCAACAACTCGCCAGACTAATTCCGTTTTGCACCTCCAACAGGTGGGATACCTGTGTTTATAAGGGGAGATTTCAAAAACGTATTCCTTATTCTTTGCCAAATAATCCAAAATAACTTTTGGGTCTTTTTTTGCATTTTTCCCTGAAAACTCACCCAAGCCATCCAAATATGTGGCATCTTCACCAATAACTTCTATTAACGGCAAACCCAGCTTTTTCCCTAACTTGAAGTCTTCTTGGCCAGCTGACACCGCGGTATGAACCAGCCCCGTGCCTTCTTCAATATTTATTGGCATAATTCTCTCCTCGGTGGCTATGACCGTGTGAAATGTATCGGGATTTTTTTCTTTAACCTCCTTTACCTTTGGCAAATCATCAAACGCAAAAGAATATTTTAAGCCAACCAAAGCTTTTCCTTTAGCTCCCTTTAAAATTTCATAATCTTGCTTTCCGCCAAAGGCGGATCCGCCTTTGGCGGAAAAAACTTTATCTACCAAATCTTTTACCACCCAATTCTTAAAACCATCTTGATCCTTCACTAAAACATAATCTAACTTTACATCAACCGCCACGGCAATATTGGCTAGCAAAGTCCATGGAGTAGTGGTCCAAACTAAAAGGTTCTCTCCTTCTCTATCTACAATAGGAAGTCTAAAGTAAATAGAATCGTGAGTGATTTCTTTATACTCTTCCGTTAAAATTTCATGCTGGCTTAGTGCCGTTCCGCATCTTGGGCACCAGGGAACCGAATCTCTTCCTTTATATAAGTAGCCCAACTCCCAGCATTTTTTCAAAAAGTGCCAAATAGCATAATTATTTTCATCAGACATTGTGTAATAAGAATTTTCCCAATCCATCCATTGCCCAAGCCTTATGGATTGCTCTGTTTGTATTTGAGAATATTTTAGTACCCGCTCTTTGCATTTTTGCACAAATTTATCAATTCCATATGCTTCAATATCTTTTTTATTTTTAAACCCAAGCTCTTTTTCAACTTCCACTTCAACCCAAAGCCCCTGGCAGTCAAATCCATTTTGGTATCTTTCGCTAAACCCTTTCATTGCATGATACCTTTGCAGCAAATCCTTGTAAGTCCTTCCCCAAGCATGGTGAACTCCCATTGGATTGTTCGCCGTAATTGGACCATCTAAAAACGACCAAGGCTTGCCCTTTTTATTTTTTTCTTTAAGCTTCTCAAAAATCTTGTTATCCTGCCAGAATTGTAAAATGTTTTTTTCCTCCTCTGGAAAGTTGTAAGTCATGCTCTATTTTTTTACTCTTCCCCCGCCTGCAATGCTTTGCATAGCAATGCGGGCAGGTCTGGAAAATTATACGCCATTATTTATATTTTTTATCTTTTTTATCTTTATCCCTTTCTTCAACAAATTTTTTCACCTCTCCATAACTCATTTGTTTAGGCCAAAGAAGTTCACCTCGCGTTGAATATACAGGCAAAAGACGTTTTAAGCTACTCATACTTTTAATAATATTTTCTATAATCTGTTTTGGGTCGTCTTTGTATATATTAACTACAACCCCACGAAACCTTTTAGGTTGTATACGAGGAGAGAGAGCAAAACCATACTCCTCCTCTGGTAAAGGATTTCCATTATCAAAATAATACTTCCAATCAGAACGTTCTTGTTTAAATGAAGAATCTATTTTTCCTAACTTTCTGAGACGCTCGTCTCCTATTTTTATATCCTGAGCCTCTTCTTTAATTCTATTCCAAATACCAGAAACTATAGGATCATTAACAAAAAAGGTATTTCTCTTTAATTTTTTTGCCGGATTGTTTTTATAGAACTTAGGTTCTAGTTCTCTAAAATCAGAAATATCAAATATTATACCCGTGGATCCTCTTTGCTTCATATACATAGAATACTCCATTTCAGTACGAACGACGGGCTTTTTCCCCGACACAAACTGTAAAGAGCGTCCCATTATATTAAAATGTACGAAGTTTTGTTTATCTTGATTAAGAGCATTTTTCCACTTTTTTGCATTTACTATCATATCGTATTGACCTTTATACTGCAGCGCACCTCCGATAACACCATTTTTCAAAATAGAATCTAATCTTTTCGTTGTTTTGGCCAAGAAAAGTAAATCGGCTTTTTTTCGAAGATTCGGGTCATGTGCTAAATCATCCTCATTTTCCAAATTTAACTGTGCGCACAATGACTTGTTTTTAAAATACTCACGTGGTGGAAGGATTAGATCTGTTATCCAAGTAAAAGCAGTACTATTTTTATTAATATCCTGCACTTTTTCCATTATCTTTTCAATAATTTCTGGGGATAATTCTTCTTCTTTTTCCAATTCCTCTTGAATTTCTTCGAGCGTTGCTCTAATTTCTTCTGGTCGTTCTCTCGTTGGGTCTTTTTCAAAATTTATTTCGTCTGAAACTTCTCTTGGTTTTTCTCCATTCATAATTTTTATCTTTAATTTTATCCTTAATTTTACATTAAATACTTTTAACCTAGTCCCGTTTAGTACCCTACTTATGCGATAGCAGAAGTAGGGTACTTTATACTATTAATCTATCTCTTCAATTAAAAATACTTTTACATATTTCTCGAGATTGTAAAATTGCAGTAATTCTTCTGTTTTTTCTGAAACATCATAGGGTGTAATCCAAGCACTTTTCTGAAACATTTTATACCCTAAATTTTGCAAAACACTTCTAAGAAGTTCCCTGGATTTCTTATATTTTTCTGGGACATCAAAGATTATCATAATCCATTTACCATCCTTTCTTTTTTTTCTGTCCTGCAACCCCTCAATTTTAAATCGTGCTTTAAGAGCTTTATCTACCCCCCTACCAGTAAGAACAATTGCTTGCTTGCCTTTCAAACTTTTAATTTTGATATAGTTATTTCTTTTGAGGTTATAAATAAGTTTATTAAACTGCTGTTTGTTTCTCAATTTTCGGTATTTTTCAATAAGAGGATTTTTAAGACCTGGCAAGTCATATAAGGTTCTTTTGCGACGGAAAATAAAATGCGCGACATTGCCGGTTTTTTCTAAAATATTATATACGTCCCACAAAAATTGATCGGTAATAAATGTTTTCATTACAGTAATGTATTCAGTATAGTTTATTCCTTTAGTTAATACCATACTTCTGCGATAGCAGTAGTATGGTATTAATAGCATCTTGTAATTTAGTTTAATTCTTTTAATTCGCCTCTGCCGATTCTTTTCTCATCTGGATTACCTTTTAACCCCTCTGCTAAGGAAAATCCTTTTACTTTATTTTCTAAAATCCATAAAGGGCACTGATGACTTATAATTAAAATAATTTTATCTTTATATTTTTTATCAATATCACCCAAAAAGTCAGCAACTCTTTTTAGTACATCTTCATAGGTCTCGCTATTTTTAATGCTATGTTTGAATCTTTTTTTCTCAAATCCTAAATAAAGCAACTCCTCAGATGGTCTTCCATTTAAATTACCAAAATCTATCTCTCTTAACCTTTTATCAAATTTTGGCCTTATTTTCAACACTCCCCCAACAATCTCTGCAGTTTGCTTTGTTCTTAATAAATCAGAAGCAAGAATTAAACTGATGTTTTTGTTTTTTAAATTTTTAGCAGAAATATTAATCTGCTCCTTTCCTTTACCTGTAAGATAATTTCTAAATTTCTCAGGCCAAGAAGAAATTATATTTTTGGTATTAGATATTGCCTCTCCGTGCCTTAATAGATAATATTTATTATTTAAGTTCACCCCGTTAGAAGTCCTGGGTAAAAAATAATTTACTATAAATTATTTTTTGCTTGCACTCTTTAATTATATTATTTTTAATTATTTAGTCATCGTTGAAATTATTATTACTGCATCCAAACTTCTAACGGGGTTCATTACATCTTCTCTAATACATCAATTCCCAATAGCCACAACCCATTTTTCATAATAATTGAAAATGCCTCAGTTAGCGCAACCCTATGTGGCGAAAACTCATCGGCCTTGTCCACAATTTTATTATTAGCGTAATAATTGTTAAACTCCCTTGCTAACTCAGTAAGATATAAAACAATAACATGCGGTTCGTATTCCCTGCCAGCTTTTTGGACAACTTCTGGGAAATACACCATCATTTTTTCTAAACCACTCGTTTTTTCATTCGTAAATTCGGATGTCATTCGTAAATTAGTGTCGCTCTTAATTTTTTCTGCTTTTGATTTTTCTAAAACAGAATTTGCTCTTGCGTAAGAATATTGCAAATACGGCCCTGAGTCTCCTTCAAAAGAAATAGATTTTTCAAAGTCATACACAATATCGCTTCCAATTGATTGTTTTAAAATTGAATATTTTAAAGCTCCTATGGCCACTTTTTCTATAATTTCACTCCTGTCCTGAACCGAGCCTAAGGATTCTTCTTTCCTATCTATTTCTCTACTTTCCATCTTTTCTAAGATTTTTTTTTCAACTTCACTTAATAAAAATTCAAAGGTTACTACTTTACCAGTTCTTGAAGACATTTTACCTTCAGGTAAACGCATCATGCCGTGACCTATGTGTTTTGTTTTTTTTGCCAAATCAGGAAAAATTTGCGACATCGCAGAGAACAACACTTTAAAATATTCGTTGATTTCATTTCCAGTTACCACCACTGATTGATTATATTTATATTTTTTGTATTTTTCTTTTGCTAACGCTAACTCTTTTGCCTCGTATGTTGGTAATTCTTCAGAATTAATAAAAACTCTTGTGTGTAATCCAAATTTCTCTCCTTTAAAAATAACCGCTCCATTGTCACCCTTTTCAAAAATTCCCTTTTTTAGGCCATCTTCAACAATTTTTTTCCCATAATCCGCAACTTGGCTTTCAAAAATAAAATCATCAAATTTTGTGCCAAGTTTTTTATAAATTTGGCCAAAGTATTCTAAGCTCCATTTTTTACCCGCATCATAAATACTATTAATACTTTTATCTGATCTTTCAAAAATCTTTTTATTTAATTCAATAATTTCCTTTGCCTCGCCGTAGCTTTCAGCGGAGGCGGGTTTTTTTGCCAAACTTTCCTCATACTTTTTAGTCCCAAATACATAAGCCTCTTGCCAAGACACATTTGGGTTTTTTACTTTCCCCCATACTGCTTTTGCAATGCTAAGCCCCACATCGCTTTGATAACACATCCTTTTTATACTAGCTCCATTAAATTCAAAAATGCGGGATAAAGATTCGCCAATAGTATTGCTCATTAAGTGGCCAATATGAAACTCTTTTAAAATATTTGGATCGGTATACTCAATAATTATTTTCTTCCCTTTTAGTAAATTATTTTTCCCGAAGTTTTTATTCTTTAAAACTTCTTTTATATTATTTACAAAAAACTCTTTTTTTAAATAAAAGTTTATAAAACCCGGCGGAGCCACTTCAACTTTTTCAAAAACTTTGTTAGATATTCCTTCTTTAATCTTTTTAGCCACTTCTAGGGGATTTTTCTTTAATGGCTTAGTTAAAACTAATGCAATATTAGTTGAATAATCTCCGTGACTTGCTTCTTTCGGTCGTTCAACCACAATAACAGTATCCTCTTTTTCAAAGCTTTGAAAATTAGGGTATTGTTTGATAATGACTTTTTCTAGTATTTTTTTGATTTCTTCCTTGGTCATTTGTATCTTACTATTCGCTTATTCGTACGCTGGACCCACAGGGACTCCCGAAGGCTGATAAGCGAATAGTTTAACTAATGATAGTTCCCATGAATAGCTTGTTGTTTAAAAAGTTTTCAAATCTGTCTAAGTGCTTGCCATTAATCATAACCACTTTTATTTTTAACACCTCAGCATCGCGGGAAGCGCGCGGATCAAAAGGCATGGATAAGCCCGGCGTCCATTTATTTCCCACAATTTTTCTAAAATCCTTCCAATTTACTTCTTTTAGCGGTTTTACATTCTTTGAACTGAAGGGGTCTTTGCCCGCCTGCAACGCTTTCTGTGTAGCAGATGCGGACAGGTCATATACATAATCAATGTTAGTTAAATTAATGATGGTTTTAATCCCCATATTTTTTGCCAACACCACACTACAATAATCGGTTGACCAACCGGACTTCCAACCAGCGGCAACCACAACATCTTTTTTGGTGTTTATTCTTTTAGTGGGATTAATAATTACCTCTGCAAAAGCATTTTCTCCAAAAGCTTGCTTCACTACTCTGGCATTTAACCTTGAAATATCAATGCCAATAATATCTCTATCTTTATTATCCGCGCCAAATTCTAACAATGCTTTTTGGTAATTTCTACAGATTTTTCCGCCACCGACGAAAATAAAAAACCTCCTCTTATTAAGATTTTTCAGTACCGCTTTTTTGAAAACCTTCAAAAAAGCGGTGTCGATGTCGTTCGGCGCCACTAGCGACCCACCCAATGAAATAATAATATTCTCTTTAACCATATCGTAAATTTTATCACAAAAACCCTTAAAATTAAAGGTTTTTGCAATAAAAAAACCTTGCAAATACAATCAAAACTGTAACCGCAAGGCACATTACTTACTACTACTGAAAAGATAATAATTTTAAGTGGTAAATGGGTGAAAAGGGGACTTCGCTTTAGGAAATTCTAAATATTACAGATTCTTACGACAAAACGGTGAGTGAATAAGTCGATCCCGAATTTCTGGCGATAGCAAGGCACCTTGACTCATTACATCAAGAATTAATTGTACATCCTTTGCGATTTTGTGAGGGTTTTCTAACAAGGCTTGCAATTCTGCTCTATAAACTTCTCTCCGCTTCTTTGACATTAGTGCTAACCGACGTTGAAATTCTCTTTGTCCAACTAGAACAAGTTCAATCCTCATTTACAATCTTGCTTCCATCGCCTTAACACACAAAGTATATAGTTCAAAAAATGAAGGCTCTACCATATATCTCTCCTTAAAAGAACTGATTTTAGATACTATATACCTTTTTCTATGTATATAGATTGTATAATATTAGCATAGCATTGTCAATGGTTTCACAAATGGTTTTCACAAATGGTTTCACAAATGAAGATAAAATCGCTAGACGATAAAAAATACATCAAGCTTTCTGAAAAATTAAACGAGGTAGGAAAAATGTTGGGAGGATGGATTAGATCTGTTAAATAGACACAGCATATTTTCTTCGCTCATTCGGCAATAACAGTGCTCACTCTGAATTTGCAGGTCAAGACTGCATTTCGTAATTCAGAGAAGTATACATGCTTTTTGTAAAAAAAGAAGTCTCGTTCTGGTTTTGCTTATGCAAAACCAGAACGAGACTTAACGCCAAGATTCCAGAACCCCACACAAGCGCTAGAGTTCCAAGGAATCAAGTTATTTTTGATACTTGCGGACGCCACCAAACCACCAGCCGCCATCCCAATCATCCTTGCCGCGATTGACACTCACATTGCGCCCGCCGTCGTCCCACCGGCTGAAAGCGGCGTAACACCACTTGCCATCAACGTCTTGCCAATGAGTGGCATTGGGCTTCTGGTCGGCGAAAGCTTGATCGGTTTCGTTGACGGTGGCGAGAGAATACGGGTCAGCGGGTTTGAGAACGCGGATCTCGTACTCCTTTTCCAGCTCCGCGTTGCTCACGTAGCGACCGAGATTGAAGAAGACGACTTCCGCTTCCTCGCCTTCGCCTTGGGGCATGGCATTGACGACATCCTTGTCGGTGTACTGCCTACGTCCGGTGGCGTCTAGAGCGGCTTGCGCGTTGCGAGTGCGATTCACCTTGACGCGGCGAGTGATCAAGTTACTGATCGCTTCCACGCGGGCGCGAAGCACCGCCAGCCACTCGGGGCCGAGTTCGGGTTGGCCGAACACTTGCTGAACGGCGTCGGACGGAAATTCCGTGGCGTGTTTGCGAAACTGTGCCCGGAAGATTTCGACTGCGCGTTCGATTTGGCGATCGGTCATCGTTGCGGATGTGGTCATGGTAGAAGCCATGTCGTCATCCCTTTCTTGGGAAAAGGTAGCGCTTGGGTCTGCCGATATTAGCAGTCATAGCCATAAAACAACAATGTGATTATTGGCTTATGGCTACGACTGCTTTTTGGGTGTACCCAGACACATGGTGTCTGGGTGAATTTAGCTGTAAAAGTGCTGGTTTTACCCTGTGTGTTAATGATAGCACATATCAAGCATTGTTGTCAATAGTTTCATAAAACAACCAAAATGATAGTATAAATTAATGCAAGTATATTCAGAAAATAAAAAAGCCCATTTTGAATACGAAATCATAGAAAAATATGAAGCAGGTCTTGTATTACAAGGCCAAGAGGTAAAATCTATAAAAACCGGGCATATAAATTTGTCGGGCTCATATGTGGTAATAAGAAATAATGAGCTCTATTTAATAGGAGCTAAAATACCTCCCTACCAACCAAAAAACACTCCTGCAGACTATAACCCCGAGCAAAACCGAAAACTTTTACTGAACAAAAAAGAGATTAATTATTTAATGGGAAAAGTAAATGAACGAGGATTTTCGTTAATACCCTTGAAAATTTATGAACAAAATGGTAGGATAAAACTCGAATTCGGATTGGCAAAAGGAAAGAAAAAATTTGATAAAAAGGAAAAAATTAAAAAGCGGGATGTGGAAAGGGATATAAACCGCGAACTAAGTAATAGATAGGCATGCATTATGTTTATGTCATTCAAAGTCTGAAAGATAAAAAATTGTATATAGGTCATACTAGTGACTTGGTAAAAAGATTTAAAGAACATAATGCTGGATTAACGGAATCAACCAGAAATAGAAAACCATTCAAATTAGTGTATTATGAAGCTTGCAATATTTTAAATGACGCTGTAAAAAGAGAAAAATCTTTTAAAACTGGCTTTGGAAGAGCATATTTAAAAAGAAGGCTAAGTGATATTTAAAATATTACTTCGCCCATAATGCTTGGGTAGTGAACGGGCCCGCCCGCATCGCTACGCTAGCCCGCAAAGCTACTCAGCCTCATAGTCTGGATAGCCTTGGTGGTTAGCTTAGCGTTGCTAGCGGGCGAAGCGTTGCGGGCGGGGGGATGAAAGTTTCGATGATTAGTTCTTTAAAACAATGCAAGTTGAGTATTCTGGAATCTCAAAAAACTTCCAGAAAACAATAATTGCTAATTTTTCAAATAAGCAACCAGCACTAGCATACGCTTAATGCTGCATCTTTACTATTAATTCTCGATAAGTAGATAAAGGTGTTATATAATCGAGATAGACAATTATTTTAGCTTTAGAATAATTGTTGAGATAAATTAAAGCTCGGATATTAGAATTTCGCTTATCTTTTATTTAATATTTTAAAAGGGCTTGCCCGCCAAGATAAGACAAACTTGTAGATTTGTTTTTTAAGAATTTTTCAGACGAGGATTCAACTCCTCCATCTCCACTAAAATAGATATTGGACATTAGATGTTAGATGTTAGAAATTATAAAAATTGCTAACTTCCAATCTCTAATTTTCGACTTCCAACATCGAAAAAATACCTATCAACAATTTTATACGAGCAAAAGAGGTAAGAGTTATAGATGAAACTGGCGCGCAGCTTGGTGTTATGAATATATTTTCAGCAATTGATTTAGCAAAATCTAAAAATTTAGATTTGATACAGGTTACTGAAAAAGTTGATCCGCCAGTTTGCAGAATAGGAGACTATGGAAAATATCTTTATTCCTTGCAGAAAAAAGAACGGAAGATAAAAGTAAAGACAAAAGTATCAAAACTTAAAGAGATACAGATTGGATTTAATATTTCTCCTCACGACATTGAGGTAAAAGCCAAGCAAGCTGAAAAGTTTTTAAAAGAAGGCGACAAAGTAAAAATCGGCATGATGTTAAAGGGCAGAGAAAAAGCAATGGGAGAATTTGCAAAAAAGAAAATAGAATTTTTTTTTCAAACACTAAATAATTTACTACCGATTAAAACTGAAAGAGAATTAAAGCGTGAGCCAAAGGGTTTTACAATGATAATTTCAAAAGCATAGCCTTACGAATTACGAATTTGAGCGAATTACGAATAAACCGAATGGCGTATTGGTAATTCGAAAAAATTCGTAATCAGCCTTCGGGATGTCCTGTGGGCCAAGCGTAGGAATTTTTTCGCAAAAAAATATGAATAAGACCAAAAAGGCGCTGACAAAGCGTTTTAAAATAACAAAAACTGGAAAAATTTTAAGAAGGCTTTCAGGCCAGAATCATTATCGTTCAAAAAAAACTGGCGAAGCAAAAAGAAAAGGTAGAAAATGGGTATCGCTTTCTAAATCTGAAGTAAAACGAGTTAAGAGATATTTACAATCATAGGTATTAGGTATTATAGGTGTTAGAAAAAAACGACAAGCTAACACCCAAAACCCAAAACCAAACACCTAATTATGACAAGAATAAAAAAAGGAAAAACAGCCCGCAAACATAGAAAACACTTATTAAAACAAGCCAAAGGTTTTAAATATGGAAGAAAATCAAAGTATAAGTTAGCAAAAGATGCGTTACGCCACGCATGGACTTATTCATATCGCGATAGAAAAGTAAAAAAGAGAGACTTTAGGCAATTGTGGCAATTACAAATTAATGCAGCTTGCAGAGCTTTGGGAATTAACTACAGTAGGTTTATAAATGGTTTAAAGAAAAAAAATATAGAAATAGACAGAAAGATTTTATCACAGCTTATCGTTAAAAATCCTGAAGTTTTTAAAAAAATAGTTGAAGAAGTGCTAATATATAATAATTCCAAAAAAGACGAAAAAGAAGCTAAATAACTAAAAACCGCCCAACTGAAAAGTTTAGGGCGGTTTTTAGTTATTATTAGATATATTATTTTAAAGTAAAATAATATATCTAATCCTGCTTAGTTACTTGTTTGAACAAACAAAACTGAAAGAAGTATGAAAAGCACGGAAAATAAAAATAATCTCCTCTCATAATGTGTCATATTGTTTTTATCGTTTACTATTATACTTTAAATTACTTATTGTCTAATTATAACTCCTATATATGGAAAGTATATACTATATATGTGGATAACTATTTACCTTGAATTACGAAATGTGCCCTGAAAAGTATTTCGTAGTTAAAAGTATTTATATAGCTTTTTCTTTTTTTAGTAACTTAATTTTTTCACTTATACCCCTATTATATTCCTCTAATTTCCCATCACTTCTTGCAACTCTATGGCATGGCATTTTGGAATCGTAATTTTTATTTAAAGCATTGCCAACAGCGCGAAAAGAATTTGGTTTACCTATTTTTTCGGCCACTTGTTTGTAAGTTAACACTTTTCCTTGAGGTATTCTTTTTACTGCTCCGTAAACTTTTTGTTGAAATAAGGTCATATTATTGATTAGTAAGAATATTGTTGGCTTTTTTTAATAAATTTTTTGCGTTTTTAAAAGTTAATTTTTTCATCGCTTCTTGGTAAGGCAACCACACAAAACCAATATGTTCGTTTGAAATTTTCACATCTTCTGTGCAAGTTTCTGCTAAATAAAAAACAACTAATTTAAAAATCCACGGAGCTTTTTTTTTGGCTTCGCCCTTTAAATCATAATTATTACGAAAAAAGTATTTAATATATTCTTTAAATCCTGGAATTATTTTTAAATCCTTAATTCCAGTTTCTTCTTCTACCTCTCTTTTTGCGGCCTCTTCTGGATTTTCACCTTCTTCAATGTGGCCTTTAGCAAACTCCCAATGACCTGAATGGTAATGTAAAAGCAGATAATAAGGAATATTATTTTGTATTCTATATATTAATGCTCCCGCTGATTTTTCTTTTGGCATGATTTTATTATTATCTTAATTCATACTTTAAATCAAAATAAATACCATACGAACACTATCTAATAAAGAACGGCCGTTCTTTATTAGATTTTAAAAATTTTCCTGAAATCTTTGTCATTTATTATTTTTTCTATTTTTAAAATTCTTATATCACCGCTAAAGTCGTTGTGCCAGAGCTCTAACAAGCATACCAATTCTTTTTCTATATCATGGGGAGTAATCCAAATACTATGCTGGAGCTCTCGAAAACCCATCCATTTTAATTCTCTTCTTAAAAAGTTTCTCTCGTGTCGATTTGGTTCCGGAACATCAAAAATAACTGCCCTCCACTTTCCATCCCATTTTTTAACTTTCTTTTTGTCTTTTATGATGTTTTTTATAATTTCTACCCTTCCCTTAAAACTTAAATAAAAATTATTATCTCTAAAAACAAAATATGGACTTTTCTTTAAATTATAAATAGGATAATTATAATCCTTATAGATGCCCATTCCTCTTATTAACTTACGAGGGTTAAACATTATCATAACACTTACATCAAGTAAATCCTTAGAGGTATCTTTTAGATATATTAAAATCTTATTAATTAGAGAATTTTTTTGCGGCTTATTCATTAAATACGCTACTATCTAATAAAGAACGGCCGTTCTTTATTAGATAGTAGCGATTGAATTATTTTAAATTATTATTAGTTCCTGTTGATTTTTCCTTTGGCATAAAATTTTTTTGAATTTTCACCGAGTACTAAAATTTATTTTAGTGCTTGGTAATTCAATTATTTCTTTCTACTTTTTATTTTTAAAATGACTCTGATTTATATAAATATATCCAAATGCTCCTCTTTCCTGTAATAAGTGTTGGCTGTTAATGTTATTTCCATGCTCATATCCAATAATAACAATAATGGGTTTATCTGATTTATTTTGATATTCTAAAATTTTATCAACCATTACCATATCCCTGACGCGTATTATGTTTTTACCTGTTCCAGGCATATAGAAGCCTTCTTTTTTAATCCCGGTCTCTTCTTCTTTAAATACTTCTTCTACTCTTTGCATCTCATTTTTTGTTAAATCGCAACCCACAATCTTAAAATTAAATTCTTTTGATAAGTCGTACAATTTAGCAGGCAACCCATGCGATCCGATATTTGGATTATTTGTTTTAATCAAATCACTAGCATAATCCTTATGCCCAGGATCATCCCCCTCAAACTTTCCGATCTCTGGGTTATAAATCAACCCTCCAAGCCATTCGTGCAAGACGTATTCAGGCTTAACCAATTTAACTAACTCCATTTGTTTTTCCCACTGATCTTCATCCATGTGACTTTCTCCAAGCACAATTATAGAATATTTATCACTACCATCAGATTCTTCTATGAGGTACCCCATATTATTCCAAAACTTTAACTGTTCAAGATTTATATATTCTCTGTTTTTAGATTTTTCCTTGCCATCTTCTTCTAATAATATTTCTGCCACATTTTTTTCAATTTCTTCATTTTCAAAAGCTTCTTGCCATGTTCGATTTCCTTTATATTTTTCATCAGATATTGGATTTTGTTCTTGATCTTGTTCAAATTTCTCTGACATATTATTTTAAACTTTTTAATAAATCTTCGACAGATAATGTGTTTATAATATCAGACTTTTCCGCCCAACCACGTCTTGCTTGTGAAACGCCGTATTCCATAAGATTTAATTGTTCTTTTTGGTGAGCATCGGTATTAATAATCATTTTTACTCCTTCAGCTTTTGCTCGCCTAATATAAAAATCGCGTAAATCCAAACGAGAAGAAGAATTAATTTCTAATATAGTACTCGTTTCTTTAGCTAATTTCAACATCCTGTCAAAATTAACTTGATATTCATCTCGTTGGTTAACAATCCTACCAGTGGGATGGGCTAAAATATCTACGTTAGGATTTTTCATTGCTTTTTCAATACGCGCCATCATTTCTTTCTTTTCCATTTTATGAATTGAGTGAACCCCGGCAATAACATAGTCTAATTGTGCTAATACTTCATCATCAACATCAATAGAACCATCTTTCCTAATATTTGCCTCGCAACCGTGCAGGATGCGGAATTTTAAATTTTGAATTTTGAATTTTGAATTAAGGTTTTTGATATATTTATTTTGTTCTAATAATTGCTTTTCATTTAAACTTTTTTCAACTTTTAAATCTTTGGTGTGGTCAGAAATTCCAATATATTCATATCCTAAGTCCATAGCCTTTTTAACCAATACCTCTATAGAATCTTTTTCTCCTTCTTTATCCTCCCAATTAGAATGAATATGTAAGTCGCCCTTAATATCTTTTAATTGGACTAATATTGGAAGTTTTCCTTGCAAAGCGGCTTCAATTTCCCCATTATTTTCCCTTAGTTCTGGCTCAATGTATGGCAAGTTTATAGCTTTATATATCTTTTCTTCAGTATCTCCCGCAATCATCTTAGGGCCTTTAAATATTCCGTACTCGCTTAATTTTAATCCTTTGTCTATCGCAATGCGTCTTGTGGCAATATTATGATCTTGGGATCCAGTAAAATATTGTAAAGCTGCGCCGTAACTTTTAGCTTGAACAACCCTTAAGTCCATATCAAAACCTCCTGCCATATGCACTGATGCTTTAGTTTTACCCTTTCCCCAAATTTTCTTAACTCCAGGCAACGACACAAAAAAATCCATTACTTTTTTAGAATCCTTAGAAACCACTAAAAAATCCACATCGCCAATAGTTTCTTTCCTTCTGCGTAAAGATCCAGCAAGGCTTGCTTTCTCGACTTCTTTTAAGCCTTCTAACTTTTGCAATACCCCTCGCGCTACCGGCATAATGTCTTGCAATAACGATCTTCCTTTATTTTGCTTTAAAAATTCTACCCCCTGCAAGATATTTTTTTCTGTTGTTTCTCCAAAACCAAATAAGTGCGTTATTTGGTGTTTTTTTGCGGCTTTTTCTAAATCTTTTAAATTTTTAACCCCCAATTTTTGATACAAAACTTTCACCTTTCTTGGTCCTAGCCCTTCAACCCTGACTAACTCATCCATTTGCACCGGCAGTTTTTTCTTAAACTCTTCATAAATTTTTACTTTTCCGGTTTTTAAATATTCTTCTATATGGTCAGACATAGCTTTACCAATTCCTGGAATTTCCTCAAGGGCTTTTCTACCACCGTTTACATAAATTTCAGAGACATCACTTTTTAATGACTCTAAAGAAAAGGCGGCCTTTTCGTAAGCATAAGGTTTAAAAGCAACTCTATCTATCTGTAAAAATCTGGCTATCTCATTAAAAATTTTAGCGATCTCTTGATTTTTCATTATGGACTTTGAATTACGAAATGCTTTCTTAGGATTTTCTCCAAATTCCAGTAGGGTCGCGAGATTTATCCGCTTCAGCGGAAAATCCCGACCTAGCGAGAATTTGATAGAATTTTTAGGCGTATCTGAAAGATACGCATAGAAATTATATCAAATTTGTAGCTGGAATTTGGAGGAAAGACAAGAAAAATCATTTTATATGGGCATTTCGTAATTCAAAGTAATATAATAAAATACTATGAAAGAAGCACCAATACCAAAAAATGAATTAAAAAGAATTGCATCGCTCTATGCGCTGGATTTGCTTGATACTCCGCCAGAAGAAAGGTTTGACAGACTCACAAAAACTGCGATCCAGATTTTTCATGTTCCTATTTCCACATTGACCCTTATTGATGCAAATCGTGAATGGTTTAAATCCTGCCAAGGCCTTTCAAAAACAGAGGGAGATAGAGCTATTTCTTTTTGCGGACATGCATTAATTGAAGACGAAATACTGGTAATACAAGACACCAAAAAAGATGAAAGGTTTGCCGACAATCCCATGGTTGTAGGTGAGCCATATATACGATTTTATGCTGGAGTGCCAATTATGAGCGCTGATGGCCAACGTATTGGGGTTTTTTGCATTAAAGATATCAAGCCACGGGAGTTCTCTAAAGTGGACGAAGAGATTTTAGAAGGTTTAGCTGCATGGGCAGAGCTTGAAATTAATTTACGCAATTTAAGCTTATCTGTCGTGGAACAGCAGGATATTATAAATAAGTATAGATGGAAACAAGATAAAATTTTTCTATCAAAACATATCGGTAAGAACTCAAAAAATTAAGTGCCATATTTAGAACAAAAAATCATCGAAAAAAAATCAGCGATTTTTTTGTTTATAGTGTAATAAAACAATGCTAAAAAAACTCAATAATAGATATTTTATTATCCGTCACGGAGAAAGCAAGGCAAATGTTGCACATATTTTATTAAGCCATCCAAAAGAAGGGACGGTCAGTTTTGGGCTTTCGCCAAAAGGAAAGAAACAGGTTAAAATTTCTGTTTCAAAAAATAAAAAAAATAAAATACTGGATTCTGATGTTATTATCTATTCTTCTGATTTTTTGCGAGCCAAAGAAACGGCAGAAATAGCAAGAAAATTACTTGGTGTCAAAAAAATAAACTTGCTTAAAAATCTACGGGAAAGATACTTTGGTGAATATGACAAAACCTCGTTAGATAATATAAAAATAGCGTGGGCACACGACGAAAAAATGCTAATCATAAACACAAAGGAGTTGAAAGTCCTAATGAAGTCCTTAAAAGAACTCTTGCCGTTATCGCTCAATTAGATAAAAAATACAAGGGCAAGAAGATTCTCCTTGTTTCTCATGGGGATGTTCTACAAATACTTCATACTCATTTCTCAAAAAAACCTGTAAATCAGCACCGAAAAATCCTTCACTTGGAAACTGCGGAAATCAGGGAACTGAAAGTGTAGCTAAACTTGACTTTTAGTACGATTTCTGCTAATATTGAGCAGTTCTTTGTCAACCATCCTTTCTCGTTTTGAGGAAGGCCCTTGATCCCGGGGTTAGGGATAAAGACCTGTTTGGGCGATTTCAAAGCCCAGAAGGAGCGTGTCTCATGGCGAATCCCCTGATTGAAGCCAAGGATTTCAGCTACGGTGAGTTCGCAGCCTTGGTCCACAAGGCTGGCGGACGGGAAATCGTGCGGGCAATCCTGCGCGAAGAAAAGTTGATTCAAATCGTCGACCCACCACGGCCGCAGCTCTTTGTCTCGTCAGAGCAGCAGCTCGAGAATGTCCGACGGTGGAACGACGAGCACAAGCTTGGGTTCACGGATGAGGACTTCGCCCGCCTCGGCCTGCCGCCAGTGTCTGGCGATGGCTTCGTCCAGCCGGTGCTGGTCATGTACTTGCCCAACGAGAAGGAGGACAAGAAGGGTAAGACGAAGGAAAATCCGACCTTCGAGCTGTGGTGGAAGATCATTGTGGCGCAGCAGCCGGGCGAGCACCGATGGTCTGGAGTCAAGTCTGACTCGGATCATCTCAAATTGCTCGAAGGGATCGAGCACCCCGGCAAGTGCTTGCGCTGGGAGGTCATTGATCTCGCGGCCAACCGGAATAAGAAGCCCAAGGATGTCCGCAGTCCCCAGACTTCGCCGCACGCTGGCATCTTGGCGGCGGCGGCCCATTTCCCTAAGTGGGTGCAGGCCATGGACGGTGAGACGGTGCCCTACGTCTCGATCGGCGGCTATGAGCTGAACGTTCCCGTCTTCGGTGAGTGGATGCACGTGCTTGATCTGGACTGGCTCGCCGGCAATCGCCAGGTGAGGCTCCTCGCCTTTCACGCTGGCTTTCCTAACCGTTACTGGGCGGTGCCGTCCCTCCGGGAGTGAGGCTCTCGTACCTTGTGTTCTCTGGACTTGGAAATTCTTGGATTTTAATCCTTGGTCTTCCAAGTCCTTTTTTATTGCTCTAAAATAATGACAAGGAAAGTAGGTTCATGAACGGGCGTTTTCTTAAACGCACGGCACCGAAATCCAGCTCACCTCGCACTATTCGTTATTTGAATATTTAAGAATTAATATATTTTCGCAAAAAATCACCGAAAAAGGTGATTTTTTGCTGTATTTGTGATAAAATAACCAAAAAATGAAAAAACTACGTAATAACGCAGTAACGGCAGTATATTTATTGCTCAAAAAAGATGGGAAGATTTTAGTTGGTAAAAGATGTAATACTGGTTACCATGATGGGAAATATCAGGTTCCAGCAGAGGTCATGTTGATGCAGGCGAACTTCCTAGAGAAGCAATGGTTAGAGAAGCTAAAGAAGAAATTGGCATAGACCTTAATCAAGATAACTTAAAGTTTGTTCACTTTTCTTTCCGTCCTAAATCCGATGCTACGGGAGACAGAGTAGATTTATTTTTTGAAGCTACACAGTGGAAGGGAGAAATTATTAACGCTGAACCAGAAAAATGCGATGATCTTCATTGGATTGAACCAAGTCAATTACCAGAAAATACTACTCCACATGTAAGAATTGCTGTTGAATGCATACAACGAGGAGAATTTTTTTCAGAAATTGGATTGGATTTTATTAAAGTTAATTACGGAATTTAAAAATAATTAAAACGCAGATAAGGTTTAAAATGAAAAAAGAGAAAGGGCTGTTGATTAATAATATTCGTGACGAAAAGCGAATATTTTGTAGCGAAAAATTAGAAAAGAGACGAGGTTTATCAGCAAAGTGATAAGCCGAGGAGGTTTTGTAATTTTGCAGCTAAAAGATTCAATTTGCAGTAGAATAATTATTAAGCAATAGTTCTATGTACACCATAATACTTTTTTATAAATTTACTCCTATCAAAAATCCGGAGGCATTTCGCTACCAACAAAAAAAGATTGCCGAGAGTTTTGATTTGAAAGGCAGAATGTTGGTGGCTAAAGAGGGGATTAATGCCACTTTTGAAGGGCTGACGAAAGATATTAAGGCGTACATTAAACAACAAAAGAAAACGGCATTATTTAAAAATGTGGTATTTAAAGATAGTATAGGAAATGGAAAAGGTTTTACCAAGTTAATGATAAAAGTAAGGTCTGAAGTGGTTACCTTGGGAGTAGGTAAATTAAATATTAAAAAAGACACGGCGCCGGCAATTACCGCAAAGCAGTTTGATAGTTTGTACAAGAAAAATGAGGATTTTGTAGTACTTGATTTAAGGAATAATTATGAAATTGAAGCTGGATATTTTGAAAAAACAGTAAATCCAAAATTAAGATATTTTAGAGATTTGCCACAAAAAATTAAAGAATTAACGTATTTAAAGAATCAAAAAGTGGTGGCGGTGTGTACCGGAGGCATTAGGTGTGAAAAAGCCACTGTATTGTTAAAAAAAGAAGGTTTTACCAACTTGTATCAATTAAAAGACGGAATTCATACTTATATGAAAAAGTTTCCAGGAAAGCATTTTAAAGGAAGTTTATTTGTATTTGATAATAGAATGGTGACTGCGGTTCAAGATAGTAAACAAAGAGAAGTAGTTGGAAAGTGCGCTTATTGTGCGACAAAATGTGAAGAATTCTATAACGATGATTCAGTAAGACCATCAAAGAAAATAATTTGCTGTGAGGCTTGTATTATAAAACATAAAAAATTAAGACCAGCAGTACCTGTATGACAATAAAAGAATTAACTAAATATTTAAAAGATAACCCCAATAAATATTGGTTTAAAAGGAAAATTTATGGTTGGGGATGGGTGCCAGTAACTTGGCAAGGATGGCTGGTGATTGGTTTTTTTATAATATATATTGTATTAATCTCTATGGTATTAGATTCAAACTCAGAGCCGACTAGCACAGACTTAATATGGTTTTTTCTAAAAACATTTTTAGCGGTAGTCGTAGTAATTTTAATTTGTTATAAGAAAGGGGAAAAACCAAAGTGGAAATGGGGGTTGTCAGGGGAAGAAAAAGAGAAATATGGTAAAAACTAATAGGACCGTAATCTAACCAATAGCTTGGACACACTCGACAGGCGTCCAAGCTATTGGTTAGATTACGGGTTAGCGTGTCTGTTGATTTTTAATAATTTAGGTTTTATAATTATTTATAGTTTTGAGATTTTTATTATTAATTAAGGAAAGTGAGTAATCGTTATTGTTTTTTCCCTATTAAAGTTGTACAATAGGTTAAAGTCTACTGTAAGTTAATAATAATATCTAAATAAAATATGAAAGCCAAGTTAAGGCAAAAAGCAATAATATTGCGAATAGAAAACAGGTTAAGTTATAGTGAAATTCAAAAAAGACTCAAAGTTCCTAAAAGTACGTTAAGTTATTGGTTACAAGAACATCCTTTGCGCGAAGATGAGATTTTAAAATTACGTCGTCAATCATGGCTTCGGGGAGAAGCAAGCCGAGAACGTTTTCGTAATACAATGAGTGAGAAACGCGAGGAATTAGAAAAGGAAATATATCAAAAATACAGAAAACAGATATCCAATCTTAGCAAGGCAAGTTTTTTTGTAGCGGGATTAATGTTGTATCTTGGTGAAGGGGATAAAAAGAGTAAGGGTCGGGTGGGGATAGCCAATACCGATACAGCGGTCATTCAATTCTTTTTAAAATGGATGGTTGATTTTTTTGGCATAGACAATCATAATATACGCGCAGAGCTTCACTTATACGAAAATATGGATATTGAAGAAGAAAAGTTATTTTGGGAAAATATAACTAAGTTGCCAAGGAAACAATTTTATAAAACGCAAATTAAAAAAATTAAAGAGGGGGATTTTACTTATCAAGGACCACAAAGGCATGGAACGTGCAGTATTATCTTTGATAGTGTAACCAAAAAAAGAGAGATAACGATGGCTATAAAAGCACTCCTTGATGCTTATAGAGAAATGCGTGTGTAGTTCAGTGGTAGAACGCCACTCTGATAAAGTGGAGGTCGAAGGTCCGATTCCTTCCACACGCACTAAAAGTGCTATAAAAACCGAAAACAATATTTCTTTATTCACATAACTATATTGCATCTTTATTCCGCCACGTTTAAATTTGTAAAAATTATTAAGTTACAATATAAAATTTAAGAATATATGTTTATAAAAATAGATAGAAAAATATTATTAGTAGTAATTTTATTAATATTAGTTTTAATTGGTAGTTTTTTCTTATATAAAAATTTAAACCAAAATAATAATTTAGAGACACAGCAGGAAAACCTAAACAAAAAAGATAATACGCTTGATCAAAAAGAAAAACCACAAATTCAGTTAAATAATCCGGATATTGAAGTTCAGGGCGGTGGAGGATTATTTATTTGCTCTGATCTTTGTGGTGATGGAATTTGTCAGAAAACAGAGCCAACCTGTAAAAATGGAAGTCTAAATTGTATTTGTCCTGAAACCCCACAAGAATGTCCACAGGATTGTAAATAGTTTTAATTTCGTAATGAAGAGGAGTTTTTTTTAACCCTTTTTTTATTGATTTAAAATATAAAAAGAGTTACATTTAATTTAAGGTAAAATAATGCAACAAAAAAACTTAATTTTTACAGGACTTATTTTTGGAGCGCTTATTATAGGAATTTTTTTATATTTAGCAATCATAAATAAGCCTCAAGTAGTTGGGAGTAATAATTCAATTTTGGATGTGGAAAATAGTTTTAATGAGAAATCTCTAAAATGTAAAGCGCAGGATAATACTATTGTAACTAAAGTAATTGATGGGGACACAGTGGTAGTTTTAGGGGGAGAGCACATTAGACTTTTAAATATTGATGCCGACGAAAAGAATTATCCGTGTTATGAAGCGGCAAAAGGAAGATTAGAACAGCTGGTTTTAAATAAAGACGTTGTTTTAAAAAAAGATATTACTGATTTAGACAAATATGGTAGGTGTTTAAGAACTATTTTTTTAGATAATAAGAATATTGGTTTAGAGTTAGTTAAGGAGGGGTTTGCAATAGCAAGATTTTATGAACCAGATATAAGTTATAAAATAGAAATCCAAAATGCCGAAAAATATGCTATTGAAAATAAAGTTGGTTGTAAATGGAATATAAATAAGTTAAAGGTCGTAAATTAAAAATAGAAATTATAAAATAGAAAGTAGAAAATATGCAAAGCATATTTTTTAAATTCTAGATTCTAAAGTTATGGCAAATTTTGTAGTAAAAAAAGATGGAACAAAGTCTACTTTTGATATAGAGAAGATGAAAGCTGGCATTAAGGCAGCAGCAACAGAAGCAGAATTATCAGATGGTGAGGCAGATAATATTGCAGAAGAAGTTTCTAATTTAGTTACAACTTCAATTGAAGATCAAGAAGAGGTGACAAGCAGTGATATAAGAGAAAAAATTCTTTCAGAATTAGATATTTCTTATCCAATTGTCGCAGAGTCATGGAGATCGCACGAAGAGTCAAAGGGTTAATTATAAATTTAAAAAACCGCTAAGGCATATTGCTAAAAGCGGTTTTTTAGTGTATAATTTAGGAAATAAGAATTTAAAGAATAAATAAAAATAAGCGCAAGAAAGTATAATTTTTAGATCAAAATATGGCAAAAGTTAAGGTTTTAGTTGAAGGCTATTTATCAGATGATAATGATAAAAAGACTTGTTCTACTGTGAGTTTGGTTTTAGATAAAGATATTGTGATGGTAGTTGATCCTGGTTATTTAGAAAACCAAAAAATTCTAGTAGATGCGTTAAAGAAAGAAGGATTTGATATTAATGATGTTAATATTGTTTGCATAACACATTCGCATATTGATCACTATAGAAATATTGGAATGTTTCCCAATGCAAAGACTTTAGAATATTTTGGCTTATGGGATAAAGAAGGTAGAGTTGCGGATTGGCAGGAACATTTTTCATCAGATATTCAGGTTTTAAAAACTCCCGGACACGACTATACCTGCATTACATTATTTGTGCAAACTGACGACGGCGTAGTTGCAATTTGTGGAGATGTATTTTGGAAAGAAGATGGCCCAGATTTTGATATATATGCTTCAGATATAAAAAAATTAGAAAATAGCAGGAAATTAGTTTTGAAGTTATCTAATTGGATAATTCCTGGACATGCAGGAATTTATAAAACAAAAAATACCAAACTTATAACAAAAGAAAAAGTGAAAAGCGAGGTAAAACTAGAAGTTGTTGAAAGATGTAAAAAGTGCCGTAAACCATTTACGAAGTCGGCCGACAGATGTTTTTGCCAAAGGTGGCTTTGTTATCACTGCTGTGAGTGTGAACTTGATTGTAATGCATGTAATTGCAAACATAAAAGGTAGGTTAGGAATAAATAAACCCCGTTAGAAGTTTGGATGGGGTGATAAAAACTTCAGTGGGTAAAAATTTGGAAAATAATAATAATTAATATGAGTAAGCGAAAAATATGCTCTGCATATTTTTCGCCCAGACTTCTAACGGGGTGAAAATTATAGTAAAAGCAAAACCTGGGTCAAAAGAAGATAAAATAGAAAAAATTGACCAATCAAATTATATTGTTTATGTAAAAGCCCCCCCAATTGATGGCAAGGCTAATGCCGCGATTATTAAATTATTAGCAGATTACTTTGATATTAGCCAGTCATTAATTGAAATAATATCCGGGTATACAGCAAGAGTTAAGGTTATTGAAATAAATAATTAAATCAACTAAGGGGGTTGATTTTTTGCTGTTTTTTGGTATAAGAAGTTAAGACATTAATTTGTTCCTTGAAAACTTTTAGGGGGACCTAGTATGAAGCCATCTGAAAGAATTATTTTAAATATTAGTGGTAAATTTAATATTAATAAAATAAATCAATTCTTGCCTTACATTGGGGCTATTAGAATAGGCATTAGATCAATTTACCCAAAAATGTCAGAATTACTTTTTTCTGTTTTAGAAAATAATCTTCATTCTTGTCTTGGGGAAATACTTGAATTTTCTCAATTGATAAGAAAAAAAGTTTTTTTTGATATAGCTTTTATTGATAACCTAAGCGAGGTTGTAAAATCTTTTGAAGCATTATGTATTTTAGGTCCCAAAATGATTTCTGTTTATGAATTAGAAGATACCCTAATTAAAAAAATGGCTAACCATAAAAGCAATTTGAATGTTTTTGGAAAGAGCGCTTCAATGCATATGAAGGACGACGAATGCATGAAGCATTTTGGGACTAAGATTGATGCTCATATTGTGCGTTTTGCCGATAATTTGGTAAAAATGAATTTTCTTGGAGTTGTGTGTTCATTTGAGCAAGCTTATATTTTAAGGTCAAATAACTCATTTAATAATCTTTTGACTATGTGTCCTTTAAGATATAAGGATCCACGAGAAATGATTGGCAATGGAATTGATTATTTAATTGTTGGGGACGAAAGAATATTAGACATCAGATCTTTCCAAATATTAGAAAAAGAAATTGCTTTGGGTTTGTGTGATAGAAAGCTTAAGGAGGCACACCATGAATTACGCAGCTAGTTTTATTTCTTATGCATTATCAATCGGTGCTATAGAACTTATTCCTAAAGGCAGGATGCTAAAAAGTGGACGCATCTCACCTTATTTTTTTAATTCAGGGTTATTTAACAAGGGCGAGTCTATGTATAAACTTGCCATTGCATATACTGACGTAATTTATAAACATTTCTTGCCCGATGTTGTTTTCGGCCCATCTTATAAGGGAAGCGCAATAGCCGTGGCAGTCGCTATGACTATGGGTGGAGAGGTGGGCTATGCCTACAATCGCAAAGAAGCAAAAGATCACGGAGAGGGTGGTATTATTATTGGGGATTCTCTCTACTATGAAAAGAAGGTATGTCTTGTTGATGATGTGATGACTACCGGGGATTCATTAATTGAAGCACTTGGTATTGTCCGTAAGGGAGGCGGTATTCCCATTGGATGTGTAATTGCTTTTGATCGTCAGGAACGTGGCAAAGATAGTAACCTATCTGCGGTACAGGAATTTGAGGCAAAATATAAGATTCCGGTATTTGCCGCAGCAACCCTAGATGACCTTATTGAAGTGTTGGAAAAAGATGAAAAAATGTCGTCCATTCTTATTAAGATACTAGATTATAAGCAACAATACGGAGTGTGATTTTTAAGAAAGCCGTGGATTAAAACCATGGCTCTTTATTTGCTAGACCTGTCCTTAAATAAGGTTTCGTATTTAGCTTTAGCTAAGCTGAGAAATTATATATAATCTCTGAATTACGAAATGCAATTTTGACCGCCAAATTTGGAAAATCCAAACACGCCTTGGATTAGCCAAATTTGGTTATCATGGCGCAAATAGTAATTTTTGATACACACTTGATAGAGTTTTTAAGA